>Ga0257161_1000006_pt1 | contig 50120 bp, 41 predicted proteins | sample NR01A_FD_185954 | JGI IMG/M metagenome (GOLD analysis project Ga0257161, IMG submission 185954) | Soil microbial communities from H.J. Andrews Experimental Forest, Oregon, United States - NR-01-A | ecosystem: Environmental > Terrestrial > Soil > Temperate forest > Bulk soil | place: USA: Oregon... | reverse complement strand
CTATGGCCGCGGCGAGAACTACGTCGCCCGTCAGGTCGAGCGCTGGTCGAAGCAGTATCGCGCCTCGGAGACACAAACCATCGACGACATGGAGCGGCTGATCGCCTGGTTGCCGGACCATTTGCCGCCGCCCGTGCCGACACGGCTTATCCACGGCGATTTCCGACTGGACAACACCATCCTCGCCCCGGAGGCTCCCACCGTGCTCGCAGTGCTCGACTGGGAACTCTCGACGCTCGGCGATCCGCTGGCCGATTTTTCCTATCACCTGATGAAATACCACATGCCGCCGACCGATAGCGGCGGCGGCACCGGCTCGCTGGTCGGCCATGATCTTCGCGCGCTCGGCATTCCATCGGAGGCGCAATACATTGACGCCTATGCGGCGCGCACCGGCCTCGACCCGCGGGCGCATCTCAACACCTACCTAGCCTACAATTTTTTCCGCATCGCCGCGATCCTGCAGGGCATTGCCGGGCGGATCCGGGACGGCACTGCAACCAGCGAACACGCCGCCGCCAAGGCGCTCATGGTCCGCCCATTGGCGGCAGTGGCGCGGTCGTTTGCCTGCGCGGCGGGTGCCTGATGAGAAGCCTGGCGCTCGCGCTCGGCGCCGGCGGCGCACGCGGACTGTCCCACATTGCGGTGTTCGAGGCGCTTGACGAGCTGGGCATCAAGCCCGTTGCCATCGCGGGCTCCTCGATCGGCGCGGTGGCGGGCGCGGTCTATGGGGCCGGGATGAGCGGCAAGGCGATCCGCCGTTACGTCGTTGACTTTGCCCACAACCGCGGCGAGGTGTGGCGCCGCCTGATGTTGGCGCGCGCCGGCACCATCAGGGGCATGTTCAACGGCAACTTCGCCGCCGCGGTGCGGCTCGATGCGGAAAAGCTCATCGCGCAATTTCTTCCCGATGTGGTGCCGGACGATTTCGCCGCGCTCGGCATTCCGCTCACCGTCGTGGCGTCGGATCTCTACGGCCGCCGCGAGGTGACGTTCAACTCCGGCCCGCTCAAGCCGGCGCTCGCGGCCTCGATCGCACTGCCCACCATCATGCGTCCCGTCATGCTCGGCGAACGCGTGCTGATCGACGGCGGCGCCACCAATCCGCTCCCCTTCGATCTGTTGCGCGGGCGCGCCGATGTCATCGTGGCGGTGGACATCTCGGGCCCCCCGGACGAGGACCGCAAGGGCCTGCCCAACGCCATCGAGTCGCTCTATGCCACGGTGCTGGTCATGACGAGCGCCATCATCAACGAGAAGCTCAGGCGCGAGGCGCCCGATCTCCTGGTGCAGCCGAATGTCGGCACGTTCCGGACCCTCGATTTCTTCCAGGCGAGCGCAATCCTGCGGGTCGCAGAGGCGACGAAGACGGACTTGAAGGCGAAGCTGGAGGCGTTGCTGGGGCTGTGATCGCTCTTTGGACCTGTAGCCCGGGTTGAGCGCAGCGAAACCCGGGATCGTGCTCTCAACAGGGCAAGCCGCCCCCCGGGTTTCGCTAGCGCTCAACCCGGGCTACGGGGTCTGATGTAGCAGACGCAATGCCTACCGCCGCTCGGCAAAGAAATCGCGCAACAGCGCCGCCGCCTCGGTTTCGGCAATGCCCCCGTACACCTCGGGCCGGTGATGGCAGGAGGGCGAGGCGAAAAACCGCACGCCGTTGTCCACCGCGCCGCCTTTGGGATCGGACGCGCCGTAGTAGATCCGGCGGACGCGGGCGAACGACAAGGCGGCTGCACACATGGCGCAGGGCTCCAGCGTGACATAGATATCGCATGCGGTCAGGCGCTCGGTGCCGAGCGCCGCTGCTGCCGCCTTCAATGCCAGCATCTCGGCGTGCGCCGTGGGGTCATGGTCGGAGACCGTACGGTTATGCCCACGCGCGATCACGGCGCCGTCGCATACCACGACGCAACCGATTGGCACCTCGCCCTCCGCCGCGGCGGCGCGGGCTTCCGCAAGCGCCAGATCCATGAAATTCGCCACGCTCGTTATCGCTCGTGATCTCTGCTATCAGCCGGCATGTTTATCGATGAACTCCGTCAAACTGCACAATGGTCATGACCCGAAAGCGGAAACCACCTCCCCCAACCGAAGTCGGGCCTGCCCGACTTCGGTCACTCGATAAAGTGGCCGAACCCTCGCTACAGCGAGGTTCGGCAGTCGGGCCTGCCCGACTTCGGTCACTCGGTAAAGAGGCCGAACCCTCGCTACAGCGAGGTTCGGCAGTCGGGCCTGCCCGGCTTCGGTCACTCGGTAAAGAGGCCGAACCCTCGCTACAGCGAGGTTCGGCTGGGGGGAGGTCGGCCGCGCAGCGGCCGGGTGGGGGTGACAGCGTCGCCACATCTACGGCGTGGCCCGATCACCCCACCCCGGATCGCCTGCGGCGATCCGACCCTCCCCCTGCAGGGGAGGGTGGGGGAGACCGCATCGCCAAGGTGCTGGCGCGGGCGGGTCTGTGCTCGCGCCGCGAAGCCGAGGAATGGATCGCGGCGGGCCGCGTCGCCGTCAATAGCGGAACCATTTCGTCGCCCGCCGTGAACGTGACAGCGCGCGACCGCATCACGGTCGACGGCAAGCCGCTGCCGCGGCGCGAAGGCACGCGGTTGTTCCTCTATCACAAGCCGGTCGGCCTGGTGAGCACCAACGCGGATCCGCAAGGCCGTCCGACGGTGTTCGATGCCCTGCCGAAAAACCTGCCGCGGCTCATGAGTGTCGGGCGGCTCGATATCGGTACCGAGGGCCTTTTGCTGCTCACCAATGACGGCGGGCTCGCCCGGGTGCTGGAACTGCCGGACACCGGCTGGATCAGGCGCTATCGGGTCCGCGCCCACGGCCGGGCCAGTCAGGGCGATCTCGATCGGCTCAAGGACGGTGTCACCATTGACGGCGTTCATTACGGGCCGATCGAGGCGACGCTCGAGCGTGAGCAGGGCGCCAATGTCTGGCTCTCCTTTGCGATCCGTGAGGGCAAGAATCGCGAGGTGCGCAACGTGCTTGCCCATCTCGGCCTTCAGGTTAATCGCCTGATCCGGATCGAATTCGGGCCGTTCGGGCTCGGCGGGCTTGTAGACGGCGCCATCGAGGAAGTCGAGACGAAAAATCTTCGCGCGCAGCTTGGCGCCCGGATCATCGCGCAGGCCGGCTGCGATTTCAGCTCCCCGGTCGCCGTGCGGCCGGCCGAACCGCCGCGTCGCCGCGAGGAGCGCCGGGAACTGCGCCAGATGCTTCGCGATCGCGACCGCCCGCAGGACGGCCGCCGCGGCGAACCTGCCTCCGCCCGCCGCGACAGCGTCGATCGCCGCCCATTGCGCAGGAGCGAGCGCGACGAGCGCCCCGAAAAGCCGCCCGGGCGCCCGCGCCGCGGCCACGCCTGGCGCAAGGATGATGCGCCCTTGCGCCGAACCTATCGCGGCTCCCGGCGTGATGACCTCAAGATCGCGGACGAGGCGAGGCCTGACAAGCGCGCCGGCCTCACGACCGACCGCAAGGGTCGCCGCATCCTGGTGGAGCGGTTCGGTGCGAAAAAGGAAAAGCCGCAGCCGGCAGAAACATCGGCCCATGGGCGTCCGCCCCGCAGGCGCTCGCCGCCTGATCGAGCGTCCGGTCCACGGCCGTCGCGGCCTCGATTTTCCGATGTGCGCCTCGATGAGGCCAGATCGGAAAAGCCAACGAAATTCGGTTCCCGGGCCGAAGGCCGCCGCAAGGGCGGGCGCGGCGAGTCCGGCCCGCGTCCACCGGGTCCACGAACGTCGAGGCCGCGACCGTCCGTCCCACGGCCGCCGCGGGCGCGCTGAATGCGCATCGTCGGCGGGCGGCTCGGCGGGCGCACGCTGGCGGCGCCGAAGTCGCAAAACATACGGCCGACCAGCGACCGCCTGCGCGAATCACTCTTCAATATCCTGGCGCACGGGTATGACGACGCGGTCAGCGGCGCCCGTGTGCTCGACCTGTTCGCCGGCACCGGAGCGCTCGGCCTGGAGGCGATGTCGCGGGGCGCGGCCTTTGCCCTCTTCATCGATGATGGGGCCGAAGCGCGCGCGTTGATCCGACAGAACGTCGAGGCGCTCGGCCTCGGCGGCATCACGCGCGTCTTCCGCCGCGATGCGACGCGCCTCGGTGGCGTGCATCCGAATGAGCCATTCGGGCTCGTGTTTCTCGATCCGCCCTACCGCAAGGGGCTGGCGGAACGGGCGCTGGCGTCGCTGCGCGACGGCGGCTGGCTTGCGCCCGAGGCGCTGGTGATCGTCGAGGAGGCGGCGGACTCGGGGTTTGCGGCGCCGGATGGCTTTGTTGAGATGGAGCGGCGACGCTACGACGATACCGAGTTCGCGTTTCTGCGGAAAGGGTAGGGTGGGCGAAGGCGGCCCCAAACGCTTCGATTGATGCACCCCGCAGGGGTCCGCCTTTGCCCACCCTACCGGCTCAATCTGCGGAAATTCCCGCCGCCCGAATAGGCTTTGCCCAGCGCTCGATATCCTCGGGCAGGAACTTGGCGAGATATTCCGGCGTCCGCTGCTCCACCGGAATGATTTCCAGTCCTAACTCTTCCAGGCGCCTGCGCAGAACCGGGTTTTCCAGCGACTGGTTGACGGCGGCATTGAGCTTGCGGACGATGGCGTCCGGCGTCCCCTTCGGCAAGAAGAATGCGTTCCACACGCTCGATTCGACTCCCGCCAGGCCCTGCTCGCCGGAGGTCGGAATCTCCGGAACGATGGCGACGCGGTGGAGCGCCAGCACGGCGATCGGCTTCAATGCGCCTTGCTTTGCCAGTTGGGCGCCGGTCTGGATGGTGTCGCACATGTAATCGATACGGCCGCCCATCAGGTCCTGGATCACCGGGCCGGCGCCGCGGTAAGGCACGTGGGTGATGTTGACGCCGACCGCGAGGTTGAACAGCACGCAGGGCAGGTGCGTGCCGGTGCCGACGCCGGCAGAGCCGAACTGGGCGATGCTTTCGTTGGCCTTGAGCCAGGCGACGAATTCTTTGAGACCGTTGACCGGCAGGTCCTTGCGGGCATTGAGGATGCGCGGCGATTCGGAAACGAGGCCCACCGGCGTAAATTCGGTGACGGAATTGTAGAGCGGCTTCTTGTAAAGCGACTGGTTGTAGGCGTGGGTGCCGGTGTTGCCGATCATGAAGGTGTAGCCGTCCGGGGCCGCATGGGCGACGCGCACGCCGGCCGTCATGCCGGCGCCGCCGCCGATATTCTCCACGATGACATTCTGCCCGAGAATTTCCCCGATCGCTTGGGCTTGGAGCCGCGCCGAAATGTCGACGCCGCCCCCCGGCGTGAACGGCACCACGAGCGTGATGGTGCGAGTCGGCCATTCCTGCGCGATGGCGGGCGAGAGTGTCGCCAGGGCGAGGAGGAAGCCCAAAACGATGCGCGACATCGCATTCTCCATTGTGCTCGGAGATATCATATCTGCACCCTTCGTCCGGTGCCATCACCCAGTGATGAAGGCTGACGAGCCGTTCCGCCAACACGACAGCGCGTTCCGACGATATCGAATCATCTCTCCGGCGTCATGCCCGCGCTTGTCGCGGGCATCCACGTCTTTCTTGCGAGCTGTCAGCTAGAAAGACGTGGATGGCCGGGACAAGCCCGGCCATGACGCCGAGTAAATGGTTCAATATGACCGAAACGTGCTTTAGCCGCGCTATCGCCGCCCAAACAACCGCTCGATGTCGGCGAGCTTCAACTCCACATAGGTCGGGCGGCCATGATTGCACTGACCGGAATTCGGCGTCTCCTCCATCTCGCGCAGCAGTGCGTTCATTTCCTCAGGCCGCAGCCGGCGTCCGGCGCGCACTGAGCCGTGGCACGCCATGGTGGCGGCGACGTGCATGAGGCGGCGTTCGAGCGGCAGCGCTTCGTCCCACTCGGCCATATGCTCGGCGAGGTCGCGCACCAGGGCGGCGCTGTCGATCTCGCCCAGCAGCGCCGGCGTTTCGCGCACCGCAATAGCGCCGGGGCCAAACGCCTCGATGGCGAGGCCGAAGCGGGCAAGCTCGTCGGCGCGTGCCACCAGACGTTCGACATCGGTCTCGTCGAGTTCGACGATGTCCGGGATCAGCAGAATCTGGCGCGCCACGCCGGACTTCTCCAGCGCCGACTTCATGCGTTCGTAGACCAGCCGTTCGTGGGCCGCATGCTGGTCGACGATGACGACGCCGTCGCGGGTCTGGGCCACGATATAGGTCTCGTGCACCTGGGTGCGCGCCGCGCCCAGCGGGTGATCGATCTCTTCCGGATCGTCGATTGCAGCGCCGCGTGCGTCGCCCGACGGAGGCCCCACGTCGAACGCGGCCTGCGCGCCGCTTTCGAAACCGGACCTCGCGGCATGGTCGTCGGCGCTTTGCGGGATGTCATTGTAAATGGCCTGGGCAGCCTGCCCGGGTCGCGCCGCCCCCACCCTACCCTCCCCCGCAAGCGGGGGAGGGTAGGGTGGGGGGCTCGCCCGCGGCGAGCCGGGGCGGAACGCCGAGATGGTCGCGGCGCCTCCCGTCGATGCGGCGCGTCCGCTCGCGCGCACCAGCGCCTCCCGCAACGCGCCTACCATCATGGATCGCACCAGCCCGGAGGCGCGAAACCGAACCTCGGTCTTGGCCGGATGGACGTTGACGTCGACCTCGTGCGGATCGAGGGTGATGAACAGCGCCACCACGGGATGGCGGTCGCGCGGCAGATAGTCCGCATAGGCGGCGCGCACGGCGCCGAGCAGAAGCTTGTCGCGAACGGCGCGGCCGTTGACGAAAAGATAGAGGCTGAGCGCGTTGGCCTTGGTGTAGGTCGGCAGCCCGGCAAAACCTTCGAGCGCAAATCCGTCGCGGCCCGCGGCGATCGGGATCGCGTTGGCGCGGAACTCCGCCCCCAGGACGTCGCCGAGGCGGGCGAGCCGGCCGGCGGCGTCCGGCAGCGCTGCCGCCCAGCTCACTGGCGCGCGCTGCTCGCCCGCCAGCGTGAAGCCCACATCAGGGCGGCTCATGGCGAGGCGGCGCACCACATCACGGATGGCTTCCGCTTCGGTGCGGTCGGTCTTGAGGAACTTGAGCCGCGCCGGCGTCGCGTAAAACAGGTCGCGCACCTCGACGCAAGTCCCCGGCCCCAGCGCGGCCGGTCTGATGTCGGATTTCACCCCGCCGTCGACCGCGATCATCCAGGCGTGCGGCTCGCCGCAATCGAAATCGGCTGTTGCCGATTTCGATCCTTCTTGAAGTACCGAAGTCGGGTAAACCCGACTATCGAAATCGGCTGTTGCCGATTTCGATCCTTCTTGAAGTACCGAAGTCGGGTAAACCCGACTATCGAAATCGGCTGTTGCCGATTTCGATCCTTCTTGAAGTACCGAAGTCGGGTAAACCCGACTTCGGTGACGGGTCGTGATCGCGAGCCGCGCCACCGCGCCGATCGAGGGCAGCGCCTCGCCGCGGAATCCGAGCGTGCAGATCGCATTGAGATCGTCGCCGTCGAGCTTCGAAGTCGCATGGCGCTCGACCGCCAGCGCGAGGTCAGCCCGGGTCATGCCGCCGCCGTCATCCGCAATGCGAATGAGCCGCCGGCCGCCGCCATCGGTAAGCACATCGATGCGGCTGGCCCCGGCGTCGAGCGCATTCTCGATGAGTTCCTTGACCACGCTCGCGGGCCGCTCCACCACCTCGCCGGCGGCGATGCGGTTGATGGTGGCGGGATCGAGCTGGCGGACCGGCATGGGGCGACTCAGGTGGAGCTGAGCGCCCATGATACGCAGGAGTCGTAGGGTGGGCAAAGGCGCCTGGACAGTCGCGCATTGGCGCGATCGGCCTCGCGCGCCTTTGCCCACGCTGTACCACCTCGCCGTCTGACCGCGTGGGCAAAGTCGCGCGGCGCCGGCGCTCTATGTCCTAAGCTCCGGCAGGCGACTTTGCCCACCCTACGCGGCCCCTCAATCCTCCACCGGCTTCGCGCCGCGCAACGCCTTGATGCCGCCGCGGCGCTTCTTGCCCTCAAGGCGGCGCACCTTGGAGCCGAGCGTCGGCCGGGTTGGCCGCCGCGGCGTTGGCCGCACGGCGGCGGCTCGGATCATCTCGATGAGGCGCGTCAGCGCATCATCACGGTTGCGCTCCTGGGTGCGATGACGCTGGGCCGTGATCACGAGCACGCCGTCCCGGGTCAACCGCCGTCCCGCGATCCGCTCCAGCCGCGCCCGCACCTCGTTGGGCAGCGACGGCGAATGGCGCACGTCGAAGCGCAGTTGCACCGCGGTGGCAAGCTTGTTGACGTTCTGCCCGCCTGGACCGGATGAGCGGATGAAGCTTTCCGATACCTCGCCGTCGTCGATCGCGATGTGGTCATTGATGCGGATCATTGGATGGGCTCGTCGGGCAAATCTGCGTATATCTTATAATGATATCCAATAGGCGCACCTGTCATCGTCCGCGAAAGCGGACGATCCAGTAACCACCGTACTCTGGTTCCCAGCCCCGGAAATAAAAACATGCAGTTCAGTCGAGATGGCGATTGGTACCAAGTGGTTCGGATCACGGGCCCTGCTCATAATTTGCTCGGCCTGAGGTTCGGGGAACCTGGTGGTCCGCAGCCGGCTATAGAGCGCTTGTCAGTCAGCAACGGAGCACCGATAATCGAAGCCGACGATGTCCAGAGACAAGTCTTAGAGGGCGTCTCTGAGGCGAATGCGCAGCTGGGAACTGACTACCAGGTGGCCGCAATACGCATCATCACAACGGATACTCCTTCATCGAGCACTTACCGTTCTTTGGCCAAGAGCTTAGTCGAGCAGTTGGCCCAGGAGGGCACCCTCGCTGGCGCTAAAGGCCCTTTGGATCACAGCAAGATAAAAGGAAAGCCGGCGGGTATTTGATGCCCGCTTTCGCGGGCATGACACGGTCAGTGTCCGTGGCGAACGGCCTCACATCCCCAAATAGGCCTGCCTGACCCGGTCATCGGCCAGCAGTTCCGCGCCTGTACCGGTGAGTGTGATGCGGCCGTTCTCCAGCACATAGGCGCGGTCGGCGAGACGCAGCGATATGGCGACGTTTTGCTCCACCAGAACGCAGGTCAATCCGTCACGGTTGAGCTCGCGGATGGTCTTGAGCACCTCCTGCACGATTGCGGGCGCAAGCCCGAGCGACGGCTCGTCGAACATCACGAGGTCGGGCCGGCCCATCAGGCAGCGGCCGATAGCAAGCATCTGCTGCTCCCCGCCTGACAGCGTCCCAGCCGCCTGGCGCTCGCGTTCGCCGAGAATCGGAAACATCGCAAACACCCGCGCGAGGCTCTCGGCGCGCTTGCTGCGGGCCCGCCGCAGCAGGGCGGCGACTTCGAGGTTTTCCCGCACCGTCAGGGTCGCGAACACCTGGCGACCCTCGGCGACCTGGCCGATGCCGGCGTTGCAGACCCGGTGGCTGGGCCACCCGGTGATGTCGGCGCCGCGAAACGTGATACGGCCCCGCGCCGGGCGCTGCATGCCTGCGATAGTGCGGATCAGCGAGGTCTTGCCGGCGCCGTTTGCGCCCACGATGGCGACAATCTTGCCTTCCTCCACGTCGATGCTGACGCGGTCCAGCGCCTGCGCATCGCCGTAGAAGACGTCAATATCGCACACCTCCAGCATCAGGAGGTCGCCTCCACACCGAGATAGGATGCGATCACGGCGGGCTCGCGCACCACCGCCTCGGGCGCGCCTTGCGCGATTGTCGCGCCGTGGTGGAGCACCAGCACGCGGGACGCAAGCGCCATCACGGCGCGCATCACGTGCTCGATCAACAGGATCGTCATTCCGGTGTCGCGGTTGAGCCGTTTCAGGATCGCGACCATGCGGTCGGTTTCGGTCGGGCGGAGTCCCGCCATGACCTCGTCGAGCAGCAGGAGCTTCGGATCGGTCGCGAGCGCGCGGGCGACTTCGAGACGTTTCCTGTCAGGCAGGGTGAGGGAGGAGGCTATGGCCCCGCGCTTGTCGGCGAGATCAAGCATCTCCAGAACGGCCCGCGCATGGGCTCGCGCCGACCGCATGTCGGCGCGACGCAAGAGCGCGCCGATCACGACGTTGTCCTCGACGGAAAGCGCCGGAAACGGCCGCACGATCTGGAAGGTACGTGCGATGCCGCGCCGGCACACCGCGTCCGGCGTCAGGCCGTCGATGCGCGCACCGGCGAACGTCACGGTCCCGTCATCGGGCGCAAGCGCGCCCGCGATCATGGCGAACAGGGTGGTTTTGCCGGCGCCGTTTGGCCCGATCACGGCGAAGATTTCACTCGCCGCGACCGCAAAACTCACCTGGTCGACCGCAACAAGGCCGGCAAACCGCTTGCTCAAATTGGCGGCGGCGAGAAGCGCCGTCATGGGGGGCGGCCTTTGAGGCCGAACAGCGCGGCGAGCCGAGGCCATACGCCGTTTGGCATCACCGAGATGATGACGATCAGGATGAGGCCATAGAACACGGCTTTGACGCCCGGCGCGTTGATGCCCAAGCGCGAGGTGGCGGCGATCAGGGCTTCCCCCAGCGGGGTGAGCACGAAGGCGCCGATCACCGGACCGAACACGGTGCCGAGGCCACCAACAATCGGGGCGAGGATAAGCTCGATCGAACGGGATATCTCGAACACCTGCGACGGAAACAGGTTGTTGTAATAGAAGGCGTAGAATACGCCGCCGACGGCCGTCATGGCCGACGAAATGATCACCGCCGCCATCTTGACCGCGAAGGCGTCGATGCCGAGGGCGCGCGCGGCCACTTCATCTTCGCGCACGGCCCGCCATTGATAGCCGAGCCGCGAGCGCGCCATCAGGGCGACGAGAAGAACCGCGCCGGAAGCGAGCGCCAGCGCCAGATAGTAGAACAGGAGCTGCCCGCCGCGCAGGTTCCACCACTCGCCCATGCGCTTTTCTTCGAACGGTAGGAACAGCCCGGCAGCGCCGCCCGTCAGCTCCAGGTGATCAAACCCGATCCGCGTAAACTCGGCGAATGCGATGGTGAGCAGCGCGAAATAGACGCCCGCGATGCCGAACCGAAAGCCGAGCCAGCCGATCACGGCGCCAAACGCCGACGCCACTGCGACCGCCGCAAACACGCCGAGCCACGGACCGATCCCGAGCCTGAGCCACATGAGCGCCGCCACATAGCCGCCGACGCCGACATAGAGCGCATGGCCAAGCGACAGCTGGCCCGCATAGCCCATCATCAGATTCCACGCTTGCCCCACATAGGCGAAGTAGAAGATGAGCGTGAGCACGGACAGCACGTAGCGGTCCGCCGCCAGCGGCAGGGCGAGGAGAACGGCGAGCGCCAGTGCGATCACGATCCGGCCGCGCGCCGGCACGCAGCGCCACAGATCGATCATGGGCGCTTTCCCATCAGACCCTGCGGACGCAGCACCAGCACGGCGATCAACAACGCAAAGGAGAACATGCTTTTCATCGAGGGTGCAAACAGAAAACCCGCCAGCGCCTCGGAGACCCCGATCAGGACGCCGCCGACCAGCGCGCCCGCCATCGATCCCATGCCGCCGATGATGACGATGATGAAGGCGATGAGCGTATAGACGGGTCCGAGCGACGGCGTTGCGTCCGCGATGGTGACGAGCAGCGCCCCCGCCGCGCCGACGCAAGCAAGGCCGAGCCCGAACGTGAGCGCATAGAGCCGCTTGACATTGAGCCCGACGACAGCGGCGCCGACGAGATTATCGGCGCAGGCGCGGATCGCTGCGCCGGTCCGGGTGCGGCCGAAGAACCAGAACAGAGCCGCCGCGACCGCAATCGCCGCCGCCGCCGCGAAGACTCGCGGCTTGTCGATCAGAAGCGGGCCGACCTCGTAGGAGTCGAAGCCGTAGGAAAGATTCACGGGCCTGGCATCGGGGCCGAAGGAGATCAGCAGCACGTTCACGATGATGATGCCGACGCCGACCAGGAGGATGAACTGCTCATGCTCCGGCCGGCCGACGAACGGATTGATCAGCGCCGCCTGCAGCCCATAGCCAATGAAAAAGAACACGGCCGCGAGCGGCAGGAGGGCCCACAGCGGGTCGAGCCGGAATACCGCGAACAGCACATAGGCCCCGTACATGGCGGCCACCGCGAATTCGCCGTGGGCAAAATTCACCACCCGGACGACGCCGAAGATGACCGAAAGACCGAGAGCCATCAGGCCGTAGACCAGCCCCGTCAGCACGCCCTGGACTGCGACGTTGAGATAGATCGACCACATGGGAGGGATGATGCCATTGCCATAGGTTTTGCAATAGCATGACTTGCGGAACGTCGGCGAATACTTCCCGCCCATCCGAGGATGGCGCGACGACAACGCTGACCTCATCCTGAGGAGCGCCGCATCTTTGCGGCGCGTCTCGAAGGATGGCCGCTTGCTCGGCAGTGCCAGCTGTCATCCTTCGAGACGGCCGCCATCGAAATCGGCTGTTGCCGATTTCGACACTTTAAATTGCCGAAGTCGGGCAGGCTCGACTTCGGTGGGCGGCCTCCTCAGGATGAGGTTTTTGGGTGAACGACGCTCCGGCTTTTCTCGAATCCTCAACTTCTCCCCTGCCACGGCGGCATCGGGAAGACCGGCGTCATGGCGGCGCTTTCGGCGGGCATCACCACGGTCGGAGCGCGGTTGCGGTTCTGGACCATGGCGGAGGGGATGTTGTTGTTCTGGCCTTTGTCGTCGAACGTGATCGGGCCGCCGATCATGATGTGCTCGGCAATATTGGTGGCGCGGATCGCCTTCATCAATTCGGCGCCGTTGGCGGTGCCGGCGCGTTTGAACCCGTCCGCCGCGACCAGAAGCGCCTCGAAGGTGAAACCGACGTTGAAGCACTCCACGGCGAAGCGATAATTGGGGTTGGCGGGCTTGAAGGCCTTCTCCAGCGCCTGCGCCATGTCGCCTTTGGGATTGGCCCAGGGGTTCGCGAAGGCATGATAGTCGGCGAGCGGGCCGAGCGCCTCGTAGAATTCCTCGTCATAAAGGCCCGGCGCGCCGGGAGAAATGATGCCCATGGGCTCGAAGCGCTGACGCACCATGTCGCGCACCAGCTTGATGGCGTCGGCGGCGCGGGTCACCACCAGAAGCACGTCAGGCTTGAGCGCGCGGATCTTGGTGACCTCGACGGACAGATCCTGGGCGCGCGGATCATAGGCGATGGACTCGAGCACACGGAACGGCAGGCCGGCGGTCGGCACCAGGCGATCCATCGCTTGGCGCTGGGCGGTGCCGAAGGTGTCATTGGCGTGGAGGAATACGGCGGTCTTCGGGCTCGCCTTGGTGACCTCGACAAAGGCCTTGATGCGAGCGAGCCCGTTGACGGCAAGCTGGCCGCCGGTCGGAAAGTTGCGCACCAGGAACCGATAGCCCTGCTCGGTGAGGGCGGGCGCCGCCGCGATGTTGACGATGAGCGGCACCTGACGCTGCTCGCAGACCTGGGCCATGGCGAGCGTCGAGGCGGAGTCAAAGGCGCCGACGATGCAGTTCACGCCGTCATTGATGACACGCTCGCATTGATTGCGAGCGACATCCGGGTTGGATTCAATATCGACGTGGACAAGATCGACCTGGTGGCCGTAGTCGGCGAGCACCTTGGGGGCGATGAGGGCGCCGCGGTGGCAACTCTGGCCGGCCGGCGCCAGGTAGCCGGAGCGCGGCAGGAAGACCGCGATCTTGAGGGTCTTTGCTTGGGCGCGGACGACCGCCGGGGCGAGGGCCAGCGCGCCCGCGGCCGCGGCACCGGCCAATACGCGACGCCGTGTCGAAGTGGCTTTGGGTTGATGTGTCATCGGCATATCTCCATTGGAATCTGCGGAAATGGTACGGGGGAGTCCGCAGTCCGCGCAAGGCGCTAAGCGGTGTCTATCGCGGCGGCGTGTGCTTCTCCCCTCCCCCCTTGTGGGGGAGGGTTGGCGTGGGGGGTCGTGCCGCGGGGCACTGATGTGCCGCAACTCCCGACCCCCACCCCCGACCCCTCCCCACAAGGGGGAGGGGAGAAGAAGCGCCTCGCGCCATCGGTCACCGCGGCGGCGTGCGGACCAGCTCCGTCAACTGCGCCTCGCCGAGCGGCTCGCGGAGGAACTTGAGTTTCACCGCATCGCGCAGAATTCCCGGCATGTCGGCCATCTTGTCGGTCTGCAGGGCTTCCTTCGGATAGAACGCCTTGATGGTGTCGCGAACGAGCTCGGCCGGCTTGTCGATCTTCTTGGCATAGAGATCGATCGCCTTCGGATCGGAATACATCCAGTCGATCGTCTCCCGATAGGCCGCCATGAAGCGGGCCGCGACTTCCGGGCGTTTTTGCAGGAGCTCGGCATTGATGATGGTTGCCCGCACGGTCTGCCCGTGGAGCGAGGGCACGTCGCTGCCGCGCGCGATGATGCGAACCTTGCCGTCCTTGATTTCCTGCATGGCGATGGGCGGCGCTGACCAGCCGATGTCGATCTGGCCCGACATCACTGCCGTGAGGGTGGCGGGCGGGCTGCCGGTCGGCGTCGGTTTTGCCTTGAGGCCGAGTTCGTCGACGAATGCAAGCACGATGTTGTGGGAGCTCGATCCGTTGGTCGAGTACGCGATCGTGTTGCGCGCCGTCACGTCCGCGAAGGTCTTGAGCGGCGAATCGGCCCGCACATACCAATAGAGGTCAGCGGTGCCGGTGAACGCCGGCGCCAGGATACGGACCGGGGCGCCGGTGGAGAAGGCCCGCATGGCGCCCGCGACGCCCACCCCGATGCCGATGTCGGCGCTGCCGGAAATGATCGGCTGCAAGGTCTCGCCGGCGCCGGCGGTGCCGAATGTCTCCAGCACGAGGCCATGCTTCTTGAAGATGCCGGCCTCCTGGCCGAGCGTCGGCGCCTGGTTTTCCCAATTGTTGATCTGGCCGATCGCGACCTTCAAGGTATCCTCAGCCTGAACTTCGGATATGGCGAGCGCGGCTGCAATCAGCGCAAGCGCGAGGCTGGCGAAACCGGCATTTCTCATTTGCGTTCCCTCCGTTCGGCCTGGCGGGCTTCCTGGCCGCAGCTTTCCTGGCCGCAATCTTGGCCGGCCGGCCCCCTCCCTACCCTTCCCCGCTTGCGGGGGAGGACCATGTCGATCGAGCGGGCATGCCGCCGCGCTTTGCGAGCCGCGTTTCCCAGTATTCCCAGGCCCGGCCCTGCGCGGTGGGAAGTTGATAGATCGCTTGCGCCATTTCGATCTCGCCCGGCGTCAGCGGCGAGAAATTGCCGAGCCGCTTGGCCTCGCTCAAGTAACGCGCATTGTCGCAGGAATAGATGGCGCGGAAAACCAGCTCGCGCAGGCTCAAGCCGACCACGGTTGCGCCATGGCGTCGCATCAGCACCATGGAATGTTTGCCGAGCGCGCGGGCGAGCGAGGCGCCTTCGGCAGGTTTCACCACCAGCAGATTGGTGTCGCCGAATTCATCGCGGCTATCCCAGAACGGCGCGAGCGCCCCCATGGCGGCGCCGAGATGAAACACCGGCACGATCGGATCGCCGCTGATGCAGAACGGCATCACGGCCGGCGCATGATGATGGCACACCGCAACCACGTCCGGCCGCGCTTTGAAAATCTCGCCATGGATGACGCGCTCGGCATAGAGTTGCACGATCGGGGGATCAATGGGCCGCGAGTCGAGGTCGAATTCCAGGATGTCGCCGGGCTCCACCAGCTCGGGCGAACGCGACCGCGACAGGAAATACCGGCCTGGGTCGTCGGGATGGCGAATACTCACATGCCCGAAGGCGTCGATCACGCCCTCATGGGCGAGAATGCGGTTGGCAACGGCAAGCTCGTGGCGCAGGTCGGCGAATTTGTCGGGCATGGAACATTCCTCGTCGTCAGGATACGGGCGGCGCCAGGAGAATATCGGCCATGTCGCCGGCCTGCGCGGCGAACATGTCTTCGCCGGTCACGACGACGCAGCCGCGGCGGCGCGCCGCCTCCAGGAGCGGCGTAAACGCCGGCCTGGTGATGAGATCCGCAACATATGCGGACGGTTCGAGTCGCGCCGCATCGACGGGCAACGGATCGGTCGGTCGCATTCCGGCCGGCGTCGCATTGACCACGAGGTCGAACCCGGCGGCGTCGGCCGTTCCGGTTCGCACGGCCGCAGGCGCTCTGGCGGCGAGGCGTTCGATGAGGCTCAAGCGCCGCTCCGTGTCCATATCCGCCACCGCGAGCGCCGCCACCTCGGCCTCGATCAGCGCCAGCGCCACCGCCGAGCCGGCCCCGCCTGCGCCGATGACGAGCGCGCGCTTTCCGGCGGGCCTGAAGCCCGCGCGCCGCAGCGCCGCCACCATGGCGGCGCCGTCGGTCATGTCGCCGCGCCAGCGGTCGGCGGCGATGCGATGCATCACGTTGGCGGCGCCGAGGAAACGGGCGCGGTCGGACGCTTCGTCGCAATGGCGCAGCGCTGCGAACTTGTGCGGGATGGTGATGACGATGCCGTCGATGTTCAGCCCGCGCTTAGCCGCCGCCACGAAGGCGTCGAAATCCGCCGGCGCGACATGCACCGGAATGCAGATCGCGTTCGCGCCCCGGGCGACGAATTCGCCGGTGAGGCCGGAAGGCGACCGGGTCTGGCCGACCGGGTCGCCGAGAATGAGATGAAGGCGTGTCTCGCCGTTGAGGGATGGAAGCATCTTGATCCGTTGCGAGGGAGTGGTGCTACTGTTTTGGCTATTTCGGGCGGCCCACGATGCCGAGCGAGGGGACGATGGCGAGCTATCCGTTGATCGACATCTATTGCCACATCTACCCGGAGAAATTCTTCGAGGAAATGACCAAGTTGTCGCCGCAGACCCAGAATCTGGGCAAACGGCTGCGCACCATCACCAAGCTTTTCAACCTTGACGAGCGGTTCCGCGAGATGGATCAATTCGGCGACTACCGGCAGATCATTTCATTGCCCAATCCGCCGATTGAGGAAATCGCTAACGGCGAGGCCGGGTTGCAACTCGCCCGCATCGGCAATGACGCCATGGCTGACTTATGCGCGCGGCATCCGGAGCGCTTTGCCGGCTTCGTGGCGGCGGTGTCGCTCACCAACATCGAGGGCTCGGTCGCCGAGGCGGCGCGGGCCATCACGCAGCTGGGTGCGTGCGGGATCCAGGTGTTCACCCCGCTCGCTGGCCGGCCGCTCGACGAGCCGGCGTTCGCTCCGGTGTACGCCGCCATGGCGGGCTTCGACCTGCCGATCTGGCTGCACCCGGCCCGCACCGCCGCGATGACGGACTACGCGGCTGAGGCGAAATCCCGCTATGAGATGTGGTGGTGCTTCGGCTGGCCCTACGACACCTCAGTGGCGATGAGCCGCCTCGTATTCGCCGGCCTGTTCGATCGCCATCCGGGCATCAAGATCGTCACCCACCACTGCGGCGGCATGATCCCGTATTTCGATGGCCGCGTCGGCCCCGGCCTCGATGTGCTCGGCGCCCGCACCTCAGGCGAGGACTATTCCAAGGTGCTGCCCTCGCTCAAGCGGCCCCACCTCGAATATTTCAAGGAGTTCTACGGCGACACGGCGATGTTCGGCGGCAAATACGGCATTCCGTGCGGTCTCGCGTTCTTCGGCGCGGATCACATCGTCTTCGCCACCGACACGCCGCTCGGGCCGATCGCGCCGACCATCGCGGTGATCGACGGCCTCGACATCGACGAAGAGGCGCGGCGGAAGATTTACGTGGGGAATGCGGAGCGGCTGGTGAAGCGGAAACTCGGCTGACATCCGCCTGCTTGCCGCGACGCTGTTCCCTTGACCGCAATCAATTCAGACGCAGCCCACGGAACGGCGTCACCAGCACCGACAGCTTCGAATTGACGCCGCCATCGGTCGCCGACATGTTCGTCATGAACAGCAGCCGCCCCTTGAACACGGCGCTCGCGTTGAAGTCGAGGGCATTGGTGCCGATTCCGCTGTAACGATGGATCAGCTTCCCCTGCGGCGAGAATACGTCGACCTCGTTTGCGATGTTCGCCATCACGTAAAGGTTGCCCTTGACGTCGAACTGCATGCCGTCGGCATAGTACAGCGCCACGGGGCCATTGAGATGCAACTCCTTATCGATCGTCGCGCCGTCGGCGAAGAGCTCAATTCTGCCGGGGGGAGCGTCCCCGTCGATCGGAATGCGCAGGACCTGCCGGTTTCCGGCATTGTCCACGTATAGAAAGTGCTCGCCCGCATCGAAGGCGAGATCATTGGCTCCAACCGGCTGGTTGGGATTTTGCGAAAGCAGCGTAGGATCCACGAACCAGTGCGTGACCCTGGCGTCGTCGCTGGAGAGCTTGAAAATCGTGCCGAGGAAAGAGTCTGTCACGTACTTGTTGCCACGGCGGTCTTTCGCAATGCCATTGGGGAATGCGAAGCCGTTGGCGATGGTCGTAACCTGATGGGTACGCGGATTGATCTTGAGTATTCTGCCGTGCGGCTGAATGTTGTCGGCCTGGTCGAGGACGTAAAGGGAGCCGTTCTCCCACAACTCGCCCAATAAACCGACCGCGGCGGCTCCGGGCGCCGCCGGAACCGGAATGATGTCGACGAGGCTGCCGTCCTTGTTGATGACGCAGACATAGCCGAAGGCGGTCGCGCTGTCGGAATTCGACGCGACGTACAGGTTTCCGTCCGGGTCGGTGATAAGACCTTCGGGCTGCCGGCAAACGCCCGCAGCCGCTGTCTGCAAGTTGGGACCGAAGTTCTGCACCGTGCCGACCGGCAGGTCATCGAGATCGAGAGCGGCGGCGGGCGGCGAAAGGCCTGCGAGGGCTAACGCGAACCAGGATAAGCGGCATGCTATGCGCAGCGTCATGAGTGTCCCCCCCTGTGAGTACGGATAACGGCCGAAATAATGGCCAAGCCTCCGTTATCTCGGGCGGAGTGTGCGCGAAATGAGTGGCAGAATCCAGCCGTCATGGCGCGGCAGATGAGCACTCAGAGCGATTCCGGTCAGGGTTGAAGCACTTGGCGCTCTGCCGGGGTCGTGGCCCGCATCTCGGCCACCTCGATTATCCTTGCTCCGCGCCTAAAGCGCACGGTCGCCGGGACAAGCCCGGCGACGACGACCCAGAGGTTCTGCCTCTTGGCGTAAGCGCCCCCGATCACAGCGCCGCGAAATCGATCTCCTTGTTGATGTCGAGCGTGCGGTGCACCGGGGGGAGCGGATATTTGAGGCCGGTCGCGCAATTGAACAATACGGCGCGCTCGTGGCGGCCGATGCGGCCATCGCTGAGGCTCTGCTTATAGGCCGCGTAAGTGGCACCCCCTTCAGGGCACATCAGGAAGCCTTCGTCGCGCGCGACCTCGTCTACCGCGTCCGCGATGGCTTCGTCCGTCACGGCGATGGCGAAGCCGTTGCTTTCGCGCACAGCCCGCAGGATCAGGAAATCCCCGATTGCCTGCGGAACCCGGATGCCGCTTGCGATGGTGTAGGCATTCTCGAAGCGCGGCGCATGCTCCACGCCCGCCTCGAACGCCCGCACCATCGGGGCGCAGCCGGCGGCCTGCACGGCGATCATGCGGGGACGTTTGGCGTCGATGAAGCCGATCGTTTCAAGTTCCGCAAAGGCCTTCCACATGCCGATCAACCCGGTGCCGCCGCCGGTCGGATAGAAGATGGCGTCCGGCAGCTCCCAGCCCAGTTGCTCGGCCAGTTCCAGCCCCATGGTCTTCTTGCCCTCGATGCGATAGGGCTCCTTGAGGGTCGAGACGTCAAACCAGCCCGCCCTTTCCTTGCCGGCGCCGACGATCTTGCCGCAGTCGTCGATCAGGCCATTGACCCGATAGACCGTCGCGCCCTGCAGCGCGATCTCGCTGACGTTCACCTCCGGCGTGTCTTGCGGACAGAAGATCGTGGTCTTGATGCCGGTGCGGGTGGCATAAGCTGCGAGCGCTGCGCCCGCATTGCCGTTGGTCGGCATCGCCATGTGCTTGATGCCGAAGGCCTTGGCCATGGAAACCGCCATCACCAGGCCGCGGGCCTTGAACGAGCCGGTCGGCAGCCGTCCTTCGTCCTTGACCAGAAGCTCGGCGCTGCCGAGTTTGGCCGCGAGCCGCGGCAGGCCGATAACCGGCGTCACGGCCTCGCCAAGGCTGACGATGTCCTGCGCACGGCGGACCGGCAGCAGCTCACGGTAGCGCCACAGGTCGGGCGCCCGCCGCGCCAAGGCCTCCTTGCTCAGCGCTTTAGCGACCCCGGTGAGATCATAGCGCACCAGCAACGGCTTTCCGGCGCGCGACAGGTTGTGCGTCTCGTCCGCAGTGTGGCGCTCGCCCGTATAGGCGCATTCCAGATGGGTCACGAAGGTCGGCCGCTCGGCCGTCAGGTTGTCCTCGAAATGCAAGTGGTTCACTCCCGGGTGGTGGGTCTGCCTAGTTGCGGCAGGCGGACCCAGTGTGCGCCTGCTCAGTAGTGTCCAATCAGCATCAGCGCAAGGATCGGCAATTGGCCGAGCTTGACGCGCCGATGGTTGACGAAGGCAGCGCACTCCACGATCGCCTGGTATTGCTCTGGGCATCGGGCGGCAAATTCGGCTGCTGAGTCGATCCGGATTACGACGAGCCCGCCCTCGGCAACAACGACTTCACAATTGGCCGCGTCATCGAGGTAGGTCATGCAATCAATCCAGGCGTTCATGTTCCGCCCGTAGTAACCCGGAAAGCCAAACGCCCGCGCGAACACCGTGTGAAATGTGTCCCAGTCCTTGATTTGGCTAACTGGAACCGTGACGATTTTTACATCCATTACATCACGCTATAAGATCGTCGAAGCTGTCAAAGGGTGACCGGCACCGGCATATCGTTGTCGAGTCCCGGAGGAGTTATGTCATGCTGAAGAAGCCTACCTTCGCGTTGTCGGTAACCGCGTTGCTCTCGATCTTCTCCGCAGCCGCCTCGGCGCAGACTGCTTCCACCTTCGAGAAGAAGAATTATAACTATTCCGAATGGGCAAAGGGCCGTTTCTCCGAGGCTGTTACCGTCAGTTTTTCTGGCCCGGCCAAGATGATCTTTTTGGCCGGCGTCGGGGCCGAGGACGAAAATGGCAAGCCCGGCGACATCCGCCACAAGGACGACTTTGTCGCCCAGTGCCGCTACGCCTACGACAAGATCAAACGCGCCTTGGAAAAGAACGGCGCAGGGTTCGGCGATATCGTCAAGATCGTGAGCTACGTCACCGACATGCGTTTCCAGGCCGACTATGGCAGGTGCCGTTCGGAGATTTTCGGCGCGACGCCGCCGCCAGCCCACACGCTCCTCAACATCGTGCAACTGGCATGGCCCGGAATGATGGTCGAGGTCGACGTCACCGCGATGGTGCCGCTGAAGTGAGAAACTCCGATCATTTTGAGCCATCTTCTCCGGAGTCATGGCCGGGCTTGTCCCGGCCATCTACGTCTTTCTAGCTGAAAGCTCGCAAGAAAGACATGGATGCCCGCGACAAGCGCGGGCATGACGGTGGAGGGGTGATTCGATCACATCGGAACGCGCTCTCGAACCCCTCAGTCCTGCATCACTTCCGCGTCGGCGCGAAATAACGAAGGTCTGGCGGCGGCTGGTCCTTCTTGGACGGCATCAGCATGTCGTCTCCGCTCAGGAAATAATCCTGACCGCCGATCAGAACATGATGATTGTCCTCGGAGCAGTTGTACTCCAGCCGGACCGCGCTGGAGTCGCGGCGATATCGCTTCGTGATCGTCCAGGGCCGCGTCAAGGCGTGGTCGATGACGGTGATCTCGTCGTTGAGCGCATCCGGATTGCCCTTGTCGAGAAAAACGCGCTCCTTCACCACGGTCTCATTGTCGGCGTGAAACGGCATGCCGGTGCCCTCGTAGGTGCGCGGACCCTTGAGGCCGCGAGTCTCGATCTCCAGTACGTCGAGCCGGCCGTCGCCGTCGGTATCGATCCACTTGCCGATCGAAAGCCCAAGAAACGTCGGCTCGATCTCTTTCGGCCAGTCGCGCCCGTCGGTGAGAATGCGCCTGGGCATGGAATGGGCAAACAACAGGTAGGTGGTGGCGGGCGTGACGACGATCTCCATGTCGAACACCACCGTCATGACGCGCGGCATGGCGAATGGCACGCAGCGCGACGGTGCGTCGTTGCCCTGTCCGCCGGCCTTCTGGTCCGCAAGACTTGCCTCGAAGATCGCCTGGTACTCGGGCGTGAACGGTGGCTCCTGAGCGCGCCCCAGCGGCTTCGTCTGGTCCCATTGATTGCCGATCCCGACCGGCTTTCGCCAGACCCCGGAAAAGTCCGGATACTTGCTCTCGTCGAATGCGGATGCGCCGGTCGCAACCGAAAGCGCTGCGAACAACACCGCCATAGGCGTTGCGGGACCGTACAAAGTGCGCAGACCCATGCGTTCCTCCCAAATATCGCGTTTCTTGTTCGCCCGGCCAACACCAACCATCCCCTCCTCCCTTCGCTTCCCTGTTTACGGGGAGCGTAGGAAGGGAGGGTTCAACAACCGAAGAGCCGACGCTTCCACGCGGGGCAGCTCAAGGCAAATATACATCGCGCGACGCCGGTGGCGGAAGGTGTCACGGAACTGTCGTACCCCTGTGCTCCCATCCGACTGAACGTCCCCAGCGCGGGCGCCACTGCGCCTCTTGGGCCAGGTGTCGTCGGCTGCGCGCGCCGGGCCTTCAGGCGCGATATTAAAAAGCTCCCGCGATGCTCTGCGTGCCTCGTCGACCTTATTTAGTTCGATGAAAGGGAATCGCCGCCTGTCGGTGTACGGGTTGCTCCTTCTCGCCGCTCGGCGGGACCGCTAAAGAAGCTACTGCGTCCGCTTCATCGCAATGCACTCCAATCAAAAGGAGGCCGCGCCTGTGTCATCCGATCGTGAAAAGTTGATCCTGAGACCCGGCCCAGTGATCGAGACGATTGGGAGGCTGGTGGCGCGGATCTTCGAGCGATTCGGGGATTGCGGGCTTTACAGGGTGTGTGCCCAGCTCCACGCAATCGCGAAGGTAGATACGCGACGCGCAATCAGCATCGGACGCAGCTACATGTGGTTGCGCGCCCTCGTTTTCGCCACGATAGCCGCGGGCATTGCGGTCCTGGGATGGATGCTGTCGCTGATCGACTTCACCAACGCGGCAGCGGATAATGTTTCCTCGATTGCGCAGGGCATCGAGGCGGCAGCCAATCTCACAGTCCTCACAGGGGCCGCGATGCTCTCCCTGCTCAAGCTGGAAGAACGTCTCAAGCGCCGCCGCGCTTTGGCCGCGTTGCACGAGCTTCGCTCCATCGTCCACGTGATCGACATGCATCAGCTGACGAAGGACCCGAGCAAGTTTACCGTTCGCGCGAATACGCCATCGTCTCCGCCCCTTGTGCTCAACGAATTTCAAATGACGCGATATCTCGACTATTGCTCGGAAATGCTGTCGCTGACCTCGAAGGTCGCGGTGCTGTTCGGGCAGAGTCTTGATGACCGGGCGGTCGCCGAAGTGGTCAGCGATATCGAGCGCGTCAGCTCCGGGCTTTCGCAAAAGATATGGCAGAAGATCATGATCCTGGAGGAACTCAGAACAACAAAGGATGCTGGCGCGACCGCTCCTCAAGACGGCGCCAGCGTCGCCATTCCGGTTTCGGATTAGGCTATCTCAATGCCGCTTCACGAACGCCAGAACGCTCTCGTTGAAAACATCGGGATGCTCCCAGGCGATCGCGTGGCCGGAATCCGGCACCGAGGCCCATTCGTAGTTCTTCAGATGGGCGGCCCAGGCGCGCATCAGCGCCGGCGGCGCGAGGAGATCGGCGTCGGCCGCCATGACGAGCACCGGCATCGTGACGGCGGCGAGCTTGGCGAAGGTGTTCGGCGTGCGCAGCGGTTGGGAGGGGGCGCCGGGCTGCTGGGCATGCTCGTCGATTTCGATCCAACGCCTTGTGCCGTCCGGATTGGCGCCCCGGTATGAAGGGCCGACTTCCCGATACACGGCGGCCTGCTTGCGAAGCTCGGGAATTTCGACCCTGGCGGTGAAATCTCGCATTTCCTTTTCGGCAAATTGTCCGGTGCTTGCTGCGACCACCAGGCTGCGCAGACGTTCCGGGCGCGAGGCCGCATAGTCGATTGCAACGAAGCCGCCGCCGGCTACTCCGACCAGGTGGAATTTGTCGAGCTTGAGGTGATCCGCGAGCGCATCGAGATCGCCCGCAACGGTGCCGGGTTGGGGGCCGGTCGCGGGATCGGCGAGGCTCTTCCCCCAGCCGCGGCGGTCGAAGGCGATGACGCGATAGCCCTGCCGCGCAAAGGCCGTCGCCTGGGTTTCCCAGCTTTCGCTGGTGCCGGTGTTGGCATGTAAGAGCACGATCGGCGTGCCGGCGCCTGCGGTGTCGGTGAACCAGAGCTTTACGCCCGGAAGCTCCGCGTAGCCGCCGGCCGCAGGCGCTTGCGCCGCGTACCCGCGCGGCGCAAAACTCAAACATGCAAGCGCCAAGCCGATCATCCCGACGAGTTTCGGCCACCTTGGGCAAACGCTGCGCATGTGTTGCTCCGTATCCGATGCGTCGTGCGCAGGATGGGTTGAGCGAAAAGCCAAACGCATCATGAGACGCGCCGGCGGCACATCCGTGATGGGTTTCGCGGAGTTCATCATCGGGCCGGCCGAAGGCCGGACCCGGTGGCTCAGCCCATGCTCCGTCAGGTTGAGAGACCTGAGATGTCTTTGCAGGTCGTGGCCGGGCTTGTCCCAGCCACCCCGATTATTCTTGCCCAGCGCATTAACGTTCGAGGTCGCCGGGACAAGCCCGGCAACGACGCCGATAGGTGAAATCCGCTTATTCCGCCACCTGCTCGGTTTGCGGCTTGTCCTTGTCGGTGATGTTGAGCTCTATCGCCCGCGCCGAATTGGCCGAAACGTTCTGGTTGCGGTGAATGGTGCCGCGGGGAACATAGACGAAGTCGCCGGTCTTGAGCACGCGCGGCGGCTGACCCTTTACGGTGAACGTGACCTCGCCCTCTTGCACCGCCCACCATTGGTCGCCCGGGTGGCGGTGGAATTGGTTGCCGGCGCCCGCCGGAATGACGACCGATTGCAGCCGCACCTGGCGGCTCGGGTCCTTCTCCAGCGGCATCTCGAAATACGCCTTCGGTTGAAACCGCGGCCCCTGGGGCTGCTGCGCCTGCGACCATGCCGGCGTCGCGACAGCGGCTGCCGCGATGATGGCCGGGACTATCAACTTGTTCATGAACTCCTCCCTTGTTCGGAACACGCCGCGGTGCGGCTCCGGTTCGTTGAATCAAGACGCCGTATGCGTAGGATGGGTTGAGCCACCGGGTCCGGCCGGAGCCTGCCATCGGGCCGGCCCGATGATAAACTCCGTGAAACCCATCATCGGCCGCGCCAACGGGAACCGCCGCCGATGGGTTTCGCTTAACGCTCAACCCATCCTACGCGGCTACGCCGATCGGCGTCGCGGAATGCGGTTTACTGCGTCACCAGCTCCAGCAGCGGCTTGTCCTTGTCCATGATATTGAGTTCGACTGTACGCGCCGGCTTGTCGGTGAGGTTCTGATTGCGGTGCACGGTGCCGCGCGGGATGTAGGCGCTGTCGCCGACTTTGAGGGTGCGCGGCTCTTGGCCCTTGATCGTCAAGGTAACCTCGCCCTCCTGAACGGCCGACCATTGATCGCCCGGATGGCGGTGAAAATTGTTACCCTCTTTCGGCGGTATGGTGATCGACTGCAGTCGCACGATGCGCGAGGCATCGTTCTCAAGCGGCGTGGTGTAGTAGATCTTCACATTCGGATTGGGCGCCGGCGCCTGCGACCACGCAACGGCGCTTGCTGCGCCGATGGCCGCGACGACAGCCGGAATAATCAGCTTGTTCATGAGAACCTCCCGAGGTTTGAGCTTGGATTTTAGCAATTCGGTTGATGCTAGTGCATTTCGCCACGTCGCGCAAAGATCGCGCCGCGGGCGTTGCGCGGACCCGCGTACAGCCATCGCCGACGAGACAGGTGATCATGTAGGGGCGACCCTTGTGGTCGCCCCGTTCCCGGTCGGCGTAATGGACGGCTTAAGATCGGCCGTGATCGCGCCCCCGTTAGTGCGCGAACGGGGCGACCACAAGGGTCGCCCCTACAGCCGTAGGGCAGAGCAGCGCGTCAGCCCTTCACGAATCGCCGCACGGTCATCTTCGCCGTGTAGCCGCCGTAGACGTTACCGGCATCGTCCACTCCGACACCTTCCGGCGTTCCGGCCTCGGCCGAGGGTTCCGGAATGAAAGCCGTAACCTTGCCGTCCTTGGCGCTGCCGATGCGGACACCCTGTTTGAAGCCCGGATTGTTGGTCGGGGTTGATTGCGAATCGGCGACGTAGATCACGTCGTTCTTGTCGATCGCAATGTCGCTTGGCCGGCCGAACTGCTTCCATTCGGCGACGAACTTGCCGTCCGGCTCGAAAATCTGAACGCGGTTGTTGGCGCGGTCGGCGACGAAGACGCGTCCGGCCGAATCGAGCGCGATGCCGTGGGGCGTGTCGAATTCGCCGGCCGCCTTGCCGTGCTTGCCCCACGCTGTGATGAATTTCCCGTCCTTGGCGAACTTCACGATGCGGTCGTTGCTGGTTCCGCCATGGCCGTCGGCGACATAAATGTCGCCATTGGGCGCGACGACGACACCGCTCGGCCTGTCCAAAAAGCCGGGACCATTGCCGGGCATTCCAGGCTTGCCAAGGGTCATCAACACTTGGCCCTGCGGGCTGAATTTAACGACCACGTTGCCCTTGCCGTTCTGCGCCCGCTCGTCGGCCACCCACACGTTGCCCTCGTGGTCGACATAGAAGCCGTGCGGCTGGTTGAACATGTTTGCGCCGAACGCCCGCACGAGCTTGCCGGACGCGTCGAACTTCTGGATCGGCGGGATCATCGAATTGCCGCAGTCGTTCGTCCCGCAACGGTCGAACACCCAGATGCTCTTGCCGTCGCTGTGGTCAACCTGAACCTTGATGGCTTGGCCAAATTTCCGACCGTCGGTGAGCTGCGCCCAGCTTTCCTGCATTTTGTAAGGATTCGGCGCCGCATTGGGATCAGCGCCCTGGGCGTGGCCCAGGTTTCCCGAAACTGTCATCACCGCGCCGGCGGCGAACCCCACCATCAAGATGAGCTTGATTGCATGCCTCATGGTCTTCCTCCCGTGTGAAATTGACATTGCAGGGTGCATCCGGACTCATTTGCCAGTCACCCGGGCGTCCGGTTGTTTACTTAGCTCGAAGTGCTTGGCTCGAAGTTACGCTAGCGAACCTAAAGCCTGTCGTTCGTTTTCAGTCCTCATGCTACCCGGGATAGCGCCTGAATCATAGCGAGCGGCCTGGGGATCGCAAAAATATGAAAGTCAATGCCGCGCTTGTAAATTTCGCACAAAATTGTCAAGTTATCCACTCACTTATGCCTCCGCAGCCGTATCTCGTGGGATCGCTGGGGGGCTCGGAGGGTGTAATGCCATATCGAGTCAATCCATTGGTGTCCGCGGCTTTTATCGGTTCGCTCGCCGCGGCGATGTTCCTTTGCCCGAATTGGGCGGCGTGGGCGGCCGGCGAATGCATTTCAAAGCCAGATCAAGAGGTCAATCAGGCCGGCCACTGGTACTATTACGTTGACCGTGTGCATCATCGGCGATGCTGGTTTTTTGAATCATCGAAGGCGACAGTCAGTCCAGCCTCATCGGCCGCGCGAGCGCCGGCCCCAAACACGGACTCCCAACAATCCTGGTTCTCGCGTTTCGCCGCGGACGTGGCAAAAACCTTTTCCTCAGAACCGCAGCAAACCAGTATATCGGCCTTTTCGTCGGAGCCGCCGCAAAATAGTATACTGGACAATTCAAGCACAACGACGAAGCTCACTTCGCCGAAGCATTCCAACAAAATGGCAAGCCGGGAGCGGTCGCAGATCGAGCCGCCCCCGCCTCCCGCCACGAGCGGCGTCGCCATCACCGAGCGACAGGATCAATTGCTGCAGCAAGGAAACACTGAAAAGAATGAAAAACGGTCCCCTCAACTCACGGACACTGAGCGTCAGGCGCTATTCGATGATTTCTTAAAATGGTATAGGGACAGGAGCATTTTCGGCAACCGTGAACGTTAGCGCGTTGCGTAAGTATGGATGATGATGTAGGGGCGACCCTTGTGGTCGCCCTGTTGCCGGCGAATGTAACGGAGTGCCGGCGCGCAAAATCGGGCGGCCACAAGGGCCGCCCCTACAGCGTTATGACTTTGGTCGATGCTCCCGACTCACTCCGCTGCCTTGAGCAGCGGCGGTCCGCCGGCGCGAAATTGCTCCAGCAGCGCCGCTTCGTCGGCCTTGGCGGCTGTGAGGTGGCGCAGCTTGACGTGGCCGAAGCCGCGTATTTTCTCCGGGATGGCAGCAAGGCCGACCGCCAGGTCATGGTTGTCGGGGGCGAGTTTGGCGAGCAGCTCGTCGAGTAGCGTTTCATAGTCGCGCACGAGCTGCCGCTCGATCTTGCGCTCGGCCGTATAACCGAATGGATCAAGCACGGTCCCGCGCAAGAACTTCAACTTCGCCATATATCGGAATACGGTCAGCATCCACGGCCCGAAGCTGATTTTGTGCGGCTCGCCGGTAACCTTGTTGCGCCGGGCGAGGAGCGGCGGCGCGAGGTGGAACGTAAAACGAAGATTGTCGCCGTCGACCTCGTTTTTGACTTGGCGCACGAAGCCGGGGTCGGCATAGAGGCGCGCCACCTCGTATTCGTCCTTGTAAGCCATCAGCTTGAACAGATAGCGCGCGACCGCCTCGGCTAGTCCGCTCCTGCCGGGCGCGCGGGTGGCCTCGGCGGCACGGGCGGCATCGACACGGCGGCGATAGCGCGCCGCATAGGGGGCGTCCTGGTAGGCGGTGAGGAATTCCACCCGCCGCGCGATGGTGTCGTCGAGCGACGTCGAGAGCGTGCGCGCGGGGTCGCGCGCATCCGGCGCCGGCCTCGCCAATGCCTCAACCGCGGCGAGGTCGACGGCGGCGCGGCGGCCCCAGCGGAACGCCGCATGGTTCATGTCAATGGCCTCGCCGTTGAGCATGATCGCCCGTTCGATCGCCGCCGCCGACACCGGCAGCGCACCGAGCTGATAGGCGTAGCCCAGCATGAACATGTTGGCGCCGAGCGACTGGCCGAGCAATGCGGTTGAGAGCTGGGACGCATCGACAAAATGGCTGTGGGCTGCCCCCGCAAGAGCGCAAATCGTGCGTTTGATCCTCTCGGTCGGCAGCGAGAATTCGGGATTACGGGTGAATTCGCCCGGCAACACCTCGGCAAGGTTTGTCACCATGGTGGTGCCGGGCCTCACGGCGGCCAGCACCTTCTTGTTGCCGACCACCATCATGTCGCCGCCCAGCACCAGATCGGCGCCGCGCGCCGCAACCCGTATCGCATGAATGTCTTCGGGCCGGTTGGAAAAGCGAAGGTGACTGTGGACGGCGCCGCCCTTCTGGGCGATCCCCGCCATGTCGATGATGCCGACGCCCTTTCCTTCCAGATGCGCCGCCATCCCCAAGATGGCGCCGATGGTGATAATGCCGGTGCCGCCGATGCCGGTAACGATGACGCCATAGGTCTGGTTGATGAGCGGCAACACCGGCTCGGGCAGCGCGGCGGCGTTCTGCGGCAGCGTAATGCCTTTGCCGCGCTTGAGCTTGGCGCCTTCAATGGTCACGAACGACGGGCAGAAGCCCTTCACGCAGGAGAAGTCTTTGTTGCAACTCGATTGATCGATGGTCCGCTTGCGGCCGAACTCGGTTTCCAGCGGCTGCACCGACACGCAGTTCGACTTCACGCCGCAATCGCCGCAGCCCTCGCAGATGAGCTCGTTGATGACGACGCGCTTATCGGGATCTGGGAACTGGCCGCGTTTGCGGCGGCGGCGCTTCTCGGCGGCGCAGGTCTGATCATAGATCAGCACCGTGCATCCCGGCACCCCTGCCAGTTCCTTCTGGACCTCCTGAAGGTCATCGCGGTGGTGGATTTTCAAGCCCGCTGGCCATTTGGTGCCGGTGGGATATTTCCACGGCTCGTCGGTGACGACGACGACGCGTGTTGCGCCTTCCGCCGCCATTTCGTTGGCGATCTGCACAACCGTGATATTGCCGTCGACGTGCTGGCCGCCGGTCATCGCGACCGCATCGTTGAAGAGGATCTTGTAGGTAATGTTGACGCCGGCGTGAATTGCGGCGCGCACGGCAAGCGAACCCGAATGATTGTAGGTGCCGTCGCCGAGATTCTGGAATACGTGCGGGCGCTTTGAAAACGGCGCCTCGCCGATCCAATTCGCGCCTTCCCCGCCCATCTGGGTAAAGCCCAAAGTGGAACGGTCCATCCATTGGGCCATATAGTGGCAGCCGATGCCGGCGTAGGCGCGGCTGCCTTCCGGCACCACGGTGGAGGAATTGTGCGGGCAACCCGAGCAAAAATACGGAACCCGCGCCGCCACATCCTGGGTCTCGGCGAGGGCGCGCTGGGCCTCCTTGAGCCGCGCGACCCGGGCCGCGAGATCGTCGTTGCGGACATAGCCGAGCAGCCGTTCGCCGATACAGATTGCAATGTCGTTTGGATCGAGCGCGCCCTTGACCGGGAACAGCCAGTTGCCCTTCTCGTCCTTCTTGCCGATGCAGACCGGCTGGTTAGCGGTGCCGTAAAGCTCTTCGCGCACCTGCACTTCGATGAGGGAGCGCTTTTCCTCGACCACGATGACGAGATCGAGTCCGGCGGCAAAGTCCGTCAGATCCTGACGGCTGATCGGCCATGGGCAGCCGATCTTATAGAGACGCAGACCGAAGTCGTTGCACCTCACCTCGTCGAGCCCGAGTTCGTCGAGCGCCTGCCGGACGTCGAGGTAGCTCTTCCCCACCGTTATGACGCCAATCTTCGGCGCCGGCCCGCCAGTACAAATCACGCGGTTGAGACGGTTCACCCGCACGAAGGCCAGCATGGCGTCGCGCTTGAAATCATGCAGCCGCGCTTCCTGGCCCAGAACGCTGTCGCCGAGCCGGATATTGAGCCCGCCCGGCGGCATGGCGAAGTCGTCCGGGATGACGATCTTGACCCGATCGAGGCTGCCGTCGACCACGGCGGTCGACTCGACGGTCTCATGCATGCATTTGAGCGCCGTCCAGGCGCCGGTGAAGCGCGACATCGCCCAGCCGTAGAGCCCGTAGTCGATGATCTCCTGAACACCCGCCGGGTTGAGGATCGGGATCATCACGTCGACGAAGTGAAACTCGGACTGATGCGCCGTGGTGGACGATTCGGCCGTATGGTCGTCGCCCATCAGGGCAAGGACGCCGCCATGGCGCGAGGTGCCGGAGAAGTTGGCATGGCGGAAGGCGTCGCCCGAACGGTCGACGCCCGGCCCTTTGCCGTACCACATGCCGAACACGCCATCGAACCGGCCCTCGCCGCGCAATTCGGCCTGCTGCGAGCCCGACAGCGCGGTCGCGGCGAGCTCCTCGTTGGTGGCAGGATGGAACTTGATATCGTTTTTCGCGAGCACCGCGCCGGCGCGCGTGAATTGCTGGTCGAGCGTCCCGAGCGGCGAACCCCGATACCCCGTCACATAGCACGCCGTGTTAAGGCCGGCCTGCCGGTCTCGCTCCTTCTGCATCAGGCTGAGGCGAACCAGCGCCTGAAAGCCGGTCACAAAGATGCGGCTTTTGCGAAGATCGTATTTGTCGTCAAGGCTGACCGGTTCGAGGGGCATGCGCGTTCTCCGCGACCAGAAGGCGAAGGCCTAGCTCAATTGATTGATATAGTCACCGCCCGATTCGGCGGAAGCCGGCATTACAACGCGCTGGGTCAAATCCCGTTGTGCGTGCGAAAAGAAATTGCGACCAACAGGGCGGCGGGAATTTTTTGTTATTTGAACTCTGTTTGCATTCCGGAGTTCATGCTATATATCATTGATATCTGGCATGAGGTGGTTGTCATGGAACGGGCAAAGATTTTCTGGTCCGGCCGATCCCAAGCGGTGCGTTTGCCGAAAGACTTTCGCTTCCCGGGAGAGGAGGTGCGCATTCGCCGCCATGGCAGCGCGGTGATTCTTGAGCCCGTGGCCGAGGACTGGGCTTGGCTAGATTCGATTGCCGGCAAGCTTGACGAAGATTTTGTTGAAGCCGTCGGTGAAGGTGTCGCGGAGCAGGAGCGGCCAGCGCTTGAGAAGCTGTTCCGGTGATGCGCTTTCTGCTTGACGCGAATGTTGTTATCGGCCTGCTGAACGATGCGACATCAAAGCTTGCCCGACGCGCACGACGGGAAAGGCCTGCCGACATCGCGATTTCCGCCATCGTGGCGCACGAGCTTTTCTATGGTGCGTTCAAGAGTCGACGCGCAACACAGAATGTCGCCTCGATCGACTCCCTTCAGTTTGAGGTCCTCGAGTTCGACAAAGAGGACGCGCGGCAGGCTGGGGAGGTTCGTGCTCTTTTGGCGGCCAGAGGGACACCCATTGGTCCCTACGACGTGCTGATCGCCGGTCAGGCCAAGTCGCGCAACTTGATCCTCGTCACAAATAACACGGACGAATTCGGGCGCGTGCCCGGATTGCGTGTCGACGATTGGCAAGACTGAGATGGTCGACTGCCTGCACGCCCATCGATACGTGTGTCCACCTTTCGCACTGCCTCCTACCCGCGCAACGCGACCATCTGGCCGCCGTCGACCACGATGGTAGTGCCGACGATGAAACGGCCGGCGTCGGACACGAGCAGCAGTATCGCGCCGTCAAGGTCGCCGTCCTGGCCAAACCGGCCGACCGGAATTTCGCGCCTGAGCTTATCGCCGGCTTCGCTCGCCAGATAGTCGCGGTTGAGATCGGTCACGAACCAGCCGGGCGCGATAGCATTAACGCGAATACCCTTGAAGGCGAGCTCGAGGCCGAGCGCCTTGGTGAGTTGCACGACCCCGGCTTTCGCGGTCGCATAGGCCGCCACCCCCTTTGACACCCCGAAGCCCAGTACGGAGGCGATATTGACGATGGCGCCTCCCGTGCCGGCCGCCAGCATGCGCCGTGCCGCCTCCTGGGCGCAGAAGAAGACGGCATCGAGGTCTGTGCCAAGCACACGCCGCCATTGCGTTTCCGGCATATCGACGGCGCGATCGGCATGGGCAATCCCGGCATTGTTGATCAGGATGGTGACGGTGCCGAACTGCGCCTCGACGGCGTCGAAGGCGCGCTTGATCGCGTCGCGGTCGAGGACGTCGGCTTCGACGGCGATGACGCGGCCGCCCGCCGCCTCGATCCGGGACGCCACCCCGGCGAGCCGATCCCGGCGTCTCGCCACCAATCCGACGGCAGCGCCGTTGGCCGCCAGAAGCTCGGCGAAACGAGCCCCAAGGCCGCTCGACGCGCCGGTCACCAGCGCCACCCGTCCGGTGATATCGAACAATTCCGATGCTCTCATGTTGATTGCCGTTTCCCCCCGATCTACTTTGGTTTTCTCTGGAGGCCCGGGTCGTTTTCGCAGAACTCGGTCAAGGTGCAAAGCCGGTCCTGCACGGAACGGCTGGGGGAACCATGGAAAATCCAAAGTATCCGGACTTGCACGCCCACATCGCTGCCCTGGAACGCAATGGCTTGCTTTTCCGCGTGCAGCGACCGATCAACAAAGACACGGAGATGCACGCTCTGGTGCGCTGGCAGTTCCGCGGCGGCCTTGCGGAATCGCAGCGCAAGGGGTTCCTGTTCGAGAACGTGATCGACAGCACCGGCCGACGCTACGACATTCCGGTTGCGGTCGGGATCCTTGCCTCCAATCGTGAAATCTACAGCATCGGCATCGGCTGCGACGTCGAGGCCATCAAGAAGAAGTGGGATCACGCCGAACGCAATCAGGTCGAGCCGGTCCTGATTGAAAACGCGCCGTGCCAGGAAATCGTCGTTGCGGGCGAAGCGCTCCGGGAGCCCGGAAAGGGCGTCGACGGGTTGCCTATACCAATCTCGACGCCCGGCTTCGACAACGCGCCCTATGCGTCGTGCTCCATGTTCATTTCCCGGGACCCTGATACGGGCCGCCAGAACATCGGCAATTACCGTGCCATGGCCAAGAGTCCGACCCGGATGGGAATGAACCCGGAGATCGAGCTGAACCAGGGCATCCACGAGCACTGGCTGAAGTACAAGGCGCGCGGCGAGAAGATGCCAGTGGCGCTCATGCTCGGGGCGCCGCCGGCCATCACCTTCGCGGCGGTCCACAAGCTGCCGAAGCACCTTGATGAACTCGCCGTCGCCGGCGGGCTGGTGGGGGCGCCGATCCGCGTCTGCAAAGCCAAGACGGTCGATCTCATCGTGCCGGCGGAAGCCGAGATCGTCATCGAGGGCTTGATCGACACCGAGTGGCTGGAACCGGAAGGCAGCTTCGGAGAGTCGCACGGCTACATGAACCTCAAGGAGTACAACGCCTTTATGGACGTGACGGCGATCACGCGCCGGCGCGATGCGGTGCTGGTCTCGATCATCAGCCAGGTCACGCCCAGCGAAAGCAGCCTGATCAAGCGGGTGGCGTACGAACCGGCGTTCCTGCACCACCTGCGCCACCATCTGAACATCAGCGGCGTCACCCGGGTTTTCATGCACGAACCGCTTACCAACCTGCGCAAGCTGATCGTGATCCAGCTGCGCGCCGATACCCTGGAAGCGGAAGTCTGGCGCGCCCTCTATGGCGCCTCAGCCTTCTCTTCGGCGGTCGGCAAGATGATCATCGCCGTCAACGAGGACATAGAGCCCGAAAATCTCGACATGCTGTTCTGGGCAATGTCCTACCGGATGCGGCCACATCAGGATCTGCGCATCCTGGATCACAGGGACATGGGGCACGGCCCGCGCACCGGGCAGGACGATAACCACTACGAGGCCACCGACTCGGCGATGCTGATCAACGCAATGATCAAGCGGCCATTCCCGCCGATTTCGCTGCCGGCGAGACAGTATATGGAAAATGCCAAGTTGATCTGGGAGGAGTTGGGACTGCCGCCGTTGCGGCCTGAAATGCCCTGGTACGGCTATTCGCTCGGCCAATGGCCGGAGGAGTTCCAGGCCGAGGCCGAGCGGGCGACACGGAGCGAATACTGGTCGACCGGCGAGGTCATGAAGCAGAGACGGCGCAACGACAAGCGATTGAACGATCCTTTCCTTTCGCTCTAAGGACTTGTCCGTGATCAAGTGAATCACAGTCTTGTCATGCCCCGCGAAATCGGATGTTTCCGATTTCGCTCGCCTAATAGCTGCCGAAGTCGGCCAAGGCCGACTTCGGGTGAAATCGGATGTTTTTCGATTTCGCTCGCCTAATAGCTGCCGAAGTCGGCCAAGGCCGACTTCGGGTGAAAGCGGGGCATCCAGTAACCCCCGGCGAATCAGGTGGTTACTGGATCGCCCGCTTTCGCGGGCGATGACATGTCGGTGATGCAATTGTTTCCCGACGCGCCCTAACGGGAAATATCGCTCCCAAATCGCGCACGTATTAACTCGCTCTTTACCGTAATCCGGAGAAAGTCCGGAAGGCTGAGGACTATCGGGTCGGGACAGCGCCCAAGCGGTCGAAAATCCCGACCTTTCCGAAGCCCAAACGGGGAGTGAGCATGAGATACGTGCCTTGGCACGTAAAAGGAGTTCGTCCCGAGGTCCGTGAAGCCGCCAGGGAGGCCGCGCGCCGTTCCGGGCTTTCCGTCGGCGCGTGGCTGAACTCGCTCATCATCGACGCTGCGGCCGGCGGTCATTGGCGGTCCGCATCGTTCGACCCCGTTCTTCCATCGACCCGCATCGACGACGCGGAGTTCGCGGCGATCCGCAAAGATATCGATGAACTCAAGCACCCAATGCCGCGAACACAACTCGAACCCGAAATCTTCGCACGGCGGGTTCACCAAATCGAAGCGCGGATCGACGCCCTGCAAGGCTCAACTCGGTACGATGACGTTGGCGAAGTCCTGCGCAAGCATTTGGGCGAATTTCGCGACGCCTTCAGCGAGGCGCTGCCCGTAGAGGAGATCGCGAAGGTCTGGCGTCATGACCTCGAGGAGATCAACGCCACGCTTGGAGACGCTATGTCCGCGAGCGTGATTACGGCCCTGGGGACACAGGTTCGCGCGCTCGCGGAACGATTGGAGGAGCACCGGGGGGCCGAGGCCGCCACCATGGCGACCGCAGAGATCGAACAGGCCATAATAGGTATCCGCGACCGGCTGGAGGCGCTGACTCCCGCCGAGGAACTCGGCGAACTCATCAATGCTGTCAACCTGTTGTCGAGCAAGGCGGATTCGATTGCAACCGCAGGCGCGGCGGCCACGAAGACAGAGCAGCTGGAGCATGCAATTGGCGCGCTTCAGAGCCTCGCATCCCAGGTCGCTTCGCGCGACGTTGTCGCGGTGCTGTCGCGTGAGATTAAAGCGCTCAGTGACAAGATCGATCGCAACAGCCGGCCGGGGGTCGATTCCGATTTCATGAATGCGCTGGAGGAGCGGCTGGCCGAAATCGCGGAGGCCGTGAGACGCAATCGTGCGGACGAAGGCGCTTCGGTTCCGGCGAATGTCGACGCCATCATCAAGGCCCTCGCCGACCGGCTGGAAGCGGTTCAGATTTCGGCCGCCGGCGAGACCGTGCTCAAGAGCTTCGAACAGCGCATTGGCGCCGTTGTCGAGAAGCTGGCAAATTTCGGCGCTCAATCGGAGCCCCGGGACGGGTCCGATCGCCGGATGGACGAGTTGCTGGCGCAACTGCGGGAGTTGCGCGAGCAGAACGAAAGCAGGCTTGCGGCGATCCATCAGCAGATCGCCACGAGTGCGGCAGACATCCTCAGCGGTTCCTCGGACTCCGTACGCCGCGACGTCGCATCGCTGAAGGAAATTCAGACTTCAGTGGACCGGCGGACCCAGGACACGTTCGAGGTCGTCTACGGCACAATCGAACAGATGGTGGATCGCCTCGCCGTTATTGAGGATGAGCTTGCGGATCGCCATTTGGCCCCGCATCCCGATCGATCGGTCGATGCCCCGGAATGGTATAGCGAGCATGCCTCTCCCACGCATGCGGGGGAGCGTAGGGAGCTTGTTACCCCTGCAATGGTTGCGCAAGCCCCAACCCTTGCGCCGTCGGCGATGCCGGCCGCCGATTGCGCCGCCCCTGCGCCCACTCTCAAACCTCAGGGCGGGTATGATTGGGTCGCCATGACCCCATCCGATATTCTACCCCCTCCTCCATCGGCGACGACGGCGAGGCTGCGCCATCCTGCCGTTCCGGACTTTACGGCTGATGCGTCCCTTGAGCCGGACTCCGGCGCCAATCGGATCCGGGCCGTAGCCGATGCGATTGATCGGATCGCGGCGTCCGAAGCCGTGCACGGCATGGCGAAGGCTGCCGAAACTTCAGCGCCGGTGCGCGCCAAATTTGTCGCGGCGGCGCGCCGGGCCGCCCAAGCCGTCGTGAGCGAGCACAAGGTGGCGGATCCGTTGGAAAAGCCCGGTCGGGGTGCTGTGCAGAATGCCCTCACCGGCCCGCTATTCGCGAGGCTGAGACCGCGAACAAAATCCGCCGTTCTTGGCGTTAGCATGGTCTTGCTCGTATGCGGCGCGCTCGGCCTCGCGCCCGTTTTCTTTCACACTCCCGCGGGTGAGGAACAGGTTCCGTCGGCCACGCAAACCACCGCACAGCGCGGCGGCGAAGACGCAAACGCCAGCCCGGACGAGACCACGCCTGGACCGGCGCCGGGGTGGGCCGTTCCGCGCGAGATGGCGGCGCCCGTCGCGATCGCGACTTCGGCGGCCGCCCCAACACCCGCCGCCACACGCCCGCCCTACCCTCCGCCGCAAGCATGGGATGCTGGGGTGGGGGCAGCTTCTTCGCCGATGCCAAATGCGCTGCTCCAGGGGACGGCCGACCGTGACCCGGCGTCGCGATACACCGCCTTGGCCGCGCCAGACCTAACTGCAACGCCCTTGCCGCCAACAATCGGCGGCAAGGCGCTTCTTGCGGCGGCTGCCGCGGGCGACCCCGGTGCCTGCTATGAAATAGCCATTCGGTTTGCCCAGGGCCGCAATACAACCCCGGATCTCGCCATGGCGGCGGCATGGCTGGAGCGTGCCGCGCGAGGCGGCCTGGCGCCTGCTCAATTCCGCCTTGGCAGCATGTACGAAAAAGGGGTGGGAGTGAAGAAAGACTCCGCGGAGGCGCGTCGGCTCTATGTGGCGGCCGCCGACAAGGGGCATGCCAAGGCGATGCATAATCTCGCCGTACTCTATGCCGCAGGCCTCGACGGCAGGCCGGACTATGCAGCCGCGTCGCAGTGGTTCAGCCGGGCCGCCGCCCATGGCATCATTGATAGTCAGTACAATCTCGCGATCCTGTATGCGCGCGGCGCCGGCATCGAGCGCAACCTCGCGGAATCTTACAAGTGGTTCGCGCTGGCGGCAAAAGGCGGCGACAAGGACGCCGCTCGCAAGCGCGACGAGGTCGCCGTGCGGCTTGACCCGAAGCAACTGGAAAGCGCCAAACTGAACGCAGAGGCTTTTGCGGCTGTGCCGCAACCCGATGAAGCCACCGCCATCAACGCGCCGGCCGGCGGTTGGGACGAGGTGGTTGCGACTGCGACAACAAAATCCAAGGCGCTCGCCGCGCCTGCGCGTTTCCCCGGAAAGTAGGAACCGGCACGCGCTAGGGCGGGTTCCGATCAAGTTGAACCACTCTTCCGGAGTCATGGCCGGGCTTGTCCCGGCCATCCACGCTTGCCTGCTGAGGTGCCGCAAGAAGGACGTGGATGCCCGCGAAGACGGGGTCCCCGCCGCGTGACGCGGCGGGGTGTCTCTGCGCGGGCACGACGGTGGAGAGATGATTCGATCTCATCGTAACGCGCGCCAAGACGCGCGAAACGCCACTGAGAACAGGTGGCAGACGCCACCGAATTTCAAGCCCGTTCAGGAACCTGAACCTTCTCCCTACCCTCCCCCGCAAGCGGTGAGGCCAGGCGGGGCGCGTTTCCCAGCGGGCAGGCGAATTCTTGATGTTGGCCGCCGAAAAGGCTTTGCGTTTGGGCCGCAACTCGATACCGATTGAGGTTGAGCCAGCCGCCGCGAGCCCGTGGCGCGCCGCCCGTCACCGCAAATCCGGTGCCTCATTCGTTGCACCGTCTGGTTGAGACTGTGGAAATCTATCTCCCGATCGCCGACCTGCCGGTCAATGTATTTTTGCTGTTGGGAATGGGGCTTGCGGTCGGCTTCGTTTCCGGCATGTTCGGCATCGGCGGCGGATTTCTGATGACGCCGTTGCTGATTTTTGTCGGCATCTCGCCCGCGGTCGCAGTCGCGACCGTATCGACCCATATTGCGGCTTCCTCGTTCTCAGGCGCGGTCGCGTATTGGCGCCGCCGGGCGATCGACATTGCGCTCGCCTTGATGCTGCTCGCGGGCGGGATCGTCGGGACGACAGCGGGGGTGCTGCTGTTCACGGCGCTGCGCCGGCTCGGGCAACTCGACATCGTGATCGGGCTCTCCTATTTGCTCCTGCTCGGGTCGGTGGGCGCCATGATGGTGGCCGAGGGACTGCGGGCGATACTGCGCGCGCGGCAGGGTAAGCCCGTGGAACTGCGCCGCCCGGGGAGCCATACCTGGATCCATGGCCTGCCCCTAAAAATCAGGTTCAAGCAATCGAAGATATACGTGTCCGCGATCCCGGTCTGTGCGATCGGGTTCATTATGGGCTTCATCGGCGCCATCATGGGCATCGGCGGCGGCTTTCTGCTGGTGCCGATGCTGATCTATTTTCTGCGCGTGCCCACCAATGTGGTTATCGGCACCTCGATGGTGTTGACTTTGATCACCATGGCGTCCGCAACAATTCTGCATGCCGCGACCAATCACCTTGTCGACGCAGTTCTTGCGCTGGTGCTGATGGTTGGAGGCGTGACAGGAGCTCAATTCGGCGCCCGCGCCGGCCAGAAGATGCGGAGCGAGCGCCTGCGCCTTCTGCTCGGAATCCTGGTCCTTGGGGTCGGATTGCGATTCGCCTTCGATCTGATCGTCGCTCCGGACGACCTCTACACGATCCGCACCATCGGGGAGGCGCCATGAAGCGGACCGTCCGAGCCCGTATCCCGGTCGCCTGCGCGATGGCATCGCTGCTGTTGGGGCTTTCGGCGCTGCCGGCGGGCGCGGAACGCCTCGTTTCGTCGCTGTCGAGCCATATCGTCAAGATCACCTCGAACTTTACCGGCGTCGAGCTCACGCTGTTCGGGACCGTCGAGAACGATCAGGCGGCGGCGCCGCGCAGCGGCTATGATATTGTTGCAACCGTGACGGGCCCGCGGGAATCCGCAGTGGCCCGCCGCAAGGAGCGGATCTTCGGTATCTGGATCAACGCGCAATCGCGAACTTTCGTCGACGCGCCGTCCTTCCTGGAGGTGCTGGCGACCCGGCCGTTCGAAAACATCGCCGACGCCGCGACGCTGCGTCGCGAGCAGATCGGCATTGCCAATATATCGCTGCCCCAGCAGATCGGGCCTGACATTGCCGACGTCATTCCGAACGATCAGTTCCGGCAGGCCTTCGTGCGCATCAAGCACGAGCGCAATCTTTATGGGGAGATCACGAACGGGGTGACGTTCCTGACGCCCACTCTTTATCGCGCCTCGATTTTCGTGCCGGCCGAAGCGCTGGTCGGAAATTACGATGTCGACGTCAAACTTTTCGCCGACGGGGCGGTGATCGCACGCACCAGCTCCGCATTCGAGATCGTGACTGTCGGCGTCGAGCGCTTCATTGCCAACGCTGCGGTGGATCACGGCCTCGCATACGGAGTGGCGACCGCCATGATGGCGGTGATGACCGGCTGGTTCGCATCGATCGTCTTCAGGCGGGATTGACGAGGATCGGAGGATCTTCGTCCTCAAGGCGAGCAAGGCGTTAGAGCATGATCCCGAAAAGTGGGCACCGGTTTTCGGAAAAGATCATGCTCCAACAATAAGCTGGAGCGGGATGACGATTCGAAGAAAAGTCATCCCGCTCCAGACCGCTCGGACCAGCCACGGCAGGCACGCGGCGGGATTCGTACCATCGGGGTTGACCGCAAACTCATGCGATCCCATGAATGTAGCCGCATTCGTCACGTTCGCACGCACCGGCGCTCATGGAGGAGCCCCCCAATGGCCAAGAACATGCTCGACGGCGCTCAGGTGATCGTCGATTACCTGATCCGCGAGAAGGTGCCCTATGCGTTCGGGCTGTGCGGCCACGGCAACATCCAGTTCATCGATGCGCTTTATGAGCGAGCCTCCGACATCAAGACCATCTCGGTCCACCACGAGACGGTCGCGGGCTTCATGGCGGATGTGTATTACCGCGTGTCGGGCCAGCCGACCGCGACGTTCACGTCGTGCGGCCCCGGCTCCGCGAACCTGCCGATCGCGCTCGGCAACGCGTTTCTCGACTCGGTGCCGTTTCTCGCCGTGACCGGCAACATCCCGACCAGCCAGTTCAACCGCGGCGCGTTCCAGGAGCTTTACCGCCACTACCAGGCGGATTTTCCCTCCACCGTCCGGGCCTACTGCAAGCGCGTGTTCCAGCCGACCCGCGGCGAAATGGTGCCGCTCGCGGTGCGCCAGGCCTGGAAGACCATGGTGACGGGCCGGCCGGGTCCGGTTGTGCTTGACGTGCCGTTCGACGTGTTCCGGGAAGCCGCCACTGAGGAGACCCCGAAGCCGGAGGAATGGAGCGCCAACATCTCGTGCCGCTGCGGCGCCGATCCGGAGGGCGTGACGAAGGCCGTCGACATGCTGCTTGCGGCCGAGCGCCCGGTGATCCTGATCGGCCAGGGCGTCAAATACGGCGGCGCTGCCGCAGACCTCAAGGCGCTGGCCGAGAAGCTCGACATTCCGGTCGCGTGGTCGGCGAGCGGCACCGGCGGCATCGATTCATCGCATCGGCTCGCCCTCGGCCTCGTCGCCCGCAACGGACCCTATCAGGCCAACCACGCAGCCCGGCAGGCCGACGTTTTGCTCGCGTTGGGCGTGCGCTTCGACGACCGCACCTCCAGCTCATGGCTTCCCGGCTATTCGTTCACGATCCCGCCCACGCGGCTCATCCACGTGGACATCGACCCGGACGAAATCGGCCGCAACTATCCGGTGGCGCTCGGCCTGATGGCCGACGTGCGCACGTTCCTGCGCCAGGTTCTCGGCGAAGTCGATGCGCGCAAGGGCGTCGGCGCCAAGGCGGCGGCTCGCGCCAAATGGCTCGATACCATCGCGGGTTATCGCCAGGAGTGGGAGGCCTTCATCGCTCCGGGTTTCGTGGACGATGGCTCGCCCATCAACCCGCAGCGCGCCGCCTGCGAGATTGATGCGGCGCTGCCCGACGACGGTATTTTGGTGAGCGACATCGGGGTGCACCACAACTGGCTCATCGCGTTCTGCAAGCCGAAGCGGCCGGATTCGCTCATCGGCTCGATGGGATTCGGTCCCATGGGCTTCGGCGTCGCCGGCGCGCTCGGGGCGAAGCTCGCGGCTCCGGACCGGCCCTGCGTGTCGGTGTGCGGCGACGGCGCTTTCTTCATGCACGCGAGCGTGCTCGGCACTGCCGTCGAATACAAGATTCCGGTGGTCTGGGTGGTGTGGAACAACTACGCCTATGCGTCGATTCGCGGCCTGCAACGCGGCTATCTCGACGGCCGGGAGCTGGCGACCGACTTCAAGCATCCGGACACCGGGGCGCCCTACAATCCGGACTTCGCCGCCATGGCGCGCTCAGCCGGCATCGACGGCGTGCGCGTCGACCGCGCCGCCGATCTCGGCGACGCGGTGCGGGCCGGCATCGCCACCGGGCGGCCCTACCTGATCGACGCGCACATCAGCGCCGATCGTAATCCCGGCGGCGCCGGCGTGTGGGAGCTGCCGGGTCTCGGCCAAAGCAAACCCGCGATCGGCGGGCGCTATCAGCCGAACTGATTAGCAGTGCCTGAGCGTGGATTACACGTTGCTGCAACGTCAGACCTCATCCTGAGGAGCGCCGCATCTTTGCGGCGCGTCTCGAAGGATGGCAACAGGCGGGGCGGAGCAAGATGCCATCCTTCGAGACGCCGTGCTGCGCACGGCTCCTCAGGATGAGGTCGCAGAAGTTGAACGCCTGTCAGCTTTCAAGAGGAGACGATTAGATGACCACACGCCAACCCGAGGAGGCCAACGGTTTCAAACTGCTCGGCCATGACCGCAGCGCCGCCTGGGGCGGCGGCAGCATCGTCGAGGTGCATAAGGGCTATGCCTATGTGGGCGCGGTCGGCGGCGCGAGTTACAACGGGCCGGAGGGCTTTACGGCGCATGACGTGCGCGAACCGCGCAACCCGAAGAAGGTGTACGAGTTCCGGGCGCCGCCCGGCGTCCATTGCCACAAGGTGCGCGTCGTCGGCGATCATCATCTCTACGTCAATTCCGAGCGGCTGGTCGGCGACAAGGGCAAGAACGCCCGCGCCGGCCTCTTCATCTTCGATATCAGCAAGCCCGACGAGCCGCGCGAGGTCGGTTTCTACGACACGCCGGGCAGCGGCCCGCACCGCTTCGGCGTCGATAACAAGCGAGGGCTCGCGTTCCTGCCAAACGACGCACCGGGGTGGAACAAGCGGGTGATCTGGACCCTCGATGTCCGCGATCCGCTCAAGCCCGAAGTCGTCAGCATCTGGGGGCTGCCATGGCAGAAGGCCGAGGATAATGGCGACGGCAATGATCCGATGCCGGCCGAAAGCGCCATCACGCTGCACGGCCCGCCCATGATTCGCGGAAACCGCATGTATTGCGCATGGTGGGGCGGCGGCATCTCGATCATCGACTGCACCGACCTGCGCGACATGCAGCTCGTCGGGCATACGCAATGGTCGCCGCCATTTGCGGGCTCGACCCATACCTGCTGGCCGATCGGCGATAAGCCTTATCTCGTGGTCACCGACGAGGCGCGCGCGAGGCAGAAATACTGGGACAGCCAGTTCATGTGGATCATCGATGCGCGCCACGAGACCAACCCGGTGCCGGTGTCGACGTTCTTTCCGGACCGGGAAAAATATTTTCATCGGCCCGGCCGCTTCGGGGCCCACAACATCCTGGAAAACATCACCACGGAAGGTCCGTGGGCCAACATCGTGTTCCTCACCTATTTCAACGCCGGCCTGCGCGCCGTCGACGTCAGCGACGTGCTGCGGCCGAAAGAGATCGGCTGCTATGTGCCGGAACTCCCCGACGGCCAGGAAGCCATCCAGTCGAACGATATCGGCGCCGACGAGCACGGGAGGATCTACCTGATCGATCGCGCCGGTGCCGGCATGCACATTCTCGAATACACCGGATAACGTGTTGGGCGATTTTGAAATTCAATCATATGTCGTGTCATTCCGGGGCGCCGCGAAGCGGCGAGCCCGGAATCCATAACCACGGGCCGAGGGCTATGGATTCCGGGCTCGCCACCTTCGGTGGCGCCCCGGAATGACCAAGCCGCGCATATGATCGGTTTCATCGAAACATTCTACTAGGCACAATCCCATGGATCTCGGGCTTTCAGGCCGCGTCGCGATCGTCACCGGCGCCAGCCGTGGCATCGGCAATGCCTGCGCCGCGGAACTTGCCGCCGAGGGCGCGCACGTGGTCGTGGTCAGCCGGGATGCGCTGGACAATGCAGCCGCCTGCATTACCCTCATTGCGCACGCCAAGGGTCGCGTCATCGGGACGCCGGCTGACGTCAACGATCCTGCTGCGGTGCAGGCTGTGTTTGACCGCACCATGACGGAGTTTGGCCGCCTCGATATTCTCGTCAATTGCGCGGCCGTGATCGGCCGCGGCGATTTCTTTTCGTTCGACGATGTGAAGTGGGCGAAGCTGTTCGACGACAAGCTCAACGGAACAGCCCGCTGTATCCGCCTTGCGGCGCCGCTGATGCGTCAGCGCCGCTGGGGGCGCATCATCAACGTGCTCGGGGGCGCGGCGCGCCAGCCGCAGCCGGCGGCGGTGCCGGTCGGGCTCAACAACGCGGCCATTCTCAACCTGATCAAGGCGCTTGCGGGCGATCTCGCCCGCGACAACGTGCTCATCAACGCTGTGATCCCCAGCGTGATCGGGTCGGAACGCCTCGATGAGACGATCCGGGCCGAGGCGGCGCGCACCGGCAAGTCCGAAGCCGAGATGCGGGCGCAACGCGTCTCCCGCATTCCGCTCGGCCGCATGGGCGAAGGCCGCGAGGTCGCCGCCGTGGTGGCGTTTCTGGCCTCGGCACGGGCGAGCTTCGTGACGGGCTGCGCCTGGAACGTGGACGGCGGCGCGGCGGCGGTGATTTGAGGTTGGGACCGCGGGCGTCTCGCCCGCACCCTACTTCGTCATTCCGGGGCGCCACCGTCAGGTGGCAAGCCCGGAATCGATGACCCCGGTCGGTGGTTCTGGATTCCGGGCTCGCGGGCAAGAGCCCAGCGACGCGGAATGACTGTAGGTAGGGGAAAGCGGGCGAGACGCCCGCGGTCCCAGTTCACGCCCACAGGCGTTCGCCCTTCAAGTCCTTATAGAGATCGGCGACGTATTCGCCGTAGCCGTTGAACAGCAGCGTCGGGCGCCGCTCGCTGGTCCCGATCACTTGCTCGGTCGCCTGGCTCCAGCGCGGATGGGAGACCTGCGGATTGACGTTCGCCCAGAAGCCGTATTCGGACGCCTGCAGGGCTTCCCAGAAAGTCTTCGGCCGCTGGTCCGTAAACGTCACCCGCGTGATCGACTTGATGGACTTGAAGCCGTATTTCCACGGCAGCGCCAGCCGCAGAGGGGCGCCCTGGGACTTCGACACCGGCTTGCCATAGGCGCCCGTGACCACGAAGGCGAGGTCGTTCATGGCCTCGGCCATGGTGATGCCTTCGATATAAGGCCACGGATACCAGCTGGCGCGCTGCCCGGGCGCCATCTCCTTGTCGAGGAAGGTTTCCATCCGCACGTACTTGGCGGACGACGTGGGCTTGGCGAGCTCGACGAGCTTTGCGAGCGGGAAGCCGGTCCACGGGATCGCCATGCCCCAGGCCTCAACGCAGCGGTGGCGGTAGAGCCGTTCTTCCAGCGGCATCTTACGGACGAGATCGTCGATCCCGACGTCCTGCGCTTTTTCCACCATGCCGTCGATTTTGACCGTCCATGGCCGCAACCGCAGCGCCTGCGCGGCGCGCATAATGGATTTCGAGGAGCCGAATTCGTAGAAATTATTGTAGGTGGTGTTGATCGCCTCGTCCGTGACGGCGCGATCGAGGGTGAATTTCTCGTTGCGCTTCGCCGGATAGAGGTCCTTCGTCGGGTCCGGCACATCGGTTATTCGCTGGGCCATGGCGGCGGCGGGCGAAAGCGCTGCCGCAGTTGCACCGGCGGCCAGCAGGAAGGCGCGTCGATCAAAGAACAGATGCTCCGGGGTGGCCAAATGCTCTGCCAGTTCCCAGCCCCGGCGGCGCATGATGTGCATGGGGTGCTCCCTCGAATCGCTTGATTGTGGCTCCCGGATAGGCGCCCGTACCATCACCGGCAAGACCATTGCCAGCAAGTCACACTTGCGAGAACCGGCCGCGATGGGCGCGCCATTTCGGCGCATTCTGCCTCATGCCCAAGCCCTCATGCCCGAGCCGCAATTCAGATCGTAGGCCGGCAGATCGCCCCTGTATATGCGGGGTCATTCCGGGGCGCCACCGAAGGTGGCGAGCCCGGAATCCATATCCCTCGGCCGGTGGTTATGGATTCCGGGCTCGCCGCTTCGCGGCGCCCCGGAATGACCAAACCGCTCAGATGATCGGCTTCAGGTAATTGCATGTGGCACGGCCTGGCACGGAAAACCGAATGGTATTGATTTCATTGGGAATTCCAAAATTAGTTCGTTTTGACTAAATCCCCCCACGCTCCGTTAACAAAATGACTTGATTTTAATACGTTCGTACGTATTATAGCCGCATGACAAAGCCATCGCTGCGCAACCAAATCCTCGACGCCGGCCTTAAGGTCATGTTCCGCAAGGGATATATCGGGTCTGGCGTACGCGACATCGTGGCTGAGGCGCAGGCCCCCCAAGGCTCCTTCACCAATCATTTTCGGTCGAAAGAAATCTTCGCGCGCGAGGTTCTTGACCGCTACTTCGAGCACACCTTGGGCCTGGTTTCGCAGGCGCTTGACGACAAGAGCCTGCCGGCGCGCGAGAGGCTGCGGCGCTATCTCGACATCATCACTGTGCGGCTTGCCGCTGACGACTTCACCCGCGGCTGTCTGATCGGCGATTTCAGCCTCGAGGCCATCCCCCACAGCGAGATGCTGCGCTCCCGCCTGGTCGAAATCTTCGCGCAATGGCGAGCGCCCTTCGCGGCTTGCATCGCCGAGGCGCAAGCCGCCGGCGAAATCGCCACGACCTTCACGGCGGACGATCTCGCAGAATTCCTCCTCGCCTCTTGGGAGGGAGCAATCCTGCGCATGAAGGTGGAGCGCAGCGCGGCGCCACTCGAGCGCTTCAAGACGATCGCATTCAACACTGTCTTTAAGGAGCAATGACGATGAATCCCGATATCTCGCTGCCACAGCTTGCCGTGCTCGGCTCGAACATGGCCTATCGGCAGATGGGCCGCTCCGGCGCGCCCGTTGCGCTCTTCCTGCACGGCAACCCGACCTCCTCCTACATCTGGCGCAACATCATTCCTCAGGTGGCGCCGGTGGCGCACTGCATTGCGCCGGACCTCATCGGTTTCGGTCAGTCCGGCAAGCCTGAGATCGCGTACCGCTTCGAGGATCACGTGCGCTATCTCGACGCCTTCATCGCCGCGGCGAATATCGAACAGGCTTATCTTGTCGCGCAGGATTGGGGGACGGCCCTCGCCTTCCATCTGGCCGCGCGCCGCCCCGAATTCGTGCGCGGGCTCGCCTTCATGGAATTCATCCGGCCGATGCCGACCTGGGAGGATTTCCATCAAGTGCCGGCCGCACGCGAGACCTTCCGCAAGTTCCGCACGCCCGGCGAAGGCGAGCGGATGATTCTCGACGGCAACGCCTTCGTGGAACGCGTGCTGCCGGGCGCGATCAAGCGCAAACTGAGCGAGGAAGAGCTTACGGTGTACCGCGCGCCATTCCCGACGCCGCAGTCACGCCGCCCGACGTGGCGGTTGCCGAACGAACTGCCGATTGCGGGCGAACCCGCCGATGTCTACGCCACGCTTGAAGCCGCGCATGCGGCGCTTGCGTCCTCGCACTATCCCAAGCTGCTCTTCGCGGGAGACCCTGGCGCGCTGGTATCGCCGGCGTTTGCCGAGCGTTTCGCCGCAACCCTGCTCAATTGCAAGGTCGTCCACCTCGGCGCAGGTGCGCACTATCTCCAGGAGGATCATCCGGAGACGATCGGCCGATTAGTGGCCGCTCGGATCGAAGAAGGCGGGGGTGCGAGCCGGGACTGCGACCTCGTCGCGGCCAAGATGTGATGAAAGGCGGACGGTGGTCCATAATCACACATTTATGGCGCCCCGAGATCGGGGCGCTAAAAATGTCCGGTTGTCGAGATTGAGCAGCCGCGCCACACCTCGGCGTGAGACGTCGCGAATGACCGGTTCCGGACATCCCAACGTCAGCCGAATGATACTCCAAGTCGGCGCCCGAAGGCGACATGGTGGCAGCTCGAGCTGGTGGTGTATAGAGGCGGGACGCATGCGCAGATTTGTCTGCGCGTTAACTGTCTTTTCGTCGCAATCCCGCAATGATTAGGCACATGATGAATGCCTCTCTTAAGGGGGCACCATCGACGGAGTAAGATTCATTGGCCGCGCCCGGCGCACAATCCGGCTTGCCTCCCGTTCCACAGGCGGTGGTTCAGGCTTTGACTCGTGCCGCGATCTTTCTCGTCGCGACGGTCAACTCTGGCGGCGCGAGCCGTGGGGCAGTCCGGTCGTTTTGCGGCGACCTCCCAGCGCTATTACGTGCAGTCGGTTTCCGCGATATTGAGGGAGACCTCTCCTGCCTGATGGGGATTGGATCCGACGCGTGGGACAGGCTCTTTGGCCAACCGCGGCCGGCGGAACTGCATCCTTTTCGGGAAATCAAGGCCGGCGCGCGCCATGCTGTCGCTACACCCGGCGATCTCCTCTTTCACATTCGCGCCAAGCGGATGGATCTCTGTTTCGAGCTGGCAACGCAAATCATGGCTCGGCTCGGCGAGGCGGTTTCACCGGTCGACGAAGTGCATGGTTTTCGCTATTTCGACGACCGCGATCTCATCGGCTTTGTCGATGGCACGGAGAACCCGACGGCGCAAACGGCGATCGATGCCGCTTATGTTGGCGGCGAAGACGCCCTCTTCGCCGGCGGCAGCTACGTGGTCGTCCAAAAATACTTGCACGATCTGGCCGGTTGGAACGCGTTATCCAACGAAGCTCAGGAGCGCATTATCGGCCGCACCAAGCTTTCGGACATCGAGCTCGACGACGCCGTGAAGCCGACGTCCGCCCACAACGCACTGACGACCATCATCGAGGATGGCAAGGAGATCAAGATCATCCGTGACAACATGCCATTCGGCCGCGCTGCCGAGAGGGAGTTCGGCACCTATTTCATAGGCTACGCCCGTTCGCCACGAACGATCGAGCAGATGTTGGAAAATATGTTCGTAGGTCGTCCTCCCGGCAATTACGACCGTTTGCTCGATTTCAGCTTCGCGAAGACCGGCAATCTGTTCTTCGTGCCGTCCGCAACTTTCCTGGAAAATGTCGGGAACGATGCTCCGCCAGCCGGGCAAACGCTTTCGGAAACGCCCGCCCTTGCGGCGCCACAGCCGGTACCGAAACGCGACGGTTCGCTCGGTATCGGTTCCCTTAAGGGAGACCCCGCCTCATGAATAACCTTCACCGCGAGCTTGCCCCGATTTCTGACGCGGCCTGGTCTCAGATCGAGGAGGAAACGTCGCGCACCATCAAACGCTACCTCGCCGGCCGGCGCGTCGTCGACGTGCAGGGTCCAGGCGGCGTTGCTCTCTCCGGCGTCGGCACTGGCCATTTGCGCAACGTCGCGGCGCCAGGAGACGGAATTCTTGCGCGACAGCGCGAAGTTAATGCGCTCGTCGAACTTCGGGTCCCCTTCGAACTCGATCGCCAACAGATTGATGACGTGGAGCGTGGTGCCAACGATTCGGATTGGCAGCCGG
>Ga0257161_1000005_pt1 | contig 51441 bp, 42 predicted proteins | sample NR01A_FD_185954 | JGI IMG/M metagenome (GOLD analysis project Ga0257161, IMG submission 185954) | Soil microbial communities from H.J. Andrews Experimental Forest, Oregon, United States - NR-01-A | ecosystem: Environmental > Terrestrial > Soil > Temperate forest > Bulk soil | place: USA: Oregon... | reverse complement strand
TGCCCATCCTGATCGAGATCGCCAGGACAAGCCTGCGGCATTGATTTCGTTGGGAATTCCAAAATTAGTTCGTTTCCACAAAATCCGCCGCGGCGGGGGAACCAAATGTTCCCGTACGGGAACATAGAAAATATTCCATAATATGTCTTATGCGAATCATGTCTGTAGATCGCCGATGGAGGGGCATCGGGACCTAAGATCCTACCCGTTCTTCGGCTCGCTCTCCGGCACAGGGAACGCCTCCTCAGCCACCAACCGTGGCCGCGCAGGAAATTCCACGCCGTCGTAAATTTCTTTAAGCGGCAGCGTCACGCCGATTTCCGGCATGTCGATCTCCTGGTCCAGCCCTTGGCGGATAGCTTTTCGCCAACTTCGGTCCGCCCCGCGGGCCCAGACGATCACCTCGGGAGCGTTCGGTTCGATCACGACGATGCGTGCAAGGCTGTCGATGAGCTTGTATTCGTCAAGCTTGCCGATTGTGTCGAAGTCTCGCGTGGTTGGCGAGAGAACCTCCACGACCACGCGAGGCGGTGTCGCCTTCGTTGCGTTCGGGACCCTGCGTCCGCAGTCGACGCCGACGTCGGGACGGCGGATTTGCCCGGGTTTTGTCTCGACACTTCCGTCGCTGGTGAACGGCCGACAGCCTCCGCCCCGGAGTTGATTGCGCAATTCCGCGAGCACGTTGACGACGATGTCGTCATGGACGTTCTTGGCGCCGGCCATCATTCGCATGGGAAAGCCGTCCACGAGTTCATAGCGCTCGGATTGCCCTTCCTGCCAGGCAAAGAATTCCTCGACCGTCCAGCGCCGCGGGGCAGCGTCCGTCATGGCTCCTCTCCACTCGGGCGTGAGATGCCGATCATCCTGAGATGTTTCTCCAAAAAAGCGTAGGAAACCCGCTCCTGTTCCAGTCTCACTTTGTCTCCAAGCCGATCATAAAGGAGATCGTCGAAGAGCGCCTGCTCATCAGGGTGCAGGTGGCAAAGCGCAGCACGATATGGGGCGTGCTCGCGCACCCAGAGCGAGCGATGGGCCGTCAGTGTCTCGCGGTTCATCAAAAGGGAGCGCGTGCTTGGAAACACGGCCCTCAAACGATCAAGCATGGCAAAACCATGGGTGTCGATATCGCCCCAGTAGTAGACTTGCCCTCCACCGATCCATGACGCGGATTGCAAAAGGTCAACGCCGTAGCCCAATCCGAAAACGACGATGGCTTCGGCAAAGTCGGGAAACGCGAGGCCGTTGACCTCGTTTTCAGTGATAAAGATATGGCGTGCCGCAATATTCAGAGCTGCAAAATCGCTGGCCGGAATTGTGAGGTCGGACAGGCCGGCGATCGCGATGCGGCTGTCGAGCACCCGAAACCGGATTACCGGCGGCTTCGTTCGCAATCCGTATCGTTGCTCGAAAGTTTGGGCGACGGCTTCGGTCGGCGGACCGTCATTTCGCGCCAACACGATGTCGAGCAGTTCGGAGAACAACGCCTTTCGGCCCTCCACAAACTTCGTATCGACGCCCGGTATGTCGACTTGGCGCAGATAGAGATTCGACCGCGGGTGATCGCGGAACCAGGCGAGCACATCGAGGACCCGGCGCCAATCCTGCGCGTGCTCAAGCACCACCAACGGCCGACGTGAAAGCCATTGCGCAAGTGCCGGAAACCTTTCGGTCGTGACCTGCGCCAGCGCTCTGAACCGCCGCCCTTCCCTTTCCATTCCAATAAGCCGCAGCGCGTCCGCCTCAGTCGGAACCGCCACGCGGCTGGGCATTCTGTTGCGACCCAGCTGGCGGTGATTGATGTCGGCCCATTCGATTTCGTACCCGAAACCTTTGCAAGAGCGACTATTTTCCTCTAGCTCGCGAATCCATCTGCGAACCGCCTCGAACGAATGCCCGATGGCCTGTGCCTCGGGGCGACGCATCGAAAGCTTCAGTGGAAACAGCGTTTCGCCGGTGATGCCCGCGGCAAGGATTTTGCCGCGCTCCCATATGCGCAGCACCTGCTTGTGCAGATCGCTCGACGTAGTCCAGGACGTTGCATCAGCCATCGTAGTCAGCCGCTGCGATCAGCCGGCCCGCGGACAAGCGCTCGGCGCGATACTCCTCGATCGTCAAGTTGCGCACCATGGACCGGCAGCCTTCATCGTTGTGCACAAAGCCCACTGCGGCGACGAAGGGCTCGATGACGTGGATTTTCTGCAAGGGAGTGACGATAAGGAGCTGCAGGCTGAGCCGCTTGAACAGCTCCAGTCCGTAACGCGTGGACTCGTCCGAACCGCGCCCGAACGCTTCGTCAATGAGCACGAAGCGGAACGACCGCGACCGCGTCTCCCCCCACTCCAGGCCGAATTGATAGGCGAGACTTGCGGCCAATACCGTGTAGGCCAGCTTCTCCTTCTGGCCGCCGGATTTTCCCCCGGAGTCGGTGTAGTGCTCGTGCTCGCTGTCGTCTTCGCGCCAGCGCTCCGAAGCCGAGAACGCGAACCAGTTGCGCACGTCCGTAACCTTGCGTGTCCATCGCTTGTCGAGGTCCGTCATGCCCTCGCGGCCGCGGAAGCGTTCAATGATCGCCTTGACCTGGAGGAACTTGGCCTCGGAGTACTGGATATCCTCCGATCCGGTCAGCGTTCCTTCGGTGCAGGAGCGCAGGTCCTGCTGGAAATCGCGAATCTCCGGATCGCCGTTGTGGTCGTCCTCCAGCACAATGAAGCGGCCCGGGTTGTAATCGATCTCGTGCAGCGACTGGTTGATCTTCTCGATCCGTTCCCGGATCGACTGGCGCTCCAGATGCAGCTGCGACTGAAAGTTGGCGATTTCCCGGATCGTATTTTCGTTGAGAAGCTCCTTGAACCGCGCCTCGAACCTCGGAAGACCGTCGGCTTCGAGATCTTTGAGCATTTTCCGGTAATCGGGAGTCGCTTCGAGCGAAGCGTCCACCTCGCGGGTTTCGGATGGATAGAGAGCGTTATACGCCGTCATTCCGGCGACGATCTTATCTCTCAGCCGCTTGATTTTCTCATCCTCCCTGTCGATTCGGTCCTGGAGCCGATCGCGCAATTCGCGCTCCCGGCCGTCGCAGGATTCGATCGTCAGGCGCCGATCGCTTTCACTCAGCATCCCCTCCAGTCGGGGGAAATAACGCGCATTGGCATCCTTATCGGACGCCGACAGAAGCGCCCTGCATTCGTCCAATTGACGGCGGGCAACATCCACACGCTCGCTCAGTCGCTCCTTCTCCGCATTTGCCTTTTTGAGCTCGTCCTTCGTCTGTGCGATGGCCTGCTCCACCTCGGCAAGTTGCGCCTGCAGCGTGCGAAGAACATCGGAGCCTTGCTCGAGTTGCCGTTTCTCCGCCTCAAGGGCGTCGATTTCGATGGCCAGGGGTTTCCAATCGAGATCGCGGAAGCTCTCGAACACGGACAAGCGCTGCAGCGTTCCGAGCCGACGGTCGAGCGCGGTCTGGGCACCCTGCAGCTTTGCCAGTTTCGCCCCGCACGCGGCAATGCGCGCTTCGAGCGAATGCGCCTGCTCGTTAAGGGCGGCAATCTTGGGCTCGTTCGACCATCCGAGCACGTAGCGGGTGCGGTCGTTGAGCCTATGCCGGTCATCCTTCTCGTGGCGCTCGCCACGGGACTTGATCTGGCCTGCCCGGGTCAGCGCCGTGTCTTCCCGTCGAAAGCTGTCGATCGTGTCGCAGCAGGCGTAATCGAAACGGCGTGCCAGATCGGCATCCAGCCAGGCGTAAAACGGGGAATCGGGGCGGATCGCAAGCTTGAGCACCAGCGATCTCGCATTGAGATCGGACGGGCGCGTCGTATGGCGCGCCCTCACCCGGTAGTAAACCAGCCGGCCGCCGAGATGAGTGCGCTCGACCCAGTCGGCGACCCGCGCATAGTCTTCGTCCGGCACCAAAAGCGACAGAGCGTAGTTATGCAGGACCCGTTCGATCGCCCCTTCCCACGCGGCCTCCTCGTCCCGCACCTGGATCAATTCGCCGGCAAAAGGAAATCGTTCTTCGTCGACGTTCAATTCGCGGCACAGGCTGTCGCGAATCGTAAGCATGTTGGCCGGGACGTTCGAACGGCGCTGTTTCAGGGACGTAATTTCTTTGTCGATCTCACCGTGCTGCGCACGCAGCTGTTGAAGCGCGACGGATTCGTCCGTGATGGCATTCTGCGTCTCGGCCTTGCGGACCTGGATGGCTTCGCTTTCCGACACGATCGCGGCGCGATTGGCCGCGAAGGCATCTGCGTCCAAGACCTCGGGCAGCCCGGCGGTGCGGGCGAAGCCGGCGTACTGCTCCGCGCGCCCCATGCGTTCGACTTTCAGTCTTTCCCGTCCGGCGATCTCCCTTTTCAGGTTCTCGATACGATCGCCGCCGTTTTCTGCGATCGCGCGTTTGATTTCGTCACGCTGATGGCGCTGACTGCTCTCCTTGTCGTCGAGCGACGCAATCCGCTCGGAAAGCCGGCCGAGCTCCAATTCGAGGCTCTCGCAACGCCGTTCGAGCAGCCCCGCCTTCATGCCGGCAAAGAAGGCGCGTAGCGCCTCCCGGCAGCCGCGCATGGCGATTGCTTCATCCATGAGCGCCGCGTGCTGATCGCAATCGGCTATCAAAGGGGTGAGGCGCGCGATTTGCGCCTTGGCCTTCAGGACTGATTCGTGCGCACGGTTGAGGTTGTCGAAATGCGCCATCAGGGCATCAATGCGCGCCTCGACCGGAGACGCTTCGAGCATATGCTGGCGCACGAAATCGGTAAGATTGCCGACCGATTTCATGGAGACAGTTTGATGAAAGAGATCGAGCGCCTGCTCGTTCTCGATGCCGAAGCGCCGGCGGAACGAGGCGCTGTAGGGCGGAAAGGTTTCATGCACCTCGACGCGCGGCATCGACCGCAGTTTTTTCTTGAGGGCGTTGATGTCCGATCCGAATCCGCTGAAGTGTTCCGATATGGCGAGCGGCGTATCCGCAACAACGTAGAATCGGGTCGGCTGTCCGTGCGTGTCCTTAAAGGAGAACACTTGTGCGAGCGTGACTTCCTGTTGGAAGCCGTCATTGCGGAACCGGCCCAGGATGACCGAGTAGGTGTTGAGGTCGCGCAGCGCCACCGGTTTGGCGACGAACCCCGATTCGCCGCGTTCCGATTTATAGTGCCCGAGAACGTACGACTTCAGGTCTCGTTCCTTGGCATCCGCGCCGGCGGCTTTGTTGTAGGAAATCTTCTGAGCCGGCACCAGAAGCGTCGTGATGGCGTCGACAAGGGTGGATTTCCCCGATCCGATGTCCCCGGTCAGCAGCGTGTTGTCGCCATTGAGGTCAAGACCCCATACGCACCCGTGGAAGGTCCCCCAATTGAAGAATTCGCAGCGGTGAAGCCGCATCCCGGCGCGGCCGGCCCCCACCCTGCCCTCCTCTGGGGGGCCCAACGGTAGCCCTTGCGACTGCCTCTCGCCGCAGCCTGCTCCTTCTCCCCCCTTGGGGGGAGAAGGCTGGGATGAGGGGGGCGCGCCGCCCCAAGAGGGTGGAGAGGGAGCGGCACCGCCTTGCCCTCCCCCTCCAGTGTCTGCCGTTCCGGCTTGCCGGGAAGCGCCGGTAGCGGGCGGAGCGGAACGTAGGGCTTCCGCCTCCGCGATACGGGCATCCGCAAGCATTTCATTCATTCGATGGCTGCCTGTTCGCTCGACGAATGGGATTGATACGCAGCAAGGCGCTGATCGAAGTCGGCGAGCCACTGCGCATCGACGAACGCCTTCAAGATGCGCCGGACCTCAAACCTGTCGTTCGTCCCGCGCAGCCGGCGCAGGAACCCCATGTCCACCACGCGATTAAGATCGGCGCCGATTTTATCATTCAGCCGAACCTGGTTGGCGGTCTCGGCAAGAAACACGCGCATCATCTCGACGATGTCGTCGCGGCCGAGAATGAGGCGCGCCTCGCCGCTCGTGGCGTCGAACTCCGCCAGCTTCTTTCGCAACAGCGCCAGCATGAGGCTGACCTGGTAGCCGAGCTGCCGGCGCGGCACGAGCCGCGGGAGTTCGGTTGCCCCCTCCTCCGCCGGCCGTTGCCGAAGGTAGGCAAAGCCTTCGGCTTCATCCAGCACAAGGTCGAGACCGAGACAGGCGACGTAATCGCGAACGCGCGCCTGAATGCCGATTAGAGATTGCCACAGGACAGGATCGCTCTCGCGGTCGGCGATGCCTTTCATCAGCGCGACGACGACGACCGAAAGCGCCTCCGTCATCGTCGCCTTCCGGTCCGGCCGACCGCCGCGACGGGTCGACAGAACACCACCATCGGCAGCGTGCCTTGTCGAAGCCTGCCCTCATCGTCGGTCCAGGTCAGAGTCTGACGCCGCGCATCGTCAATGACGGAGGCGCCGTCCGCCGCCGCCAGACTCATATAGGCAACGAGCTCTGCAAGGCCGTGCTCGAGCGGATGCGCCTGCACGAGGTCGAGAAGCGATACCTGCGATCGGGTCTGGAGCGCACGGCGCACGCGCCCTGCAAGACGCTCCTTGTCCACATAGACATTGTTGAAAAGCGCATCCGACGGCACGTCTTCGACGGCGTCGGCCGCAATTTCGCCGATGTGCGGCTTCAACGGCGGCGTGAACAGCGGCCGATCCATCACCAGGGCAATGTCCGGCGCGGGCTCGTCGAGGTCCATCACCGGCCCGGCCGGGGTGGCGTCACGAATCGCCAGCGCGCGTTGTTCGATGTCCCTGACGAGCTTCATGATCCGGCGGTTGTCCTGCCATGCCTTGTCGTCGAGGTAGCGCCGCAGCTGCTCGGACAGGCGCGCCACGGTGCGTTGCGTCACTTCACCCGCCTGGACCCAATCGTAATGAATGCGGATGAGACGCCGATCGGGCTTGAGCTCCTGCACGGGGGCAAGCTCGAACACCCGCGACAACAACTCCGTAAGCTCGCTCTGGCGCGACGGCGACATCAGAAAATCCCAGAACGCACGAAAGCTCTTGCCCTGGTCGGAATCCGCAATGGAGTCCCTCTCGCCGAATATTTCGTCGAGGAGCACCCCCTTCCCTCCGTCCCAGGCCGCAATCCGCTCGCGAATCGCGCGATCGAGATCGCGAAAGTTCTGCTCAACCTCCCGGAAATCCGACAACAGGCCGCGGGCCGTCGTGGCGATGTGCGAAAATCGCTCCTTGATTCGGGTCGCATCGAGCACATAAAGCGCGCCGTCGCGGATGTGTGCAATCTCCTGGTCGATTTCCTGCTTGCGCCGCTCAAGCTCGCTGATTCGCGCCCAAGGGTCCATCTCGGTCCCTTGGACAAGTTGATGCAGCAAGTCGAAGATCGCCATAAGCCGCGATTCGGTCCCGACGAAGCGGCGCTGCCCGAGATCGACAACCCAGTCTACGGCCCGCTCGGTTGCCGGAGTGATGTCGAAATGGACTTCATCGCTGTTGGGCGGATAGTATTTCCGCAGCCAGGCATGTTCGTCGGAGGCCCAGCTATCGAGATAATGAGCGGCCTCGCGCGGAAACATGTCCTCACCAAGATCGGCCCTCAGGGAGTAAAGATAGTCCTCCAACCGGGTCGCGAGTTCGCCCTGAGACAAGGTGCGCACGTTCGGCCGGATGAAAGTATCATGCAGGAAGCTGACGATCAGCGGCGCATGATCGGCATTGAGCAGCCGCCAGGCCGGATGCCGGCGCCGCAGCGTTTCGAGCGTGCGATAATCCATTGCCGTACCCCCGAGCGGCCGGAATCGAACACCAAAGTCATGCTCCCTTTCCGCAGTAGGCCGCAATCCTGGCGCCCCTCCCCTCCCCTGTTATCTTTGGCCTACTCGCGTGACATGATTTATGTTCTTGATTTGTTCCTATGTCAAGAAGGGTGCTGGCCGGGTTGCCGGTTCCGGCCAGCACCTCAAGAAGTGCCTTATTGCGGCAGTGCATCGAGGCTCTACCCTTATTGCTTTCGGGTAACACCGCCGCGCTGCTCTCTCTCCGCTTGCGGGGAGAGGTGATGGCCCCACAAGCAGCTTGCATGGCGGCGTACTGCCTTGGTAGCACCTGCGCGCATACCGGGCGTCGCGGATTATTTGAATGGCAAATATCACTCCTTCGCGGGATATCACGCGTCTCATCGAAATAATGGCAGCGCTACGCACAGCCGGCACAGGCTGCCCGTGGGATCTGGCGCAGAACTTCTCCACCATTGCGCCGTACACCATCGAGGAAGCCTACGAGGTTGTGGATGCCATCGAACGGCGTGACTTCGACGATCTACGCGACGAGCTTGGCGATCTCTTGTTGCAAGTGGTGTTTCACGCCCGGATGGCTGAAGAAGCGGGCCTATTCGGGTTCGGCGACGTGGTGGAGGCCATCACCGAAAAGCTGGTGCGGCGCCATCCGCACGTATTCGGCGATGCCGGGAGTCTCGATACCGAGGCGGTCAATGCATTGTGGGATAAGATCAAGGCGCAGGAGAAAGCCGAGCGGCGCGCTGCCCGAGCGATCGATCCGAACGGCGCCCGCGAACGGAGCAAGGGGGCGCTTGCGGACGTTCCGGTTGCCCTCCCCGCCCTGACGCGTGCGCTCAAGCTCCAGGAAAAGGCCGGCAAGGTTGGTTTCGACTGGAACGATCCCCTGGCGGTGTTGGCAAAAATCCGCGAGGAGGCCGATGAAATCGCCGCCGCGCTCGCGTCCGGCGAGGCTGGCGCGGCCCGGGAGGAGGTCGGCGATCTTTTGTTCGCCGTCGTCAACCTCGCCCGCCACCTCGGCGCCGATCCGGAAGCCGCGCTGCGCGCCACCAACGAAAAGTTCGAGCGCCGCTTCGGCTACATCGAGCAGGCGCTGGCGTCGGCTGGAAAAACGCCCGAGCAATCGACGCTCGTCCAGATGGACGAACTTTGGAATGAGGCGAAGCGGCGGGAAGGATGATCATGCCATCGCTGGGCCCGAACGAACCGCTGATCGGCAAGCCTGGCTCTCGTGCGCTGCTCGACACGCCGGCGCTCTGCGTCGATCTCGACGCGATGGAGCGCAACATCGCGGCGATGGCCGAGTTCTGCCGCGACAAGCGGATCGCGCTGCGGCCACACGCCAAGACCCACAAATCGGTCAAGATCGCCGAGCAGCAGATCGCGGCCGGTGCTATCGGGCTCTGCTGCGCCACGATCGGCGAGGCCGAGATTATGGTGGCGGGTGGCATTAAGGGCGTGCACGTGACTTCGCCGCAGGTGACACCGTCGAAAATCGCCCGCGTCGTCGCGCTCAACTTCGCCGCAAAGGACGGCTTCTCCGTGGTGGTTGACCATCCACAGAACCTTGCCGGTCTTGCTGCTGTGGCGAGCGCGTCGGGCAAGATGCTCGACGTGCTGGTCGACTTCTCAGCCGGGCACCACCGCACCGGCGCCGCGACCGAGGAGGACGCGATCGTCCTGGCGCAGGCGGTGCATGCTGCCGCCGGATTGCGCTTCGCCGGCCTGCAATCCTATTCCGGCAACCTCCAGCACATCGCCGACCGGGACGAACGGCTGGCGAAGGCAAAGCAGCGCCTCGCTGTCCTGGCCGGCCTTGTCGGCAAACTGCACGCCGCCGGGCTCGCCGTGCCGGTCGTCACCGGCTCCGGCACCGGCACCCATGATTTCGATGCCGAGGCCAGAATCTTCACCGAGCTGCAGGCCGGGTCCTATGTCTTCATGGACGTCGACTACATTCGCGCGCTCAAGGACGGGCGCAACGCGCTGCCCTTCGAGACCTCTCTCTTCGTGCAGACCGCGGTGGTGAGCATCGCCAGCGCCAGAGTTCCAGGCGGCTATGTCACCACCGATGCCGGGCTCAAATGCTTCGCGACCGAAGGGCCGCAACCCGAGGTTATGTTCGGCGGCCCGCCCGGGGCTACCTACGCCTATGCCGGCGATGAGCACGGGCGTCTGTTCTTCACGCCGGGGACCCATCCGGTCCCAGCCCTCGGCGAACGCATTGAGCTGGTGACGCCGCATTGCGACCCGACGGTCAACCTGCACGACTTCTATCACCTCGTCCGCGGCGACACGCTGGTCGACATCTGGCCGGTGGATGCACGCGGGAAGCGATAGACCGCGTGGGCAACGCACCAGCACGTTTGCATAAGAATACAACGTCACTGCGTGGGCGTGTTGCCCACTCTACGCCGCTGTGCCCCGGCAAGACATTGACATAAAATATATCTTATTTTCTGCGAGTCATCTTGTCTTTTGATAAAATAAGTTTTATATAATATGCAGAATTGATTTGAAAGTCAAACGGGTTTTATATGGCCGCCTTACTCTGGGGCAAAATCTACTACAACGCTTTCTTCGCGGGTGAGCTGCGGCAGGAGTCCGGTGGACGCTACGTGTTTACTTACGATTCCGCCTACCTCGAAGCCGGCCATCCTTCGATTGCTTTCACGCTGCCGCGCCAAGCCCCAGCGCACATCTGCGAACAGGGACTCCACCCGTTCTTCGACAATCTGGTTGCGGAAGGCTGGCTTCGCAATGCCCAGGCCCGCGCGCTCAGAGTCAATCCGGACAATCGCTTTGCCTTGCTGCTCGCATTTGGCCACGACTGCGCCGGGGCTGTCTCAGTCATCGACCCTGCACCGACAATGGAGCCGTCTATTGATCCCGGCGATCCGACGGCCATGGCTGCGCTGAGAAGCCGCGCTTCGCTCTCTGGAATTCAGCCCAAGCTTCTCGCTGTCAAGGATGGCAGGTCTTATCGGCCGGCGCGGCGCGACGAGACCTCCACTTTTATCGCCAAGCTGCCGTCAGGACCTTTGCGCGACATTGTCGAGAACGAATATTTGACCACTGCTGCGTGCCGCGCGCTGCTTCCAGATGACGAGATCGCCTGGTCAGAGGTTGCGAACCTCGAAGGCTTCGATCAACGGGCGCTGGTGGTGAAACGATTCGATCGGCTGCCGAGCGGCGCCAAACGCCATTTTGAAGAATTCAATCAGTTGCTCGGCAAGCGATCCGGCGACGACAAATACGATGCGTCGTACGATGACATGGCGAGGTTCATTCGCAACACGCCGGGCTGTACGCCGGTCGATGCGTGGCGGCTGTTCCGCCGCATCCTCGTTTGTTTCCTCACCGGCAACACGGATGCGCACCTCAAGAATTTTGCGATGTTTCATACAAGCGCCGGATTACGCCTCACGCCGGCCTATGATCTCGTCGCCGCAGCACTCTATCCCGAATATCGCCGGATTGCGCTCGCCGTCGGCAACGACTCCAATCTTGAACTCGGTTCGCTTGCGCCCAAGCACATCGTTGCGTTGAGCGAGTCCTATGGATTGGGCAGGCGGGTTCTGACCGAAGCTATCGCAGTGCTCGAACGCCGTCGCAGAACGGCTGAGAAAGTCGTCGTAGCTGCGGCTAGGCGCGTCGATGAAGAGCAACTTGGACAAAACCTGCTTGAATTCATGGAGCGTCGATGGAACGCGACTTTCAAATCAATTGGCCCCTACTTATCGAAGAAGCGGTCCGCCGCCGACAGCGAATGAGGCTGACCCAGCGGCAGTTGGCAACACTCGCGAACGTCAGCACGCCGACCGTTTCGCGCTTCGAATTGGCCGCCAAGGACGTTCAACTGTCGTCGGCGCTTGCAATCTTTGACGTGCTCGGCATGACCGACAAGCGCACGCTTTCCTTTGATGAAGGCGCAACGCGCGATGCGGACGATAGCATGGTCTTCTGGGGCAATGACGGAGAGACAAGGGTTCGCTTTCGCATTTCCCGCGAAGCGCTCGACGATCATTTTTCGGAGGGTGATCGGCTGCGGCCCGATGCAGCATTCAGGAAACATCGCCGCGACATCGAGGGGCTTGCGCGTCGCAAGTACTTCCTCGGCCACCGCGAGCCGGATGGGTCGGTCCTTATCCGCACCGGCGAGCTTGCTTAACGGGAGACACGCGTGAGGCGGCGTACAACCGAACGCGAGCGGCGGCCACGCTAAGACGTCACCGTGACGACCGCGGCAACTCACAAGAACCAACTTGCGTCATCTGCAATCATTTCAACGGCCACCTTGCGTTCAAAAGAAGATTAAGTGCGATGACGGCTCCCGATGCGATTTCAACATATCGAAGCCAGGACAATAGTTTTCCCTCGTCTTCCGATATGTACACAAGCACGCGCTTTGCGACATAGGGAACAGTTCTCTGCGTCGCTACATCAGGAGCTCTCGGATAACCAACATAGGTGTTGACGAGCGCAGCGTCCAAGCCAAACGCGGCCGTAAACACGACTGCTGCGGCTCCGAATATTATCTTTCTTATTTTAATGTATGCGAGTGTCTGCATTCCTGATGTTCTCTGCGCCGAACTTCGCCCGCACGAGGGCCGCGCGGTCCGGAGCGACTCGCACCGTCATATGCATGCGGCCGTCGGCGCCCGCGTCGCGCGCCAGCACCTCGGCGTGGCGGTGCAACCAGCTCATTCCGGCCCCGTCGGCGAGGTCGAGCGCCACGTCGAGGGTGAGCCGCGAACGGGCAAGCTCGGTTTCGATCGCTAAGATCAGGCCATCGAGCCCCTCGCCGGTCAGGGCCGATACCAACACTGGCCGCCGGCCGTCGCCCCCGCGGCGTCCAAGGTTGTCGAGCCGCTCTCGGTCCTCCGGATCGAGGCGATCGATCTTGTTCCATATTTCGACCAGCCGGGGGTCGTCCGGTTCGATGCCGAGACCGCGCAGGACCTCGATGACGTCCGCCGACTGTGCGACGGTGTCGCCGTGCGAGACGTCGCGCACATGGAGGATGATGTCGGCTTCTATCACCTCTTCGAGGGTCGCGCGGAATGCCGCCACCAACATGGTTGGCAGGTCCGAAATGAAGCCCACGGTATCGGACATGATGATGCGGGCGCCGTGCGGGAGATCGACGGCGCGCAGCGTCGGATCAAGCGTCGCAAACAGCATGTCGGCCGAAACCACTGTCGCCCGGGTCATGCGATTGAACAGGGTCGACTTTCCGGCATTGGTGTAGCCGACCAGCGCGACGATCGGATACGGCACCCGCTTGCGGCTGTCGCGATGGAGCTTTCGGGTGCTCTTGACGCCCTCCAGGTCGTGCTCGATCTTGGCGATGCGCTCGGCGATCAGGCGGCGGTCAGTCTCGATCTGGGTTTCGCCCGGTCCGCCGAGGAACCCGAAACCGCCGCGCTGCCGTTCCAGGTGGGTCCAGGATCGCACCAAACGGCTGCGTTGATAGGTGAGGTGCGCCAACTCGACCTGCAGCGCGCCTTCGCGGGTGCGGGCGCGCCGGCCGAATATCTCCAGAATCAGACCGGTGCGATCGAGCACCTTGGCGTTCCAGGCCTTTTCCAGATTGCGCTGCTGCACCGGCGACAGGGCGCAATCCATCACTACGAGGGAGGCCTCGTGGCTCTTCACCAGGCCTGCCAATTCCTCGACCTTGCCCTTGCCCAGATAGGTCGATGGCCTTATCGCCGCCACGGCGACGACGCCCTTTTCGACCACCTCCAAATCAATCGCGAGCGCCAAACCGACCGCCTCATCGAGACGGGCGGGCCACGCCCTGCCCTCACCCGCCTGCACAGGTAGCCCGGATGGAGTCACCGGGTCCGGCCGGAGCCTGCCATCGGACCGGCCAAAGGCCGGACCCGGTGGGCCGGCCCGATGATGAACGCCGCGTAATCCGGGATCAGCTTTCCCCGGATGTCGCGGAGCCTGCAATCGGGCCGGCCCAAGGCCGGACCCGGTGGTACTGCCCTCTTTGCGCCCGCCGCGCGCGCGCAGATAGGGACCGATGACGATAGCGCGTCCGGTCGCGGAGCCCTTGGGCGGGCTTAGCTTCGATATGTTATGTTGACGCGGCTCCAATCAGGTTTTTTCCACGGCAGCCCCCTCTTCGCCGCCTTCAAAAAGCTGCACAGGGTGCCCCGGCATGATGGTCGATATAGCGTGCTTGTAGACAAGTTGGGAATGCCCATCTCGTCGCAACAACACGCAGAAATTGTCGAACCAGGTCACCACCCCTTGCAGCTTTACGCCATTGACGAGAAAAATCGTGAGGGGGATCTTTGCTTTACGTACATGATTAAGGAAGGTGTCTTGTAAATTTTGTGCGCGATCGGCTGCCATGGCCGTTTTTTCCGCTTTTTGTTTGCAGTTTCTGGGACTGCAACTGATTGATCTACTCGCTCTCCCGGACGCATCGTTATCCAGGCTAAGACCCGGACATCACATTAAAAAGTAGGACAGCGCCGGGCGCAAGCCCGGCTCGACACCAATTCGTGTTTTTTAAGCGAATTTGCCAGTTCCAATGTCAGGTAAATTCCGCATGGCGGTGAAATTGCCGCCGCAATGCGAGGGCGACCGGCCCAGGACGCCCCTCGCCGACCGGCTTTCCGTCAATGCTCACCACCGGCTGCACGATCTGGCTTGCAGCCGTTATAAAGGCTTCCCGTGCTGCCTTCGCTTCCACGACGGTGAACGGTCGTTCGGTGAAGGTAAGCCCTCTCGCTGCCATCGCATCCAAAACCACCGCCCGGGAAATTCCGCTGAGGATGCTGTTGTCGGCGGGACGCGTCACAACCTCGCCATCCGCGGTGATGATCCAGGCATTCGATGATGCCCCCTCGGTGACAAAGCCCCTCCCGTCGACGAACCAGGCCTCGCGGGCGCCGGCGTCACGCGCCGCCTGCTTCGCCAAGACATTCGGCAGCAGGGATACCGATTTGATGTCCGGCCGCGCCCAGCGCTTGTCCGCAAGCGTTATGACCGCGATGCCTTCGGCCGCGGTGTTCTCCGCCTTCACGGTGTCATGGGAACGCGCGGTGACGACGATCGACGGCGCGGTCGCGGGCGCCGGAAAAGCGAAATCGCGCCTTGCCACGCCACGGGTAATCTGCAGATAGACAATGCCATTGCGGATGCGGTTACGCCTTACCGTCTCGTGCAGGACAACGCTCAGAGCCGGCAGCGGCATTGGCAAGCCGATGCGTAACTCAGCGAGCGATCGCACCAGGCGCGCCATATGGCGGCGCTCGTCAACGAGGCGCGCCTCCCTCACCTCGCACACCTCGTAAACGCCGTCGGCAAATTGATAGCCGCGGTCCTCCACATGGATGACAGCATCGCGATGGGGCCGGTAGCGGCCATTCACATAGGCAATTCGGGACATGGCAACCCTTCGCGACCCCATTGGCAAACCTGCCGATGGTCCTCAATAACCAATTTCCAGCGTCGTAGGGTGGGCAAAGTCGCCCGCCGCAGCTCAAGACATGGCGCACTGGTCTCGCGCGACTTTGCCCGCGAGGTCAGCTGGCGAGGTCGGACAGCGTGGGCAAAGGCGCATGGCGGCCCGTGCGCAACGACCCTGCTCTGCGCCATGCGCCTTTGCCCACCCTACCCGCACGCCTAATCCATTCCCAGCGCCTTGAGCTTGCGATGCAGCGCCGAGCGCTCCATGCCGACGAACTCTGCGGTCCGGGATATGTTGCCGCTGAAACGGCTGATCTGGGCGCGCAGGTATTCGCGCTCGAAGGCTTCGCGGGCATCCCGCAACGGCATGCCCATCAGGTGCTCGCCGCCTGAGCCGTTGGGCATGGACGGCACCATGGATCCCACCTCCGGCGGCAGCATGTCGGCGGTGATCACCGCATCGGGGTCGCCGCCGGCAAGAATCATCAGCCGTTCGACGTTGTTGCGCAGCTGGCGCACGTTTCCTGGCCAGTCGTGGGTCTGGAGCACCGCCATGGCGTCGTCGCCGATCCGCCGCCTGGGCAGGCCGGTCGCCTGGGAGATCTGCTCCATGAAATGCTCGACGAGAGGCGCCACGTCCTCGCGCCGTTCGGTGAGCGGGGGCACGCGTATAGGCACCACCGAAAGCCGGTGAAAAAGGTCCTCGCGGAAGCGGCCCGCAGCGATTTCCTCTTCGAGATTACGCGCCGTCGAGGTGATGATCCGCGTGTCGACCTCGACCTTGGTGGTACCGCCGGCGCGCAGGAAAGTCTGTTCGACCAGCACGCGGAGAATTTTGTTCTGGGTCTCGCGCGGCATGTCGCCGATCTCGTCGATGAAAAGCGTGCCGCCATGGGCTTCCTCCAGCGCCCCGATCTTGCGCGCCCGGCCGTCCAGTTGCTCGGTCCCGAACAACTCGATCTCCATCCGCTCCGGCGTGATAGCCGCCGCATTGATGACCACGAATGGGGAGGCGGCGCGCGACGACAGGGCATGAATGGTGCGCGCCGTCAGTTCCTTGCCGGCGCCCGAGGGCCCGACGATGAGGATTCGGCTGTTGGTGGGCGCGACCTTCTCGATGGTCTGGCGCAGATGCTGTATGACGCCGGAGGCGCCGATGAGCTTCGCCGGATGCGGCGCGAGCTGCTTGAGCTCCTTGACCTCGCGCCTCAGCCGCGAGGTTTCGAGGGCGCGGTCGGCGACAAGAACGAGGCGGTCGACCTTGAACGGTTTCTCGATGAAGTCGTAGGCGCCCTGCTTGATGGCAGCGACCGCGGTTTCGATATTGCCGTGGCCGGAAATCATGACCACCGGCAGATCGGGATGCTCCGCCTTGATGCCGGCAAGCATCTGCAGGCCATCGAGGCGGCTCCCCTGCAGCCAGATGTCCAGGAAGATCAGATTGGGGCGGCGCGCCGCGATCGCTGCCGCCGCGTCGTCGCTATCGCGAGCCGTGCGCGTCGTGTAACCCTCGTCTTCGAGAATTCCCGCGACCAGCTCGCGGATGTCGGCCTCGTCGTCGATAATCAGGATATCCGACGCCATGCTGTTGCCCGCTCGTTTTAGTTCTTGGTTTCAATGACGAATGTTTCTGGCGGCTCCGCCGCAAACCGCAGCCGCATCCAGGCGCCCCGTTGGCCGGGGAATTTTTCCGCCGCATCGCGCAGCTCGATCCGCCCGCCGTGCTCTTCGAGGATTTTTCCGACGATAGCGAGGCCGAGGCCAGTGCCCTTTTCCCGCGTCGTCACATAGGGCTCCAGGAGGCGGCTGCGGTTTTCCTTCGGCAGACCGATGCCGTTATCGATGACATCGATGACGATCTCCGAATCGATACGCGCCGCCGACACGACGATGCGACCGCGCCCAAGCTGGTCTGCCGGAACCGCCGCCACCGCTTCACCGGCATTCTTGATGATGTTGGTCAGTCCTTGTGAGATCAGCCGGCGATCGAAGCGCGCCGGCATCGGGTCCTCGGCGATTTCAACCTCGATGTCGATGTCGGCATTGCCCACCCGCTGCAGGAACGCGACCTGGCGCACCGTGTCGGTGATATCATCCACCATCATCACCGGCTTCGGCATCCGGGCGAAGCGCGAGAACTCATCCACCATGCGTCTGATATCGTCGACCTGACGCACGATCGTGTCGGTGCATTGCTCGAATATGCCACGATCCTCGGCGATCGACTTGCCGTACTTGCGCCGCAGCCGCTCGGCCGAAAGCTGAATGGGAGTGAGCGGGTTTTTGATCTCGTGGGCGATGCGGCGGGCGATATCGGCCCAGGCCGCGGTGCGCTGCGCCGTCACCAATTCGGTGATGTCGTCAAGGGTGACCACATAGCCGTGGTCCGGATTTGCCGACTGCTCCGAGGTGACCCGCACCGAGACAGTGCGGTCGCGGCCATTGCGGTTAATCGTGGTCTGTCCCTGGACGAGGCGCTGGCCACCGAGCCGCGCCGGTTCGATCAAGTCCTTGAGCTCGGGCACGATCTCTTCGAGCGGGTGCCCGAGGGCTTGTGCTTCGCCCGATCCGATCAGTTTCTCGGCCGAGCGGTTGAGGATGCTGACATGGCCGTTGCCGTCGACGCCGATGACGCCGGCGCTGGCGCCGGCCAGCACCGCTTCGGTGAAGCGGCGGCGGCTGTCGACAAGATCGCGCGCCCGCACGATGTCGTTGCGCTGGGTGCGCAATTCCTGCGTCATCTTGTTGAAAGTCGCGCCGAGCTGCGACAAGTCGCCTTCCGAACGGCGCACCGGCACCTGGACGTGGAGATTGCCGGTGGACACAAGATTGGCGGCGCCGATGAGCCGCCTGATCGGCGCCACCAGCCGGTTGGCGAACGCAAAGCCGCTCCACACCGCCGACAGCAGCACCGTAAGCGCGATGACGGTGTACATCAACGCAAAGGCGGCCTGAACGCCGATGCGCCTCACTTCGAGATCGGCGTATTCCTGGATGCTGTTCTCGGTTCGCTGGATCTGCTCCAGCACGCGCGGATCGATGAAGCGAGCGACGAACAGGTAAGCGTCGTCGTAGCCCTTGAGCTTGATCAGCCCGCCGATGTAATTGGTGTCCCGCAACATGCCGGCAACGGCCTCGGCATCGCCGATCTGGCCCAGCCGCTCGACGGGCGGCAGCGGCGGGTCCTGCACTTCGGGCGGAAGCCGGATGTCGGCCTTGACGATGACCGACTGATCGGACCTGAGCATCATCGCGGCCGGCATGTTGCGAAGCAACGCCTGCGTGGTGAAGAACTGGCGGAACCGGTCCATGTCCTGATCGAACTGGGGCTTGGCCCGCGCGACGTCGGCCGCCATGAAGTTGGTCTCGGCCTGGATCGAGCGCTCGTGTTCGTTCAGATAGGCCTGCGATACGATCACGGAATTTTCCATGACGGCGCGGGTGCGGATCAAAAACAGGCGGTCGAGACCCCGATCGAGGTTGATGCTGGCAACCACGGCAACCAGCACGGCAGGCACCACGGCGATCACCGAGAACAGGATGGCGATTTGTATGTGCAGCCGTGCCCCGGCGCTGCCGCGCCGCCGCGCCTGGATGATGTGCCAAACCTCGCGGCCGATGATCGCCAGCAGCAGGAGCACCGTGACGAAATTCACGGCCAGCAGCGTGACGACCACGTTGTAGGTCGGGCTGACGAACGTCAGGTTCGCCAGCACCAGGCACGTCGTCAATGCCGCCAGCAGCGCGGCGACGACGGCCATCGGGCCGATCATTCCGGTGGCAAGGCGTGTCGCCGCCGCTGGCCTCGGAGCGGATTCGACGGCTGAAACCTCCTCGACTGTCGTCATCGCTCTCCCGGGATCGGGGCCGTCATCCGCTCAATCCAGCCTCTGGAGATGCCCTCGCCTCATCGGCCGACGGCCAATGATATCGAGAAACATCGATGTGTGACACGACATGTGATGCGCAAATACAACAATGTTGCCCAAATACGTCATTTCCGCGGCGGGTAGTGCGGATTCAAAACTCCCCTGATTATTTTTTAGGCACCAGCTCGTCGCGGCGCTTTGCAAAGAATATTCTCGATTTGAGCTTCTGGACTCGCAATCAAGAACGACGTAGCTCGAGCACAAGGAATACTATCGGTGCCCGCTACCTTGTACTACTGCTTGCGAAATACGTTTGAAATCTTGGGGCAACTGCTTTGAATTTCGTGAGCCGGACGAGGATTACATTGCGTTGGTGTAATGACATAGGCCCAGCGGCCCTCCATGGCCCGCAATATTGCGAGCCATCTCGTTTATCGCAAAGGCCCTGCCCTCACCCGCTCGTGCGGATGACCTGTATTTCCAGGTCCCGGATTTTCTTGCGCAGCGTGTTGCGATTGACGCCCAGCAGGTCGGCAGCCCGGATTTGGTTGCCGCGGGTCGCGGCAAGTGCCGCCGAGAGCAGGGGGTATTCGATCTCCCGCAGGATTCGATGATAGAGGCCCGGCGGCGGCAGGCCATCGGCAAAGCCGCCGAAATACTTGTTGAGATAGCGCTCGACCGCGGCCGACAGGTTCTCCTCGGCGCGGCTTTCCTCGCTGACCGGCGTTGGCGTCGGCGGCGCCAGCTCGTTGTCGATGACGGCGGTGGTGATGGTCTCCTGCGGGTAAAGCGCGGCGAGGCGGCGCGCGAGATTTTCGAGTTCGCGCACATTGCCGGGCCAGCGGTAGCGCTTGAGCCGCTCTATGGCGACAGTTTCGATCTGCTTGTTGGGCAGGCCTTCGCGCTCGGCGAGCTTGAAGAAATGGCGGATCAGGTCGGGGATATCCTCGGCGCGCTCGCGCAACGGCGGCAGGCGAAGCGGCACCACATTGAGCCGAAAATATAGGTCCTCGCGGAACAAGCCCTGCTGGATCAGGATGCGCAGATCCTTGTTGGTGGCGGCGACAATCCGCACGTCGGCTTTAATTGGGGTGCGGCCGCCCACGGTCGTATATTCGCCCTGCTGAAGCACCCGCAGCAACCGCGTTTGCGCCTCCATCGGCATGTCGCCGATCTCGTCGAGGAACAAGGTGCCGCCTTCGGCCTGCTCGAACCGCCCGGCATTGCGCGTGTTGGCTCCAGTGAAGGCGCCCTTCTCGTGGCCAAACAGTTCGGACTCGATGAGCTCGCGCGGGATCGCCGCCATGTTGATGGCGACGAACGGCCCGGACCGCCGCTTGCCGTAGTCATGCAGCGCGTGCGCCACCAATTCCTTGCCGGTGCCCGACTCCCCGGAGATCAGCACGGTGAGGTCGGTCTGCATCAACCGCGCCAGCAGACGGTAGATTTCCTGCATCGCGGGCGACCGGCCGATCAGGGGGATGTCGATCTCCTCCGCCTTGCCCGCCGCTGCCGCGGGGCGGTCCTTAGGCTCCGACAGCGCGCGGCCGACGATCGCGGTCAGTTCCTTGAGGTCGAAGGGCTTCGGCAGATACTCGTAGGCGCCGCGCTCGGAGGCGCGGATCGCGGTCATGAAGGTGTTTTGGGCGCTCATGACGATGATCGGCAGGTTGGGCCGCAGCTTCTTGATGCGCGGCAAGAGATCGAAGGCGTTCTCGTCGGGCATGACCACGTCGGTTATGATAAGGTCGCCCTCGCCCTGGCTGACCCACCGCCACAGGGTGGCGGCATTTCCGGTTGAGCGCACCTCGTATCCGGCGCGAGACAGCGCCTGGTTCAACACGGTTCGGATCGCAGCATCGTCATCCGCGATCAAGATACTACCAGCGGGCATTGGCATCACCTTTAGGTTTCTCCGCCCGGCTCGGCGTCGTCACCCGTGAATTTGGGCATAAGCACGCGAAAGATGGTTCGTCGCGGTTGCGACTCGCATTCGATGATGCCGCCGTGATCGCCAATGATCTTGGCGGCGAGCGCAAGGCCAAGGCCGCTGCCGCTTGGCTTGGTGGTCACGAAGGGATCGAAGAGATTGGGCATCAGGTCATCGGCTACCCCCGGGCCGTTGTCCCGGACGCAGAATTCGAGCGGCAGCGAGACCTTCGATTTGCTTCCCGGAAGCGACAGCCGCACGCCGGGCCGGAATGCGGTGGAGAGCTGGATCTCTCCGTCCGGCGCACCATCCCCGATGGCTTCGGCGGCGTTCTTGACAAGGTTGAGGAACACCTGGACGAGCTGGTCGCGATTGGCGAACACGGGCGGAAGCGAGGGATCGTACTCCTCGACAAACCTGATATTGCGGGCAAAGCCCGACTGGGCGAGCCGCCGCACATGATCGAAGACCATGTGTATGTTGACCTGCTCGCGCTCCACCGGACGTTTGTCGCCGAACACTTCCATGCGGTCGACGAGCTTGACGATGCGGTCGGCCTCGTCGCAGATCAGCCTCGTCAGGATGCGGTCGTCGTCGCTCGCCTGCTGCTCCAGGAGCTGCGCCGCACCGCGGATTCCCGACAGCGGGTTCTTGATCTCATGCGCCAGCATGGAGGCGAGCGCGATCACCGACCGCGCGGCGCCGCGATGGGTCAGTTGCCGGTTCATCTTATCGGCCATGGTGCGCTGCTGGAGCATCACGACCACCTCGCCGGGTCGCTCCGGCACCGGAGCCACATGAAGGTCAACCAAACGTTCGGGCGGCGTGCGCGGGGTGCCGAGATCGACTTTGTATTCATTGACGGCGCCACCGCGTTGGCGGACCTGCTCGATCAGCGCCAGCAATGGGCTGCCGAATGGGACCAGGTCGCCCAGGGCGTGCCGGCGCAGCAGCGCAACCGACATATCGAAAAAATCCTCGGCCGCCACATTGACATCTTTGATCTTGCCGTCGGCGGCGATCACGATCACGGCAAGCGGCAGCGCATTGAGGATGGCTTCCGCCGGGCTGATGGCGGCTGCCGGATTGCGGCTTCCAACCGTGCTCATGCGACTGCCTTCCGATCTCGTGCACGCGAAGACAGGACGTCGAATGCCTCCGCGAGCCGGCACAGCGTTTCGCGCGGGCCGGGCGCGGTGAGCACGCGGGAGCGCAGGTCCCTTAAGGTTTCGCACGCTGCGCCGGCCGTCGCGGCGGCGGTGTCGAGCGCCCAGCCGAGATGCTTGCGGGCATGCTTCACGCCGATCCGCTCGCCATGATGGCAAAGCTGGTCTTCATAAAGCCCCCTGATGAGCTCAAGCTGCGCCGCAAGCCCTGGCGGCCCCTCAAGCGGGCAGCCGGCGAGGTAGCGCGCGACTTGCCCTGGAAACCACGGCCTGCCCTGGGCGCCGCGACCGATCATGACAGCGTCTGCGCCGGAGCACGCGAGTGCGGTGTCGGCGTCGTGGCAGGTCATGACGTCGCCGTTGACCACGACCGGGATCGACACCGCCTCCTTCACGGCGCGCACGGCCGCCCAGTCGGCGTTCCCCTTGTAGAATTGGCAACGCGTGCGGCCGTGAACCGTAATGAGTTTTACGCCCGATCCCTGAGCGCGACGCGCCAGTTCCGGCGCATTTACCGAACGGTCGTCCCAACCCAATCGTATCTTCAGGGTGACGGGCACGCCCGCCGCCGCCACGGTCGCATCCACGAGACTGATCGCATGGTTGAGATCGCGCATCAGCGCCGATCCCGACCAGCCATTGGTGACGTGCCGCGCCGGGCAGCCCATGTTGATATCGATGATGGCGGCGCCGCAGTCGGCCACGATGCGAGCCCCCTCGGCCATCCATTTCGCCTCGCAGCCGGCGATTTGCACGACGTGGTAACCGGTGCCCGGCGCTTCGACGCGCAACTTCGCATCGCGCTTGCCTGCCGCAAGTGCGGCGCAAGCCGTCATCTCGGAAACGACCAGCCCTGCGCCCAGGCGCGCCGCGAGCCGGCGAAACGGGGCGTCGGTGACGCCAGACATGGGCGCCAGGAAAACCCGGTTCGCGATGGTCAGCCCGCCGACATCGAGGCGACTGACAAATCGCGGAAATTTCGACGCACGCATCTTCCTGCCTATATTCTAGGCGCAGCTTTTGTTTGCTTAGAGTTTAGCCATCAAAAGGCGGCGACGCAAGTGCTGCGGTGCAATATGCAGTGGACCATCGTGAATTCCCGTTCGTACCAGGTTAAGGATGGAGCATTGAATGCTTCGGACTGGGATTCGTGCCGACCTGAGGTAGCTGTAGGGGCGGCCCTTGTGGTCGCCCCGTTGCCGGCGGACGCACTGGCACGCGGCGCACAAATCGGGCGACCACAAGTGTCGCCCCTACAGGAGAAAGATGGAATGAATGCGATGCCGGGGGGGGTAGCGGCCGTCGTGGTGGCGGCTGGCCGTGGCGTCCGTGCGGGGGGCGTCACACCCAAGCAATATCGCCAGCTGCGGGGCGGCCCGGTGATCCGCCACGCCCTCTCGCTGTTCATTGACCATCCGCAGGTCACGTGCGTTCAACCCGTCATTCATCGCGACGATGCGACGACCTTTGCGGAAGCGACCGCGGGGTTGAAGTTACGCATTGCGGCCTTCGGTGGTGCGACGCGCCAGATGTCCGTGCGGGCCGGGCTTGAAGCGCTGGAGACGGAGCAACCGCGGATCGTCCTGGTGCACGACGCCGCCCGGCCATTCGCCTCCCCTGCCCTCATCTCGCGTGCGATCGCCGCGGGTGCCGGCGGCGCGGCCATCCCCGGGCTGGGGTTGACCGACACCATCAAAGAGGTCGACGCCCACGGGCGTGTCGTCGACACCCTTGATCGCAACCGGTTGCGAGCCGTGCAGACGCCGCAGGCGTTCCTCTATGATGGGCTTTTGGCGGCTCATCGTCGCGCTTTGGTGGCGGGGCGCGAAGATTTCACCGACGACGCCGCGTTGGCCGAGTGGGCCGGCATGGCGGTGACGGTTTTCGAGGGCGAAGCCGGTAACATGAAGCTTACGACCGAAGAGGATTTCGCCCGCATTGCGGTGGCCGATTGGGCGGCGCTCGGGGATGTCCGCACGGCGACCGGCTATGACGTGCATTCCTTTGTGGAAGGTGATCACGTTTGGCTTGGCGGCGTGCGCATTCCCCATCCTCAAGCACTGTCGGGCCATTCGGACGCCGATGTCCCGCTCCATGCCCTGGTGGATGCCATCTTGGGCGCGCTTGCTGACGGCGATATCGGGGCGCATTTTCCGCCGACCGATCCGCAATGGCGCGGCGCCCCTTCGCACAAGTTCCTGGCGTTTGCGGTCGATCGGGTGCGCCAGCGCGGCGGCCGCATCGCCCATCTCGATATCACCATCGTGTGCGAAGCGCCCCGTATCGGACCGCACCGCGATGCCATGCGGGCGCGTATCGCCGAGATTGCCGGCATCGGCATCGATCGCGTCGCCGTCAAGGCGACCACGAATGAGAAGCTTGGCTTCATCGGCCGCCGGGAAGGCATTGCCGCCCTGGCGACCGCAACGATCAGGCTGCCGGCAAGGGCGCCATGATTAGCACAATGATTGGCGCCATGATCGACGACGCCCTCCGAGATACGGCCGCACGCGTGCTCGACGCATGCCGAACCCGCGGCCACAAAGTCGTGACCGCGGAGTCTTGCACCGGAGGCCTGGTCGCCGGCGCGCTGACCGAAATTCCCGGCTCCTCGGACGTGCTCGATCGGGGCTTCGTCACCTACTCCAATGCCGCGAAGCAGGCGATGCTCGGGGTGCCCGCCTCGATTCTCGAGCGGCATGGCGCGGTGAGCCGGGAGACCGCGGACGCGATGGCGGCGGGTGCGCTCATGATGTCGAACGCGGACCTCGCCGTTGCCATCACAGGGATAGCAGGACCCGGCGGTGGCAGCGCCGAGAAGCCAGTGGGACTCGTGCATTTCGCCGCCGCCGCCCGTGATGGCCTGCGCCTCCATCGCGAGAAACGCTATGGCGATGTGGGCCGCAGCGCCGTGCGCAGAGCGGCCGTCGCAGAGGCGCTGACGCTGCTTGAATTACTCAGCGAGCGCGCGAGGGCTTGAGCGGGCTGCGGTTGTTGAAGTCGAGATTGCCGCCCGACGCCCACCGTCAGCGCGGGGCGGGCCCCGGACTGGGTGTACCGATAATCTGCTGACTCTCCTGCCATCGCAAAAAATCTTCAAACAGGGCTTCGCGCTTCAACTGAGTCAGAGCCGGGGAGACACGTTTCGTCGCATTCCCCTCGCCGATGCTCCTCTGATCTGCGCGAACGCCATTGTCCGCCTTGCTCGCATTTGCGGCATTGCCCTGGGGCTTGCGTGGCCCGCTCGTCGTTTGCGGTCCGTTGACTTGCGGCGTCACATTTGCTGACGCTCCTGTAAGATTGCCAAGCAACGAGGCGATCTGTGACGAGAGCGACTCGACCGGCCCAGGTGTTGGCGCCGCATTTGGTTGCGCCTGCGCTGCCGCGGCGTCATGGCCATTTGTTGATGCATCCACAAGAATCCAACATTTCCGGCCCTTGGCGCGATCGTAGTGAAGGCTCCAGCGCGTGCCTTCCGCGGCCGGCTGGCTGGGCTGCTCGATGCACGCATTGTCGGCCCGCACGGGGCTCGAGAAGTGGACTGCGATCGTCGTAGCCAAAACCGCAAAGACGCCGGGAATCCTTCGGGCGAATGAGTTGACGCGCTCTGGCATCGGCTTCTCCCTGGCTGATGAGTCAAGCTTGTGGAGCAACATGCAAGCGAGCAACGCCCGCTTCATCGAATCAAGTACACAACTTTTGGCGCAACAATGAGCAGCAAGTCTGGCGAGATAAGGCACAATTTGCGGCTTGCCGCAAAGTGCCTTACCGGACTCTGCCGTACACCGCCACAGTCCATCATATTGAGCTTAATCGGTCACGAGAGAAGCAATTCGCTCGGCCGCTCCGCGATTTCCCGCTATTCACCGTATTCACAAGGTGCGCGTAGCGTCGGACGTCCGACACAACTTTCCATTCCGCTTGTTTCCCAAGGCGTTGCTAGCTGTAATTGTCTGAAATCTCACATTGACAAATTTTTTTGCGAACGCCACACAATCGGCGCAGCCGCATCGCAATTTGCGGCAACGCCCGAATTCGTTGAACGGGCTGCCAGTGCAGACCGGGCAGACGAACAGGCGTTCAAGCCCAGTTTCTCATCGCATCACGTGCCTGAGCATTCAATCAAGCGGCACGTCTCGCCAACATGCTAACTGTCCAACCGGTGTTACTGGACCGTAAGAGGGGGGTCTATCGTGACAATATTGCGACATCCTTTAGTTGTGCTTCCCGCCAAGATCGCCTCGGCAACCTCTGCCCGTAAATTTGTTGCCGGAGGGCTCCTGGCGCTGTTCGCCGCAGCGAGTCCGGCTGGCGCCGTGTCGGAATTCGGCACCCGCGATGAAGCCGTCGCGATGGTGCATCGGGTGCAGGAGATGTTCAAGAAGCTCGGTGCCGAAGGCACGTTTGCAGCAATCAAACGCAAGGCGCCTGGAACAATCGACCGCGACCTCTATGCCTACGTCATCGACACGAAAGACTTTACCAATTGGGTCGTAATGGCCAACGGCGCAATTCCCACGATGACGACCGGCACCAGTCTGTGGGATTTTCGCGACCAGAACGGCAAATACTTGGGGCGGGAACAGGCCGAGGTCTGCAAAAGCGGCCGGGGCTGGGTCGATTTCAGATTTCTCAGTCCCCTCACCCAGCAGATCGACGATAAATCGGCCTATATCGAGCGAATCGGCGATACGAGTTATTGCATCGGCGTCGGCATCTACCGAAACGAGCAGATCAACGAAAACACCGTCGCGATCGTTTCCGGCAGCCCCAGCGCGGATGACACCTACCTGCAGATCGCCAATGATATGGCATCCGTGCTCAACGACGCCGACAAGCTCAGGATTTTGCCGATCGTCGGCGTCGGCGGCCCGCAAAACATTCGCGACGTGCGCTACCTCAAAGGGGTGGACATCGGTCTCACCCAATTGAGCGTGCTCAACAGCTTTCGCAGTTCCAACGCGACGCTCGGCAAGTACGACGACAAGATCGTCTACATCGCCAAGCTGTTCAACGAAGAGGTGCATCTGATCGCCGGCCGCGACATCACCTCGATCGAGCAGCTCAACGGCCGCAAGGTGAACATCGACGAGGTGCGCAGCGGCACCAGCCAGACCATGCGCGATGTCTTCAAGCGCCTCGGAATCAAAATCCAGGAAGTCAACGTCATCCAAGGCCAGGCCTTCGAAATGCTCAAGGCCGGCGAGATTGCCGCGACGGCTTACGTCTCCGGCAAATCCGCCAAGCTGATCTCTAATATGAAGTTCGAGCGCGGAATGCACTTCATCCAAGTCCCGTTCTCGAAGGAAATCTCGGACGCCGAGTACCTGCCGACCGATCTCACTCACGACGATTATCCGGACCTGATCCCTGCCGGCCAGACTATCCAGACCATCGCCGACGAAGTGGTTTTGATCGGGTATAATTGGCCGAAAAACACCGATCGCTACCGACGCGTTCAAAGGTTCGTCGACGCGTTCTTTCCCAAGATCGAAGAATTCCGCAAGCCGCCGAACCATCCAAAATGGCGCGAGGTCAATCTTGCCGTCACTGTGAAAGGCTGGAAGCGTTTCGACCCGGCCGAGGAGTGGCTCGCATCGGCTCGCAACCCGGACGTGGCGAGCTTGCAGTCGGATTTCCGGCAGTTCACTTCGTCGCAAGGTGGCGCCCAGCGCGGCGTGGTTTCGCCGGCAAATTCCGATGAACTGTTCCAGGAATTTCTGAAGTGGAAGCAGTCGCGGCCGGGCCGGTAGCCGATCGCTTCCGAAGGGATTGAAGGTTCTCCAACATTGCTGCTGTAGGGGCGACCCTTGTGGTCGCCCAGGTTGCGGACCGCATCGGCCGCCAACAGGGCGACCACAAGGGTCGCCCCTACTCATCCTTGCGACGCCCCAAATCTCACCGTGGGCGCCGGACCGAATACTGCGTCGGCGCGCCTTTCAAAAGCTGAAGCGAAGCGGCGGAAGGCGGTATCGAACACCGCTCCCATCAGCAGCCCGAGCGCACGGCTGCGAAACTCATAGGAGATGAAAAACTCCACTGCGCACGCCGCTTGTGCGGCGCCGGCGTCATCGCCCGCGCGGTCGTCGGCGGGGTGGAATGTCCACCGGTTCTCCATGCGGCTGAATGGACCATCGAGATATTCAACCAGGATGGTCTGCTCGACCCGATCTAGGGTCACGCGGCTGGTAAAGGATTCCCGGATCAGCTTATAGGCGACGGTCATTTCGGCGACGACGACCTCGCGGTCGACCAATTGCGCCCGTCGTATCACCCGCATGGAGCGGCAAAGCGGCACAAATTCCGGGTACCGCTCGATGTCGGCCACGAGGTCGAACATCGAGGCGGCGGAGTGCTTGACGCGGCGTCGTGTCGAGAATTGAGGCATCAGCGTCGTTCGATCGTGGCCATGAAGCGTTCGGCATTCTTACGCGACTTAAGCCAGTGAAGCTGCGCCTGGCCGGCAAATTTTTCGAGCGCCGCCACGATCCGTGGCCGGTATTGCGTCCGAAAATTCCATACAAACTTCAGAAACTCGGGGTCAACCCGTTCCGGGCAGCCCTCCGGCATTCCCTCGCGCGTGCGTCCGTAGTTGCGGACCAGTCGCATCAGCACGCCGCACGTGCAGGTCCATCGGGTGAAATCGAGCCACACGATCGTATCAGCGACCGGTATCCGCAGATCGAAAGTCGCATAGTAGTTTCCAACCATGATCCAGGCCGGCCCGTCGGCGAGGCGCGCGACGACATCGCGAAACTCCGACATCTGGGTCTCGATCCAACCTGGACGCCAATAGAAGAAATCAAGCTCGATCAGCGGCAGGTCCAAGGCTTTAGCGAGGCGACAGGCCAAAGTGCTCTTGCCGGCACCGCTGCCGCCGATCACGAGGACGCGGCGCATGGTTCCGTTCACTACCCTCCCCCGCAAGCGGGGAACGGTAGGGAGGGGGCGGCAGCCGCTCGCGCGGCCCGCAGTCGCGCGAAATCCTCCCCCGCATGGTGGGACGAGCGCGTCAGGGGCGACGCCGACACCATCAGGAAGCCTTTCGCATAGGCGATGGTCTCGTAAGCCGCAAATTCGTCGGGCGTCACAAAACGCGCAACCGCGTGATGTTTGGGGCTTGGCTGCAGATATTGTCCGATAGTGAGGAAATCGACCTCGGCGGCGCGCAGATCGTCCATCACCTGCAGCACTTCGTTGCGTGTCTCGCCGAGCCCCACCATGATGCCGGACTTGGTGAAGACTTGGCGATCAAGGCCCTTTGCAAGGCCCTTTGCAAGCTCCTTTGCTTTCTGCAGGAGCCGGAGCGAGGCGAAATAGCGCGCGCCGGGCCGCACCGTCAGATAGAGCGACGGCACGGTTTCGAGATTGTGATTGAAAACATCAGGCCGCGCCGCCACGACCGTCTCGGCAGCGCCCTCCTTGCGCAGAAAGTCAGGGGTCAGCACTTCGATGGTCGTGTCCGGGCGCCGGGCGCGGATGGCGCGGATGACCGCCGCGAAATGCGCCGCGCCGCCGTCGGCGAGATCGTCGCGGTCGACCGACGTCACCACCACGTGCGCAAGGGCGAGCATCGCCGTCGCCTCCGCCACCCGGGCGGGCTCGTTCGGGTCGAGGGCGCCGGGCAGACCGGTCCTCACGTTGCAGAATGCGCACGCGCGCGTGCAGGTGTCGCCCATAATCATGAAGGTGGCGTGCTTCTTCTCCCAGCACTCCCCGATATTGGGACAGCCCGCCTCCTCGCATACCGTGTGCAACCGGTGCGCCCGCACGATGTCGCGGGTCGCCGCATAGCCGCGCGAGACCGGCGCCCTGACCCTGATCCAATCGGGCTTCTTCAGGGCCGGCGTATCGGGACGATGCGCCTTTTCAGGATGGCGCGGCCGCTTCGGCGGATCGTTGACAGTGTCGAGCACGACGACCATGGGGAGAAACCTCGCAATCGTTTACTTACGCATGTCGCGCCCGCATCGCAAGACGAGGTGTGTGGCGCAGGCTCGCAGCGTTGTAGCCCGGGGATGGACGGCCGGCTTTTGCCGGCCCGTAATCCGGGGTCCGGCCTATCAGCTGCCGAGACTACGGTATGCAGACAAGGCATTCCCGGATTACGGGACCGCGAAGAGCGGCCCTCCATCGGGGCTACCCCCGCGTGGTGCGAGATGCTACCGTAACACCGAGGACACCATGATGTTGAATGCGGAGACTCCCACGAGGCCCGCGATCACTGCTGCGTTCGAGGTGATCCCGACCGGCGCCGTTCTCGCCGCCGAGGTCAGAGCGGGCGACTTGCGAACGCTCGACCATGCCGGCTTCGCGCACGTGCTCCGGGCCTGGCACGCGCACTCCGTCGTGCTCTTCCGCAACCAGTCCCTCTCCGACCGCGACCTGATTGCTTTCAGCCGCCGATTCGGCGACCTCGACTGGGCGCCGGTCCAGGAGAACGGCCGCCGTTTCGTCGAGGGAATGCCGGAAATCTACATCGTCTCCAACGTCAAAGTGGATGGCGAGGCGATCGGCAGTCTCGGCGACGGCGAGGCGGTGTGGCACACCGACATGTCGTACCTCGAGGTGCCGCCCAGGGCCAGCATGCTCTATGCGCTTGAAATCCCGCCGCGTGGCGGGAACACGTCGTTTTGCTGCATGTATTCGATTTACGAGGCGCTGACCTCCGCCCTCAAGGCGCGCATCGAGGGGCTGAAGATCAAGCACGACGGCACCTACAACAGCGGCGGCTATGTGCGCCAAGGCGTGACGCCCACCGACGACCCCCGCACCTCTCCGGGGGCGCTGCACCCCCTGGTGTGCACCCATCCCGACACCGGACGGCGCATGCTCTATCTCGGCCGCCGCCGCAACGCCTACCTCGCGGGGCTTGACCTTGAGGCATCGGAGGCCTTGCTTGATGAGTTGTGGAGCTACGTGGCACGGCCGGAATTTGCGTGGGAGCATGTCTGGCGGGTCGGCGATCTGGTGCTGTGGGACAATCGCTGCACCATGCACCGGCGCGACGCGTTCGACCCCAACGCCCGGCGCATCATGCATCGTACCCAGGTGAAGGGCGAGACGCGGCCGACATAAGTCCGCTTGAGAGCGCCGATTTCTTCACCTCTCCATGCTTGCGGGGGAGCTGACGTTGCGCGCAATCACCGTACCTCATCAACATGCGCAAGCGGCCGCGCCGGGACATCGGGGGCGGACGCCGCTTCCACCTTGCCGGCGCTGCCGGAGTAGCGCATCCTGTGCCAAGAATAGCGAAAGAAGAAACCGATGCGAGAAGATCTCCCAAAGGAGCCTCTGTGATGAAACGGCGCGACTTCTTGGCTTTCGGCGCCGCGATGCTGTGCACCGGCACGAGCGTGTCGCGCGCCCTCGCCCAGGCCAAGTATCCGGACCGGCCGATCAAGCTGGTCGTCCCGTTCGTCCCGGGCGGCGTCAATGACGCGGTGGCGCGCCTGTGGGCTGACCGCGTGAAAGCTCCCTTGGGCACCGTATTCATCGAGAACCAGGGCGGCGCCGGGGGCGCGGTGGGCGGCGCCGCGGTCGCTCGCGCGCAACCGGATGGCTACACCATCCTGCTCGGCGGCGCCGGCTCCCAGGTGCTCAATCCGATCGCGATGTCGAGGCCGCTCTACGACACGATCAAGGATTTCGAGCCGATTGCGATTCTGGCGACGACGTCGTTGACGATCGCGGTGACGCCGTCGCTGCCGGTGCATACGCTCAAAGAACTCATCGCCTATGCAAAGGCCAATCCCGGCCAGCTCGTCTACGGGTCCGCCGGCACCGGATCGATGACCCACCTCGCCGGCGAGCTGTTCAAGTCGCTCGCCGGCACGCCGGACGTGGTGCATGTCCCCTACAAGGGGTCGGGGGCTTCCCTGACTGATGTGATCAGCGGCCAGGTGCCGATGATCGTCGCCAACGTCACCGGTCAGGTCCTGGAACTCCACAAATCAGGCAAGTTGCGGATGATTGTGGTGACAGGACCGGAACGCCTGGTCGCCGATCCGGAGATCCCGACCGCGGTCGAATCGGGGCTGCCCGGGATGGTCTCGGTCAACTTCACGGGCCTGTTCGCGCCGGCGAAGACGCCGAAGCCGATCGTCGCGCAGATTGCCGCCGCGACCGCCTCTGCGCTGGCAAGCGAAGACGTTCGCAAGAACCTGATCGAGCAGGGGCTCGAGCCTTATCTGGATTCAACGCCGGAAAAGACCCGGCGCTTCGTTGAGGAGGATATCGTGCGCTGGACGCCGGTGATCCGCGCGATCGGGTTGAAGCTCAATTGACGTGTAGGATGGGTTGAGCCACCGGGGCCGGGCAAAGGCCAGACCCAGTGGCTCAACCCACCCTACGGGTCTGCGAAGAGGGGGAGTCCGTCGTGACAGCCATTTGCATGCGTCTTGCCGTGCTCGTTGCCGCTACCGCCGTCGCGGGATTGCCGGCTGCGCGCTCCGCCGAATATACGTTGATGCCAAGCCCGCAGACCGTGCATATCGGCCATTTCAGCGCTGCGTTGAAGCCGGTACTGACCGTCGCTTCCGGCGACATCGTCACAATCGAATCCGTAGGAGGTCCTGATCCGGCCGATGTCGATGCTTCCGGGATGGTTCCTCCGAGCGCCGTTCCGGAACATACCCGCACGGTCCGTCGGGAAGTGACCGATCGCGGCCCGGGCGGGCACATCCTCACCGGGCCGGTCTTCATCGAGGGGGCAATGCCCGGGGACGTGCTCGAGGTTCGCATCCTCAATATCGATTTCGCGGTGCCTTACGGCTACAATGCCCAGCGCCCCTACACTGGCGCGCTGCCCGATGAATTTCCCGGCTTCTTCCAGCGCATCATCCCGATTGATCGCGAGGCCAAGACTGCGACGGTGGCTCCTGGAGTGGTCGTGCCGGTGACGCGGCCGTTCTTCGGAGTCATGGGGGTCGCTCCCCTGCCCGCCATGGGGCGCATCAGCAGCGCACCGCCTGGCGTCCACACCGGCAACATCGACAACAGGGATATCGGGGCCGGCGCGACGCTCTATATGCCAGTCTATGCGCCGGGCGCGCTGTTCTCGGTCGGCGACGCCCATGCGGCCCAGGGCCAGGGCGAGGTCGACCTCACCGCCATCGAGACCGCGCTGCGCGGCAGGTTCCAGTTCATCGTGCGCAAGGACTTGAAGCTCACCTGGCCGCGCGCCGAGACCGCGACCCATTGGATCGTCATGGGCCTCAATCCGAACCTTGAGGAAGCGATGAAGATGGCCGTGCGAGAGACCATCCTTTTCATCACCCAGCGCTTCCCCAAGCTGTCGCGCGAGGAGGCCTACATGATCGCGAGCGTTGCGGTGGACTATCACGTCACCCAGGTGGTCGACGGCACCAAGGGCATCCACGGCATGATCCCGAAGGCGATTTTCGTCGGGCAATGAGGGTTGTAGGATGGGTTGAGCGAAAGCGAAACCCATCATGGGCCGCGCCGCGCGGAACGGCCGATGATGGGTTTCGCAAGAACTCAACCCATCCTACAGTCGTGCCGAAGACAACCAACCAAACCGGGAGGATACATCATGAGGATTCATCACCGCATTTCGCGGCGGCACATGCTCGCCCTATCGGCGGCAGCGGGCAGCCTTGCGATCGCGGGCGCCCGTGCGCAGGCGGCCAAGCGGATCGAGCAATTCGATCCTGCCCTCGACAAGATCATTGACAGCGCGGAGCCCATCAAGGAACTCGCCAGCGGCTTCGGCGGCGATCTCGGTCCTGCCGAAGGGCCGGTGTGGATCAAGGAAGGCGGTTACCTGCTGTTCAGCGACATTCACAATAACCGCCGCATGAAGTACACGCCCGGCCAGGGCGTCAGCGTCTTCCTGGAGCCGACCAATCGCGCCAACGGGCTCACGCGCGACCTGCAGGGCCGCCTGCTCGCCTGCGAGCACGACACCCGGCGGGTGACGCGGCGCGAGCTTGATGGCAGCCTGACGGTGATTGCGAGCAGCTTCCAAGGGCGCCGCTTCAACCGCCCGAACGACGTCGTGGTGAAATCCGACGGCGCCATATACTTCACGGATCCGGGCGGTCCCGCGGTGCCGGAACAATGGGATCTGACCCACACCGGCGTCTACCGCCTCTCCGCCGATCTCGGCACGCTGACGCTGCTGGTCAGCGATTTCATCGTTCCCAACGGGCTCGCCTTCTCGCCGGACGAAAGCATCCTCTATATCAACGACTCCCGGCGCGGCCACATCCGGGCCTTCGATATGGCGCCCAACGGGACGCTGGCGAGGCAGACCGACCGGGTGTTCGCCGACCTGCGCGGCCCCGAGCCGGGCGTGCCCGACGGCATGAAGGTCGATGTCGCCGGCAACGTGTACTGCGGCGGTTCGGGCGGGCTCTATATCCTCGATGCCAAGGGCAAGAAGCTCGGCCGCATCGTCCACGGACAGCCCGCAACCACCAATCTTGGCTTCGGGGGCGACGACTGGAAGACCTTGTTCTTCACGAGCCGCGTCCACCTCGGTTCGGTCAACCTCAAAATCGCCGGCACCCCGGTGCCGGTGGCAAAGAAGGCGTAAATGTAGGGTGGGCATTGCGCCTCCGCGCCGATGCCAGCCCCACACGAGGACCGCAGGCGCAATGCCCACGCGGTCAGGTCTCTCGGTTCTACAGCGTGGGCAAAATCGCCTTCGAGGTCGACGCAAGTGGCTCCGTTAGAGAGCGCGATTTTGCCCACCCTACGACTCTGCGAAATCCCTGCATCGGAGGAAACCTCATGACCAATCATCTCAACATTTCTCGCCGGCAAATGCTGGCGATGTCCGCCGCCGCAGGCGGCCTTGCGACGACCGGCATTGGCCGCGCGTGGGCGCAGCAGCCCGTCAAGCGCATCGACCAGTTCGATCCAGCACTGGAAAAGATCATCTCTACCTCGGAGCCGATCAACTCCATCGCGGACGGCATGGGCGGACCGCTCGGACCTGTCGAAGGGCCGGTGTGGTGGAAAGAAGGCGGGTATCTTCTGTTCAGCGATATCCACGCCAGCAAGCGCATGAAGTACGCGCCCGGCCAGGGCGTCACCGTATTCCAGGAGAAGACCAACCAGGCGAACGGCCTCACCCGCGATCTGCAAGGCCGGCTGCTCGCCTGCGAACACGAGACGCGCCGGGTCATCCGCCAGGAGCTCGATGGCTCGATCACGGTCATTGCCAACAGCTTCCAGGGCCGTCGCCTCAATCGGCCGAATGACGTGGTGGTGAAGTCCGACGGCTCGATCTACTTCACGGATCCGTGGACCAGTCCGGACATCCAGCAGCAGTGGGACATGACCTTCATGGGTGTCTACCGGGTCACGCCCGATCTCGGCACCGTGACGCTGCTGGTCGATGACTTCCTGCTGCCCAACGGGCTTGCCCTCTCACCCGATGAAAGCGTCCTCTACGTCAACGATTCGCGCCGCCGTCACATCCGCGCCTTCGACCTCGCACCGAACGGTACGCTCGCCAAACAGACCGACCGCGTGTTCGCCGATCTCGGCGGGCCGGAATCGGGCGTGCCTGACGGCATGAAAGTCGACACCCTCGGCAATGTGTATTGCGGCGGCGCTGGCGGCATCTACATCCTCGACCCCAAAGGCAAGAAACTCGGCCGCATCGTCCACGGCCAGCCGGCAACCACAAACATCGGCTTCGGCGGCAGCGACTGGAAGACCCTGTTCTTCACGAGCCGCACCATGCTGGGCTCTGTCAATCTGAAAGTCGTGGGCATTCCGGTGCCGGTCGCGAAGAAGGCGTGATCGCAGGGCATCGTTGCGCGTAGGGTGGGCATTGCGCCTCCGCGCCAATGCCACCCCACACGAAGGAGCGCAGGCGCAATGCCCACGCTGTCCGGTCTCTCCGTTCTACAGCGCGGGCAAAATCGCATTCGAGGTCTGCCCAAGCGGCTCCGCTCCCGAACGCGATTTTGCCCACCCTACGAGCTCTACTTTGGAGGACATCATGCCCATTCAACCCCACATCTCGCGCCGGCACATGCTGGCCCTCTCGGCCGCTGTGGGCGGCGCTGCCGCAAGCGGTCTTGGCGCAGCCCGGGCGCAGCAACGTCCTCGGCTTCCGGCCGAAATCGCGCTCACCCCGCGCGTCGACCAGTTCGATCCCGCGCTCGCCAAGATCATCTCCACCTCCGAGCCGATCCGCGAGATTGCAAGCGGCTTCGGCGGTCCGCTTGGTCCTGCCGAAGGGCCGCTGTGGTGGAAGGAAGGCGGCTACCTGCTGTTCAGCGACATCAATGCCAGCCGGCGGATGAAATATACGCGCGGCCAGGGCGTGACGGTGTTCCAGGAGAAAACCAACCAGGCCAATGGCCTCACCCGCGACCTGCAGGGCCGGCTCATCGCCTGCGAGCACGAGACCCGTCGCGTCACCCGCCAGGAATACGACGGCTCGATCACGGTGATCGCCAACAGCTTCCAGGGCCGCCGCCTCAATCGGCCGAACGATGTCATCGTCAGGTCCGATGGCTCGATTTATTTCACCGATCCGTGGTCGAGCCCGCTGGCGCCGGAGCAATGGGACCTCCCCTACTCGGGCGTCTACCGCGTCACGCCCGATCTCGGCACCATCACGCTCCTCCTCGACGACATGGTCTTTCCCAACGGGCTCGCCCTTTCGCCCGATGAAAGCGTGATCTATATCGACGATTTCCGCCGCGGCCATATCCGCGCTTTCGACCTCGCCGCGAACGGCACCCTCGCGAAGCAGACCGACCGGGTGTTCGCGGACCTCACCGGGGCGGAGCCGGGCGGTCCTGATGGTATGAAAGTCGACACGGCCGGAAACGTGTATTGCGGCGGTGCAGGAGGAATCTATATTCTCGATCCACAAGGAAAGAAGCTCGGTCGCATCGTCCATGGCCAACCGGCAACGACGAACATCGGCTTTGGGGGTGACGATTTGAAGACGTTGTTTTTCACCAGCCGAAGCCACTTGGGCTCGGTCAACATCAAGATCGCCGGCATCCCGGCGCCACCCCCGAAAAAGACCTGACGGGGGAAGAGGGGGAAGAAGCATGAGATCGCAGTTTGCAGCTTTGCTGGTGGGCGCCGCCTTCCTGGCAATGGGCGCGCCCGCGTCGGCGCATCATTCGTTTGCCATGTTCGATGCCCTGCACCCGAAGGAAATCTCCGGGACCGTGAAGGAGTTCAGGTTCGTCAGCCCCCACACCATCCTGATCGTGACGGTCAAAGGCGACGACGGCGTCGAGAAGGAGTGGATTTTGGAGGGCGGCGCGCCGGGCTTGCAGGTGCGCGAGGGATTGACCTCCAAGAGCCTGAAGCCCGGGGACGAGGTCACGGTGACCATCAATCCGCTGCACAGCGGCGCGGAAGGCGGCTCGTATCAGCCGACGCAAGTCAAATTCAAGGACGGCCGCCTGGTCGCAGCGCCGAAGCAGTAGAGTCTGCTGGGACCGCGGGCGTCCCGCCCGCTTCCCTACCCTGCGCCGCGAGCGGAGGAGGGGTGCGAGCGGGCGGGACGCCCGCGGTCCCGGGGAGGCGGGCCGCCGTCACAAGGGGAGGAGAAAGCATGTTGTTGCGAAGCGTGATGGGTTCGGTTGCGCTCGTTGTCGCCGTGATCGCCGGGCCGGCCGCGGCGCAGCAGCCGTTCGACGAAAACAAATATCCCCCGATGGCGGGCCAGTGGCAACGCGTAGGGCCGCTCGGCGTCTTCGACTCCACCAAACCTCCTGCGCGCGGCCAGCAGGCGCCCCTGACGGCGGAGTACCAGGCAAGATTCGAGGCCAATCTCGCCGAGGTGGCCAAGGGCGGCTCAGGCGACGATCCGGTCCATACCTGCATTCCGGAAGGCATGCCGCGGGCCATGAACCTGGTCCTGCCCATGGAGATCGTCATCAGCCGCAACACCACCTACATCCTGATGGAATATCTCACCATGCTGCGCCGTATCTACACCGACGGGCGGTCCTTCCCGGCCGATGAAGATCCGTCGTGGATGGGATATTCGATCGGCAAGTGGGTCGACGAGGATGGCGACGGCCGCTTCGATGTGCTCGAGGTCGAGACCCGCAACCTGAAGAATCCGCGCACGTTCGATCCGAGCGGCTTGCCGGTGCACGACGACGCCGAGACCGTCGTCCACGAGCGGTTCTATCTCGATAAGGCGAAACCCGACATCCTCTACGATCAGATCACCGTGATGGATCACGCCCTCGCCAAGCCATGGACGGTCCTCAAGACCATGCGCCGCGAGAAGAAGCCGATCTGGGTCGAGTCAATCTGCTCCGAGGGCAACGTGCACGTCACCATCGGCGCCGAGCAATACATGCTGGGCGGCGATGGCCTCCTGATGCCCTTCAGGATGGGACAGCCGCCGCCGGATCTGCGGCACTTCAATAAGAAGTAGGGCGGGCGATTCTTCCGCCGCGGCCCTCACCTCTCCCCGCTTGCGGGGAGAGGTGGCAGCGTCGCCGCCTGCGATTGCTCTGCCCGCGAAGGCTACCCGTCGCCTCCTATCGCGGGTCGGCGACGCGACCCTGGAACAGGATTGCGCCCGTCGTGTCGTCGACCAGATAGAACAGGAACGGCCGGTCGACCCGGAACGACACAGGAGCCGGCGCCGCAATTGCCGCCGACCGAACGCCGACTGCAGTTGCGGCTGCGGCCTCAGTGCTCTCCTCCGCGACTTCGATGACGGCGCGATGCACGATCTGGTCGATGTGAACGCGGCCCGCGCCGGGCGGCCGGCCGGTCATGCCGGAAAAGTCCGCGCCGTTCGCGTCGAACGCCTTTTGAATGCCCGCTTGTCGCAATGGCGCCGTCAGGTCAGCCTTGAACCCGACCTTGAAACGCGGCAGCGCCAGCGCGACGGGCTTTTTCGCTTGGCCGTCCCGCAAGGCCGCAAACAGCTCGGCGAGCTCGTTCGCGCCGAGGCGCCTTGCGACCGCGCCGACACCCTCGATGTCGTCCGGCAACACGACGACGAGGCCAAGTTCGGGGACTTCATAGTTCAGACGGATCGCCCGATAGCCGCCTCGTGAGACGAGCGAAAAGCTGCCGGTCTGGTTCATCAATGCAACATCGGCCTTCTGCGACCGTGTGAGATTGAAGACCTCGTTCTTGGTGAGCGCAGGGTCGAATACCGATGCCCAGCGCGCCTTGAAATAGACGGCATTGAGAATGGTAGCGACAGAATTCGGATCGATCTGATCGAGCATCCGGCCGATCTTGCCCTCGGTCTTGCGCGCCACCCAGCCGTTGATGTCCTCAAGGCTCGCGCTTTTGAACACCTCGGCGGCATATTTGGTCTTCAGCGCCGTCACATAGTCCGCCGACACCAGGTCGCCATGTTTGAGCAACATCAGGGCGTTGGCGGCGAGCAACCGGGCGGAAGCCGGCTTCGCGCCGGGCGCGACGCAGCGGTTGCCGACAAGCCGGAAGCCCGGCTGGCACTGGTTCATCGCCTCGCCGCCCGGACGCGATTCGCAATTGCCTGCGTTGGCGGTCGTGCGCGGCGGGCAGACTGGCGGCGCGGCGCTCTGGTCGTAGCCGTTGAGGATCGACAACATTTCGGCATTCGCGGCATCGATGGCATCCGCCGCCATGCGCATCGACATCGCCCGCATCATTTCGGAGGCCGTGTCGCCGCGCGCGCCCGAAATCAGCATCGACATCGCCGTGCCGACCGAGTATGGCGAGAACACGATATTGCCGGGCGAGGCCGCCAATTGGCCAAACAATTGCTGGCCGGCGGCATTGTAGGCCCGCGCCAGCAGCGTCACCCGCGCTTCCGCGGCGATGTGCAGTTGGGCCGTTGCGGGCCCCGCCGCCATCGTCCCCACGATGGCGATCGCAGCGGCAAGGCCGCGTGCGTTCCGTGCGATGGTTTTCATCCTCTTCCTCCCGCCGTACGCCTCCATCCAGCCCCTCCCCCACCCTTCCCGTCCACCTTGCGGGGGAGGGTTAGGTAGGGAGAAGGCAGGGTGGCGCGGTTCGCTAGAATCCCGGCGTAGCGCCGCCGTCCACCGCGATCGCCGTATTGTGAATATAGCGCGCCGACGCCCGGCACAGGAACCCACCGCGGACCAAAGTACCATTGCGGATCGGGCCTCACACGCCTAGTGATACAAGGATTGCGGGAAGCTGATCGTTCTTCGCCTCGGCGCTTGCGGCCGTCTCCAGATGGCTGGCGACTTTGGCGACAATGCATCTTTTAAGAGTGGAGGATTTTCAAATGAAACTCCAGGCGAGCGAAGAGAAGGCATTGGGCGACGCAGGTCTGTTGATCAAATACGCTGCAGAAAGTCCAAAGACATTACCTGAAAATATCATGATGCCGATAGCCGGTGCCTGGAAAGCGCGGGAGGACAATGCGTGGGACCCGGAGGTTTCATCAAAATTTTGGACTGCGTACAGCGCGCTCTGTGACCTTCTCAAACCTGCGACTCTCGAAACCATCTCGGCAAGCGAACCAACGAAATCCCGTCGATGGTTCTTCTTTGGCGACTATGTCGAGTGGACGCTGGCCCAAAGGACGGCAAGCTACTACCGGATTTGGCTCATTGTCCTGCTGGCGTTTGCCGTGATGTTTGGCTTCATAGCGTCCACCTCGACCAAAATGAGCGAGGACATCAAAGATTTGATAACGCGCGGCAATACCGCGGCATTAGAAGCAGCGGCAGGTATCGCAACAATCAAGAGCGAACTCGACAAGATAACGCCGCCCGTCGGAGATTCGCTCCAGCTGTCGCTCGACGATTCCAGTATCGGGGCGGATACGAGGTCGAAAATAACCGCGTTGCGAGAAAAGCTGCAGGACGTATATTACGCTATCGACATGATGAAAGAGAGGGGAAACGGCATCGCAAAGATTACTCCGTTTTTCGGGGTCAAAGAATATGAGAAGGGCCCGCTTAGCCGGCTGCCGAACTTGAAAGACGGTTACGACCAGATCCAAAACTACTACCAAACGCGGCGGGAGGTGAGCAATTCCCAGCAATCAGTTTTCATTCTGAATGGCTTCTATAATGCGCTCGTTCCTATGTTGTTTGGAGCGATCGGCGCGTGCACATATGTGCTCCGTCTGATTTCGGACCAAATTCGGGAAACGAGCTTCTCGACGACGTCTTCGGTCAGGCATTCAGTGCGCGTCTTGTTGGGGGCTCTCGGCGGATTCGCGGTCGGGCTTGGAGGAATCGTAACGAGCGTCGGATTGTCGGCTGCAGCGCTGGCATTTGTGTCTGGCTATGCGGTCGAACCGGTCTTCGCCACGATGGACGGCATCGCGGAGAAATTCAGGCGCGCCTGAGAATGCGTCCACCACCTCTCGAAGTCATGGCCGGTTTGTCCCGGCCATCTACCTCTTTCTCTCCTTGGCGTGTGTGCTCTCTGGCGGATTTGGGACGAGTGCCGATTGCCTGCCGTCGTGCTCGCAGTTGTCGCAGCGCGTCAGTCAGTAGTGATTTCCCGCATAGCTATATTCTATCGGAAACTCTTGCCGTGCGTAGCTCTCACAGAACGATGAAAACACACAATTGTTTCCGTTTGTGCTCATTTGAAATAGTTTAACATACGCCGAATCAAGTTCACTAACAGCAATCTCACTGCCTCTGCTGCAAATCGGCTTGTATCTCCGACATAAAGACCTAAAATAATTCCAAAGGATATAATGTACTTTCAGCGCATCGCTTCCTGGCACATCCCTGGCAATTGCGACAATCGCTTCTGAAATGGCCGCTCTGATCACAATATCATCGCAATCTGTCACGGTATCTGACTGAAATCGAAACCTCATTCCAGAGTCCTTAACGATTACGGTACCAATTCGAAGATGTCCGCGAATCTCATGATAATCGACTGGCGCTCCGAGCCTGTGAGCGTCCTTAAATTCCCAGCCGTGGGCGTCACGTAGCAGGCCAATCAACAGTCGCACCTTTTTCTCGTTGGGATCGCTATACGCCTTTGTGGTTCTCAGAAAAGATATTATCGATTGCTCCCCTAAGCAGCGGTATTCAAAACAATCACAAAGTTCTTCAAACGAATTGTAACCGGCGCCAAGCATATGGCGTCCAAGATCATTGACGAGGGCTGTGCGTGCCTCAATGTCCGGAAATGCTGAACTTGCTGATGCTGGGGCCAAGGCCTCATCGAGCCGGTCGGGGGACAGGGTTGCCAGACTTTCCATTTCCAGGAAATATCGATCAGTCCTACTATGTGCTTCCAGTTTTCGTTCCAGATAATCCCACCCTCTGCACCACCTTTCCCCGACTGTTCCCGAGACGCTCTGTGTCTGGTGGCAGATCGCGACCAGAAACAAGTTGAAATTACCGACGATCCTGCGGTCAAGCCAAAGACGAGGTTGTCGCACCAATCTCTTCGGAAGCTGCATCTGCCTCAGGACGCCAGCAATCTCGCTACATCTCGTGAAATCCGGAACAACAATGGGGCCGCTCATGATCATGTTCCTGAAGGATGGCTGCTGTCGAGTCCGTCGGTCTATCGTTCGGTCAAAAGAGCTCAGAGGTCGATGGGATAGTGGTGGACACAGTGACCGACTGAGATCTGCCGCTGGTCTTTTGTGCTCAATCGAATAGGATAATAGTAAATCAACAGCGGAAGAGGTTTAATTGAACTGGCGCGCAAAATGCTCCTGCATTTGTCAGGTCCGTATTTATCATGAAGTTCTCCAAATTTACGCGGCGATATATACTCATTATCAAAAAATGGGACAAACGGGTGGTTCTCAGTACATAAAGGAAGAAAATTCGCCCCACGATAGACCGTACCGTAATGCCCGGCGTTTGGGTTGCAATAAGTAACAATCATCTTTATTTCTGGCATTTCTCTCCAGACCCATTGATTCAGCCGCGCAATAAATTGGCTGAGCGTGATCCGCCGCGTACCGGGGATCGATAGCAACCTCGATAAGACAAGAACTTCGCTTGGCTTAATCCCGCATTGGCAGAGTATCGGAGTCACATGGTCCAAATCCCAGGGGGAAAATGTAGCGGCTGCCGCTAGACCGTTGCCATGCTCGCTCTGCATGCCGAGGTGATAGCCGTCATTTCGGCCGTATCCAAGGAAATGGTACTGGTTCATCAATGGATTTACGACGCCGGCATCGGTAACGACGAGGCTGGAGCCTGATGACTGAGAATCTTGTGATATCGTGGCAGTTGCTGAGCTGCCAAACCTGGAGGTCAGCTCGCCAAAAAGCTTCGAAAGCAACGCTTCATCCTCTAGGAGGGCTTGGCCATGCCTCAGGTAGGCGAAATACAATTTTGTTAACGCTCTAGTGGCATAATGATTGTGGCTTCCAAGAGCATCCTGAAGTTCCCATCTGAGGGCTGCAAGGTCCTCATGGGCGCTCAAAATGGTCGGCTCTATCGTGAATTGGAAACCCTGACTAATTTCGCAAAGTTTTTGACGTACAGACTTCGTGTAAAACGGCAGTTTTGATTGCCATTCGAATCCGGTCCCAGTGGATGTTCGCATTGCGGCCCCCCAGCCTCGTCGCGATTTCAGTTTGCGCTCGTAAGCCTGCGCCGTCTGAGAGGCAGCCGCAGGCAGCATGTGATCAACCTGTGATGTCTTCCTCCACTTTTTCCCCCGTTGCCAATTCAGCACTTTTCTTCAGACGCGTGACAATATCGAGTAGAACCTGATCGGAGTCCTCAATGTTTCGACTGGCAGAGCGTATGGTCCTCGCAACTTCAAGAAGCACTCGCTTTGTCGCGGCCGCGGACAGAGGAATGCGAAGATTGGGACCGGAAAAGTTCGGGCTGTGGCCGGCAGCAATCAGAGCCCCAGCTATCGCCTTGTACGGCAAATCAATTCTCTCGCTGTAGAAAAGTTCCCACTTGAAATCGGGCACAACGAAGAGGGGGTTTCTGTCGGCTTGAATGAGGATCAGTTGCCGGCTGAACGACCGACGCGCGTCGGCCGGAAGCATCCCGAGTACCTTTTCTCTAAAATCATCGAACTCAGCACGAATGTCGACGTAGTCACCGACGCTCCTCAGGTAGGCTCTCGTTGGCCTCAAATACAGAAAGAACGCTTGCCTCAATATTGCGTTTGCAATTGACCTCTTCAGCATCGTTTCATCGGGGTCCATTTCGAGGGGGCGCCTTATGGCAGAGAGATAGACGAAAATGTCGTCTTTATCCATGGCGTCAAAGTTTCGAGCGACCTCCCCGATATTCTTCGCCTGTTCTTCCTCCAATCCCACCAGTTCCTGTATTCGTTCACGCTGCGCCTGAATGAGTCGTTCCCCGAGATCGATGTGCTCTTGCGCGGGCGGGTTCTGCAGGGGAATCGCCTCCGCGCCAAGGATCGAGGCCCCTTCTACGCTTGGCGCCAGGTGTCTGATCTTTTCCATCAGGTTAGGGCTGGCTGATCGACTGCCGCTCTGAATGTTTGTCAGCGTTGACTGTGTCACCTTCAGTTTCTTCGCGAGGGCGGCCATGTTTTTCAGCCCCGCCACGCTAATAACCGCACGCAGGTACCTACGGCGGCCTTCGATAAGTTCGTTTCGATCAGCGCCCATCGATTTGCTTGTTCGTTCAAATCATTCGGTTGCTGAAGCGGGTTTCATGGACCGTCGTGGAAGAAAGAGCGGTCAAAATCGCTCCCCCTACTAGACACGACTTTTCGAATAGAAGCCATAGTTTCTTGACATGAAAATGTACTACACTTGCAGCACAGCTTGCCTTGTTCGTTGGCCTCCTATGCGTCAATATAAACACCAGATGGCTCCTTCGTCCGTACACCGGAAAGCAACTCTGGATCTCAAGCGGGTGCGAGTCGATCAAGGAATTCAATTTGTTAGTGGACAGAAGTCCAGTCGAGCCACGGCGCGACATAAGGCGGGTTTCTGACCGCTATTGTGATCGAAAATTATGCAAGTAGTGGCGTGGCTGAAAAGTCACGGTCGCCCGAAATCGAGGCGGTGCAACAGAGCGAAGCGGCCACTGAGTCCAAACAGCGGTGGATAGGAGAAACCCCATGTTGGCCACGACATACGCGCAATTGATAGCGGGGGTCGCCGTCGGCTTGTTTATTTGGTCCTTGATGATGAACAGCCCCCTCCTGCGGGACTTGCTGGCTGCTGTCGCTGCCGCCGGCATAGCAGATCTCTTGGTTGGCAAGCAGTCGGCTCAAGATGCGGGATCGATCATCGACAGGATCGCAGGGGAAATATCGGTACATCCCTACTTCACGCTCGGGCTTATGGTAGCTGCTACCGCAGCTGCCACACTGTTCCGGGTCCTTCGGTCGCAATGAAGTACCGCCCGGCCGCGCTGTTACGGGAAACTGATACATGGCTTTGAAGAACATTGGGCATGGCGGAAAATGAGTGCCTTATTTGCAGACGGTCGCCGGTGCGGCGAACGCACCGGGCAGAGGCTGGTTTGAAGGCAGTTCGCCAGCGAGACCGGCGCGCGGCTATCGCTTGCATCCTTCGCTTGCATCCTTCACGTGCTCTTGAAGAGCTCTTGTCCTCTTTCTGATCTAATATTGTTTCGTAATTTGGTATGTTCTGGTTCAAAATCATAGAAAAGGAAGTGGCCTACCGGAGGAGATGTGCCACATGGGCCCCGCTGAAGCGATCTTACGGCGGTTGATCAGCGAATATGGCGCTGCGCTACAATTGCCGGTCGGAGACAATCAGATTGCTGCCCACATCTCTGAACAAACTAAACTCGCACAAGGCACTGTGCTTGGTATTCTGAAGGGGACCACTGAACGCTTAAACGAAAACACGAGAAAGCGATTGGCGACCTTCTTCAATCAGAAGGCAGTGCCTCACGTTCAACCGGTTTGGTTCTTAAGCAGCTCGCTCCACGAGTTCAATCTGAAGCGTGCTGGTTCCGGCCTGATCCCACTTACGATGCCGGCCGACTATAATCAAAAAGCCGCCACCATGGAAAACTGGCTGTGCGGCGTTCATATTGTTTATCGATACAGCCTTGATTTCATTACGACTGGTGAGGTGGCGCGAGAGGTTATTCATATCTGGGACAATGGAACATTTCTTCAGTTTAAAATGTCATTTATCAATCAGTCAGGTGGAAGCGGTCCGATCTTCTATTTTGAGGGCCCGGTTTTGCTCGTGGGTCGTAGCGTGGTTCTTTTCGGCACAAACATCGGACCGACACATGATCGGGAGCGAGAGTATGATCGTGCGCGTGTTATTATGATCGACCACGACAACGCAGGTGGCGATACACGTGACTGCAAGATCGGCCTAATGACAAGCACCCGGCCGCGCCGGGACCATGCCCCTTGCACGGCAAGCACAATTTTTATTCGCACGCAATGGAACGCGGAGCCGCACCTGGAAGATTTAGTCAGAACCGCAACAGTTATCCGATCGTTGGATACCACGATCAATGACGATTTTGGCGCAACAAATGGACCTCTCGTTAGGCTCTTTCTTGACAACCGACCGAACGGCTGCAATCTCGAAGCCGAGCTGCAGCCCTATGCGAATTTTTTTGGCCGGGAACCCGAGCGAGTATTGCGGTTGGACACGGATCGATTTGCCACCACCATGCATCAAATCTTATTCGAAATAATATCAAATAACGAGATTTGTGCGCCTTTCAAGACAAGTTGGGTTACACGGCTGCGAACCGCTCTGGTCTCTTCGAATCAATAGCCGAGGGTGTCCGGCGTCATGCCGGCGCAGAGACAACCCCGCCCGCGTCGCGCGGCGGGAACCCCGTCGTTGCGGACATCCACGTCTTGCCCCCTTCCCTAAACCTCCCCGCCCACGGGAGGGTGGAGAGGGGAATGACGGCGCCGCGCTCAATCGCACCCGCCGGCAGTCTGCGCCCATTTCATGAACGCGACCAGCACGGGCTCGGCGCGCACATCGGCAGGCCGCAACGGGCGGGCGAAGGACAGGCCGCTGAGCGTGCGGACCCTCGACAATGCCACGTAAACCTGGCCGGGCGCGAACGCGCCTGCGCCGAGATCGACGCGAACATCGTCGAGCGTCAGCCCTTGCGCCTTGTGGATCGTCACCGCCCAGGCATGGATCAGCGGAATCTGGCGATACGCGCCCACGACCTCGTTTTCGATGCGCTGCTCGGCCTCGTTCCACCGCTGGCGCACCTTTTCCCAGGTCACCGGCGCCACCAGATGCTCGTGCTGGCGGCGATCGAACTGCACGAAGGGGCCTTCCGGTCCAAGCCGCGTGACGGTGCCGAGCGAGCCGTTGACGAAACGGCCGCCGGGATCGTTGCGCACGGCCATGACGCGTGCGCCGACCGCAAGCTCGAGGTGTTCCGGCACCGGCAGGTTGGCGGCGCCCATGGCGAAGTCGCGCTCGATCGCAGCGCGGAAGCCCGACCGCGCGTTGCCAAGCGCGGCGAGACCCTGATGATTGTAGTGCTCGGCAGCGGCGCGCGTCGGGGTGAGGAGCAGCGGCTTGACGCCGTCGCGATGCGGGCCGACGCAGCGCGCATTGAGCCGCTCCAGTGCCTCCACAATGCCCTCGCGTGACCGGATGCGGCCGAGAATGTCGACGAAGTCCTGTTCATCCTGGCGCCAGACCCGGTCGAGAGTCACGGTTTCGACGGCTAAGGATTGCAACGCATGGGCATTGAAGGCGTAAGGCGCCTCATAGCCCAGACCTTCGAGCATCGGCCAGTCCTGCTCCTGCACCACGGGCGGCAGTTGCAGGAAGTCTCCCACCATCACGACCTGGACGCCGCCGAACGGCCGTTTGTCGGCGCGCACCTGGCGCAGCCGCGCATCGACGGCGTCGATCACGTCGGCGCGCACCATGGAAATCTCGTCGATGACGAGCCGCTTCACGCGCCGATAGAGCGATCCGAACTTGCCGCCCCTGGAGAGATTCTTGGCGTCAAGAACGGCATGCTCCAGGTGAAAGAACGAATGAATGGTCTGGGCGCGCGCGTTGAGCGCCGCGATCCCGGTCGGCGCCACCGTCGCCTGCAACTCGCCGCCGGGCCGGCTCTTGATGTACTGGACAAGCCGCGTCTTGCCGGTGCCGGCGCGGCCCGCAATGAGGATGGCGGGCGTGCGCGCATCGATCGCCGCGAGCGCCTGTGCCACGCCCGGAGTCGCCTCATAGGTTTCGTCGCGCACGAACGCCGACTCTGCCGGTTGGACTGGCGTGCTGCCTTTCGCGGCGACGGAGCGGTTGAAATTGGCGAATTTCTTAGCGTCGCCAGGCGGATGCGCCGATTCGACAGGCTGCTTGACAGAATGCTGCTTCATAAGCGTAGCGATTCCCCCGAGGCCCGTAGCCCGGATGAAGCGCCGGCTCGTGCCAGCGCGCAATCCGGGGGCACCCTCGCAATTGTACGAGTGAGTTTCAACAAATTCCGGATGACCCTGGGGAAAGGTTCGTGTCGGTCCGACGCGGTCCCGGATGACGCGCCGGCAGAGCCGGCGCTCTATCCGGGCTTCTACAAGCGCTCCGGCAGCCCTTCGACGATGTACTGCCGCGACTTCGCCTCGCGCTCGCGCACGGCGGCGATCTTCACGTAGTCCGGCGAGCTGCGCCATGCCTGGGCCTCTTCGAAACTGTCGAACACGCTGATGACGATCCGCGGCTTGGGCGGCTCGCCTTCGATGCCGATAGAGCGGCCACCGCGGACCAGATAGCGGCCGCCGAACGGTTCGATGGTGGCCTGCGCATGGGCCGCGTAATCGCGCTGGAACGTCGCCATGTCGCCGGTGACGTCGACTTCGGTGACGATATAGGCCTTGGGCGTCTCCGGTGCCTTTCGCCCTGCGACGGCGGCGGCGCCCACGGCGGCGCCGAAAATCGCCGCTAATGCGGCAGCGTAGTAGGTCTCGATCATTGGCGCCTCCTTGCGGTTTCCATAGGGCGAATTTGGTACTCCGAGTTAGATCAACCCGGAAGACGCTATCGTTTCACTCGGGCCAGGGGTAGCGTGCCGTACATGTGGTCACGACGCGATGTCCTCCTCGGTTCCGGCTGCGCCCTCGCAACTTTCACCGCGCGCGCCTATGCTGATCGAGCGCCCGACGGCTTCACGGTGTTGCGCGCGAGCCCTGCAGGCTTCGACGGCGCGGGCCCGGGGCCGGTGATCCGGGCGCGACGCGGCGACGAGGTCAAGGTGCGGCTCGTCAACGGACTTGATGAGCCCGCAGCGCTCCATTGGCATGGCGTGAGATTGCCCAACGCGATGGATGGCGGCTCGCCACTGACGAGCGCGCTGGTCGCGCCGGGCGCGAGCTTCGACTACCGGTTCACGGTGCCGGATGCCGGCACGTTCTGGTACCGCGCCATGCGGCGCGATCAACAGGAACGCGGACTTTACGGCGCATTGATCGTCGAGGAGCCGGCGCCGCCGCGGGTCGATCGTGATCAGCTCCTGCTCTTCGCCGATCGCCACGATGGCGACGGCACGCGGCGATTCACGCTCAACGGCGCCTCTGCGGTCGATATTCCGGCCCGCCCCAACGAGCGGCTGCGGCTGCGCTTCATCAATGCATCGGCCACGCAGGCGATGAACGCGCGCATCGACCGGCATCGGGTGTTCGTGATGGCGCTCGACGGCGAGCCGGCAGAGCCGTTCGTCAGTCGCGACCGCCGCCTCTCGCTAGGCCCCGGAAACCGGGCCGACGTTTTCATCGATGCAACCCTGCGGTCGGGCAGCATTGCGCCAATCGCGTTCATGCAAGGCGGCGGCGAGGCGGCGTTGGCGCGGATCGTCTATGAGGGTTCGCCGGCGCGCGCCGCGCCGCCCGACGAACCCGCACCGCTTCCCGCCAACCCGCTTCCGGAACGGATGAATTTTTCCGGCGCGTTGCGAATCACGCTGCCGATCGACGGCCGCAAGGCGGCCCCCCTCGATCGCGTGCCGTTGTTCGCTGCTGGGCGCGGGCGCACCGTGGTGACGGCTCTCGATAATCGCGACACCGGGGCGCACGTGGTTCACCTCCACGGCCATCACTTTCGCCTGCTCGACCGCCTCGATGACGGCTGGAAGCCCTATTGGCTCGACACCATCGCGGTGGCAGGACGGCAGACCGCGCGCATCGCGTTCGTCGCCGACAACCCGGGCCGCTGGCTGATCGAGCAGCATGCGCTCGACGGGCCGGCGGCGGAGGTGAATTGGTTCGAGGTGAAGTAGATGTGCGCGTCCACCTCTACACCATGCCAGTGGTGTCATCGTCCTCCCCCGACTTGATCGGGGGATTGACCGGGCGATCCAGTAACCACCGACCGGGGTTACTGGATTGCCCGGTCAAGCCGGGCAATGACAGGCCCCCCGCCAACAGCCGCCGGTAAACCTCACCAAACCGCGGCGCCAGGTCCTCCGAGATCATCCCGGGCCCGGCCGCTGCGGCGGCTTCGCCGTGAATCCAAACCGCGGCGGCGGCGGCCTCGAAGGTCGGCATGCCTTGAGCGACGAGACCGGTGATAAGTCCGGCCAGCACGTCGCCGGTGCCCGCCGTGGCAAGCCAGGGCGGGGCGTTGGCATTGATGGCGGCGCGGCCGTCCGGCGCAGCGATCACTGTATCGGCTCCCTTGTGCACCACGACTGCGCCAGCAATGCCCGCGGCGGCCCGGGTGGCGGAGAGCTTGGAGGCGAAGGCAGCGGCACTGTCTTCGAGCGATCCGTCGAACAACCGATGGAATTCCCCGGAATGCGGCGTCAGGACCGCAGCGCGGCTCTTGTTGAGCGCCGCGAACAGGAGGTCCGCGTCGTCCGCAAAGCTCGTCAGAACGTCGGCGTCGATGACAACGCTGCGAGGGCCCGCAAGGGCGGTGAGCGTCATCTCCCGGGTATGCTGCCCAACGCCGGCGCCGGGGCCGATTGCAACCGCGTTGAAGCGAGGATCGCAGAGCATCGCGGCGAATTCCGTGGCGGCATCGATCGGCCGCACCATCACGGCGAGGTTGCCGCCGGCTTTGATGTCGAGTGCGTCGCGCGGCGTCGCCAGCGTCACCAGCCCGGCGCCGCCGCGCAGCGCCGCCAGCGCGGCGAGCCGTGCCGCCCCGGTATGCGCCCTGCCCCCCGACACCACCACGGCATGGCCGCGGCTGTATTTGTGGCCCTGCGCGGTCGGCACCGGGAACTTGCCGCCCCACAGCATCGGGCCGTTTTCGCACGTGGCAGGTCGAATGACGGCGAGGACGTCGTCGCTTATGCCGATCTGCGCAACCTGAACCTGCCCGCAGTGATTGCGGCCGGGCAGCAGCAGATGTCCGGGCTTCTTGCGAAAGAACGTGACGGTCCGCCTCGCGTTTACGGCGCCCCCCAAGACCGCCCCGGTCGTGCCATTGATGCCGCTCGGCAGGTCCACCGCAATGAC
>Ga0257161_1000004_pt1 | contig 51947 bp, 50 predicted proteins | sample NR01A_FD_185954 | JGI IMG/M metagenome (GOLD analysis project Ga0257161, IMG submission 185954) | Soil microbial communities from H.J. Andrews Experimental Forest, Oregon, United States - NR-01-A | ecosystem: Environmental > Terrestrial > Soil > Temperate forest > Bulk soil | place: USA: Oregon... | reverse complement strand
CTCCCCTTCGCCGCGCGCGGCGGATCTGCGCAGAACGTCCTTCTGAGCCTCATTGAGCCGGTCCCACGAATTCTTGTTGATGAGCACCGAGACTTCGGCGGTGTAGAAGCCGGGGTCGACGCGGTATTTCGTTTTCTCGTGCCAACCGAGGTCGAATATTCCGCTGATCGGCCAGCCGTAGCCATCCACCACCCCGCGTTCAAGCGCCGTGTAGACCTCGCCGGGTGCGGTCTGCACGACGGTTCCGCCCAGCGCCTGGAAGAAGTCGCGATAGACCGGAGTGATGCGAAGCTTGAGGCCCGTCAGGTCCGGGGTCGAGATCGGCTTGTTGACGTAGAGATGGAACGGATTGTTGTCGACCAGCCGGGCAAGGAAGATGGCGTTGAGCTTTTGTGCGTAGATCGCCGCCATCGCGGCATATCCGCCATTCTGGCGCAGTTCCGACATCGGCCGCTCGGTGAGTTTCCAGGCGTCCGCCTCCGGCATCAGGTTGGTGTAAAACGCGCCGGCGGAATTCGCCAAATCGACGACGCCGCCCTTGAGGGCATTGCCGATCTCGAATGGCGGAAGCGCCTTGGGGCCGCCGACATAGTTGATCCGCAGAATGCCCTTGCCGTCCTCATTGACCCGGCTGATGAAACGCTCGAATGGCCGCGAATAGGTGGTGTTTTCCGTGAACGCGGTCACGGCCTTGAGCGTCACCTCCTGCGCCGCTGCGGCATTCGCCAGCAGCAGTGCCGATAGGCCCAAAAGAACCAGTTTCATTTTGACGCTCCCCATCACAAGCCGCGCCCTGCCGCCGAGGTGTACCGCCGTAAAGGACGGGAGACTTCGGCACGTCGGATTTGCAGCTCATGCGGCCGCACTATAAGTGACGTTACATGATCTGCCCACGCAGGCGAAGGGGAGCGGTGCTTATTCGTGGACGCAACGCCCTCGCATCCCCGCCGGAATCCTAGCGAGGCTTCGCCTTAGAGCGACGAGGCATGTGCGGCCAAAACCCTTGTCCAGTCATTCCGGGGCTCGGCTACAGGCCGAGAGCCCGGAATCCATAACCACAGGTCAGGGTGTATGGATTCCGGGCTCGCCTCCGCTTCGCTACGGCGCCCCGGAATGACGTGCTTGATTAAAGTTGATACGTTAGCACCGAGAGTCCTCACGCAAAGAAGACCTGACTATCAGCGCGGCTTGATTCTTGCCTGGGCTTGCGACGAAAATCTAAGGAGACGAAACATGTCGATCTCGCGATTGCTCTTGGCGTTCGCCGCCGCGAGCACAGTGGTTTGCGCAGCCGTTGCCCAAACCACCACGCCTCCTTCGCGGTGGGGGGCAGGCGACGAGCTTGGGATGGCCAACACGCTCGGTCCCGCCACCTGGCAGCGTTGCGCACAGTCCATGGCAAGCCCCAAGGCCAAATCCTATGAGGTTTCCCATCTGCGCTCGAACACCATGCCGCAATCGCCGTTCGGCGTGCCGCTGCGCGACAAGTATCGGCCGACCGTCGGCATTCCCGGCACCGTCCACGCCTTCAATGGCGAGGAGACCGTGAGCGGCGAGCCCGGCGCCCAAGGCACCCAGATGGATGCCATCGGGCATTTTGCGGTGCTGCCCGAGGTCTGGGACGGCAAGGGCGATTTCCCGGGGGACAAGGCGACCTACTACGGCGGCTACAAGCAATCCGACATCAAGCCGACGCCCGACTCGCCGTTGCAGAAGCTCGGGATCGAGAAAGTGCCGCCGATCGTCACCACGGCGGTGCTGCTCGATGCCAAGGCGTATCTCGGCAAGGGCAAGGCGATGCAGCCGGGCGAGGCGGTCACGGCCAGGGACATCGAGGGGATGCTCAAGGCGCAGGGGCTCGAAAGCCGCGGGCTCCTCCCCGGCGACGTCCTCTACATCTACACCGGCTGGGGCGACAACTGGAAAGACCCTGACACCGAGAAGTTCTACTACACAAAGGGGCCGGGTCTCGCGTACGACGCCGCCAAATACATCGAGGAGAAGCAGGTCGTGCTGCTGGCGCTCGACAATCCGTTCACCGATCCGGTGGCGGACGGCTTCCTTGCGGGCACGGCAGGCCCGCCGGCCGGGGCGCCGCCGGGATTGCCGTTTGCGATCCACCACCATGATCTGACCCAGGCCGGCATCTATCAGATCCAGAACGCCAACCTTGGGGCGCTCGCCAATGACAAGGTCTGGGTGTCCTGCACCATGATCCTGCCGTTGCGCGCGCAAGGAAATGCCGGTTCGCCGGTCCGCCCGGTGGCCATCGGGGCGCCGGCACAGTAGCGGCAGTCGCAAAAAGGGGCGGATTCAGCCCTTGAGGTGAAGCCGCCCCTGACGTGGTCTCTGTCGCGATTGCTAGCTTATTGTTGGAGCATGATCTTTTCCGAAAACCGGTTCCCACTTTTCGGGATCATGCTCTTGCCATCGAAGTTACGGATCTGAGCCGACGGTCTGGAAAACCGCGATGCGGCCGTTGGCGTCGACGCTCAGCCCTGAGCACAAACCCCGGTCATTCCGGCGGCGAACGCGGCGCACCCCGCAAGCTCGACGAAGAAATGTGGCAGGTGATGATGCGCCAATTCGCCCGACGTGCTAGATGACTCACAAATAGGATATTAACCATGGGCGAATTTACCCGGATCACACAGAATGCCGCCGTCATGGGCGGCAAGCCATGCATCCGCGGGATGCGAGTTACGGTTGGCATGATCGTAGCACAGATCGGCGCTGGTCTGACGATCGATCAACTCCTGGCCGACTATCCCTATCTGGATCGCGACGACGTGCTTGAAGCGTTGCGTTATGCGGCGTGGCGCGCGCAGGAGCGCGAGGTCGCTCTTGCGGATTCTTGATGAAAGTCCTGGTGGATATGAATTTGTCGCCGGACTGGGCGAGATTTCTTGCTGAGACGGGTTTCGAAGCGGTCCATTGGTCGAACGTCGGTTCGAAGAGCGCGACAGATAGCGAATTGATGCAATGGGCCGCTGAGAACGACCACATCATCCTCACCGCCGACTTAGACTTTGGCGCCATTCTTGCAGCGACGCACGGTATCAAACCGAGCGTCGTCCAAGTGCGCAGCGACCTCCTCTCGCCGGGTGCAGTCGGCGGTGCAGTCGTGCGGGCCGTCCGTCAAGCCCACCAGGAATTGCTTGATGGTGCGCTGATCTCCATTGATGCCGCCCACGCGAGACTGCGCATTCTTCCACTCACGAAATGAGCGCGTCCGGCTTATCCCGACCGCCCAAACTCACGCAGCCACGGCCGCCTGCGCCAGCGGCTGCAGCACGAAGTCGTACCTGATCGTGTAGAACGTTGTCCCAATCTGCTCGCCGTTCGGCGCGACGCCGGGCGGGTTTTCGACAAAATCCACGATCAGCGGCGCCTTGACGCCATAGACCACGTCCGTCTCCAGGTAAGGACAGACACGGTTAAACAGATGCGTTACGACGCGGCGATAACCGGGCGCCTCGATACAAAAGTGAATGTGGGCCGGGCGCATTTCCGACACATCGGTCCGCTTCACGAGATCGCCGATCGGGCCGTCCATCGGGATCGAGTAGCCGATCGGCGCGACCGTGCGGATCGTGTACGAGCCGTCGGCCTTGGAGTGAAACACGCCGCGCATCCACGGCTCGGTGACGTCGCGCTGAGCCTCGTAGAGCCCCTCGCCGTCGGTCTGCCACAAGTCGAGCCTGGCATTGGCAACCGGCTTGCCGTCGAGGCCTTTGACCGTGCCGGTGACGAAGCACGGAATGCCGGGGCACCCCGCCGCCATATTGCCGCCGTCGGCGAAAGCCGGCGCATTCGGCACATGGAACGGACCTTCGACGGTGGTCGGCGTCGCCCGGCTCTCCAGCCGGTGATTGAGGGCATCGATCAGCATGCTCACGCCCATGACGTCGGAGAACAGAATGAACTCCTGGCGTTTGTCGTCGCATTTCTGGCCGATCCGCGTGAGGAAATCGATCGCCGTCGCCCACTCGGCCTCGGTCGGCTCGATGTCGCGCATGAACGCATGCACGTGCTTGATGAATGATTGCATCACCTGACGCAGACGGGCGTCCGGCACCGCCTTCCAGCGCTCGAGAACGACCTCGGTCAGATTCTGTTCGGTGACATAGGGCATCGGTGCTCTCCTCAAACTTTTCCGCCGATTTCTTGCCGCACGATTTTGGCGCCGTCCACCATGGCCTTCATCTTGCCATAAGCCACCGCGCGCGGCAGGTACTTCATGCCGCAGTCCGGAGCGATGACGAGCCGCTCCGGCGCCACATGCGCCATCGCCCCCCGGATCCGAGCGGCCACGATCTGTGGCGTCTCAATCGCCATATCGGCGAGATCGATCACGCCCAGAATGATGGTCTTGCCCGGCAGGTTTCTCAAGACCGTAAGATCGAGTCTGGGCTGCGCCGCCTCGATCGAGATCTGCTGGGCCTTTGAATTTTCAAGCTCGGCCAGGAACGAATAGCCGGTCGGCTTGTCGTGCACCACCGCCGCGTAGCCGAAGCACAGATGCACCGCGACCGTGCCGGAAACGCCGTCGAGCGCCCGGTTGAGCGCGTTAAGGCCGAAGGCGCGGGCCTTGTCGGGATATTGCTGCATCCACGGCTCGTCGACCTGCACGACCTCGGCGCCGGCGGCAAACAGGTCCTTGATCTCGCCATTGACGGCGTCGGCGAAGTCCATCGCCATCGCTTCCTCGTCGCCGTAATGGTCGTCCTGCGCCTGGCGGCTCATGGTGAAGGGCCCCGGAACCGTCGCCTTGATGCGGCGGTCGGTATTGGCGCGCAGCCATTGGACGTCGCGCACCTCCACGGGCCGTCGCCGCGTGATCGGGCCGGTGATGCGCGGCACTTGGATGGGCCGGCCCATGCGGCTCATGGTGGTGCCCGGGTTGTCGATGTCGACGCCATCGAGCGCGGTGGCGAAATGATTGGAATAGCTCTCGCGGCGCTGTTCGCCGTCGCTGACGATATCGATACCGGCGCGCTCCTGGTCGCGAATGGCGAGCAGCGTGGCGTCGTCCTGGGCGGCTTCGAGCTTATCGGGCGCAATCAACCACAGATCGCGCGCCCGCACGCGCGGCACCTGCTTCGACAGACGCGCGCGATCGATGAGCCATTCGGGCTGCGGGTAGGAGCCGACCAGACACGTGGGCAGCATTGTGGCTTCTCCTTTCGCTCATTTTTCTGCAGGCGCCATTGTTGCTTGACGACTTGATTTATATACGGCTAAGCCGTATGTCTATGAACAATGACGGGTCTCAATGGGACGATGCCAAGGCCGCGGCGAACTACGCCAAACACGGCATCACCTTTGAAGCTGCGCGAGACGTGTTTAAGGACCCGTTCGCCATTGAGCAAATGGACGACCGCCAGCACTATGGCGAAGAACGCTGGACTGTTCTCGGCATGGTCCAAGACCGTCTTCTATTGGTGGCGTACACGATAAGAGGCGACAGCATCCGCATCATATCAGCGCGTGCGGCGGAGCCCTATGAAAGACGAGAATACCATGAGCAAAACGCCCGCAACGACCAAACATGACTGGCGACGTCTTGATGCGATGAGCGACGAGGAGCGGCATGCCGCCGCCCTCAGCGATCCGGACGCACAACCACTAACGCCAGAGGATTTTAAGCGAATGAAGCGGACCCCACAGGTCCGCATCATTCGCCGCGCGCTTGGTCTATCACAGGAGGAATTCGCGAAACGGTTTCACATTCCGCTCGGAACGTTGCGGGATTGGGAACAGGGTCGCAAGGACCCTGATACTGCCGCGCGGGCGTATCTTCGCGTAATTGGACATAACCCTACGGCAGTGACCGAGGCCCTCCGCCTTAGGCCATAGCAGAGCGCTACAACTCCGCTAGTCGCGTCGCTACGATGCGCTCGTACGGAACATCGCCGCCGAGAATCCCCATCGAGCGCGCAAAGGCGTTCATGCCGGCGACGAATTCCGGCGTAATTTTCGTATCGTAATAGGGCAGATCGCGGCGGATCAACTCGGCAATCAGCTCGGCCTCTTCCGGCGGAAACAACTTGCGCCCCACACCGGTCGCGAGCGAGGCGTCGTTTTTCAACGCGGCCTGGGTCTTGACGATGGCGCGCACGGCCGCGGCCGCAATCTCGGGCGAGCGCTCGATCAGGCGGTCGGTCGTTGCGATCGACGCCATGGTGTAGTTGAAGCACTGTTTCGGCCCGTCGCCGCGGCGGACATCGAGCACGACCGTACCGACGCCGCGGCGCACGGCGACTTCGGCGCCCATGCCGTTGGCCCAGAAGCCGTCGATCTTGCGCTCCTCCAGCGCTTTCGCGGCGGTGACGCCGAAATTCACACCGGCCGCCAGCGCGCCCGGCACCGGGGCGATCTTCACGGCGTCGCCAACGAGATCGATCCCAGCGCTCGCGAGCAGGCCACGCAATCCCATTTCGACCCACGGGGCGGCGCCGATGCTGCGGCCTTTGACGCCCGCGACATCGCCGCGTTTGACGCCGAGGTCCTTGTGCATGACCAGAAACCAGTACATGCCTTGCGCCTGCGCGCACAGGAGTTTCACGCCCTGCCATTCGGGAAATGCCGCCAAAGCCGAATGCGCCGATCCGCCGACGAAATCGACCGCGCCGTCGCGCAGCGCCGCATAGGCCTTGTCGACCGGAAACACGAGCTCCACTTCGACGTCGAGCCCCTCCTGCCTGAAGAAGCCAAGCTGCGCGGCAGCAATCGCCGGAAAATAGGAGTTGGAAATCATGTCGGGTACGGCGAGTTTCATGGCCACCGACTCACTTCAAGACCGCCAGCACACTCCCCGCCGTCGCGAACAGCGACGCGTCGCGGTGGGCAAAACCGAGGAGCTGGAGGCCAAGCGGCAGCCCGCCTTCGTCGAGAACCGGCAGCGACAGCGCCGGAACGCCGAGCATCGAGCCGGGCGCGGCGAGTATCGGATCGCCCGTGGAGCCGAGGCCGATCGGCGCGGCGCCCGGGGCTGAGAGCGTGATGCAGGCGTCGAATTCCTTGCCGAGCGTATGGTAGACCGCCCGCCGCCGGTCGCGATCCGCGATATCGCGGCGATAGTCTTCAAGCGTCATGGCTTCAGCCTGACGGCCGCGGTCGAGCATCGTTTTGCTGAGCTTGCCGGCATCGCGTGCCCGGTAGGTGTTGATGGGCCAGCGCGACTCCCAGGCGTTGATGGCGACGCCGAGTTCGCGCCCGCCGTGGATGGCGGTCTCGACTGCGGCGACCTCATCATCGTCATGACGGCTGACAATCCCGATACCGACAGACTTCAGCTTTGCAACAGCTCGTTCCAGCGCCCGCTTCGCCCCCGCTGTCGCGACAGCCCAGCCGTCGGTTTCAAGAACCGCGAGCTTGCGCGGCTGTGTGGGGGCTGGCGCCGTCGCCGGACCGTAGAGACCCGGAAAGCCCGGATCGCCCCCAGCGCGCTGCGCGATTTCGTAGGCGACCTGCCACGCCTCCGGCAAGCTTGCGGCGAGCGGCCCATGCACGCTCTGGGACAGGCCGTCATAGCTGCCGCCGCGATTGATGGCGCCGACCGTCGGCTTGAAGCCGAAGCAGCCGCAGAAACTCGCCGGCCGCAGGATCGAGCCGAGAACCTGGGTACCGAGCCCCACGCTGATCGCTCCTACCGCCACCGCCGCGGCCGAACCGCTGCTTGAGCCGCCAGGCGTGCGCGCCGTGTCCCACGGATTGCGGGTGCCGCGCGGTTCGGTGGCGGCGAATTCGGTCGTCACCGTCTTGCCAACGATCACGGCGCCCGCTTCGCGCAGCGCCGCCACGCTGGCGGCGTCGCGCTCGCTGCGAAACCCGTCGAACAACGGCGAGCCGTTCTGCGTCGGCATATCGATGGTCTCGATAATGTCCTTGATGCCGATCGGCATGCCGTCGATCGCGCAAAGCGGCTTGCCGGCGCGCCAGCGCCTGGTCGACTCATCCGCCGCCACGCGGGCCGCCGCAAGGTTGAGGGTCACGAAGGCCCCGATCGCCGGCTCGGAGGCATCGAGCGAGGCAAGGCAGCGCTCCAGAAATGCACGCGGCGAATCCTCGCCGCTGATGAATTTCGCGGTCGCCGGAAGATAGGGGCGCATTGCCGGCGTCTTGATCTCGGGTACGTTCATGATTTCGGCCTCATTTGATCTCTCCCCGATTTTTGGCGTAAGTCCTGGCATGATTGACGTAAAGTAGCCGACTTTCCTGCCAACCCATGAGGCTTGAGCCTATGATGTCGTCAAGCGATCCTAAGTCACCCCTAAAAATATTACGGGCAACGTTGGATTATACTTTGCGTGCTACAGACTATCCCAAATTGGATGGAACGCGCTCCCAACCTCACGAAATGCCCGCGGTATTGACATCGTCGCCTACAACGACACCGATGTTTGTAAGCTCTTTCAAGTCAAGACGGTCACCCGACGCAACGCCGTGTCGCTTGGTCTGTCTGTTGAGAACATCCGAGGCGATTTTTGGATCATCGTCGTTCTCGATCCACCTAAAGACCCAATATGCTTCGTAATGTTACCAAACGAAATACGAGAACGAGTCACACAAGACAAAGGCGGCAAACAAGCCTGTTGGCTCTCTCACAAGGACTTTTTTGACGATAAATTTTGCGAGCAGTGGGGCCGAATCAATTGATGCAACAGGCCCCCGCGGTCACCGGAAGATAGGGGCGCATTGCCGGCGTTGCGATCTCGGGTGCGTTCATGGCTTACTTCTTGCTCTCGTCGTAGTAGTGCATCTCGAACAGCATGCATCCGGTCTCGGATTTGAACGGGCCGTGGTGAACGCCCGGCGGCCGGCACGCGTAGGTGGGCGCATGAAACGGCTCGCCGCCCTTGCCCTCCACGTCGTTGCCGACGATGAGGTCGCCCGACATCAGATACACCTCTTCCCAGTGGTCATGGACGAAGGGAACGGTGGTGTAGACGCCCGGTTCGAACTTCAGCAGGCGAGACCGGCTCCCCATTTTTTGCGTCTCGTCGAGATCGCTTGCCAGAATTTTCTGCTTGATGCCGGCCGGATAGCCGGCCGGTGTGTGCCAGCCCTCGTTCATGTCGACGGGGTGAAATTCGAGATGCGGCTTGTTCATTGGCATGATGACTCTCCCTGGGATGACTGATCAGCCCAGCACCGGCAGGATACGGACCGAATACCGGTGGGCGATCGAGCGTCCCAGAACCGGGTCTTCGATCTCGAATTCGAACTGCTCGGTCGGCCGCACCCCGCCCCGCGCCGCCAGCGTGCCGCAGAACATCAGCGTGTTCTCCGGCAGCTGCCGCATCTCTTCCTCACCGGGGAAGGGGCAGCGCCCGATCAGGTCGAGGGGCTTAAGCATCGCGGCGACTGGCCCCTCCTGGTAGATTTTGCGCTCGCCGTTCTCGATCACGTGGGCCCGCAGCGTGAGCCGGTCCCAGTGCGGCGCAACGTCGTCGAATGCCCAGAACACCGGCGCCACCGGCTTGTCGCACATCTGCTTAGACACCGTGACCCCATAGGTCTCCACCTCGCGGTCGGTATGATCAGAGCCGGCGCCCACCCAGATGCGCCCGCCGTGCTGGAGGAGCACGAATTCGACCTCGCCGCCGGAATGCGCGCCCACCACCTCGATCTCGGTCGCCGTGGTCAGTCGCGCCGCCGCTACGCGGTAGAAGATCGGCGTCGTGGCCGGGCGCCTGACGCCCAACGCCTCGAGTTCCGTGATGTGCTTTTCCACGGCCGCGGCATCGCGGCCGGTCCAGCCGGCCACGATCGCGTCGTCGACGTCGACCTCGCGCGCCATCGCGGCGCCGCTGTTTTGCAGGGTGAGGGACAGGGTCTGGCGGGCCACGGAAACTCCCATTGGGGATTGGCTGGACGGCTCCGGCTGGAGCGCAAGTAAATTCTATCCGGGCGGAGGCACGGCACAAGACGGCCAGAGTCAATGCTTCGGACCTTGAAATACCCGATAGCTCGCTCTATGTTGCAACGTAGAACGTGAGGGTGCCATGCGGGAAATGTCTGTTCGAGAGGCCAATCAGAACTTCTCGCAGGTGATTGCAGCCGCCGAGCATGGCGAAACAATTATTATCACCAAAAACGGGACCCCCGTCGCACGCATCTCGCCGCAACCGTCGGACCGTGCCAGCGATCCGCAGTGGCGGTCGGCGTTCGCTGCCCTGAAAAAGAGCCTCCGGTCAAAACGTGCAACCGGGTACCGGGTCGGACCGATCACAGAGGACGACAAGTACGGCGGCGACGCAGCATGATCCGTGTCGCGCTTGATACCAACATCCTCATTTATGCCGAGCTCGAGCCGGACTCGGAGAAGGGGGCGCAATCGACCGAACTGATCCTGCGAGCCGCCCGCGACGGGGTTATTCCTGTGCAGGTCCTGGGCGAGTACCTCCGGTTCATGCAACGCCGCGTACCCGCGGTCTTTGAGGAAGCTATCCGGCAGGTCTCAATCTACCAGGCCGCCTTCCTGACGCCGCCGACTACCGTCGACATCATCGACACGGCTTGCGCCTTGGCACACGCGCATCGCATGCAGCTGTGGGATTGCGTCGTGTGCGCCGCCTCTGCGCACGCCGGAGCCAAGGTGCTGCTGACCGAAGACATGCAGGATGGCCGAATTCTTGATGGGCTGCGCCTCATCAATCCATTCGCGCCCGCGAACACCGGAGCGATCGACGCTGTGCTGACACCCTGACTTCGGAGTTTGCACCGCCGAGTTGCGGCAGAACCATTGAGGATTGCAAGGCCGGGGTTTTCGCAATCAAATCACCCCCAAACACCGTCTCCGTGGAGATCTCCTCAATATGCGCACGCTTGCCCAATCGGCGCGCGACCTGGCGGCGGGGACATCGAGCCGGTCGTTAGTCGAGGACTGCCTGGCCCGCATCGTCGACCCCGCCGGAGAAGGGCGGCGGACTTTCCTCAAGGTGCACGCCGATCAGGCGCGGGCGGCGGCTGATTATATCGACGGGTTGCGCCGGCACCGGGCGACGCCATCGCGGTTCGCCGGCATTCCGGTCTCCGTCAAGGACTTGTTCGACATGGCGGGCGACGTCACCGCGGCCGGATCGGTGGCATTGCGCGACGCGCCAGCCGCCAAGCGGGATGCCACCGTGGTCGCGCGCATCCGCGCCGCCGGCTTCATCCCGATCGGCCGCACCAACATGACGGAATTCGCGTTCTCCGGCGTTGGCCTCAACCCGCACTACGACACCCCGCGCAACCCGTACGATCGCGCCACCGGCCGCATGCCGGGCGGCTCCTCCTCAGGCGCCGCCGTGTCGGTGACGGACGGCATGGCGGTCGGCGCGCTCGGCACCGACACCGGCGGTTCCTGCCGCATTCCGGCGGCGCTCTGCGGCATCGTCGGCTATAAGCCTACCGCCAGACGGATCCCTACCGACGGCGTGCTGCCGCTGTCGTTTACCCTCGACTCGGTGGGGCCCTTGGCGCTTACGGTTGCCTGCTGTGCGGCGCTCGATGCCGTCATGGCCGGCGAGGAGCCGGACGATCTTGCGCCGTGTCGGATCGACGGACTGCGGCTCGCGGCGCCTCAGACCGTGGTGCTCGACAGCTTGGAGCCGGCGGTTGCGAGCGCTTATGCGGGGGCGCTGTCCCGGCTTGCAAAAGCAGGCGCGAAGATTGTGGATTTGCCGCTTATCGAGTTCAACGATATTGCGGTTCTCAATCGGCAGGGCGGCTTTGCGGCGTCCGAGGCCTATGCGTGGCATCGCCGGCTGATCGAAACCAAGGGCACGCTCTACGATCCGCGGGTGCTCCTGCGCATCATGCGCGGGAAGGACCAGGACGCCACGCACTACATCGAGCTGATCCGCGCCCGCGCCGAACTGATCCGCCGCGTCGCCGCAGTCTCCGGCCACTACGACGCGCTGATCATGCCCGCCGTTCCGATCGTCGCGCCGCCGCTCGCCTCTCTCGAAGCCGAGGAGCAGTTCCGCGCCGTCAACGTTCTGCTGCTTCGCAACACCACTATCGCCAATGTGCTCGACCGCTGTGCGATCTCGCTGCCGTGCCATCGCGGCGGCGACGCGCCGGTCGGGCTGATGCTGGTCGGCGAACACGGCGCCGACCGCCGGCTGTTCGCAATCGCGGCCGCGGTGGAGCAAATCGTATCTCCGGTATTGGATGGCTCCGGCGGCGAATCCTAGTGAGGCTTCGCCTCAGACCGACGAGGCATGTGTGGCCAAACCTTTGTCCAGTCATTCCGGGGCTCGGCCGCAGGCCGAGAGCCCGGAATCAATAACCCCAGGTCAGGGAGTATGGATTCCGGGCTCGCCTCCGCTTCGCTACGGCGCCCCGGAATGACGCGCTTGACCACAGTTGACACGTTAGCATCAAGAAATCCTGACTGAAGCAGGCTAGTGGGGAGGCAACGCCCTGGCGAGGGCGCGTCAAATCGCGGCGGACGCTCTCGGCAAGACGCCCCTCGCCTCATTGAAGCCAATTCTCTAACATCCGCCCATTTCCGGCTGGACCGTGGGGGCGGGCCCGCCGGGCAGCTCACGGGCGTTGAATGATTCGCGTTTCTATTGCGCTGAGGTTGATGGTTGCCGTTGTCCTATTCCTGCCGTCGGCATCCCGCGCGCAGGTGGGGTTCGACCGCCATGGCGGCGACTACGCAAACTTTCCGGTCCGGTCCGGCGATCCCGCCATATGCGCGGCGCGCTGCGACCGCGACGCCCGTTGCCGGGCCTGGAGCTTCAACTATCCGAACGCCGATCGTGCGGCGGTGTGCTGGCTCAAGAGCCAGGTGCCGCCTCGGGTGGAGGACGGCGCCTCCGCGTCCGGCATTCATGGCTCCGGCGTCATCGAGCCGCGCCACGGGATGCGGGAGTTCTCCATTGATCGCACCGGCGGCGACTATCGCGATCTCGAGGTAGCGCCCAATGCGACGGGCGAGACCTGCAAGGCGGCCTGCGACGCCGACACCCAATGCCGCGCCTGGACCTATGTCCGGCCCGGCTATCTCAGCACGGAAGCGCGGTGCTACTTGAAAGACCACGTAATGCCGCCGCACCATAGGCCATGCTGCATTTCAGGCGTCGTGGAGGCACTGGGAGCCGCCGGGCGCAAACAAGATCGACGTGAATGAAGACGATCCGGCAGGAGGGTTGGCGCCGCATTTTGGAATTCGGTCGATGAGCAGCCACGCAAAGCGTTTCGACGATGTCATCGCGGCGATCGATGACGCCAATGCGCGCGATCCCAAGATCGTGCAGATCGGCGGCTGCGCCGTGCCGGCGGAACTCCTGTATGGCCAACGCATGAGCGATGCACTCGCCAGGATGGCGGCGAATGCGTCGGAGCTATTGCGGATCGCCGTGCGCGGGCAGCACATCGAGCGCTGGACGTCGCCGCGCGGCGGCTATCCGGTGGGCCGCGCCGGTTACCTGAAATGGCGCAATGATCTCAAGGAATATCACGCCCGCCGCCTCGGCGAGATCATGACCGCTGCTGGCTATGGGCCGCAGGACGCCGCCCGCGTCGGCGCGCTCGTGCGCAAGGAGCGGTTGCGCAGCGACCCCGAGGCGCAGATGCTTGAAGACACGGCCTGCATCGTCTTCCTTGCGCACTATCTGGCGGATTTCATCGGTAAGACCGACGAAGCCAAGCTTGCCAGAATTCTCGCGCAGACCTGGAACAAGATGTCGGTACAGGGCCGCGCCCATGCGGAGAAGCTCGACCTGCCGCCGAGCGTGCTGGCGCTGCTCGAGCGCGGTCTCAAGCAAGCCCGGGAGGGTACGGACTCCTGACTTGATAGGCGGCGCGGGTGTTCAGGCCGCCTTGCCCGCCCGGCGCTTGCGGGCGGCGGACTTCACGGCCTGGATGATTTCCGGATAGGCGGCACAGCGGCACAGATTGCCGGACAGGTAGTCGCGGATGCGATCATCGTCGGGGTCCGGATGTTCATCGAGCAATTGCTTGACCATCAGCACGAAGCCCGGCGTACAGAAACCGCACTGGAACGCGCCGTCCTCGATGAACGCCTCCTGGACCGGGTCGAGCACGTCGTCGCGGTCGAGATATTCAATGGTCTCCACCACGGCGCCGTCCGCGAAGGCAGCAAGGTACAGGCAGCCCGACACCGCGCGGCCGTCGACGATCAGGGTGCAGCACCCGCACAGTCCCTGGCCGCAGCTCTCGCGGGCGCCGTAGAGACTGAAATCGTTGCGCACCACCTCGAGCAGGCTGTGATGGGCCGCGATGCTGGCCGAAACCGGCTCGCCGTTGAGGGTGAAGGAGATGGTGCGGGCGGGGGTCATGCTTATTTCCACGATGCTGAGTCATTCCGGGGCGCCGCGCAGCGGCGAGCCCGGAATCCATAACCAATGGCCGAGGGTTATGGATTCCGGGCTCGCGCCTTCGGCGCGCCCCGGAATGACCGGACAATCAAATTACCTCGCATCATGCCTCCTCAAGTGGGCGATTTTGCTTCGCCCGCAGCGCCCGCAGCACGGCTTCCGGGTTGAGCGGCAATTCCGTCAGCCGCACGCCGACGGCGTCGTCGATGGCGTTGCCGATGGCAGGCGACACGCAGAAGGTCGCGACCTCGCCGACGCCCTTGCCGCCGAACGGCCCATTGGACTGATAGGTGTCGACGGTCTCGTTCTCGAATGTCACCGGCAGGTCGTGGATGCCGGGGATCTTGTAGTCTGCCAGCGACGCATTGGTGACCTGGCCGCCGTCGAAATGCATCTTCTCGAACATGGTGAAGCCGAGCTGCATAGTGGCGGCGCCGGAAATCTGCGACTGGCAGATCTTCGGATTGATCGGCTTGCCGATCTCGCAGACATTGAGCAGCCGCGTGATGCGCACATGGCCGGTCTCAGTGTCGACCTCGACCTCGGCGCCGACCCCCGACACCATCCAGAACGGCGTCACGTTCGGCGTCAGGCCGGTGCCGGGCTGCGGCGGCACGTAGTCCGGTTTGTAGACGCCGGTACCGACGATGTTGCCGGCCTGCATGCCGTATTTCTTCTGGAACAGGTCCGCGACCGAGTAGTTGGTGCCTTCCGGCAGGCCGAGATCGCGGGCAAGCGCCGCAATCTTGTCGCGCGCTTCTTCGGCGGCGAGCTTCACCGCGTGGCCCATGTGGAACAACGAGCGCGATCCGAGCGTGCCCATGTCGTAGGGCGTGACGTCGGTGTCACGCGGCACCACGTTCACGGACTCAGGCGGAATGTTGAGGATTTCGCCCACCATTTGCGCCATGGCGGTGTCGGAGCCCTGGCCCATGTCGACGGTGCCGCAATAAAGCGTCGTGCTGCCGTCGGCGTTGACATTCACGATCGCGACCGAGGTGGTCGGCGAGATCACGGCCTTGATGGCAATCGCCAATCCGCGCCCGCGCCTGATAACGCCGCTGCCGCGGTCAAGCGGCTTCGACCAGTTCATCCGCGCTGCAACGTGCTCCAACACCTTCTCGACAGGAGCATCCTTGAGCGGCGTGCCGGTGGCGTGGGTGCCGCCCTCGCGCGTGATGTTGCGGCGACGGAACTCGAGCGGATCGATCTTGAGGGCGCGCGCCATCATGTCGGTGTGGGACTCATAGGCCCAGACCAGCTGCGGCACCCCGAAACCGCGCAGCGCCCCGGACGGTGGCTGGTTGGTGTAGAGCGCGTAGGAATCGATCGACACGTTCTCGATGTCGTAGGGCCCTGAAGCCGTGAACCCCGATTTCTGCGCCACCCGCGGCCCGATATCCGCGTAGGCGCCGCCGTTCCAGAACACTTCGCAGCGCCGCGCCGTGATGCGGCCGTCGCGGTCGACGCCGCTCTTGATGCGAAACGTCATCGGGTGCCGGGTGATGGTGTAGAACATCTCCTCCATGGGCAGCGAAACTTTGACGGGACGCTTGGCGATCATCGACAGCGCCGTCACCAGCGCTTCGAGCTTGATGTAGAGCTTGCCGCCATAGCCGCCGCCGAGAAACGGCACCTTGACGCGCACGCGGTTCTCGGGCCAGCCGAGCAGCCGGGCGATTTCGATGCGCACGAACGAAGGGCCTTGGGAGGCGGTGTAGAGCGTGAGCCGATTGCTCTTGTAGTCGGCAATCGAGACGTGCGGCTCGAACGGGATATGCAGCACCTTCTGGGTGCGGAATTCGTGCTCGAAGACATGGGCTGCTTCGCCGAACGCCTTGTCGACGTCGCCCTTGCGCAGCTGATAGTCGAGCGCGATGTTGGTGCCCTTGACGCCCTTGAGGTGCTTGAGGTCCGCGAAGGTGCCGGCGGGCTTGAGCTCCTCATGCACCAGAATCTTGTTCTGGGCGGCTTCCACCTCGTCATACACGGCCGGCAGCTCTTCGTATTCGGCGACGATGAGGGCCGCCGCGGTCTCGGCGACATGCGGGTCCTCCGCCAGCACGACGGCGACCGGCTCGCCCACATAATGGACTTTGCCGATCGCAAGGATCGGCTGGTCATGGAAAGCCGGGCCGTAGTAGGGGTGCGGAATGACTTTGATCACGTCCTCGGCGGTGACGACCCGATAGACGCCCGGCGCTGCCTTGGCGGCACTCGTGTCGATCGACTTGATGCGGCCGTGCGAAACGGTGGAGCGGAACACTCTGCCGTACAGCATCCCAGGCAAGCGCAGGTTATGGGTGTATTCGGCGCGGCCGGTGACTTTTTCACGGGCTTCGAGCCTGGGCAGTGAGCGGCCGATCTGGCCCCCGGCAAGCGGGAGAGGGTGGGGTGGGGGCATGGTTGCGCTTGCCATCAGTGTGCCGCTCCTCTGACTTCGCCGTCGAAGGCCTGACGCACCGCGCGGCGCACATAGACCCGCAACAGCTCGCGCTTGTAGGGCGCCGAGCCACGCACATCGGATATGGTTTCGGCCTCGTCGGCAGCGGCGTCGCCGGCGCGCCCCAATAGAGCGTCATCGATCGTGGCGCCGGACAGCACCGCCTCAGCGCCTTTGAGGCGGATCGCTTTCTCGGTCGCGGCGCTGACTACCACGCGCGGCGCACGGATCTCCTTGCCGTCCGCCTCGAACGAGACGGCGACGCCGAGCGCCGGCCAGTCATCGGCCGAACCGGTGGTGCACTTAAGGTAAGCGGCGCGACGCACGCCTTGGGCAGGAATGTTGAGCTCCGTAATGATCTCGTCGCGCTTGAGAACCGTTTCGTAATAGCCGACAAAGAGGTCTTCCACCTTGAGCCTGCGCTTGCCGTCGCGACCGACCACCGCAATGCCGGCGTCGAGCGCCATCAGGACCGGCGGCAAGTCCATGTGCGGATCGCCGTGGGCAAGGCATCCTCCGATGGTCGCCACATTGCGCACCCGCACGTTGGAAAGCCGCCGCATCGTCCGCACGATCACGCCGGCGCGACTGGCGACTTCGGTCGAACGCTCGACGTCGGAGAGCGGCGTCAGCGCGCCGATGACGAGGCCGCCATCCGGCGTCGCGATGATGCGCGACAGCCCGGCGATCTTACGCAGGCTGACCAACCGGGTGGGCCGAAACACGCCGGCCTTCATCATCAGCATCAGTGCGGTGCCGCCGCCGAGGGGCCGCACCGTGCTGTCATCCGGATCGAGCAGGCGCAGGGCATCCTCGACGGTCGCGGGTTCGGCAAGTTCGAACGGCGTCATGACGCAGCTCCGCCCCCCTCCCTGCCTTCCCCCGCTTGCGGGGGAGGATCGGGTGGGGGCCCCGCGAAGGCCGCGCGCATCTTCTCGGCGAATTTCTGTTCCATCTCCTTGGCCTTGGATTTGAGCACCGGCTGACCCATGCTGCCGAGCTTGCCGGTGAGGTTGGCGTCGATTGCGTATTTCACCAGCGTTTCGCTGCCAGCGTCGATGAGGTCGGTCGCGGATACGGCGGTGAAGCGGCCGACAATGCCGAGCGGCGTGCCTTCGATCTTGGCCTCGATGCGCTCGGGCGGCAACAGCCGGGTGACCTCGACGCTCACCTTGAAGGTGAACTTCATGTAGGCGACCCTGGTGTCCAGAACGGCATCGTAATGGGTGGCGTCGATCTCCTTGAGATCGCGCACGCCCTCGACGCAGGAAGCGAAGAACGGCGCGTTCTGCAGCACCTGGAATACGACCTCGCGGGGCGCCGGAAGGGTGATCTCGCCGGTGACGATCATTGTGCCGGCGCCAGTTCGAGGAGCTTTTGCAGTTCGGCCACGATCCGCTCCGGACATTCGAGCGGGGTGAGATGGCGGGCATTCGCAATGACCGTCAGCGTCGAGCCGGCGATGCCGCGGTGCAGCGTCTCCGCCATCGCCACCGGCGTCGCATAGTCCTCCTCCCCCACCACGATCCGGACCGGCATCTTCAGGCGCGGCAGTGCCGCGGTGAGGTTGCAGGCGCCCAGCATCCGGCAGGTCTGCGCATAGCAGCGCGCCGGGTTGGCGAGAAACACCGCAACAGCTGCATCGAGCACATCCTTGCGACCGGCCCGGAACGCATCCGTGAACCAGCGTGTCGCCTGGAACTCCAGCATCGCTTCGAGGCCCTTGGCCCCGGCGATGGCGGCGCGTTCTTCCCACTTGTCAGGCGCATCGTACCACGCCGTGGTGTCGAACAGGCCGAGCGCGGCGGCGCGCGTCGGGTAAGCGGCCGCAAACGCGAGTGTGACGCAGCCGCCCATGGAGGCGCCGGCCACGATGGCGGAGCGCCAGTTGAGATGATCCAGAAGGTCGGCGAGGTCGTCGGCAAACTGCTCGACCCGGTAGGGGCCATCCGGCTTGTCGGATTGGCCGTGGCCGCGGCAGTCGTAGGTAAGTACAGCCGTCGCCTCGCTCAGAGCCGGCGTGACGGCGTCCCAGAACGTGTGGTCCATGGCTAGCGAATGGATGAGCACGAGCGGCGCCGCATGGGTTGCGCGGCCCCGCACCTCATAGGCGAGTTGCGCGCCGTCGCGGACCCTGATTTTTGCAACCGACATTTGGGCGTTTCCGATGCGAAGTGCTGAGTGCTTCATACACACCAGCGCCTACGCCAACAATCCCCTGGAATGCAGGCTCGCCTGTCGGTTTTCTCAGGAGTCCCCGGCCTCTCTGGCGATATGCCCCTAACGCTTCACACCCTCGGCGTCATTCCGGGGCGCCACCGCACATCGGCTGTTGCCGATGTGCGCATCGTATAGTGCCGATCTCGGGTAAACCCGAGATCGGATGCGGCGAGCCCGGAATCCATAGCCACTGGCCGAGGGTTATGGATTCCGGGCTCCCTCGCTTCGCTCGGGCCCCGGAATGACGGAAACAAGTGTGTCGCCGTTGGCTTCCAAGCGTTACCGGCCGCGCTCGCATTACCCTCGAAGCACGCCGCCGACGCGCTTTGCGACCTCGGCCACGATCTTTGCCGAGACCGCTTCGATCTCCTGGTCCGTCATGGTCTTTTCGCGCGGCTGCAAGGTCACCGCGATGGCGACCGATTTCTTGTCCGGATCAATGCCGGCGCCCTCGTACACATCGAATACCGCGATGGCGGCGATCAGCTTGCGGTCGGCGCCCCGGGCGGCGCGTACGAGATCGCCGGCCTTCACGGTGCGATCCACAATGAACGCGAAGTCGCGCTCGACCGGCTGGAACGGCGAAAGCTCCAGCGGCGGCTTGGCCCGGGTGGGTCTTGCCTTCGGCTCCGGTACGCGATCGAGAATGACTTCGAGCGCCACCAGCGGTCCTTCCGCGCCGAGCGCCGCAAGCGTGCGGGGGTGCAACTCACCGAAATGGCCGAGCACGTTCTGTGGCCCGATCTGGATCGTGCCGCTGCGCCCCGGGTGCAGCCATGACGGGCCTCCCGCAACAACCTGCAGCGCCTGCATCGGGGCGCCAGCGGCAGCAAGCACGGCCAGCGCATCGGCCTTGACATCGAAGGCGTCCGCCGGCCCGCTGCCGGTCGCCCAGTGGCGCGCCCAGCCGGATGGCTTGGCGAGGCCCCGGCGCACGCCACTCGCTGCCACGAACTGGTCCTCCGGTCGGTCGCCACGGAAAATCTGTCCGACCTCGAAGAGCGCCACATTTGCGTATCCGCGATCGGCGTTCTTTTGCGCGGCGGCGACGAGGCCCGGAATGAGGCTCGGACGCATGTCCGACATGTCGGCCGCAATGGGATTGGCGAGCGCAAGTGCTGCCTTCCCGCCGCCGAACAATTCCGCCTGCAGTTTCGGCACGAAGGACCATGTGATGGCCTCCACGAGGCCGCGGGCCGCGAGCGCACGCCTCGCCTTTCTCGTTCGGTTCTGCAACGCCGTGAGAACCGGCTTACGCCCGCCATCGCCGCGCTCGAATGGCGTCATCGGTATGCGGTCGACGCCGACGATCCTGACGATCTCCTCGACGATATCCGCCTTGCCATGCACGTCTGGCCGCCACGTCGGGACTGCGACCTTGATGACCGGTCCGGCGCCCGCCGTGAAGAAGCCGAGCCGGCTGAGCACGCGCTTGATCTCGGCATAGGGGAGTTCGAGGCCGGCGATGCGTTTCACCTCCTCGATCGGGAAATCAATCACGTGGTCCCGGATATGAACTTCGCCGGCCGATGTGATGGCCGATGGTGTTCCGCCGCAGATGTCAAGGACCATCCGGGTCGCGAGTTCGAGGCCCGGCGCCATGAAGGCGGGGTCGACCCCGCGCTCGAAGCGGTACCGCGCATCGGAGTTGATGTTCAGCTTGCGGCCGGTGTGGGCGACGTTGATTTCGTCCCATAGCGCCGATTCGATCAACACATCGGTTGTCGCCTCAGAGCAACCGCTGGCCTCGCCGCCCATGATTCCGGCCAGCGACTCGACGCCGCGCTCATCGGCGATGACGCAGATGGAATCGTCGAGCGTGTAGGTCCTGCCGTCGAGGGCCAACAGCGATTCGCCCGGGCGGGCGCGACGCACCGCCAGATTGCCTTCGACTTTGGCGGCGTCGAACACGTGCAGCGGCCGGCCGCGATCGTAGGTGATGTAGTTGGTAATATCGACCAGAGCATTGATCGGCCTCAGGCCGATGGCGGCGAGCCGACGCGCCAGCCAATCCGGGCTCGGGCCGTTTTTAACGCCACGGACGAGGCGCAGCGCGAAGCCGCGGCAAAGCGAGGGCGTGGCGCCGAAATCGAGCGTGACACCGACCGGGCAAGGGAATGTGCCCGCAACGGGCTTGATGGCCGCGTCCTTGAACTTGCCCATATCGGCGGCGGCGAGATCGCGGGCGATGCCGTGGATGCCGGCACAGTCCGGCCGATTCGGCGTGAGATTGATCTCGATCACCGGGTCGTCGAGATGCGCCCATTCCGCATAACGTACCCCGACCGGCGCGTCCGGCGGGAGGTCCAGAATGCCGTCGTGGTCGTCGGACAATTGCAGTTCGAACCCCGAGCACAACATGCCGCGGCTCTCGACGCCCCGGATCGTGCCTATTCCGAGCGTGATGTTCTTGCCCGGGATGAAGGTGCCGGGCGGCGAGAACACGCCCTTCATGCCGGCTCGTGCGTTCGGAGCACCACACACCACCTGAACGGGATCACCCGCCCCGGTGTCGACCATGCACACCCGCAGCCGGTCTGCATTGGGATGCTGTTCGGCGGAGATCACCCGCGCGATGGTGAATGGCGCCAGCGCCTTTGCCTTGTTCTCCACGTTCTCGACCTCAAGGCCGATCATGGTGAGCTTATGCACGATGGCGTCGAGCGGCTCGTCGGTGTCGAGATGGTCCTTGAGCCAGGAGAGGGTGAGTTTCATGGGCTCAACCCTCCCGCCAGCGTCGGAAAATCGAGCGGCCGGAAGCCGTAGTGGGACAGCCATCGCACATCGGACTCGAAGAAAGCGCGCAGATCATGCATGCCGTACTTGAGCATGGCGATGCGATCGATCCCCATGCCCCAGGCGAATCCCTGGTACCGGTCAGGGTCGATGCCGCAATTTTGCAGCACGTCCGGGTGCACCATGCCGCAGCCGAGAATTTCGAGCCAGTCGTCACCCTGGCCGAAGCGGATCTCGCCTTTGTCGCGGCGGCACTGGATGTCGACTTCGAGGGAGGGTTCGGTGAACGGGAAGAATGACGGCCGGAACCGCATCTTCACGTCCTCGACCTCGAAAAACGCTTTGCAGAACTCGGCAAGAATCCACTTCAAGTGGCCGAGATGCGAGGCCTTGTCGATGACCAGGCCCTCGACCTGATGAAACATCGGCGTATGCGTCTGGTCGCTGTCGCGCCGATAGGTGCGCCCCGGGCAGATCACGCGGATCGGCGGCCGCTCCGCCAGCATGGTGCGCACCTGCACGGGTGACGTATGGGTGCGCAGCAGCAGCCGCGAGCCATCAGCTTTCTGATTGAAGAAGAAGGTATCGTGCATCTCCCGGGCCGGATGGCCGACGGGAAAATTGAGCTTCGTGAAGTTGTAATCGTCGGTTTCGACGTCAGGTCCCTCCGCGACCGCGAACCCCATATCGGCGAAAATCGCTGTGACCTCGTCCGTCACCTGGCTGATCGGGTGGATACGGCCAATATCGGCGGCAGGCTCCGGGGCCGGCAGCGTGACGTCGATGGCTTCCGTATTGAGCCTTCTCTCAAGCGCGGCGTCCTTGAGAACTTCCCGCCGTGCCGCAACGGCTTCCGTAATCCGGTCCTTAAGGCCGTTGATCAGCGGCCCCCTTTGCTTGCGCTCATCGGGCGACATTTTGCCAAGCGTCGCCAGCAGGGCCGAGATAGAGCCCCGCTTGCCGAGTGCGGCCACGCGCACGGCTTCCAGCTCTGCCTCGTCAGCCGCAGCGTCGATGGTGCGCATCAACTCGCGTTCAAGTGTCGCAATGTCGGTCATGACCGCCTCGTCAAAATTCGCCACGGCTAGCTGCCCCTCCGCCTCCCCGGACCTCCCCCTTGCCGGGTAGGAGGGGAGGAGCGAGACCACGGCAGCACCAGCAGAGCGATTTTCGAAGTTCGAATCACATGGCGCAGACCGTAGGGTGGGCAAAGGCGCGCTCTTGCGCGCCGTGCCCACCGGAAAAGCCCATGTGGGCACGCTTCTGTGCGCTTCGCTTTGCCCACCCTACTGATCGATTTTTACGGGATCGATCTATTCGGCGCGGAGCGCCGGATGGGCTCTGCCTGCGGACGTCAAGCCGCCAACGCGGTCTTGGCCTTGTCGACAATGGCTTGGAACGCCGCCGGTTCCCGGATCGCGAGATCCGAAAGCACCTTGCGATCGACCATGACGCCCGCCTTGCCGAGGCCGTCGATAAATCGACTGTAAGTCAACCCGAACTCGCGCACCGCCGCGTTGAGCCGCTGAATCCACAGCGCCCGGAAGGTGCGCTTGCGGCGTTTGCGGTCACGAAACGCATATTGATTGGCCTTTTCGACCGCCTGCTTGGCGATCCGTATGGTGTTCTTGCGCCGGCCATAATAGCCCTTGGCGGCTTTGAGGACTTTCTTGTGCTTGGCATGTCCGGTGACGCCCCGTTTGACGCGGGCCATGGCGGATCTCCTTCGAAGTCTGGCGTAGTTCGTGGCGTGGATGATGGCGTCGGCTGTAGCCCGCCTCCCCCGCCCCGACCGGGCGGGACAGCAGGTGGGGGCTATATGATCGGCGCGACGGTCAGCTGTTCGGCAACCAGTATTTCTTGATCCGGTCGCCGTCGGTCTTGAACAGCACCTTGGTGCCGCGATGATCGCGGATCTGCTTGGTGGTCCGCTTGATCATACCGTGGCGCTTGCCGGATTGGGCGAAAAGCACCTTTCCGGAGGCGGTGACCTTGAAGCGCTTTTTTGCGCCCGACTTCGTCTTCAGCTTGGGCATTTGGCTCTCCTTTCCGACCTGGACCCCACCCTGTCCTCGCCCGCCAGGCAGGTGAGCGTCGGGTGGGTCCACCGGGTGTTGCTCGATGAAGCTTGAGGCTCGCGGGCGTGAGGCTCGACGAGGCTTAAGGCTTGATTGAGCAGGTTGCTCCTTATGAGCGTGCTGCTTGAGCACTCCGCCGCCACGGCAGCCCTTCAGCCGGGCGGCGGGAGGCCGGGTTATGGCAGAGCAGCCCGCAAATGGCAACCGCCGGGGCAGCAAAAAACCACAACTGGACCTGCTCGGAAATCAGCGCCCGTAGCGATGCCGGGCGCCTACGGCGCCGGAAGCGGAGAGGAGACTATTTTGGCGCCAATACCATGACCATCTGACGCCCCTCAAAACGGGCGTCCATCTCGACCTTGGCCACCTTTTCCGTATCGCCTTTGAGGCGATCGAGCAGCCTGATGCCGAGTTCCTGGTGCGCCATTTCGCGGCCGCGGAAGCGCAACGTCACCTTGACCTTGTCGCCCTCCCCGAAGAAGCGAATCATCGAGCGCATCTTCACATCGTAATCGTGATCGTCGATCATCGGGCGGAATTTGACTTCCTTGATTTCGACGATCTTCTGCTTCTTGCGCGCTTCCGCCTGTTTCTTCTGCTCTTGAAATTTGTACTTGCCAAAATCGAGCAGCTTACAGACCGGCGGCTTGGCGTTTGGCGAAATCTCGACGAGGTCGAGGCCGGCCTCCTGAGCCAGCGCCAATGCGTCGGAAATTGAAACTGTGCCGCGGTTGGCACCGTCCCTATCGATTAGATGAACCTCGCGTTCGCGGATGTCATCATTGATGCGCGGACCGTCTTTGGCGACGGGCAGCGCGGCTCTCATCGGGCGACGAATGGCTATCTTCTCCTTTTGCTGTTGCACATCCCACAGCGCTAACCAAGCTTTCAGACAGCGACCATAGACGAGCATGGAGCGCCCATGGCCACGTCCACACGGCTTGGCTACGCGGAGGTCTCTCAAGATCGGTACAAAAGGCCAACAAGTCAACGGTGTTGGGTGAATTTTAAGGGGGTTGAGCGGGCCGCGGGTGTTTCGTGGCAGGGATCTTTAAGTCAGGCCCGAAGACGTGCGAGTTCCACATAAAGGGTAAGCATCTGCGTCGCACCTTCGTCGGTGGCGAATTGCGCGACCACGCGCTCGCGACCGCGTCGCCCGACCGCCAGGCGGACGCTGTCCGGCGCAGATAGCAATCTGATCAAGGCCGCGGCGAGTTCCCGATCGTCTCCGCTCCTGAACGTCAGCCCGGTCATGCGGTCTTCCGCGACCCCGGGAGGCGCCAACACCGTCGCCGACCCGGCGCCGAGATCGGACGTGATCACCGGCCGCGCCATCGCCATTGCCTCAAGCACGCTTCGCTCCGAGCCTTCGAGCTGGATCGCAGGAGAAACAATAGCGGTCGCCGCACTGTAGGCTGCCGGCACATCGTCCGGCGGTCCCACAATCCGGATCACATCGGACGTCTGTGTCGCCACCACCAAATCCCACAATTCCCCCGCGTAGCTGGACCGGCCTGGGTCCTCGCCGACAAAAACAAAGGTGAAATCGCGCAGTCCCAATTCCTTGAGACGCCTCGCAGCCCGCACCACGACGTGGTGCCCTTTACGACGCAGGATGCGTCCGATCACCACAATGGTGCGGGTCTCGGCCCCCATGTCCCACCCGGATCGCACAGCCGCGATCCGCTGCGGCGTCACCAACGCCGGGTCGAAGGCTGCGAAATCGAGGCGAGACGGAACCACGACAATGCGGCCCGACGCGCCGCGGTAACGCGCCGCGATCGCCTCGGCGATCTGGTCGCTGACGGCGATCACCCGCTCGCCCCGCGCCATCACGCCGTTGTAGAAACGCTTGAAGACGTTCTGCTCGCGAAATCCGTTGTACCAGGTGGTCACGAAAGGCACGCCGGCCATGCGGGCGGCGATAAGCGCGCTCCAGGCGGGTGCGCGCGCCAGCGCATGCACGATCGTGCAGCGACGCTGGGCAATGACCCGTTTGAGAACAAAAGCATTGTGCAAGATGGCAAGCGGGCTTCGGCTCGCCATGTCGAGGCGCATCGTCTCGGCGCCGCTGGCGGCAGCGCTCGGTTCCAGCCGGCCGCCATTGGACACAACGACGGCGTGATGTCCGTTGGCGCAGAGAATGCGGGCCAGTTCTACGGCGCCCTCGTCAGCCGCGCCGGCTTCGACCGTCGGTACCGCTATCAGAACGACCAGCGCGTGCGCCGTAACCGGCTCAATCGGAGCTTCCGGGCAGTCCGCGCTCGACATTTCATCGGCGCAATGCACTGCCGTCGATATGATCGCCACTCCCCACTTCCCTCCGGACTTTGAGGTTCGTCCTGTTCGGACGCCTTAACTATTATCGCCGGCTGCAACTCTCATTCGAGGCGGGCATGATATAAACCGCAAGGCGGCGGGCCGCAACGATCTTTGCGCCACGATCTTTGCGGCACAGTCTTTGCGGCTCTTGGGGAATCGATTAAAGGGGCGCGATCTTTGGCGACTCGTCGCGCATCTTTTGGGAATGTTATGCAACAGGACTTCGAACCCGCCGCTGCCATCGCGCCGGCACCAGCGGCGCCGGCACCCGAATTCCTGCATGTCGGGCGCGGCGACGACATGCGCAAGCTCGCGGTGCGACGCCGGAGCGGCGTGACGCCCGGCCTGTTATGGCTCGGCGGATTTAAGTCGGACATGGGTGGAACCAAGGCGGTGGCGCTCGACCGTTGGGCCGCGGCGCACCAGCGTCATTGCGTGCGCTTCGACTACTCGGGGCACGGCGAGTCGGACGGAAAATTCACCGACGGCACCATCAGCCGCTGGCTCGACGAAAGCATTGCGGTGTTTGACGCGTACTGCCATGGGCCGCAAGTTCTGGTTGGTTCTTCCATGGGCGCCTGGCTGGCGCTTCTACTTGCGCGCGAATTGCGGCGCCGGGAACCGCCGCATGGCCCACGGTCGCCTGCCGCGCTGGTCCTGATCGCACCGGCGGTGGATTTCACTGAAGAGCTGATGTGGAAGCGATTCCCGGCTCCGGTGAAGCGAAAGCTCGAATCGGAAGGCGTATGGGAGCGTCCCTCGCAATATTCTTCAGAACCTTATCCGATAACGGCGGCCCTCATCGAAGACGGCCGCCGGCATCTTCTGCTCGGCGGGCTCATCGAAACCGGATGCCCGGTGCGCATCCTGCAAGGGGTCGCCGATCCGGATGTGCCATGGCGGCATGCTGTCGAGTTGGTTTCGCGCCTCGCCCAGGACGACGTCGTGCTGTCGCTGATAAAGGATGGCGACCACCGCCTGTCGCGACCCGAGGACATCGAGCGACTCATCGGCGTTGTTTCGGAGTTTAGCAAAGACGAGAGCGGTTGAGGCGTATAGCCAGGTCCGGATGCGGAAGAGCCGCGGATGGCGCCGCCGGAGGAACGAATTTTACCGTTGATTAGCCATAATTAAACTATGTTTGCGACGGAGGGTTAAGCTCTTTGAAGAGCTCGGTTGGGGGTGCAGAAGTGCATCATGTTTTCGCTAAAGCGGGCATCTTCGCGTTAGCTTTCCTCATCATGCTGGTTTTCGCCGCCATGGCGAGCCTGGGGGTGAGCTTGAGCGCGGTGTCATTGCGGCCCACGGCTCCGTCTCCAGGCGAAATCGTGGCATCCACGCCCGCCGAGATCGTGGCGTCGCGGTTCCCATTTGCGGACGCCGCCTTACCCATCCAACCGGCAGCGTTCTCGACAGCCAGCGTGATGCCGGTCGAGCGTTGGGAGCGGTTCGATCAAGACGCATTGTCTGGCGTGGCAACGGCGGAGCCCCCCTGGCCAACCGCCGCGGAGGGCAGGCCGGCCGCGATTGAGACAACGGCGCCGCCGATTTCGGAATCAACGGGCGAATCTGCCGCTACTGGCGGGACTGCGCCGCCGAAAGCGCAGGCCGCAAGTGCGCCTGCGCGCCGGGTCGCGAGCCGTTCGAGCAACGTGCTCAACGATGCGCAGATCGCCAGCCTCAAGCAGCGATTGAAGCTCACGGCCGAACAGGAGCGGATGTGGCCGGCAGTCGAGGCCGCACTGCGCAAGATCGTGTACACCAAGGATGCCATGAACCCGCAAACCCGCGCCGCGCAATCGAGCGGTTCCCCCACGACCTACATCGATCCGAGCAGCGCCGAGGTACGGCAGCTCAAATCCGCCGCCCTCCCGCTGATCATGCGCCTCAATGACGAGCAGAAGCGCGAAGTCAAAATGCTGGCCTACGTGATGGGGCTGGAAGCGGTCGCGTCTCAGTTCTGACGGGACGCCCCGGACAGCTCGTTTGCGAGCGCCCGCAGACCCTCGCGATAAGTCGGATAGCGAAGCGAAACGCCGAGCACGGACTTTATGCGCTCGTTTCGCACGCGCTTGCTTTCGCCGTAGAAGCTGACCGCGAACGGCGTCATCGTCTTCTTTGCTTCCTCGAAAGCAATTTCGGCCGGCGGGGCGACGCCGAGCAGGCTTGCGGCAAACAAAATGGGATCGCCGGGCGCTGTCGGCTCATCGTCGGCGGCATTGAAGACCCCTCCGGCGCTGCGGCCCAAAGCCCGGTCCACCGCCTTGTCGATGATCTGTGCCAGATCGGCGACGTGAATGCGGTTGAACACTTGTCCGGGCCTGATAATCCGCCGCGCCCGGCCCGCCGTTACGGTCTCCAACGCGTTGGCGCCGGGTCCGTAGATCCCTGAGATGCGGATGAGCGCGACCGGGACGCCATGCGCCTCTCCAAGCGCCTGCCAGGCGCACTCCGCTTCGATGCGGCTCGCGGCGCGCGTCAGCGCCGGGGCGAGCGGCGTCGTTTCGTCGATCCATCGGCCGTCGTGATTGCCATAGACCGCGATGGTCGAGAGATAAACGATCGACTTCAGCCGAGGCGCAGCCGCAATCGCGTCGCGCAAATGCGCCAGCACCGGGTCGGTATTGCGATCAGGCGCAATGGAGACCAGCAGCACGGTTGCGTCGGCAACGGTGGCGGCAAGTTCCGGCGAAGCAGCGGTCCCGTCGAACACGAGCACATCGACTGCCTTATCGCCGAACCGCGTCGAACCGAGCGCGGCCGCGCTTGTCGCGCTGCGCGTTGTGCCGACGATGCGATCGAAACGCTTGCCATACAGTGTTACGTAATGCCGGGCCGAGTAACCGAAGCCGGGGCAAACCAGGGTGATCATGCGGAAACGCCCTTGCGTATCGTCTTTTGCTTCGTACTCTCCCGCGTATTGCGCGAGAAGCCCCGGCACCCGGAGTGCCGAGGCTTCTCGCGCTAGATCTGGATGATGAAATCGCCTGGATCAAGTCAGCCTGTCGGGCGGCCCTTTGGGCGCTCACCCATGCATTGCTGCACGAATTCGGTATGACCTGTTTGCCCGTGCGGCACCCCCCTTTCGATGGCGAGTTGCTCGCATTTCTCGAACGAAGCTGTCGTAGCGGCGGCTTTGCGCTTTGCCGCCGAAGCCGGAACGGCTAAGCTGACCGCCAAGACGGCCGCGACCGCCAGCGTCATGATGCGCATCATGTCCTCCGTGATTCGCGCCCCCGACGGAGACCTTTCCTCCACGCAATCTGAATGCAATCTGAACGGGTAGCCTGAGCGGCTCCAAAATCGACTGGACATCGGGCGGGGCCTACGCTCTGCGATAATTATGTGCGGTGCCGAACGCGCCTGTCAGGATCGAGCCCGGGCAAAGCGGTGAGCCCGTTCAAACAATGGGTGGGTCTAGTCGCGCAAAACCCTCCTGCCTACGGTATGGAAAATGCGGATATGGCGCGGTAACGGCGCTCGCTTTATCCAGCTTTGCAACCTGTTCTGCGTTTAGTTCCCAACCTACCGCGCTGAGATTTTGTCGAAGCTGCTCCTCGTTGCGTGCTCCGATAATGACCGATGAAACGGTCGGCCGTTGCAGGAGCCAGTTAAGTGCGATCTGCGGGACCGTCTTGCCGGTTTCGCGCGCCACCTCAGCCAGAGCGTCGACGACACGGAAGAGATATTCATCGTCAACCGGCGGGCCGAAGCTCGCCGTCTCATGAAGCCGGCTTCCTTCCGGCAGCGGGGACCCGCGCCTGATCTTTCCAGTAAGCCGGCCCCAACCGAGCGGACTCCAGACCAGGGCGCCAAGGCCCTGATCGACACCGAGCGGCATCAGGTCCCATTCGTAGTCACGACCGACGAGCGAGTAATAGACCTGATTGGCGACATAGCGCGGCCACCCATATTTGTCGGCGACGCACAGCGACTTCATAATCTGCCAGCCAGAGAAATTCGACACACCTACGTAGCGGAGTTTCCCGGCCCGCACGAGCGTGTCGAGGGTCGAAAGAACCTCCTCGACCGGGGTTCCGGCGTCGAAAGCGTGAAGCTGGAAGAGGTCGATATAGTCTGTTCCGAGCCGACGCAGGGCGTTTTCAACCGCGCGGATCAAACGAAAACGGGAGGAGCCGGCATCGTTGGGGCCATCACCCACGGGAAGGCTGGTCTTGGTCGAAATCAGCACGTCGTCGCGACGCCCTTTGATCGCGGCGCCGAGGATTTCTTCGGATGCGCCGCCGGAATAGACGTCAGCCGTGTCGAACAGATTGACGCCGGCATTCAGGCAGATGTCGATCAGCCGGCGTGCCTCGGTCACATCGGTGTTGCCCCAGGCGCTGAAGAGAGGACCTGATCCGCCGAACGTTCCGGCACCGAAGCTGAGAACCGGGACTCTAAGTCCGGACTTTCCAAGGCGGCGATATTCCATCGTTTGTTCCTTTCAGCTTACTCATGGTTGGCTACGGTGGCCGCCCTGATCTTGAGCGTCCGATCTCCGGACTCGTTGGAGAACATCACGCGCACTCGTGAGCCACCGGGACTGACCCGGACGATCTGCCGAAGCGGCGAGGAAGGCGACCACGGCGGCTGTCGCCGGAAAGAGAGCGGCGGCCACTGGCACGAAGGCGAGGCCGGGGCCATGGTCGATCACCGCGCCACCCGTCCAGGCGCCAACCGCGTTGCCGAGGTTGAAGGCCGCGATGTTGATGCTGGAGGCGAGGCTCTGGCCGACTCCCTCTGCCTTCGACAGCACCCACATCTGCAGCGGCGCGACCGTCGCGAAGCCGGCTGCGCCGAGAAGGCCGGTCAGCACCACGGCTACGGCCGGCGAGCGCAGGCCCGGCATCATCAGGGCGAGGAGGAGGGCGAGCGCCGCGAGGGTTCCAAAAATGGTTGCGAGCAGGTTGCGATCAGCGAGCCTCCCGCCGACGAGGTTGCCGATGACGAGCCCGCTGCCGAAGATGAGCAGGATCGGCGACACAGCGCTTTCGCCGAAGCCGCTAATGCGCGTAAGCATCGGTGCGATATAGGTAAAGACCGCGAAGACGCCGGCGTAACCGAGAACCGTCGTCATGAGCCCAAGCAGCACCGGGGCGCGCAGGATTACGCCAAAATCGGCCCGCCAGTCGCTTTGCTCAGACGACCGGTCATCCTCGGGAACCAGCATCGCAATGACCGTGGCCGCGACGACGCCCACCCCCGTCACCGCCCAGAAGGTCGCGCGCCAACCGAACTGCTGGCCGATCCAGGTACCGAGCGGTACGCCAAGGATGTTGGCGACGGTCAGTCCGGTGAACATCGCGGCTATCGCGGAAGCCTTGCGGTCCGCGGTGACAAGGCGCGTCGCCACGACCGAGCCGACACCAAAGAACGTGCCGTGTGCCAGCGCCGTCAGCACTCGCGCGGCCATCAAGAGCCCATAGGAGGGAGCAAGCGCACAGGCGATCTTCCCAAGCGCGAAAATCGCCATCAGCGCTATCAGCGCCGTCTTGTGCGACCAGCGTCCGGTCAACACGGTCAGCGCGGGAGCGCCGACGACCACGCCGAGGGCATATCCCGAGATCAGCAACCCGGCTTTAGCAATCGAGACGTGGAGATCTCCGCTCACCTCGAGCAACAAGCCCATGATGACGAATTCCGTGACGCCGATGCCGAAGGCTCCGGCCGTCAATGCATAGAGAGGTAATGGCATACCCGGCCCTGCGCCTTTGAGAACTGATGGGATGCAGATGGCGCCGGGCGGATTGGTGAGATAGAATGCCGACAGGAACATCATCTATGAAATGAACTCACAAATGGCGCGTATCGAGATCAATCGCTCGGGGGAAATGGAGGTGTTCGTCCGCGTGGTTGAACAGGGCGGCTTCTCGGCCGCTGCCCGTCTGTGCCGGATGACCCCCTCCGCAATCAGCAAGCTGATCGCTCGCCTCGAAGCGCGTCTCGGCGCTCGCTTGGTCAGCCGCTCAACGCGGCGCTTGCAGCTCACCCCCGAGGGCTGCGTCTTTTACGAACGGGCGACGCGAATTCTTGCCGATATAGAGGATGCCGAACGCAATGCCGGGGCCGGTGAACGTCCGGTAGGCCGTGTCCGGCTCAATACGAGCGCTTCGTACGGCTCGCATATCCTCTCGCGGATCTTGCCTGACTTTCTCGACCGCTATCCCGGCGTTACACTCGACATCGTTCAAACCGATGCGGTCGTCGATCTCCTGGCTGAGCGAACGGATGTGGCGGTACGAGCCGGACCGCTGAAGAGTTCAAGCCTTGTCGCCCGGAACCTCGGAGAAACAGCGATGGTGATCGCCGGTGCGCCCTCCTACCTGGGCCGGTTCGGCGAGCCCAAGACAATCGCTGACCTCGAAAGCCATAATCGGCTTGGGTTCAGCTATGTCCGTGCAGTTGATGGATGGCCGCTGCAGAATGATGGCGAGACGATCGTCGTTCCGACAGTCGGCCGCGTGCAGGCGAGCGATGGCGAGGCCCTGCGCCAGCTTGCGCTCGGTGGAAACGGGCTGGCCCGACTTGCGGCTTTTACCGTGCGGGACGACATCGCGGTTGGCCGGCTTGTGCCTGTGCTCGAAGACTTCAATCCAGGCGACCGTGAAGCTTTTCATGCCATCCACATCGGACAGGGCGGACCTGTTCCCTCCCGCGTCAGAGCGCTGCTCGATTTTCTCGCTGATCAAGGAAGGGTTCAGTAAGTCGAGAGTTCGACAGCAATATGCGCAAGCAGGTACGTAAATCCTCAACGGCGCGGACCGCATCACCCCGTAATGCCCTCGGCTGCCCATTCTTCCCGCACGGACGGATCGGCTTCGGCTGCCCCATATTTCGCCGCCAACGCAGCCAAATCCCGCTTCGCAAGGAGCCGCCCCAGCGCCCACACGGCCGCGCCGCGGACGATAGCGGAAGTGTCGTTGAGGAGGCGCTCGGCGCAACCCGCGAGGGCGGGATTGCGGCTGTTGCCGATGGCAATCAGGACGTTGCGGATGAAGCGGTCGCGCCCGGTCCGCTTGACGGCGGTCTTGGCGAACAGCTTGCGAAATCCCGCGTCGTCGAGCCGTGCAAGATCAGCGAGCGCCGGCGCGCGAAGTTCGGCACGGGCGGCAAGCTTGGCGTCGTGCCCCTCCCGGGCAAACTTGTTCCAGGGACAAACCGCGAGGCAATCGTCGCAGCCGTAGATGCGGTTGCCCATCAGCGGCCGCAAATCGCGTGGAATCGGGCCTTTGTGCTCGATCGTGAGATAGGAGATGCAGCGCCGCGCATCCAGACGATACGGCGCCGGAAATGCCGCGGTCGGGCAGATGGTGAGGCACGCGCTGCAGGTTCCGCAGCGATCCGGTTCGGCCGGGTCGGCAGGCAACTCCAATGTGGTGAAGAGCGCGCCGAGAAACAGCCAGGAGCCGAACTCGCGCGATACCAGATTGGTGTGCTTGCCCTGCCAGCCGAGGCCGGCGGCCGCGGCGAGCGGTTTCTCCATCACGGCGGCGGTATCGACGAAAACCTTGGCGTCGCCGCCCGCCTGGGCAATGAGCCAGCGGGCCAGCGCCTTCAGCCGCTTCTTGATCACGTCGTGGTAGTCATCACCGTTTGCGTAAACCGAGATGGCGCCACGTTCAGGCTTCGCAAGAATAACGGCGGGATCATGATCCGGCCCGTAATTGACCCCAAGCATCACGACCGATCGCGCCTGCGGCCACAAGATGCGCGGATCGCCGCGCCGTTCCGGCCGCGCCGCCATCCAGTCCATTTCGCCGTGAAGGCCCTGGGCCAGGAAGTCCGTGAGGCCTTGCTGCACCTGAGGACCCAACGCTGGACTTGCCACCGCGAGCGCATCAAAGCCGAGCGCTGTCGCGGCCTTTGCGAGCGCCCGCCTGATGTCGGCAGGCGCGGTCAGAAGTCGAGATCGGCATAGGTCCGGGACGGCGCAATTCCCGGAAAGGACTCGGTCAGCAGCGGCCGGAACGAGGGCCGCGACTTCACCCTCGCGTACCAGTTCTTGGCTGCTTCGTCTTGATGCCACGGCACGTCGCCCAAATAGTCGATCACGGACAAATGCGCCGCCGCTGCAAGGTCCGCATAGCTCAGGCGCTCGCCGGCGAGCCAGTCGCGAGTGCGCACCAGCCAACTGATATAGTCAAGATGATACTTGATGTTAGATAGCGCTGCACGGATCGCGTCGGGTTCGGGCGCCCCGCCGCCGTGGGCCCGAGCCATGAGCCGCTTGAGGACCCGTTCGGTGACCAGCGGACCGCTGACCTCGGCGTAAAATTTGTCGTTGAACCAGCTGAGCAAACGCCGAACCTCGACTCTGCCGGTGAGATCGACCGGCAACAGGCGATGACTGCTAAGCGCAACGCCGCGAGTCTCGTCGAGATATTCCGCAATGATCGCCGCGCCCGGCACCGCCGGATGCCCCTCTTCGAGCAACACCGGGGTGGTGCCGGCCGGGTTGAGGACGAGAAATTCGTTCCGTCGCTCCCACGAGCGCTCTTCGACGAGCGTGGGATTGAGACCGTACTCGCCCGTCGCGATGCGCACGAACCTCGAGTGCGGACAGAGGGGATGGTGAAACAGAGTAAGCATCGGGCTGTGCGTCACATCGACCTAATCAGCGGCGGAACAGATTCCTTCAAATGGCAACCTATAGAAATCCACAATGCGTTCAAATCCGGGCAATGCCCCCTGCCTGTCCTCCCGGGAGGGTAGGCAGGGGGATGATCCCTGGATCAGCCTTAACGGAATATCAACGGCGAACCAATCGAGCCTTGATGTGTTGGCCGGCGGTCAGGCTGAGCCAAAATAGTCAGGCTCTCTTGCCCGGCCGGTCGGGTTGGGCCACAAGCACTGCGGCTTGGGGGCCTCTCGCGATCCTCGTTCATCTTGTGATCTTGGCGGTTTACAGGAGTTCCGGTCCATGTTGGTCGATATTTTCAAGGCAGCCGGTCTCGGCATCGTCGAAGGCCTTACCGAATACATTCCGGTGTCGTCGACCGGGCACCTGCTCCTGCTGCAGCATTTTTTCGGCTTCGGGGACGACGATTTCGGCAATACCTTTGCGGTCCTGATCCAACTCGGCGCGATCCTGGCGCTGCTGAGCATCTACTTCGCCAAGCTATGGAACATTGCGGTCGGAATGCTTTCCGATGCCAAGGCGCGGCGATTCGTGCTGGGCGTCCTCGTGGCGTTCATGCCGGCCGCGGTGATCGGCGCCCTTTTGCACGGCTTCATCAAGGGCGTGCTGTTCAATCCGTGGATCGTCTGCTTCAGCCTGATCGCCGGCGGGGCCGTATTGCTCTATGTGGACAGCCTCGATCTGCGGCCGCGCTACCGCGATGCGACCGCCTTTTCGCTTCCGGTTTATCTCGGCATCGGCATCTGCCAGTGCCTTGCAATGGTTCCAGGCGTTTCGCGCTCCGGCGCAACCATCGTCTCCGCCATGCTGCTCGGCGCCGACCGCCGTTCTGCCGCGGAGTTTTCGTTTTACCTCGCCATGCCCACGATGGCCGGCGCCTTCGCCTTTGACCTCTACAAAAACGGCGCCCACATGAGTGCCGACAATATTGTGGTGGTGGCGATCGGGTTCATTGCGTCATTCATCGCCGGGTGGTTCGTGGTGAAAGGGTTTCTCGACTATGTGTCCGGGCACGGCTTCGACCTGTTCGCATGGTGGCGGGTGATCGTCGGCACCCTCGGCCTCGTCGGGCTTGCGTTGCTGGGGTAGCTAACGGGTCTTCCAGCATTGCCGGCTGTAGGGGCGACCCTTGTGGTCGCCCGGTTTGCGCACCGTCGTCCGCCAACAGGGCGACCACAAGGGTCGCCCCTACGCCAAATGGCCGCGAAACTGCCCGGCTTTGCGGAACCGCCACAGATAGGTCGGCGCGATCGCGGCAACAGATTGCGGTGTGATTCCAAGCCCCTCGAGCGTGAGGCCGTCGCGGCGCGCGGTGTCCGAGACGACATTGTCGTAGCGCAGCAGCTCGACCTGGTCCCGGGTCAAAAGCGGCTTGGACAGGATGCGCAACGGGAGCTTGGACACCAGTTCGAAAATCGCCGCCTGCAGCTTGGCAACCCCGAACGGCAGCGGCAGGAGCAGCCGGCGTCGTTCGATCGTCGCCAACGTGAATTCCATCAGCTCCCTGAAAGTGTAGACGTCCGGGCCGCCGAGTTCGTAGATCGCGCCTGGCCGGGTCGCGCCGTCAACAGCTTTTGCGATGGCCTGCGCCACGTCGCCGGCAAAAACCGGCTGAAACCGCGTATGCCCGCCGCCGACCAGCGGCAGAAACGGCGACAATCTGGCGATGCCGGCAAACCGATTGAAAAAATCGTCGTTGGGCCCGAACAGGATCGAGGGCCGGAAGATGGTGGCCTCCGGGGTTGCGGCCAATACCAGTTCCTCGCCGCGCCGCTTTGCCCTCGCATAGGCAGCGCTCGAATCCTCATCGGCCCCGATGGCAGAGACGTGGACCATGCGGGCATTGTGCGCCGCTGCCGCCAACGCAACGCCTTCGGCGCCGAAACTCTGCACCGCGTCGAAACGCTGGCGGCCGGATTCGAACAGGATGCCCACCAGATTGATGACGACATCGCTGCCGCGCACTGCAGCCGCGACCGACGGTCGATTGCGCACATTGGCCTGGACCGCATGAATCTGGCCGACGCGGCCGAGCGGCTGCAGATAACCGGCGAGGTCCGGGCGGCGCACCGCGACGCGGATGCGATACTGCCGCTTCGCCAGCGCCCGCACCACATGGCGGCCGAGAAACCCGGAGCCGCCGAAAACGGTGATGAGGGTTTCCGCATTGGATTTCGGGGTCATGGCCGCCCTGCCTCATCGGCGTCTTTAACGCCGCGCCTACTCCTTCTCTACCCTCCCCGCATGCGGGGAGGGTAGAGAAGGGGCGCTCTGGCGGCATAGCGGATCGGTCTGTGGCTGTACAGGGGCGAGGCGATCGATTTTTGCCGGTCTCTGTTCTATCGCTGCGAAATCATGGTTCTTTCGCTGCGAAATCCCCAGAGCGGCAACGACGGCAGGTAATCGCGCTTTCCGCTCAGTTGAACAGGTAGCTCACACCGACCCGCACTGTATCGATGGTGAGCCGGCCTTCGTCGATCGAGCGAAAGACGTTGCTGGACGCCGTGAAACTGAAGGTCTGGTCGCTGAGATCGAGATGCAGATATTCGATTCGTGCGGTCCAGTTGCGCGCAAAGCCATATTCGATACCGCCGCCGGCTGCCCACCCGGTGCGGGTCGGCGAGTTCGTCCGTACATCACCCAACGGAGGTGACCCTGCGACGGTCAAAACCTGTGTGCGGGTAAAGGTGTCGTCACTCCACGCGAATCCGCCAGTGCCATAGAACAACCAGTTGTTCGCCACATAACCGAGGCGACCGCGCACAGTGCCGAAGGCATCGACCTTTTCGTTGAACTGAGCTCTGTTGTTGTATATCGCACTGCCGTTCAGGTCGGCTGCCGACACGTCCGCCTCAATGCCGAGCAACCAGTTCGGCATTGCGACCCAATTGAAGCCGAGTTGTCCGCCTCCGACCACGCCGGATGAAGTCACCTTCGTATTCGAGAACGGTCTAGCCAAGTTTGACTGGACAACCGTATCGCTCGCCCAAGCGCCGCCCAAATTCACACCAGCGTAGAAGCCGTTCCAGTTGAAGCGGGCGCGATCAGGGGTGTTTTGTACGCCGGACCGAGATCGGCGGCTCCAACTGGAGCCACGCCGGCCAGTGCCGACATAGCGGAAATAATTGCGGATAGAAGCGAAAGCTTCCGCATCACATACCCCTCCATGAACCCACACATGACTAAGTTACTCTAAGCCGCACACTGCCGCTGTAGCATGGACGCCACATCGCTGAGAAATCTGTAAGCAAAATCAGAGGCCTCGACGAAGGGTCCAGGCAATTTCTATTGCCTGGGGTGCACTGCAATTTTTTTGCGGGCGCGCACCGTAGCATGCATCTCGAAGTCAGCTGCGCGGCAGCCGCCGATGAGGCGATGCTCCAAGCTCTATCGCGGCGATCCGATTGGGGTACACTTGGCAAGGACCGGGCAATAGCATGACGGGAGGAAATCAATGACTGACCAAGCCATCGGCCGCCGCACTTTCTTGACTGTGGCCGCCGCTGCAGCCGTCACGGGCACGCTCGACGCAACCGCCGGCCAGGCCCAACAGCCCGTTCCGAATACGACCGGCGCCGCTCCCGCCAAGGTGAAGGCGCCGGCCAATGCTGCCGACTGCCATATGCACATCTACGACCCGCGCTTTGCCGAATCCAACCCGCGCCCGGGCCAGAACCCGAAAAACGCCACCGTGTCGGACTACCGGCTTTTGCAAAAGCGCACCGGAACGACCCGCGTCGTGGTCGTGCAGCCGCGCAACTACGCCACCGACAACCGGGTCACCGTCGATGCGCTCAAACAGCTCGGCGCGAGCGCGCGCGGCGTCGCGGTCGTGCATCCCGCCATTACGGATACGGAACTGAAAAGCCTGCACGACGCCGGCATCCGCGGCATTCGCTTTTCTCTCGGCGGCGCCAACGCCGTCGTCAGCTGGGACATGGTCGAGCCGCTGTCCAAACGCGTCAACGACCTCGGGTGGCACCTGCAGTTCAACGTGGACGGCGACGATATCGTGGCCCATGCGGACCTGTTGGGGCGCCTGCCGTCGCAAATGGTGTTCGATCATCTCGGCCATCCGGTGCTGCCCGCCGGGATCGACCACCCCTCCCACGCGGTTCTGCGCAACCTTCTCGACAAGGGCCGCACCTGGATCAAGCTGTCGGGCGCCTATTCCAACAGCAAGATCGGCCCGCCCGACTATCCGGAAGCAACCAGGACCGCGCAGGCCTTCGTCAAGGCGGCGCCGGAGCGATTGGTGTGGGGCAGCGACTGGCCCCATCCGAGCGAGCAGAACGGAACCCTGCCGGATGACGCCTTGCTCTTCGACCTCCTCGCCGGGTGGGCACCGGAGGAGGCGACGCGCAAGCGCATTCTGGTCGACAATCCGGAGAATCTCTACGGGTTTGCAAAGTCCGCGTGAGTCTCGCGCGAGACGGGCCTCCGCCCAAGTTGAGATGGATCTCGATGCTCGAAACACACACGGATGTCGCCGGGCTGTCCCGGCGACCCCGAAACTTTGATGCGTGGAGGAAAAACAATCGGAACCCGCTCCCCTTGAAGGCTTCGAGGATCATCTTGACCGCGATTGCAACAGTTAGCCGCGCAAAGTAACAGGGGCAAAACTCGTGGCGGCCCCCACTTCGTCATGGCCGGGACAGGCCCGGACAAGCCCAGCCGTGACCAAGTGGAAACCGCAACGAGTTTTGCCCCTGTTACTTGGGGGTGCGCACAATCCCTTGATTCGACGCTATTTTTTAGGGGTATTTCGTTTTGCCAAAATGGCGCTGGCCGACGCCACAACCTGACTCACGCCAACACCGTGGTGCATCAAGGGCGTCTGGTGTGGCCTATCCACCGGCGCGGGCGGGGGATGTCATCAGTACCCATCCAAGGCTATTCCCAACATTCACGCACAGTGTAGCTAGTTTTGTAGGCGGCACAAAAGCCATAAACTGGCCTGTATCCAGCGGCCTCCATGCATGTGCCGACTTTGTCCGGTGCGTATTTCAGTTGGCACTCCGCGAATTGCCTGTCGCGGTCAGCCTCACAGCCTGATAAAAGCAGCAGCGTCGTTCCAATAAAAGCAAATCGCACTGTCCATCCTCCCCTGAGTTTGCCAATTGACCAGTGATTACGGGCAATCATTCAAGAACGTAGGAGTGAAAGGCGATGACATACCACGTTTGGACTTTGGTCGGTAGGCAGAATACGCGGAAAGGCTCGACTATTCGTGCCCTGTCTGGAATTGATCGTGATAAAGACATTGAAATAATGCTTTGTTCCAAACAACAAATTCGCATTCGGGTGCGCGTGAGCTCTGTAAATGAGAAACTGGATGCCCCGACGGCTGACGATTGGATACGAGGCCTTGAGGAACAACGTGGGAACAGCGGCATACGGCGAAATATGCTTATTGCTGTTCGCCTAGGTCGCGGGCAGCCACATGAGGCTGAAACGTATCTACAAGCGATGGCGGCGGCCGGATACAACCTTCAGTCCATCGTGACACTGGGGGAGCCGACGCCAGAGTGGGCAAAAGCTCTTGGTGCCCCATTTTCTGATATCCAGGGCGTTTCCGTCCCAACTAACGAAATCGCGAGACAGGTCCGAACAATGTGGGGATGGGACTAAACTCAAATTAGGACACTACCCAAACCCCGGCTCGCTGGCGCTCGCTGTTCGAGGGTTTAGGCCCCCAATTTGGAAAGCTGGTCACCGGAAATCCTAGGATGCCGTGGGCGATAGGAGGCTCAGATTTTTCGGCAGCCCCGCCGCGCTGCCTACGCCGCGCCCCCCCTATCAGCCCAAACGGCCCCCAGACGCCCGTAGGACAGCCCGTAGGGCGTTTTGTCGCCGCGACCCTACCTTGACAGCCGGCCACAGGAAAGACGCGCCAGAGAGGCCGCTAATGACAAAGCCACACGTTTTCACCAGCCAACAAACGCTTCTGCTTGTCTGTGTTGATTGTCGATTGCACTGTTATTTGAGCGGCAACACTAAAACTGTCATTGTCGAAACCATCAAACAGTTTTAGCAGATCATTGTTCTCTGCCCGGGTGAATACCGGATAGTCCTCTTGAAATTTAGTTATGGCCTTGATGAGGCCAGGACTTAAGGTACCATAACTGAAACTACCATACTCTCTAACCATACTAGCCAATAATTCCGAACGACTAGTAATCCGATCAATAACATCTATAACGGCAGGGCTCGATCGTTTATTGCTAATCAGCGCCTTAATTAGCAACTCACGTTCGTCGAGGCGGATTTGTTCCTCACCTGGGGAAAGCAGAGTATCGGATATATCAACAGCGAGGCTCATAAGCGGCGTGTTTTTGCTTCCGAAGGCTCCAGTTAAGTCTCTTTCACCCTTCCACCACCCGGCGCACCAATCGTTCCAATTAAACCATTTTCGAATCGCTTCCAGCTTATCAGTCTGTTCTATGAGACACTTTGTTCCTTTCTCCACGTACAGCTTCATGTCGGCCTCGTAACGCATAAGCGCATTGATATCTCCGCGTTTCGATATGTCTACTAGGTCAGGCGCTCCGAGCGTGCACGACTTGGGCCATTCATTCGGGATTTTGCCAGCCCATTCTAAATATGGCCTCCAGACCCTTCAGGACGATTAGAACTGCTCCTTGGCTGCTTGCGGCTCGACGGAATCAGCGGAGGGCTGGGGGCCGTTTCGCTTTTGACAGCCGCCGTGGAACCGTCGGCAGATGCATTGCTCTGCCTGGCCGGTTCATCACAAGCGGAGGCTGTTAACGCCACGACACAGGCGGCTATTACTCCCCGCACGGCATACCCTACCATGGTCCTGCCTCCCTCTATGCCTACACGCTTGGCCAGCAGCCGGGCCAACCGCACCGATGGCCAATATGAAAAGGGCAAAGGGCACAGCGTCAGTGTAGCCAATCCGGGGGAACAAAACGGCCAAAGTCGTGTTGCACTTGACGACATACCATGAGCAAGATCGGGCCGCCCGACTATCCGGAAGCAACCAAGGACCGCACAAGCTTTCGTCAAGGCGGCGCCGGAGCGACTGGTGGGGGGCAGTGACTGGCCCCATCCAAGCGAGCAGAATAGAACCCTCCCGGATGACGCCCTGCTGTTCGATCTCCTCGCCGTGTGGGCGCCGGAAGAGACAACGCGCAAGCGCATCCTGGTCCACAATCCGAAGACTCTCTATGGGTTTGCAAAATCCGTGAGTCCTCCTGTCAACCTTGTCACTCCCCGACGACGCCCTACCTGTAGTGTGCGTACGCTGGAACGCTAGCGCATGCTTCGGTCAGGTCGAACGTCACAGGCGGGCTTGACCGGCGTATCCCATCTCGTTGGCGAGAAGTGTCTCTTTGATGGATCGCCGGGCCGGGCCCGGCGATGATGGCAGCCAGGCCACACTGAAGGGAACTCTCCGTGATCTTCCGCCAGCTCTTCGACCATGCATCCAGCACCTACACCTACCTGCTCGCCAGCCGGCCCGGCGGAGAGGGTTTGATCATCGATCCGGTGCTGGAAAAGGTTGACCGCTATCTCCAGCTCGTAAGGGAGCTCGATCTGAAGCTCGTCAAGGCCGTGGACACCCATCTTCACGCCGACCACATCACCGGCCTTGGGGCGTTGCGCGACCGCACCCATTGCATCACGGTCATGGGCGAGCAAACCAAGACCGACGTGGTATCGATGCGGCTTGGCGACGGCGACCGACTCACGATCGAAGGGTTGACGCTTCAGGCCATCTATACGCCCGGCCACACCGATGATTCCTACAGTTTCGTCATGCCGGACCGGGTGTTCACCGGCGACACGCTGCTGATCCGCGGAACCGGCCGCACCGACTTTCAGAACGGCGACCCGCGCGCGGAGTACGAGTCGATCTTCGGGCGGCTTCTGAAGCTGCCGGACACGACGCTGGTCTATCCGGCGCACGATTACAAAGGCGACACGGTCTCTACGATCGGCGAGGAGAAGGCGTTCAACCCGAGGCTTCAAGTCAAGTCGGCCGGCGAATTCGCAGACCTGATGAACAATCTCAATCTCCCCAATCCGAAGATGATGGACGTGGCCGTGCCCGCCAACATGAAAATCGGCCTGGCGCAGGAGGAGATCGCGCGCCGCGGCTGGGCCGTAAAGGCGCTAGATGCACAGCGCATGATCGACCTCTCCGATGTGGCGCTGATCGATCTGCGCGAACGCAGCGAGCGGGAGCGTCACGGCGAGATCGCCGGCTCGATGCACGTGCCCTACCCGTCGCTGAAGGAGAATATCCAAAGCGGCGGCATCCTGTACGAGCTGGCGAAATCCACGGGCAAGCGGCTCATGTTCTACTGCGCCTACGGCGAGCGCTCCGCGATGGCGGTGCAGGCCGCCCAGGAGGCGGGCCTCACGGCTTCCTGCCACATCGACGGCGGCCTCGATGCCTGGAAGAAGGCCGGTGGCCGGCTGGCGCACTGATGAATCTTCCTCGTGCGCCTGCGCTTCGCCATCAGGATCATTGAAAGGCCTGCCCGCCGCGCGCCTTCCAATGGGCATCGCGGACGTTCCAAACCAGCGTTTCGATCGCAGGAAACACCGACCAGGCATGCGTCCCGGCCGGGGTCACGAATCGCTCCACTGGCGGCGAGCAGATCACACCGCGCATCTTCGCGGTCCGCTGTCCCGCCCACTCGGCGTGAGGCTGGGTGATCTCATAACACCCGCCATCTTCCGCTGCGCGCGCCGACGCGTAGCTCACGATCAGATAGTCCACGTTGTATTCGCGAAGAACGTCCTCCAGCGCATCCTGATTCTTGACATGGTCGACCATTCGACGATCCGCCATGATTCCCTCGAGCTGGACGAGCGGGTGGTCCATCACGTGTCCCGCGACGCCGCCGATCGCCCCCATCGCATAGACGCCTTGCCGGCCGCGCATGCGATCGGCGAGATCATAGCTGGCGGCCAGCAGCGAATTGTCCGCGACCGACCAGCCGGGCCCGTGCTGGATAAAGTAACGAACGGCGACGACGACCGGCAGCCCCAGCGTGAGAATTGCAAGCGCAACCGCAGCGCTCCGTCTTGCGGCCACGACCCAGCCCCACTCCATCCATATGAATGCCGCCGCCGCCAGCGATGCGGTCACGATTGGGTATGCGTACCAGCCAAAGAAGATCCAGCCTGACAGCGCGTTGAGGCCCCAGAGGACGAACGCGAACGCCAACGCGGTTGCGCCAACAAAATGGATCGGGGAACATTCCCATCGGGATCGCCGGACGAGCAGTATGAACGCGATCGCGCCCAGCGGAAGAAGCACGGCCACCGTTGGTCCGTAGACGGTGCCGTACGCCGCCATGCGCGCGTACCAGAGGTTGAATCCAAAGCCGGAATAGAGTTGCTTTGCCGTGGCCGACACGGGCAAGGGCGTGCTGAACATCCACGCGTTCACGGCCAGGTACGCCGGCAACAGGGCCCCGCCAGCGCCGAACGCGGCGAGGAGACGCGTGGCAGTCGCAACCCACGGGCGGACGAAGACGAGGAAACCGGCAATCAACATGGCAACCGCGATCACCACGTCCAGCCGCGCCAGGATCGCGAGCGATGCGATCAGACCTAGCTTCGCGGCGCGTTTCGTGGTGAGCGGTCCGGGCGACCCGGCTGCTACGAACAGCCATAACAGGAGCGGCACCCCAATGATCGCCTCCATCCCCATGGTCATCAGGCGCGCGGTACCAACGGCGTACATGGCGCTGACCGCTTCGGCGATGCCCCGACGAAGGCCGAGCAGGCGCGCGAACTTCACGCTGAGCTCGTAGGTTGCGATCATCGCCACGACAGCGACGATCGTCAGGCCGATATAGTAGGGTGGACCGAAGCGTCCGCAGATGAAGCGAAGCACCGTCAGCAGAAATAGCCAGAGGGGATGGAACCCATTCGTGAGGGTGGTGCCGTCGTAGGTCAATCGTCCGAACCGTACGAGGTTGTCCGCGACGGTCGCATAATAGAAGTAGTCGTCCTCGAAGAACCCGAGGTATGCGTCAGAACCAAGAGAAAGATGGTACAGGAACGGCGCCGCGACCAAAAGGAAACACAGGTAGGCGCTCGCGCGCGCGATCCAGGCGACCCGGTCAGCGGTGCGCGGCGAGAGCATGCCGTCGACTGCTCGCTCCTCCGGATGCTTCGCAGGAGAACCAACGGGATTGCCAAGAGTCCTGTCCATCGCTTGTTCCAGCTCGTTGCTCTAATCTTCGCCGCACCCGGCCGCTTTGGGCTTTCGCCCAATCCGTCGTGCGTTTAAGAAACTGCGGTCTAATGGCATCACACAAGTGTGCCATCGCCCGCGAAAGCGGGCGATCCAGTAACCCCGGCGATGCTCTGGCTCCTTCCAATGCTCACGCTGGTAGCAATCCTGCTGGGGTCTCGGCAATAAGGTCGATCGAATCACTCCCGTATTTACAATTTTTCGGTCCGGTGCGCCAATTGGACCAGGATAGGCGGTGGTTGTATAACTTGCGACCATTTGACCGCCGTGCTAGCGGCGAACTGCGGCCGCCATTGTTCTCAAGCCATCCAACCTATTTTATGGGCAGGGGCGCCGCTTTATTGGCAGGGGCGCCGCTTAACGCTGGGGCGCAGACATCGTGCAGGAGTTTGCTTTCGTCGGGGATAGCGACGTGTTGTCCTGGGGGCGCGTTACGCGCGAGCCGCAACGCGTTGCCAGGCCGCGCTTTCGCGACGAATTGCCATCCCTGATCGGCGATGAGGGCGCCGCCAGCAAATTGGCCGTCGGCTTGCGGCGATCCTATGGCGACTCCTGCCTCAATGGCTCGGGCGTGCTGATCGATATGTGCGGCGTCAACAGGTTCATCCACTTCCATCCCGAGACCGGTGTTTTGCGCGCGGAGGCGGGAGTGAGTTTGTCGGATCTGCTGCGCTTGGTCGTCTCCAAAGGATGGTTTGCGCCCACCACTCCCGGAACATGCTTCGTCACGCTCGGTGGTGCGCTCGCCAATGACGTACATGGCAAGAATCATCACGGTGCGGGATCATTCGGTCGCCACGTGCGCAGCTTCGGTCTCTTGCGCAGCGATCGCGGCCGACTGACCGTCACGCCGGAAGGCGAGCCGGCATTATTTTTTTCAACCATAGGCGGACTTGGCCTGACCGGCGTCATCGAATGGGTGGAGCTTCAGCTCGTTAGAATCGGCGGCGCCTATCTCGATGTTGAGACGATGCCTTACAACGGTCTCGATGAGTTTTGGCCGCTGGCGGAAGAAAGCGGCCCTGCCTTTGAGCACATCGTAGCCTGGATCGACTGCGCGTCGCGCGGCAAAAAGCGGGGGCGTGGTATTCTCTCGCGCGCCAATTGGATCGTCGACGGCGTTTACGACGTTCACCATGACCGCTCCTGGAAGCGCGTTCCATTTGAGGCGCCCGGCCTCGCGTTGAACCGCCTCACGGGGAGGGCGTTCAACAACGTCTACTACCACTTAAACAGCGCCAAGGCCGGAAAGAGCCGTCAGCACTACGCGCCATTTTTTTATCCGCTCGATGCTGTGCGCGATTGGAATAGGTTGTACGGTCGGCGTGGAATGCTCCAATATCAATGTGTCATTCCTCGCGACAACCAGCGTGACGCGATCGATGCCTTGCTCGATGTCATTACGGCCTCGGGTCAAGCTTCGTTTCTCGCAGTCTTGAAAACATTCGGCGATTTGCCGTCGCCCGGCCTGTTGTCGTTCCCCCGCCCGGGCGCCACCTTGGCGCTCGACTTCCCTTTTCGCGGCGATGCGACTTTGAAGCTGATGACGCGGCTTGATGGGATTGTCGCCGAGGCCGGCGGCGCGCTCTATCCCGCCAAGGATGGACGCATGCCGGGCGAGATGTTTCGGCGTTCGTTCCCAAGATGGGAGCAACTTGTGAAGGACCCAGCAATCAGTTCGGATTTCTGGCGCAGGGTGGCGCTGTGAGTGCCCAGACGCAACGCATTGTTATTCTCGGCGCCGCCTCCGCCATCGCGGAAGCGACGGGCCGCATCTGGGCCGCCGAGCGCGCCCGGATGATCCTCGTCGGCCGCGACGCGGCGCGGCTGGAGAGCATCGCCGCCGATTTGGAGACGCGGGGCGCCGAGGGTGCAACGCCATGGCCGCTCGATTGTGCAAACGCGGACGCAGCTGCGCAGTTCGGCAAGATGGCGGAGGCGCTTGGCGGCCTTGACGTTCTGCTGCTCGCCTATGGGGTTCTCGGCAATGAGGCTGAACTGGAGCAGGATCCGAAAGCTGTCGCGACATTGATCCAAACGAATTTCACCAGCGCCGTCGCCTGGTGTCTGGCCGCCAGAGCCATTCTGGAGAAGCAAGGGGCCGGGGCATTGCTCGTCATCGGTTCGGTGGCCGGGGATCGCGGCCGGCGATCCAATTTCATCTATGGCGCGACGAAAGGAGGGCTCGCTCGACTTGTTGAAGGGATGGCCCATCAGCTGGCGCCACTGGGCGCCCGCGCCGTATTGATAAAGCCAGGTTTCGTCGATACGCCAATGACCGCCAGCTTCAGGAACAAGGGACTGCTATGGGCTCAGCCCGAGCAAGTGGCGCGCGTGATCGCGGCGGCGGCGCGGCGAGGCGGGCCAATCGTTTACGCGCCGGCCTACTGGCGGCTCATCATGCTGATCATCCGGCACCTGCCGACTTTTGTGTTTGACAGGCTCAACATCTAGTGGAGCGATTCCATGAAACTGATCATATACGCGGCTTGGTCATTCCGGGGCGCCGCGAAGCGGCGAGCCCGGAATCCATGACCACCGGCCGAGGGCTATGGATTCCGGGCTCGCCACCTTCGGTGGCGCCCCGGAATGACGCGGCATATGATTAGTTTCATGGAATCGCTCATCTAGGACATCGCCTGAAGCTGCTTACCAAAAGCCCTTCTGAGGTACGGATCGCTTGCGGCAAATCCTTGTTAGTATAAACGAGCGGCTTCAGCTCGATTCGGGGTTTCGGCGGCGCCAATGATGCTACGCGACCTTTTGACCAGCGAGGCCCGCTGCGACGGGCGTTTTGCGACATTGGCGGTCACCGGAATTTCGGCCGACAGCCGCGCCGTGAAACCCGGTTTTCTGTTCGTCGCCGTGCCCGGCACCAAGGTCGATGGGCTGGGCTTCTTGTCGCAGGCGGTGGCAGGGGGCGCGGTCGCCGTCTTGGCCGAATGCGAGCCGCCTGCTCCGTTGAGCGCCAGCGAAACCCATCCTACGAACTGACTGGCGCGCTGACCCGGTCACCTCGGGGTCTGCTTGAAATAGCGCAGATCCGGCGGTGGCTGGTCCTTCTTGGTGGGCATCAGCAGGCCGTCTGCGCTCAGGAAATAGGCCTGCCCCCCAATATCCAAATGGACGTTGGCTTCGGCGCAAATGTCCTCGTGCCACCAGATCGGTTGCTTGGATTGGGCGCGACGGTAGTTCTTCGTGACGGTCCAAGGGCGCGTCAGCGCGTGATCGATGATGGTGATTTCGTCGTGCAGCATGTCGGGATCGCTTTTGTCGAGATAGATGCGCTCCTTGATGATGCTCTGATTGTCCCGGTGCAGCGGAGTGCCGCTGACATCGTAGTTGCGGGGGCCTTTGAAGCCGCGGGTCTCGACCAGCAACGCGTCGTAGCGGCCGTCGCCGTTCTCGTCGACCCATCTGCCGATCGAATAACCCGCGAACATCGGGTCGGCATCCATGTTGTCGGGAAAGTCGCGCCCGTCGGTATGGATGCGGCGATTGTCGTGAATGTGTTCCATCAGGATATACGTGGTGTCCGGCATGACGACGACTTCCATCGGCGCATAGGCGTGCATGATTCGCGGCATGCCGGGCGGCAGGCATTTGTAGGTCGGGTCGCTGCCCTGTCCTCCCGCCTCCTTGTCGGCGAGGTTGGCCTCGTAAATGGCCTGATACTCCGCCGTCAGCGGCACTTCCTGCAACCGGCCGGGAGGCTTGGTCGGATCGAATCGACCGGCGCCCGCATTGCCTTCGGCGCGGTGCCACTGCCCCTTGAGGTTGGGATACTTCGCGTCGTCGAAGGCCTGGGCGGCGGTTGCGCTCAGCAGCGCCACGATGAGCGCAGCCGCTCCGATCGAGCTTCGGAAAAGCATGTAGGTCCTCCCTGCGTTCTTGTGGCCCGCGACGCGTGCTCAGCGTCGCGAGGGAGTTTTTCATCGGCACCAAAAAAGGGTCGGCCATTGCGGAGGCGATGCGCGCCGGTGGCACCACGCCTGCCCGTTGGGGGGATCGGAGATACCGGCAGATCTCGTTCCACGGGCGGCTGTGCACAAGTTACACCACCGCGCCGGCCACCGGAAGGCCGGCGCGGGCGCGCCCGCGTTCGCGCTTGGCGCCAGAGCACGTTCCATTGCAATCCACGCATTGTGAGTGGAGCGTGCCCAACATTGGCGCATCCGCGTGGGAAGGAAAAGAGCCGCCTGATTCCGGCGGTTGCGTGCACGGGCGCGTGAGCTATCGAAGGAAGTCCGGCCGGCCCGGACACATGGGCGGCTTGGCTCTTTGTGACCCATTGCAGAAGTCGCACCTGCTTGCCAAGAGGCGGAATTTGCAAAAGTTCAATCAAGGTACTTGGCCATAAGGACCTCGTCGTAGTAGCGGCCGTCTTGCTTAAGAGCCTTTTTCTCGATTCCATATTCGAAGAAACCGAGACTGGCATACAGCCGACGTGCTTGATCATTGTCGCTGACCACCATCAGTTGGATCAGTTCGACGCGCTGGCGAGCAAGATCGATGATAGCCTCAGCCAGTCGTCGGCCGATGCCACCGCTTCTTACGTTGGGGCGAACGTACATGCCCCAAAGCATGCCTTTGTGAGCCTGCTTCAAGCCTTGTTGGATAAAGAATCCAGCAATGCCCAGTAGTTCTGAATCCCGGAACGCGCCAAAGACTTCAGCGCGAACGAGCCGATCCGAGAACCAATTCAAAGATTGGACGTTTTCGGCCTCGAAGGTGCTACCAAATGCTTCTGGGCTGCACCTAAGCGCCTCTAGTCGAATGTCGCGATATAGGATGGAATCGGTTGAGGATAACCGGCGTATTTTAATGTCATCAACGTTCATGACTCGACCTGAGCCGCTTTCAATAGGGCACCAAATTGTTAACCTCGCAGCAGCCAAATCGAAGATAGCCAGATTCCGGAGAAAGAGCGACGGCACGGAATGGACTCGGTAAGGTATGCAGATCATCCGAATGTCTGTTTCTCGCCGAAGCCTTCGAGTGGGCGGCCCTTCTCTCAGCGCATCCGGAGTTGGCCCAGGGCTGAAATCTGCAGCAGCGCAGCATCGCGGCGGCCATCCGAGGCTAAACGGACGTGCCAATGCGGGGTTGCTCCCGCCCTTCGGCACGCCGTGGACCCTGTGGGGCGTCCCCATATTTAAGACGCCGCAGGGAACCTGTTCTGATAATACGGATCAGTTGGAGCAAATCCTTGTTGGTATAAACGAGCCCCAGGGCGGCTTCGGCTCGATTCGAGGGCTTTAGCGACGCACATGATGCTACGCGATCTTTTGACCGGCGAGGCCCGCTGCGACGGGCGTTTTGGGACGTTGGCGGTAACCGGAATTTCGGCCGACAGCCGCGCCGTGAAACCCGGTTTCCTGTTCGTCGCCGTGCCCGGCACCAAGGTCGATGGGCTGGGCTTCTTGTCGCAGGCGGTGGCAGGGGGCGCGGTCGCGGTATTGGCCGAATGCCAGCCGCCTCGTCCACTGCCGGACCATGTCGCCCTGGTGAACGTACCCAATGTGCGGCGCGCGCTCGCACTTGCGGCGGCGAAGTTCTATCCGCGGCAGCCCGCAACCATTGCGGCCGTCACCGGCACCAGCGGCAAGACTTCGGTTACGGCCTTCACGCGCCAGATCTGGACCGCGCTCGGACATGCCGCCGCCAGCATCGGCACCGTCGGGGTAGTCTCGCCGGCCGGCGAGGAATACGGCGCGCTGACGACGCCCGATCCGGTCGAACTCCATCGCATCGTCGACCGCATCGCCGGCGAGGGCATCACGCACCTCGCCATCGAGGCGTCATCCCATGGGCTCGATCAGCACCGCCTCGATGGCCTGCGCGTCGGCATCGCGGGCTTTACCAATATCAGCCGCGACCATCTCGACTATCACGGCACGCCCGAAGCGTACGGCAAGGCCAAGCTGATGCTGTTCCGGAACCTGGTCAAACCGGAAGGCGTTGCAGTAGTCGCAGTCGATCATACGTTCGCCGCAGAAGTTAAAGATGCAGCGCGCGGTCGCTCCCTGCGCGTCATCGAGGTCGGACGGACGGCCCGGGATATCCGGCTCATCTCGTCCACCGTCGTTGGATTTTCGCAAGTTTTGACGCTTGGGTATGGTGGCGTGAAGTATCAAGTGCAGTTGCCGTTGGTTGGCGCGTTTCAAGTCGAAAACGCCCTGGTTGCGGCCGGTCAGGCGATCGCCGGCGGCGGCGACGCTGATGCCGTCTTTGCCGCGCTTGAAGGATTGGTCGGCGCCAAGGGGCGGCTCGAGCTGGTCGGCCGCAAGTCTGGCGCGCCGATCTTTGTCGACTATGCGCACAAGCCGGACGCACTCGCCAAGGCGCTTGACGCGCTGCGCCCCTATGTGAGCGGCAAGCTCGTCGTCGTGTTCGGCGCTGGCGGCGACCGCGACGCCGGCAAGCGGCCCCTGATGGGGGCAATTGCGGCCGCGAAGGCGGACCGCGTCATCGTTACGGACGACAATCCCCGCAGCGAAGAGCCCGGCGCAATCCGGGCCGCGATTTTGGGCGGCGCCCCCGGCGCCGACGAGATCGGCGACCGCAATGAGGCGATCCACCGCGCGGTCATGGATCTCGCAGGAGGCGACGTGCTGTTGATTGCCGGCAAAGGCCACGAAACCGGCCAGATCATTGGGCAAAAAATCGTGCCATTCAGCGATCACGAGGCGGTGCGGGACGCGCTTGCGGCAGGAGGGCATTCATGATGGCGCCGCTGTGGACGGTCGATGCGATCGCGGCTGCGACGGGAGCGGAGCGTGTGGGGCCGCTGCGGCAGGCCGTCACCGGGATTTCCATCGACAGCCGCACCGTTAAGGCCGGCGAGGCCTTCTTCGCCATCAAGGGCGACGCCCATGACGGCCATGATTTCGTCGCCGCCGCGCTCAGGCAGGGCGCCGCGCTC
>Ga0257161_1000003_pt1 | contig 52099 bp, 59 predicted proteins | sample NR01A_FD_185954 | JGI IMG/M metagenome (GOLD analysis project Ga0257161, IMG submission 185954) | Soil microbial communities from H.J. Andrews Experimental Forest, Oregon, United States - NR-01-A | ecosystem: Environmental > Terrestrial > Soil > Temperate forest > Bulk soil | place: USA: Oregon... | reverse complement strand
GACCTCCTTGCCCTCGGTATCGCAGGAGAGCTGGCGCAGCGCGTCCAGCACGCCGAGCGTGTGCAGGGCGCGGGTGCCGTTCGGGCTGATCTGAACGCCGGCGCCAAATTCCTTGAGTTCGGGCGCCTGTTCGTACACGTCGACGTCATGACCGCGGTTGATCAAAGCGAGCGCAGCCGCCATGCCACCGATACCGCCGCCAGCGATGAGGATGTGGTGGGTCATGACGGAATGCTCTTGCTGCAGGATCGGAGGCTTGCGTTTGCGTTTCCGGATTTCGAAGCATATTTCTCGTCACCGGAGTAGCTCTGAGTTTCCATCAAAACCCAGGAGCGGACAATTGTCTGGCTCAGCGTTACATGTGGTCGCCAAGCTCTGGCTTAGCGTGAATGGCGACCGATTGGAGTCGCTCGTAGGGTGGGCAAAGGCGCGCACTTGCGCGCCGTGCCCACCGGGTTTCGGCCTTTGGTGGGCACGCTTCGCTTTGCCTACCCTACGACGCATCGCGTCCGCCTTGCTCCTTTCGATGCTGACGCTCGCGCCCTCCCTCGCCACCGAAATCGCGCCTCAAGATCGCCGCTCCGCTTACGCCGACATGAGCCGCGAGAGCAAGGCGATGCAGGACGACGATGCCGCCAATCCCGGAATGCTGGCGGTGCTCGACGGCGAGGCGCTATGGAACCGCAAGGTCGGCGCCGCCGACCGCTCGTGCGCCGACTGCCACGGCGATGCGACGCAGAGCATGAGGGGAGCGGCAGCCCGCTATCCGGCTTTCGACGCCGCAGGCGGCAGGCCGATCGACCTCGAAGAGCGCATCAATCGCGAACGCACCGAGCGCCAGAAGGCGCCGCCGCTGCGCTACGAGAGCGACGACTTGCTGGCGCTGTCGGCCTATGTGGCGCGCCAATCGCGCGGCCAACCGATCGCGCCGCCACAAGATGAACGGCTCGCGCCCTTCGCGGCTGCCGGCAGGGATTTCTTCAACAAGCGGCAGGGGCAGCTCAACCTGTCCTGTGCGCTCTGTCATGACGACAACTGGGGCAAGCGGCTCGCCGGCAACATCGTGCCGCAAGGGCATCCGACCGGCTACCCGCTCTACCGGCTTGAATGGCAAAGCGTGGGTTCATTGCAGCGCCGCCTGCGCAACTGCATCTCGGGCATGCGGGCGGAAGTCCCCGACTATGGCGCACCCGAATACGTCAATCTCGAGCTTTACCTGATGCGGCGCGCCCGCGGCATGCCGATGGAGTCGCCCGCGGTGCGGCCGTGACACGCCATACGGTTGGAGTCCTCACTCGCGCAGCGCCTTCAAATCCAGCGGCCCGTCATAGAGCATCTTCGCCCGCGCCAGCGCCGGCGCGATGCGCGCCTCCGGCCAGCCGCCGTGGCGGGCGTTGAGGACGAACTTGTCCTCGATGTCCTCGCGCGTCAGCGGCTCGTGGGCGCCGCCGCGCATATGGGGCTGGCGCTCCTCGATCACGCTGCTGTCCCGCATGACGGCGCGGATATGGCCGGTGAAGTTGTTCGGATAAGGATTGTCCGGATCGATGACGTAGCGGACCTTGGCGGTGACCGCGAGCACGGCCGGATCTTTCACGGCCGCGTCGGTGAAATCGCCAAGCCCCACATTGCCGCGCACGAAGGCGGCCGCGATGCAGTAGGGGGTCGAGAATTTTCCGCCATAGCCGTTGGACGGACGCTGCTTGTCGGCGAGCGGCTCCCACAAGCGGTGCACCGTCCCTTCGCCCACCTCGCATATCAGTTCCATGATGGCGTCGGGATCGATGCCTCTCGCGGAGAGCCGGCGGGCGCAATCGATGTAGGGATGGGTCATCGTCCCACACGGGTAGGGTTTGAAAGCGAGCGCCGCGCTGACCCACCGCTCGCCGAAATCGCCGACAAGCGCGTCGTAATTGCCCTTGGCGGTGTGGGCGAAGCCGTGGAAAAAACCGTGCGTGCCTTCGAACACAGTGCGCGGGCCAATGAAACCATGCTTTGCCATCAGGGCGGCGCGCAATCCCGATTGCGCCGCCCAACCTGCATGCATGCGTTTGGTCCAGGCGCCCTCGGCGAGATATTCGATGATGCCGGCCGCCATGCTGCCGGCGATGCCGAGCGCGTTGACAATGCCGCGACGATCGAGGTCGAGAGCAGCCGCCACCCCGGCCGCCGCCGCCATGGCGCCGAACACTGCCGTCGGATGAAACCCGGCCTTGTGAACGAGCTTCGGCGTCACCAGGCCAAGCCGGCACATGGTCTCGATGCCGACCGCAATGCCGGTCAGCGCCGCAGTGCCGTCGGGACGGTGGCGCTCGCACGCGGCGAGCACTGCCGGCACGATGACGGCGCCGGCATGGACCGGGCCGCCCTCGAACGTATCGTCGAAGTCCTCCCCATGGGCAGCCGTACCATTGACCAGCGCCGCACCCGCCGCGCTCAGCGCGCGGGCATGGCCGATCGCCGTGCACGGGCCGTCGTCATCGCAGGCTGCGAGCGCGCTCTCCACGTAATCCAGGCTGCGCGCCGTGAGACAGAGCCCCACCACGTCGACCGCAAGATCTTCGCATTTTGTCCGCATCGCGGCCGGAAGGCGCGCCGGATCGACGGCGGCGATACCTTCGGCAAGGCGCTCCGCGATGGCGACGGCAGGGAGGGGCTCGTTCATCTTCCGCTTTTAGTTGTTTCGCAGCCGCATGGCGCCAAAACCGGGAATGCGATTGATAAGGACGACGACCGCAAATGTGAACACCAGCATGATGATGCCCAGCACCGCGATAGCGCCGAGATCGCCGCTCTCGTTGAGATCGAAGATCAGGACCGAGATCACCTTGGTGTCGGAGGTGAACAGCATGATGGCTGCCGACAGCTCGCGGATGACGCCGATGAATATGAAGCACCAGGTCGCGATCACGCTGGTGCGCAGCAGCGGCGCCGTGATGCGGCCGAGCGTGCCGAGGCGCGTTGCGCCGAGAATGCGGCTCGCTTCTTCAAGGTCCGGATTGACAACGCGGAAGGCCGATTGCAGCTGCTGATAGGCGGCCGGGAGCGCGATGGTAACGAAGGCGATGAGCAGGATCCACAAGGTGCCATACAGCACGAACGGCGGACGCGTGTAGGTGAGAAACAGCCCGACGCCGAGCACGATGCCGGGCACCGCCACCGGCGCCGTCGCGAGAAAGCCCAAAGCCTGGTGCCAGGCGATGACCTTGCGGGATGTGATGTAGGCAATCACCACCGCCGTCACGGTGCCGATGGTGGCGGCGCCGGTGCACAGGATCAGGGTGTTGCGGAACGCGACACCGGTTGACGACAGTTCGAAGAACACGAAGGCGATATTGTGGAGGGTCAGGTTTTCGAACGAGACGAACTCGGACGGCACCCGCGAAAACGCCGCGTTGAGGAGCGCCCCGTAGGGCAGGAACACCGGATTGAGCAGCACGAGGAAAGTCGCCGCGAGCGCCACCCATTTCCACTTGCCGAGCGCAACGCGACGCGGATCGCCCTGCCGGCCGCCGACGATCGAATAGCCGCGGCGGCCGAGGATAACGGCTTGCGCCCGCAACAGCGCGACGGTGAGCAGCAGCAGCGGCAGCGAGGCCGCGGCCGCAAGCTCCAGCTTCGGCGGATATTGGAACAGGCTCCATATCTTGGTCGTCATGGTGTGGAAGCCGGCCGGCAGCGCGAGAATTGCGGGCGATCCGAACAGCGTCATGGCCTGGAGAAACGCAACGAGCGCGCCCGCCAGTAGCGCCGGCATCGCCAGCGGAACGGTGACCCGGCGCGCTGTCGTCCACGCGCTGGCGCCGAGAATCGAGGAGGCATCCTCGAGGTCGCCCGGCATGCGATCGAGCGCGTTGGCGACGAGCACGAAGACGTAAGGAAACGTGTAGCACGAGATGACGAAGATCAGACCCGGCAGAGTGTAGATGTCGAACAGATGCTCGTCCGGCTCGGCGCCGGTTACGGCGCGAAAGAGCTTGTTGAGAAGCCCGCTGTTTGGCGCCGCAAGCAATTCCCAGGCTACGGCGCCGAGAAAGGGCGGCGTGACGAAGGATGCCGTCACCAGCGCCCGCACGGTGCGGCGCAGCGGCATGTCGGTGCGCGCCACCAGCCACCCCATGGGCGCCGCCACGGCGCAGCAGATCACCGCAGAGCTCAACGCCAAAATGACGGTCGTGACCAGCGGATCGAGGAAGGTCGGGTCGGTGGCGAGCGCAACGAAATTCGCGACGGTGAGGCCGCCGGTGCGGTCATGAACGCTGTAATAGACGAGCCAGGACAGCGGCAACAGGATCAGGAGGCACAGCGCCGCCGAAAATCCCAGCAGGATCGGCAGCGACACGTCGAACGCCCCCATCCTACCCTTCCCCGCAAGCGGGGGAGGGTAGGGTGGGGGCGGCGATGTGGAAACCGCGAGCGTCAAAATCAAACCCGGAAAATCTTGGTGTAGCGTGCCTTGATTTCTTCGCTGAGCCGCTCCACCGCGGCCGCGTCCTCCTTCATCAGCTTGATTTCGCCAAGCGGCCGCCGGCCCGGCTTCTCCTTGATCTGCGCGTGGAGCGAACGCATGGCGCCTCTGTTGACCATGAGCTCCTGGCATTCGGGGCTGAAGCAGAAGCACTGGAACAGTCGTGCCGCATTGGGATTGGGGGCCGCCTTGAAGAGGCCGTTCGGCGACAGGCTCAATGGGGTTCCCTCGCCCGGATAGACGGCTTCGACCGGGCCGCCGGATTCCTTGACCTGGAATAGGACATATTCGTTGCCGTCCGCCATCACCGCGCGCTCGCCGAGCCCGAGTTTCTTCGGCGGGTCGGCCGCAGACTGTACTTGCATCACGCGCTGCTTCGCGAGCTTTTCGAAAAAGTCCCAGCCGATATCGCGCGATATCTCATAGGTTGCGGTCATGATGGTGCCGCTGTAGCCCGGATGGCCCTTGACGATCTTGCCGGTCCACTTCGGATCGAGCAGATCCGCGAAGCTCTTCGGCGCATCTTCCGCTTTGACGAGCCGCGTATTGTAGCCGATCACGCTGAGGTTGGCGCGAAACGCGGCGAACATGCCGTCCGGGTCTTTCTGCTCGGCCGCATAATGTCTCGCCACGTCCTCCGGGACGAAAGGCGCAAGCAGGCCGTCCCGTTTCCAGATGATGAAATGCGCCGCGTCCGAGGAATTGACCACATCCACCGCGTGAATGTTGCTTGCGTACTCCTGGCTGATGCGCTGGAAGACCCGCTCGGCGCCGGTGCGTTCGACCCGCACCGAAACGCCGGGATACTTTGCTTCGAACGCCTTGGCGATCAACTCGGCGACCGGCAGGTCGATCGGCGTGTAGTACACGACCTTGCCCTCCTTCCGGGCCGCTTCGATCAGCGCCGGCGTGACCGCGGTGGGTTCGGGCGCGGCGGCCCGGATCGGCGACGCGAACGCGCTCATGGCTGCGATCCCTGATGCTCGGAGAAGCGTGCGCCTTGAGATGTTTTGGTCCGGCATCGCGATTCTCTCCCTTGCGTTGGGCCGCCTTACGACGCGGCCTTTTTCTAAGATTCAAGCACCCGGCATCGTTGTGCCGGCAATCTCAGCCACACCTTGCTCCCGGGCACGATGTCTTCTTCCGGCGAAGTCACGACCCGGAGCTGGGCGCCGTCGCCGATCTCGATCATATAATCGCGGCTGTGACCGAGAAATACGTTGCGGGCCACGACCGCCGGAAGGACATTATGCCGGTCGCCGGCCGGCTCTGCACGATCGATGTGGATTTCATGCTGGCGGATCGAAATCGCCGCGTCGCGGCCGGCCGCGAGCCCGGCGCCCGTGCACGACACCGCAATGCCGGCGACCGTGATGTGACCGGCGTCGAGCGCCTTGCCTTTCAGGACATTGCTTGAGCCGATGAAGCGGGCGACGAATTCGGAGCGCGGTCGCGCATAGATATCCTCCGGCGCGCCGACCTGCTCGATCTTGCCGGCATTCATGACGGCGATGAGATCGGCGGTCGTCATCGCCTCGGACTGGTCGTGCGTCACGTAGACGGTCGTATAGCGGTATGCGTCATGCAGCCGCCTCACTTCGAATCGCATCTCCTCGCGCAGATTGGCGTCGAGGTTGGACAGCGGCTCGTCGAGCAGCAGGGTCTCGGGCTCGACGATGAGCGCACGGGCAAGCGCGACGCGCTGCTGCTGGCCGCCCGACAGCTCGCCCGGATAACGCGCAGCGAGATCGGCGAGCTTGGTGGTGGTGAGGATTGCCGAAACCCGCTTGGCTATTTCCTCGCGCGGCAATTTACGCAGCGTAAGCCCATAGGCCACATTGTCGGCGACCGTCATGTGCGGCCACAGCGCGTAGCTCTGAAAGATCATCGACATCTTCCGCGCTTCGGGCGCAAGGGTGCGCCGGGCCGACGACAGCACCCGATCGCCCACCACGATTTCCCCTGCTGTCGGTTCAACGAAACCCGCGATCAGGCGCAACGTCGTGGTCTTGCCGCAACCGGAGGGTCCGAGCAGGCAGACCAGCAGCCCGTGCTCGATGCGCAGCGACACGTCGTCGACCACCGCCGTTTTTTCATATCGCTTGGTCAGATTCCGCAGCTCGACCGACGCCACGCAGAGTCTCCTCGCTCCTCCCCCGCAAGTTTCCGCTGGGAGCGCGGGCGTCCCAGGAAACGCATCACCTGCCGGTGAACACGGGCGTGCGCTTCTCCATGAATGCGCGGCGGCCTTCCGTATAGTCGTCGCTCTCGAAGCATTTCTTGACCATGGCGGCGCATTTGGCGAGGTCGCGCTTCGACTCATCCTTGACGACCTCACCGACGATGAACTTGGTGGTGGCAATCGTCATCGGGGCGTTTTCGCCGATCGTGTCGGCATATTTCTTCACATAGGCTTCGAGTTCGTCCGCCTTGACGACGCGGTTGACTAACCCCATGGCGCGCGCCTCTTCGGCATCGAACTGGCGCGCCGTGTAGAAAATTTCCTTGGCGAAGGACGGGCCCACCACGTCGACGAGCTTCTTCAGCCCATGGTACGCATAGCCGAGGCCGAGCTTCGCGGCCGGAACCGCGAAACGTGAATCATCCGAGCAGATGCGCAGGTCGCAACACAGCGCGAGCCCGACGCCGCCGCCGATGCAAAAGCCCCGGATCATCGCAATGGTCGGCTTCGGATAATCGTAGATCGCCGCATTGGCGCGTTCCACGGTCTGGTTGTAGCGCGCGATCGCTTCCTCATTGGCCCGTTCGTTCTCGAATCTCGAAATGTCGGCTCCCGACACGAACGCCTTGTCGCCGGCGCCGGTCAGCACGACGACGCGGACGTCGTTGTCCTTGCCGAAATCATCGAGAATGCGCGCGGTTGCCTCCCACATTTCCAGCGAAACGGCGTTGCGGCGTGCCGGGTTGTTGAAGATCACGTAGCCGACATGCCCCTCCTTGCGGGACAGCATCTTGTCCGTCTGGGCCATTGTGTTCATGGGTTGTCCTCGAATCAGGGTTCGTGGAGAAGGTTATCCGGCGTCATGGCCGGGCTTGTCCCGGCCATCCACGTCTTCCTTGCTGAAGCTCCGCAAGAAAGACGTGGATGCCCGCGACAAGCGCGGGCATGACGGTGGAGAGATGGTTGCCGGCTCAAATGGCATTGGCTTGCCGCAACGCCGCGATCTGCTTGGCGTTGAATCCGAATTCCTTGAGCACCGCATCGGTATGCTGGCCGAGGCCCGGCGGCGGCGCCACCAGTTTGCTCGGTGTGCGCGACAGCGACAGCGGCTGGCTGACCAATGTCAAGGCTTGTCCGTTCTTGGTCTTGACCGGCTGCGCCATCCCGACATGCCTGACCTGCGCATCGGCGAACATCTGATCGATGGAATAGATTGGACCGCTCGGCACGCCGGCCTTGTTGAAGCACTCGACCCACTCGCCGCTGGGACGCTTCGCGGTCAACTGGTTGATTTCGGCATTGAGGGCATCGCGATTTTTCGATCGATTTGCCCCGGTGGCATATTCGCTCCGGGTGAGCAGTTCCGGCGCTTCCAGCGCATGACAGAACCGCTCCCAGATCTTCTGGCCGGCGGTGGCGATGTTGATGTGCCCGTCGGAGGTCTTGAAGACGCCGGTCGGAATGCTGGTGGGGTGATTGTTGCCCGCCTGCTTCGCGACCTCGCCTTTCACGAGCCAGCGTGCGGCCTGGAAATCGAGCATGAATATTTGAGCCTGAAGGAGGGAGGTTTCGATCTGCTGGCCTTTGTGGGACTTCTCGCGTTCCAGCAGGGCGATGAGGATGCCCATGGCGCAGAACAGCCCGGCCGCAAGGTCGGCGATCGGGATGCCCACCCGGACCGGCCCCTGTCCGGGTTCGCCGGTGATCGACATCAGGCCGCCCATGCCCTGGGCGATCTGATCGAAGCCCGGGCGTTCCGCGTAGGGACCATCCTGGCCGAAGCCGGAGATGCTCGCGTAGACGAGGCGCGGATTGATCTTGCGCAGCGCTTTGTAATCGACGCCGAGCCGCGCCTTGACGTCCGGGCGGAAGTTCTCCACGACCACGTCGGCATTTTTGACCATCTTCTTGAACGCCGCGAGGCCCTCCGGGGACTTGAGGTTGAGCGTCATGCTGCGCTTGTTGCGGTGCAAATTCATAAAATCGGGGCCCTCGCGGGGCCCGCCCAATGGCTCGCCGCTTTCGAGGTGAGCCGGGGTTTCGATCTTGATGACATTGGCGCCCCAGTCGGCGAGTTGGCGCACGCAGGTCGGACCCGAGCGCACCCGGGTCAAGTCCAGCACCGTGAAACGCGAAAGGGCCTTCGAGGCCCGTGGAAACGGCATTCGGTAAACTCCAGGCACTTGCGCCCGCACGACAGGCGGACTTACGACATTCCCTGATCTGAGCGGGATTGTCTACGCCTTGACGGGATCGCCTCGGCCTGATGCGATCGCGGCCCGCCGTAAAAGCCGACGAGCCCCCCCTCATGAACAAACCCGATCCCGCGCCGCGCGTCTCAGCCGACCGTCTGCGGACTTTTATTTCGCAGGCCTTCGAAAAAGCCGGCGTGCCGGTGGGCGATGCCGGCATTCTTGCCGAACTCATCACCGAGGCCGACCTGCGCGGCACCGATACCCATGGGGTATTTCGCTTGTCGCTCTATGTGCGGCGCATCAAGGCCGGCGGCATCAATTTGCGGCCGAACATCCGGGTTGTGGCGGAACAGGCTTCGACTGCCGTCGTGGACGGCGACAATGCCATGGGCCATCTGGTCATGCGGTTTGCGGCCCAGGTCGCGATCAACAAGGCCCGCGCGACGGGTGTCGGATGGGTCGGCGCCCGCATGAGCAACCATGCGGGGCCGGCGGCGCTCTACGCCATGATGCCGGTCGCGCATGACATGATCGGCCTCTATTTCGCGGTCGGCAGCAACAACCATCTGCCGCCCACCGGAAGCGCGGAGGCCCTCCTCGGCACCAATCCGATCGCGGTGGCGATCCCGGCCGATCAGGAGCCCCCCGTCGTGATGGACATGGCGCCCACGGTCGCGGCCTTTGGCAAGGTGCGGGTCAAGGCAGCGCAAGGCGAGCCGATGCCGATCGGCTGGATGATCGATCGCGCCGGCAATCCGCTCACCGATGCTAAACGCGCCGGCGAAGGCTTCCTGCTGCCGATTGGCGACTACAAGGGCTACGCCTTGTCGTTGATCATCGGTCTCCTGGCCGGCACGCTCAATCAGGCGGCTTTCGGCCGCGATATCGTGGATTTCATCAAGCATCCGGACGCCGCCACCAACACCGGCCAATCGATTCTGGCCGTGAGAGTCGATGCGTTCTGCCCGATTGAGGTATTCAAACGCAATGTCGATACGGCGGTGCGCGCAATCCGGGAATCCCGGCGGTTGCCCGGCGTCGAACGTGTCTGGCTTCCCGGGGAGCAAAGCCATAACAAGCGGATCGAGCGGGTCGCACGGGGCATTCCCATACCTCCCACGCTGCAAAAGAGCCTCGATGAGTTGGCGCGTGAACTTAATATCTTCGCCATTCTGGAGTGACACCTCTCCCCGCTAGCGGGGAGAGGGAGAAGAAAGACGCGTCGCGACAAGTTTTCCACCGAAAAAGAAACGCGGCACGTCCTGAACTTATTTTTGAAATCTTGAACCCGCTAATCTTCCAAGATCACCGCACGATGACGCGTCAGCGCGACCAGAGGAGCGGACAAATGGTCTTGCAGTCTTTGACCGGGCTACCGACGTTTCTGGCGTATTTCTCCACCGCCTTCGCAATCGGCATTGTTTATTTGCTCATCTACACGCGAATCACGCCCCATAACGGCTTCGCGCTGATCCGCAGCAATGTGCCTGGCGCCGCGATTGCGTTGGGCCTGAGCTTGATGGGCTTCACATTGCCGATGACAAGCGTGATCGCGCATACGGAAAATCTTCTCGATTGCATAGTCTGGGGCCTGATCGCGTTGATAGTGCAGGTCATCGTGTATTTCGCCGCACGCATTCCAGTCCCCAATCTTCCGCAACGCATTGCGGCTGGAGATCTCGCGCCGGCGATCTGGTTGGGAATGGCTTCACTTGCGGCCGGTGCGCTCAGCGCCGCATCGATTTCCTATTGAGCGGGGCTCGAGACGTCGACAACTCAAAGCAACGGAGGGCGTCCACAAGCATTGCCTGCTGTAGGGGCGACCCTTGTGGTCGCCCGGTTTGCGTCCACCAACCGGGCGACCACAAGGGTCGCTCCTACAGCGGCCTTATTGGTCGACGCGAGCGGCCACGCCGGCGTACCGTGCCGCAATCCTCTCCATCAACCACTGCCAGGCCTCCTGCTCCGCGGGGCCAGCGGTCTTGCCGACAGCAATTTGCAGATAGGCGATCTCCTTTTCGATCTTATCGCGCGGCAGCATGTCGAGACGGCTCACCAGGATCGCGGCTTCGATCACCGCCGCCTGGGCGCGATTGAATCCCAGAAAGGGCGCGTGCGTGACAAGACGCAACACGCGGCAGTGGAACCGCGGGCGCGTCTCATCCTCGGTCACGTAATCCACGGCAAGCTCCGCGTGAGCGAGCGCGCCGGCAAGGCGTTGCACCGGTATCTCGTCGGACACGACCGTCGGCCACTGGTGATACCCGGTGAGGCAGCCGGCGAAAATACGCACGTCATCGGTATAATTCGCCACCGCAAAGGGCACATGGCGCAAATTATCGAGCGTCTTCGACGGGCGGAACGGCGCGACGATCCATCCTGCTCCGTCCGCGATAAGGCCGAGCGGCGCCAGGTGCACAACACCGGTCGGATCGGCAGTCGTAACGATGGTTTCGCGGATCAGGGGCATCGCCTCAACGCTCCGATGCTCGCGATTGCAGCGTGGGGCCGATGGCGGATGGCCGGGTCGGATCTTCGCTGGGTCGGTCGACGGCGCATCCCCAGGCCAGGGCTGAGTCCTGCGCGTAGCGCTTGCCGAGCCGCCATGCGATCTCCGCCTTCATCAACTCGGTGCCGAGATAGAAGGCATGGGCGCCATCCGCCGCAACGCCGAGCTTCGGGTAGAGCGACATCGCGTCGCGCGCCACGTGATGGCCATTTCGGCTGTAGACATGGATGCCGTCCTCGGCGACCTCGATGCGGAAATTGTCGTCCTTCACTTGTTCGGCGAATTCGGCGATTTCGCGCGGCGTGTTGGGAAACGGCCGGCGGTCGTGAAGGGCGAGGAGCGCGTCGCCGTAATCCTTCGGCAAGCCGCCGTCTGCGCGCGCCGCGAACATGATCCGCCGCGCTGCATCGTGCTCCTGGATGGTGCGGCGGGTGTGCGGGCTGACCTGCACGACGAGGAGGTTGCGGACGCTGAGCTCCGAGCAAATGCCGAGGAGCATGGCGGTTACGCCTGCGGAATCAGCGTCGGTGAGCTCGGTCAGATTGCCGGTGCCCATGAGAATTTCCGCCTGAGGACGCACGCGCCGCAGCTCGGCATAGCGAGTGAGCGAGGCCATGAATCCGAAATGGATCGGGTCGATGACGGGATCGAGGATGGCGGCGATTCCGCGCCGTTCGGCGGCCTCCGCGGCGCGCACCAGGGAGGCCACGTCTGCGTGCACCGCCGGAATGAGTATCGGGGCAGCTCCGGTATCGGCCGCAATGTCGAGCGTGTGCTCGGTCAGGCTAAGCAAGAAATTTGCGCCTGCGGCGCCGCCGCGCCGCAATTCGTCGGTAGCCGCCGAATCGACGCTGACCGCAAAGCCATTCGCGCGCAGCGCCCGCACCGCATCCTCGAGATGGGGGAACGCCGTGTCCGGCCGGCAGCCGACGTCGATCACGTCGGCGCCAGCCGCGCGCATGGTGGTGGCGCGGTCGAGGATTTGGTCGACCGTCAGCGCCGGCGCATCGACGATCTCGGCAAAGATGCGCATGTCATGGCGGGAGAGGTCAAGGCTGCGGGCGCGTCCGCCGAAATAGGCGGGAAGGTCCTTCAGCTCGTCAGGCCCGCGCTCGAAGGGGACGTCGAACGATTTGGTGAGGCTTGCGAGGTCGACGCGGCAGCGACCGGGCAGGATAACGCGATCGGCATCGATCGGCCGCTTCAGGCGCCGCGTGATGATGGCTTCGGTCATCAGGGCCGCCACCTTCACGCCGACGTCGAAGACCGACCATTCGAATCCGAGATTGCCTGCGCCCGCTAGAACTGCCTCCAGTCTCGCGCGCGCGAAGTGCCCGGTCAGAAATAGGATCCGGTCAGCCATCCGTCACGATTTCGCGCTGGCGGCGAGCGAGGCCGTCCCGCAGTTCGTCAAGCGTTTCGACCACGAGCGTCGCCTCGAAGGACTTCAGCCGCGCGGTATTTTCCAGATCGATCTTGCGCGGATAGACCTTGACGATGCCCTTGGGCGCTTCGGTTTCAAGCTCCGGCGCGGTATCACAAGCAAATACGATGGTGGGAATGCGGCATTTGCCCGCCTGGGCAAAGACGTTGGTGACGAGCGTGTCGGATATGCCGAACACGCATTTCGCCACCGTATTCGATGTTGCGGGCGCCACCACCAGCGTGTGATAGACGCCATAATAGAATAAGCCGACCGGCGCGGCGCTCGCGGTCGTATCGCGGATGATGCGGGCGGATTTCGGCAAATTGAGCTCCTGCCGGTACATACGCACGACCTCGGCCGCGGCCTTGCTCACGAACAGGTCGACGTTCTGGAGCGCGGCGACCATCGCCAGGCACTCCTTGAAGAAATGGCCCGATCCGGTCAGCGCCCAGCCCCAGCGCGGAGTTATCAATTTAGCCATGATAGAATTCTAAATCATTCTCGCCGTTTACACGATGACCCGGATGCCCACCGGCTCGCCGCACAGCGAACGGCCGATCGCCCCATGATCCTTGGGACCAAGAATGAATGCCGGAACGCCACTTGCGGCATGGAAATTCGCAAAGGCCGCGTCAATGATATCGCGCTCCGCCAGATCCGCCACACGTGCTGTCCCCTGCGCTGGTTCGACCTGCTTGACGAGCAGGAGCCGCGCGGCGCCGATCTTGCCCGCGAGCCACGCGGCAAGACTATCCGACGTCACGTCCCAGGACGGCGGAATGTCGGTGGCGCTCAAAGCCATCTGCGTTGGCAGCCACACCGGAACCTGGTGGCCGGCGAGGCCACGGCGGATCGAATCGAGCGAACCGGCGAGCGACAGTGCCTCATGCAGGCTCTTGATCGCGCAACCGTATTGCTCCATGGCGAGCAACGCCATGCGGTGGGCGGTGCGATCGTCAAAGCCCATTTGCACCTGCGCAGCGCGCACTGCATCGGCGAACGGGCCGCCGCCGGGTACGATGACGGCGCTGCCGCCGCAGCCCGCAATCGCGGCGATCCAATTGCCCAAGTCAGCCGAGAACGCGAAGCTTCCGCCCAGCTTGATGACGGTCGGTCCCGGGCGATGCATTAGTTGGCGGCCCGCGGGGTGCCCCCTGCGGCGGGAAAGAGATGATGCACCTTCGCCACCTCGGCGTGCCGCTCGCGCACGATTTCCACTCCGGCGCCGATGTCTAGCTTTTCGACCCTTACGGTGACGCTCGCGACCCGCGGATAGGTCAGTAGCAGCGCGGCAATCCGTTCGGCCAGCGTTTCCACCAGCGCGATATGCTCCTGCGCGGCCACCATCCGGATCGAATCCTTGATGAGGTCGTACGAGAACACATCGCGCATGTCCTCGGCGATACGATCACCGCGATAGATTCTCGCCTCGACATTGAAGCGCACATGCTGCGGCCTGGCGCGTTCGTGGAAGTAGGAGCCAATGCTGACCGGCAAATCGAAATCGCGCACAAAAATGCGGTCGGTCGCCGCGTCTTCCTTATGGGCGTCGATCGAGTATCCGCGCGCCGCCAGCACCCGGTAGTCGACCTTGAGAACCGCCTCGCCGCCGTGATGTCGTTTGAGCGTGTCAGCCGGTATGAGCGCGCGCACCGCCGCGACGGCGTCAGGATCGATCCGCCCGTTGCGATCATGATCGACGCAGAGCGCGCGACGGAACCCGAGCACGTCCGGCGCGAGCGGCAGGAGGCGCGGAATGTCGGGGGTCTCAAGTGAGCCCGCCAGTCCGGCCATCAGGCCACTGGCATGGGCCGCATCGACGAAAAGCGCGAGCTCCGTAATGTCCATATGATCAAGAAGGCGCGCGCCGGTCTTGCGCGCCGTGTCAAGCATGACCCCGGCGAAGCCGCTCTGCTCCATCACGGGTATGAGTGCACTGTCGGCGCGGTCGTCGGCGAACATGACGCCGATAAGCTTCGCGGTGCGAGCGAGCGGAGCCAGCATCCGGATGAGATCGTCACGCTGCCGATCCGGCGACAGTCCGATCTTGACGTAGCTTGCGCCGGCTTCCGCCAGCGCCCATGCGGTGGCGGCGATCCGTTCAACGTCCGCCGCGTGCTCGCCGACGACCGCACTGACCGGCCGCCGCCGGCCGACTGCGGCGACGGTTGCCCGCACCACCTCGGGCGTGACCGTGCCGAACCCCGCTCCGACGTCTTTGAGGTCCACGATATCGGCGCCCTGCTGCACCGCGATTTCGGCCTCTTCCGGGCTGGTGACGCTGGCCAGCATGAGAGACATCACACACCCCCGTCCTGCGCTGCCAGATCACCGCATCGGACCGCGGCCAGCGCGATAAAGACTGCCTTGCTACGCATCGCGACTTTTCGGACCTCTTTTCAAGTTGATGGCGGTCAAATTCACGCTGTCAGAGTACTTCAGACAAGCCGTGTTTCAAGCTGGATTTTCCGATATATGAGCATATGTATTCGACGGGTCTCCAGCGGTAGTCGCCGTAGCCCGCATTGAGCCACCGGGTCCGGCCTTGGGCCAGCCCGATGATAAACTCCGCGAAATGCGGGACCACGTTGGCTGTGAGGCACTGCCTTTTCCGGATTTCGCTTCGCTCAATCTGGGCTACGTGTTCAAAACAATATGTGTTGCATAAAATGACGGAGGCGAAGACGTCGAGCAGGGCCTTGATCCGGGCATTCGTTGCCGTGGCGCTGGTTTTCCTCCTGACCGCAGCGCTTGCGAGGGCGGAGCCGCTCACCATCAAGATCGGATATGTGGGACGCGCCGAGAAAAAGGCAACGATCTCGCTCCTCGATTATCCGCCTGACAATGACGGCGTTGCCGGTACGCGCCTCGCGCTCGACGACAACAACACAACGGGTAAATTTCTCAACCAGCATTTTTTGCTGGAGGAGGTGCGCGTCAAGGACGGAACCGATCCGGCCGACGTCGTCCTGCAGCTCGCCGATCGCGGCATTTCGTTTTTCATCATGGATCTTCCGGCCGATATGCTGCTCAAGGCCGCCGAGGCGGGACGCGGGCGCGATCTTGTCTTCTTCAATGCGGGGGCGATCGACGACCGGCTGCGCGAGGAAGATTGCCGCGCCGACGTGATCCACACGGCGCCGACGCGATCCATGCTGGCCGACGGCCTCGCCCAATATCTGGTGTTCAAACGGTGGCTGCGATGGCTGCTGGTGGCCGGTTCGCACGAAACGGATAAGCTTTTTGCCGATGCGCTGCGCCGCGCCGCCGGGCGGTTCGGCGCCAGGATCGTGGAGCAGCGCGTCTTCGAGGATACCGGCGGCGCACGCCGCACCGACAGCGGCCTCGTGCAAATTCAACGGCAGATCCCGTTGTTCCTGCAAGGAGCGCCCGCCCATGACGTGGTGGTGGCGGCCGACGAAAGCGAGGTGTTCGCCTCCTACCTGCCGTACCGCACGCGCGATCCGCGTCCGGTCGCCGGGTCAGCCGGCCTCGTCCCGAAGAGTTGGGACGCTGCCCATGACCAGTGGGGTGCGAATCAGCTGCAGAACCGTTTCATGCAGTTGTTTTCGCGACGAATGACCGCGCTCGACATCCAGGCGTGGTCAGCCGCCCGGATGATCGGCGAGGCCGCCGCGCGGGTCGCGGCGGGCGATCCGCAGACCATTTTCGCCTATTTGAAGGGACCGGATTTTGCGCTCGCCGCGTTCAAGGGGCAAAAACTCACGCTGCGCGACTGGAACCTGCAGCTCCGGCAGCCTATTCTTCTCGCTGACGGCCGCACCATCGTCTCGGTCTCGCCGCAGGAAGGGTTTTTACATCAGTTCTCTGAACTCGATACTCTGGGGATCGATCGTCCCGAAACGAAATGTCGGCTCAAATAACGATGCAGACTAAAGCGTGTTCCGATGAAATCGAATCATCTCTCCACCGTCATGCCCGCGCTTGGCAAAGCGATGTGGCGATGCGTCAGCGCGGGGATTTGCGTCACCATTGCGTTCGCCGGCGACGCCAGGGCCTATAAGGCTTATGTCTCGAACGAAAAGAGCAACACCATATCCATCATCGATACGGCCGAAAGGAAAGTGGTCGGCACCATCAAGGTCGGCCAGCGGCCGCGCGGCATCGCCATCACCAAGGACCAGAAATACGTTCTGGTGGCAGTTGGCGACGACGACACCATCCAGATGATCGATACCACGAGCAACAAGGTTGTCGACACCCTGCCTTCCGGCCCGGACCCGGAGTTGTTCACCGACGATCCGTCCGGCCGGCTCCTCTACGTGGCGAACGAGAACAACAACACGGTGACGATCATCGATATCGAGCGGCGCGCCCGGCTTGGCGACGTGGAGGTTGGCGTCGAGCCCGAAGGGATGGGATTGAGTCCGGACGGCAAGATTCTGGTGAACACGTCCGAAACCACCAACATGGCGCATTTCATCGACACTGCCACGCGCCAGATCGTCGCCAATATCCTGGTCGATGCGCGGCCTCGCTTCGCGCAGTTCAAGGACGACGGCTCCGAATTGTGGGTGTCGTCGGAAATCGGCGGCACCGTGAGCGTCATCGACCCGGTCAAGCGCGCGGTGAAACGCAAGATCAATTTCACGGTTCCCGGCATGCGCCAGGAGGCCATTCAGCCGGTGGGGATCGCGATCACGCACGACGGCAAGACCGGCTTCGTGGCGCTCGGTCCGGCCAATCGCATCGCGGTGATCGATGCCGCGACCCACCAGGTCCAGAAATTCCTGTTGGTGGGCCAACGCGTGTGGCACATGGCGTTTACGCCCGATGAGAAATATCTTCTGACCACCAACGGTGTCTCGAACGACGTGTCGGTCATCGATGTGGCGGCGCTCAAGGTCATCGATACGATACAGGTCGGCGAGCTGCCGTGGGGTATCGCCATTTCCCAACGCTGACGAGGCTGATTGCCGCTGCCAGAAGCCGGAAGAATGCGGATGAAACCTGTCGGGTTTTTGCTTTTCGCCATCATGACGTTGTTCGCCGGATTGCGCATCGCCGACGCTGCCGACCCGCGCTATCCGGACTGGCCGTGTGTGCAGGCCAAGGTGCCGGACCTCTCGATCGCAGCGATGTGGGACGGCCCGTCGATCGAACCGGCGCAGAAGGCCTGGCAGGATGACCCGGCCATAAGGAATCTCATTGCGCGCCTAGCGGCGCGCCGCATTCCGGTCGAGGAGGCGCAAAAGAGCATCGAGGACTTTCTCGCTGGCGCCGGCGCCGCGAAGGCCGACAAGGGTGTGCTGCTGTTTGCGGGGCTGTTCGAAACGCTCAACCGCGAACGCACCGAAGTCATGAACGGGCTCGAACGGATGCAACGCAGCCAGAGAGAGCTTGTCGACCGCATCAAGGCGGACGCCTCGGCACAGCGTGAATTGCAGGACCAGCCCCAGCCGGATCAAGCCAAGCTTGATGAACTCGGGTCTCGAATCGAGTGGAGCACGCGCATTTTCGACGACCGGCGCAAATCCGTCAGATATGCGTGCGAAGTGCCGGTCACGATCGAACGCCGCCTGTTTACGCTCGGCCGCACCATCCGCCAGCAGATGGAGTGAGGTTTAGACATTGCCGCTGTAGGGGCGACCCTTGTGGTCGCCCCATTCGTCGCATCCGGCAACAGGGCGACCACAAGGGTCGCCCCTACATCATCCGTCGGCACGAATCTAATCGCCCACAGCCGGCGCCGGTTGCGCGTCGACGACCGGCAACAGCGCGTCGGTCCATCCGTCGGTGCCCTCGGGATACCACGCGGCATTGGTATAACCCATGGCGAGGATGCGCTTGGCCGCGTTCCACGACATCCAGCAATCGCGCAGGCAGTAGATCACCAGGAGCTTCGTGCGGTTGCCGCCGGTGACCTGCGCGAGGTTTTTGCGCAGGTAATCCTCGGTCACCGGCGCGAGATCGCCGTATCCGGTATCCGGCAGCCAGATGCTGCCCGGAATGTCTGATCTCGGGCGGTCGCGCCAGATCGTCCCCGGCGGCAGATTGGGCGGTCGCGGCGCGCGCGGCATCACGTCGACGAAAATGGCGGCCTTGTCCTGCCATAGCGTTTCCACCTGCGCGGTCGTCACCACGCGGGCGCCGGCAAGCGTTGCCGGAGTGGGCGCGCGATAATTGTCGGTGCGATAGCCAGCAGGCTCGGGCGTCGCCTCCTCGCCGCGAACGCCGGCGCAAAGAAACGCCGCCAGTCCCAGGGCCAAGATGGCGCAAGATCTTATCATTTCGCCGGTGCGTCGGTCGTGATGGGCCGGTCGTTTTCGTCAAGCAAAGGCACGCCGAATCCGATCAGCAGCCGGTTGATCTCAGTCCTGTTCTCCGCAATCAGCCGGTTGAGCAGCCGCTTCCAGTTCTGGTCGGTCGCGCGAACCCCCATGGCGATGCGATAGGCGAGCTGCGGACCGCTTGAGTCTTTCGTCAGGAGCGTGAGGCGCATCTGCGGATTGGCCAGTCTCGCATAGTAGCCGGCCATCGGTCCCCATAGGACCGCGACATCGATTTCGCCCGACGTGAGGTCCCCCATCATCGCCGCTGCCGAGGAATCGACGCGCGTGTCGACGACCAGCGGATAGGGCTTGGCTTTGGTCAACAGGCCATTGACGGCGAGATACGTGGCCGGCGGCGTGCCGGCGACGATGCCGATACGTTTTGTCTTGAGGCGCGGGTCAGCGAGCGTATCAAGATCGTCGAGCCCGTCGCCCGGCCGCACCACAAACGCATAGGCCGTCCGGTAGTAGGGATTGGTGCTCTGCACCAGCTCGTCGCCCTGCGGAAACCCGGGGATGACGTCGCAACGATGGGCGCCGAGCGTGTTGCGCACGAAGCCGACCGATTGCGGATACCACGCGTAGGCGAGCTTCCGGTTGAGCTTTTGCGCCAGAAGCTCGACCAATTTGTTCTCGAATCCCTCGCCTTTGTCGTTGGAGAACGGCAGGTTATGAGGATCGGCGCAGACGCGCAGGACGTTCGGGTCGACAAGTTCGAGGCCGGAATCGAGGCCCGCGCCTTGTCCATGCGGCGAACGCACCGCGACCGCAATAGACGCCACCCCGGCCAGCAGAAAACGGCCAAAGACCCGCGCCCAGACCGTTGGATTGCACGCACTCATATCAGCGTTTCTCGCCAAAGCAGGCGTCCTCCGCCTTAGTGAACGCCTCGGGCTTAGGCTCGCGCTTTTCCGGCCGCGCCCGTCCGAAGGCCTCGTTGGCGCGGGCACGCAAGTAAATGTAGATGTCATCGATATAGCACGTGACATTCGGATTGGTGCCGAATGCCGGCATGACGTTTTCCTGTGCCGTGCTTACGTTCTTGCGCCCACCCGCCACGACGCCGAGGAAATCGCTGTAGCCGAGCCGCTTGAGCGAATTCTTCAACGCCGGTGCGTAGCTCGATCCTTCGCCGTCGGGACCGTGACAAACGTGGCACTCCGAGTGGTAGCGCCGATAGCCCGAGTACGTGTACCAGTCGACGGTGCCATCCGCCTGTATCTTGTAAGTTGGGCTTCCGTCCTTGTCGAAGTACTCGCCGTCCGCGGACTTGACCGCGGTCGGATCTCCGGATCCGTCGGCGCGAGCAGGCATGCCGGCAATCACCGACAGCCCGAGGGCAATCGTAAAAAAAAGGCTTCTCACGAGCGTTTCCCTTGGCTGCTTTGCGGCAGCCTGTTTTGTGAGGCGAACCGGCGCGTTCCGTTTGGGAACGCGCCGGCCGCCGTCGTCGTTGCCGTCGCTTCGGTTTAGTTGGGAATCGCGAACACCGTGAGTTGGCCGCCAAGCGAGGTATAGTTGCGCAGACCGGCGTAGCCGCCCACTGCACCCAACCCAGCGGTCGGATCCGTTAATCCGGCCGCGAGGCCGATGCCAGCCCAGCCGCCGACGCCGGACAGCACGGCCACATACTGCTTGCCGCCCTGTTCGTAGGTCATCGGGTTACCGATAATGCCCGAGGGCGTCTTGAACTTGTAGAGCTCCTTGCCGGTCTTGGCGTCGACGGCCTTCAGGTAGCCTTCGAGCGTGCCGTAGAACACCACGCCGCCGGCGGTCGACAGGGCGCCCGACCAGACCGAGAACTGCTCCTTGTTCGACCACGCAATTTTGCCGGTCTTGGCGTCCCAGGCTATGAAGTTGCCCATGTTGGTCTCGCCCTGCGGCGGATACATGGACAACACAGCCCCGACATAGGGTTGGCCCGCCGTATAGCGCACGCGGAACGGCTCGTAGTCCATGCACACATGGTTGGTGGGCACGTAGAACAGACCGGTATCGGGCGAGTAGGCGGCCGGCTGCTCGTCCTTCGACCCGAGCGCCGCCGGACAGATGTTCTTGGAGTTCACGTCCTCGCCATTGTGCTCGGTCGAAAACTGCGGCACCACCGCCGGACGACCATAATTCGCCGAGGACTTGTTCATATCGACGCCAGTGGTCCAATTGACCTTGGGGTCGTATTTGTCGGCCACCAGCAGCTCGCCGTTGGTCCGGTCGAGCGTATAGCCGAGGCCGTTGCGGTCGAAATGGACGAGCGTCTTGCGGGTCTGGCCGCCGATCTGCTGATCGGCGAGGATCATTTCGTTGATGCCGTCATAGTCCCACTCGTCGTGGGGCGTCATCTGATAGACCCATCTCGCCGCGCCGGTGTCGACGTCACGGGCAAAGATGGTCATGGACCAACGGTTGTCGCCCGGCCGCTGCTTCGGATTCCAGGTCGACGGGTTGCCGGTGCCGTAGTACATCAGGTTCAAATCGGGATCGTACGAATACCAGCCCCACGTGGTCCCGCCGCCGATCTGCCATTGGTCGCCCTGGAACGTATTGGTGCCTGAATTCGGGCCGACCGGCTTGCCAAGATGCGTGGTCTTTACCGGGTCGATCAGCGTATCGCTATCGGGCCCCATCGAGTAGCCGCGCCACTTGCGTTGGCCGGTCTTCAGATCGTAAGCCGTGACCGAGCCGCGAACGCCGAACTCGCCGCCCGAAATGCCGACCAGGACCTTGTCCTTCATAATCATCGGCGCGCCAGTGGATGTCTCGCCCTTGCCGGCATCGCCATTCTTCAGCGACCACACGACTTTGCCGGTCTTGGCGTCGAGCGCCACCAACGTGGTGTCGGCCTGGCTCAGGAAGATTTTGCCGTCCGCATAGGACAGGCCGCGGTTGACCGTGTCGCAGCACATCACCGGGATGACGTTGGGATCCTGCACCGGCTCATATTTCCAGACGATCTTGTTCTCGTCCTTCAGGTTCAGCGCATAGACCGGATTGGGGAACGGGCCATGAAGGTACATCATGTCGCCGATCACCAGCGGGGCGCCCTCGTGGCCGCGCAAAACGCCGGTTGAGAAGGTCCAAGCCACCTGCAGCTTGCCGACATTGTCCGCAGTAATCTGCTTGAGTGTCGAGTGACGCGTGTTGGCGTAGTTTCCAGTGGGCATAACCCACTGCTTGGCGTCCTGCGACAACTTGATCAGTTCGTCATTTGCATAGACCGAGCCGGCGGCCATCACGGCCGCAGTACTCAGCGCTGTACCGATGAGAATTTTTCGCATCCCATTCCTCCCTGTGAGGTTACCGAGAGGGTGTTCCGATGCGGACAAGCCCAAGCGTGCCCGGTCTCGGCACCAACCCTTGCCTGGGAAAGCATTTCCGGCAGCGTGTCACGGCCTGCGAGGTGCGAGGACCATTTTTCTCTCGGACCCGCATGGCCTACGAAGAAACGCCGACACTCCCGAACCAGCCGACGCTCTTGAAGCCGGAAACTATTACCATACTATGCTCGCAGTTTTGATGGCGCAACAGAAAATGAGGCGGCGATTGAGGGTCGGTGCGCCATAATTGTTTCACAGAAAGCGTCATGATATCGCCTTAATGTGTGTGCCGGGCACATTTGGATTTGGAGCGTCGATCCGTTTCGCGATTCGAAGCGGTGCGTGCAAGCGCACGGGTCGCTTCCGCAAATATGTCCGCGATCGCCTCAACCGCCTCGCCGTCGCGATCGCGGTTCTGTTCGGATTGATTTGTCTTGCCCACGCGCAGGCGCCGGACAACGCGCTTGAGATCGCGCAAGTCGCTCCTGGGGTTTTCGTTCACTTCGGCGTGAATGAATTGATGACCGCTGAAAACGAAGGCGGGATTGCAAATGTCGGCTTCGTCGTCGGCGATGACGCGGTCGCGGTGATCGACACCGGCGGCAGCGTGCGCGAGGGGCAGCGGCTACGCGCTGCGATCCGCGCCGTTACGGCAAAGCCGATCCGCTACGTGATCAATACCCACGCGCATCCGGATCACGCGTTCGGCAATGCCGCCTTCGTGCAGGAGGGAGCCGTATTCGTGGGTCATCGCCATCTGCCGCGCGCGCTTTCGGAACGCGGGCCGTTCTACCTCAATGCATTCCGGCGCATCATGGGAGATGTGCTGGACAATGTTGAGCTTGTTGCCCCGCAGCGGCAGATCGACGATGAGGAGAGGCTCGATCTCGGCAACCGCGTGTTGACGCTTCATGCGTGGCGGGTCGCCCATACGGATAACGACCTCACCGTCCTGGACGAGGCTACGCAAACGCTGTTTGCCGGCGATCTCGTCTTTTTGCAGCACATTCCGGTGGTTGACGGCAGCCTGCGCGGCTGGCTGGCGGCGCTCGGACCCCTTGCCCGCATTCCGGCCAGCCGCGCCGTTCCGGGTCACGGACCGTTAGCCCCATGGCCGGTCGCGCTTGACGATGAACGCCGGTATCTTGAGCGCCTGGCGCAAGATTGCCGTGCCCTGATCGCAAGCGGGACGCCGCTTGCGGCCGCGGCAGCGACCGCCGGAGCTTCAGAAAGATCACGCTGGGAGCTGTTTGCGGAGTATAATGCCCGTAACGCGACGGCAGCTTTCGCCGAATTGGAATGGGAGTGACGGGATGACGTTCGATGCGATGCACCCATGCGGAGTGCGATCACGGGTGCGACAAGGCATGCGGACGCTGCAGGCGGCGGCTATTGCCCTGACGATCGGAGGCAGCTTGACGAGCCCGCTGTTCGCCGCAGAGCAAGCGGATCCCTGGCCAGAACTCGCCCGCGACATCTTCAACGGACGCGATCTTAAGGATGGCGCCGGTCTCATCGCAATCGACATGCCGTATCGCGCCGAGGACGCCGCGATTGTTCCGGTGACGTTGCGCGCCACGCTGCCGCGCGGCGACGCGCGCACCGTCAAGACGATCACTCTCGTGATCGACCAGAACCCGGCGCCGGTCGCCGCCACCTTCCGGATCGGCGGCGGGGTCACCATGATCTCTACGCGCGTGCGCGTCGATTCCTACACCAATGTGCACGCGGTCGCCGAGTTGAGCGATGGCGGGCTTTACGCTTCCACCGTATTCGTGAAGGCGTCGGGCGGCTGCTCGGCGCCGACCACAAAGAACGCCGAGGAAGCCAAGGCGGGTTTGGGGCAGATGCGGTTTCGGCAGTTTGCCAAGCCTGCGGACGGACCGATCAGCGGCCCGCGCGAAGCGCAGATCATGATCCGCCATCCCAACAATTCCGGCCTGCAGCGCGATCAGGTGACGCTGCTGTACGTCCCGGCGTTTTTCGTCAGGGAATTGCGTGTCTGGCAAGGCGATGAGCTGGTGCTGGCGATGGACGGCGGCATTTCGATCTCGGAAGATCCCAATATCCGATTCAGCTACTTGCCGAACGGGGCAACGCGCTTCCGGGTCGAGGCGGTCGATACCGACGGCCATGTATTCAAGGGCGAGTGGCCGGTCGAAGCGGCGATGTGACGGTCGGCGTGTCGCCAACGTTACCTGCCGTAGGGGCGACCCTTGTGGTCGCCCGGTTTGCGCACGGCGTCGGCAATAGGGCGACCACAAGGGTCGCCCCTACATCAGCATGCGGCAACGTTTGACATTACCTTAAATCACCTTGTCCCGGCGCAGCGCCGCGATCGCCGCTGCGTCGAGCCCCAGCTCCTGCCGCAGAATCTCGTCCGTATGCTCGCCCAACGTCGGGGGCGGGCGGCGCACCGAGGCGGGGGTGCCGGAGAATTTGTAGGGCGGCCCCACCAGCTTGAGGTCCCCGACTGTCGGGTGCTCCACGGTCGCGATCATCTCGCGGGCTTGCGTCTGCGGATCGGCGAGCGCCTCGGCGACCGAATTGATGCGGCCGCACGGCACGCCGGCGGCCTTGAGTTTGGCGAGCCAGCTGTCGGCGGTATCGGCGGCGAGCGCTTGCGCGATCGCGCCATCGACGAGAAGGCGGTGCTCGACGCGGGCGCGGTTGGTGGCAAAGCGCGGATCGTCGGCCCATTCCGGATGACCGAGCACGGCGACGCATTTGGCGAACTGGGTGTCGTTGCCGATGGCGAGCGCCATCATGGCGTCCTTCGCCGTGTAGGTAGTGTAAGGCACGATGCTCGGATGGCCGTTGCCGAACCGCCCGCCGCCGCGTCCGGACACGAGCACGTTCGACGCCACATTGACCAGCATGTGGAGCGCCGACTCGTAGAGCGACAGTTCGACTTTCTGGCCGCGGCCGCTGCCATGGCGGGCATTGAGAGCGGCAAGTATGGCGTTGCACGCCAGCATGCCGGTGCAGACATCCACGATGGCGACGCCGTATTTGGTCGGCGGACCGTCGGGTTCGCCGCAGATGCTCATCAGGCCGGACTCGGCCTGAAGAACGAAGTCGTAGCCGGGCAGCGCCGCCTTGGGGCCGGTCGAGCCGTAGCCGGTGATCGAGCAGCGCACCGCGCGGGGCGCGTTCCCGTCAAACCAGGCGTCCGTGAAGCCCCATTTGGCGAGCGTGCCGAGCTTGAAGTTGTCGATCACGATGTCGGCTTTTTCGATCAGCCCGGCAAGCAGCTTCTGTCCGGCCGGCACGGCAATGTTCAGCGTCATCGAACGCTTGTTGCGATTGGCGCTGAGGAAATAGGCGGACTCGCTGCCCGCGAATGGCGGCCCCCAGCTGCGGGTGTCGTCGCCGCCCGAAGGCGGCTCGACCTTGATGACGTCGGCGCCCATGTCGCCCAGCATCATGGCGCAGGTCGGTCCGGCGAGCACCCGCGTCAGATCGAGCACCCGAATGCCGGCAAGCGCCCCGTTGTTTGCTTCGCTCATCGCGCCGTCTTGCCGTTCTTGCTTGCGCCTTTGCGCATCGAAGGCGGCGCGTTCAGGTCCCTGGCGCAGCCTTCAAGATAAGCTTCAAGCTCCTGCTTGTTGCGCATGCGGAACTTCTGGAAATCCGGCTTGCGGCCTTGAAGGAACGCGTTCATGCCTTCGAGGCTCTCCTCGGAGCCCCACACATGCGCCAACAGCTCCATGCCGTGCTGCCAGGAGGCGTAGAGCAGGTCCGATTCGAAATTCAGGCTCTTTTTGGTCATGCGCAGGGTCTGCGGGCTGTGGCCCTTGATGGTCTCGCACCAGATGAGCGTCTCCTTGAGCAAATCCTGCGGCGGCACGCATTTGTTGATGAGGCCGATTTCAACGGCCTCGCGGGCGGTGAAGCGGCGGGCGCAGAAGATCATTTCGCGCGCCAGCCGCTCGCCGATGATGCGCGGAAGATATTGCGTGGCGCCGACGGTCGGACAGGCGCCGACCTTGGCGCCGGTCTGGCCCAATACGGCATTCTCCGATGCGATGACGAGGTCGCACCACAAGGCAAGCTCGTGGCCGCCGCCCATGCACCAGCCGTTGACCATGGCGATGACCGGGATGGGCAGGCCGCGGATCGTCATCGCAAGCCCCTGCATGCGGTCGTTCCACATCGCCGCATTGGTCCAGTTGAGCCGCATCATGGCGTGGAAATCACCGCCCGCCGAAAACGCCTTGTCGCCCGCGCCGGTCACCACCGCACACGCAATCGAGGGATCGTGGCGGGTTGCCTTCAGGGCATCGATCAATTCATCGAGCGTCTGCTCGCGAAACGCATTGCGCACGCTCGGCCGGTTGATGGTGACCCACGCCACCTGATCCTTCACATCGTAAAGGATATCGGCGTAGCCGCGGTCATTTGCGGCGACCGTCCTGGTGCTCGGCGTTTTGGCCGGTTTCTTCGCCATGATTGTTCCCTTGGGCCGCGGGCTTGCCTGCCGGCGGCGTTGTATGACAGCGCTGGAGGACCGACAAGGCGGGCAAATCCGTAGGTTCGTAGGGTGGGCAACGCGCCGACGCAGTGACGTCCCAAGTTATGCGCGAACGTGTCGGCGCGTTGCCCACCCTACGAAGCCTACGTTTCCCTCTTCAGCACATACCGCCCGGTCTTCACCTCGCGGTCGAGCCGGTCCGCCTCGCGCAGGATCGTCCAAGCCTGGACGATGGTCCGGTGCGGCACATCGTCGAAGAATTGCAGAATATCGGCAAAGTGCCGCGGTGCATCGAGGCGCGCTGCGATTTCGGCCGCGAGCGCGTCGGGGCCGATGTTGCGATCCGGGCGCGGCGCGTCCTTCCCGGCTGCAGCGTCCGCGAACGGGTAGGCGATCGCCTCGTACTCGCTCAGATCCGAGCCCTCCGGAATGGTGGCGTCGACGCCCCATTTGGCCGTGAGCGGCGCCAGCGGCCCTTTGCCGACCGGCAGCTGCACGCTCGGATCGAGATGGGAGCCGCGCGCGCCCTCGACCACGATAATGTCGCGCGCGGGCTGCACCCGGTAGGCGAGCGCGCGTTCGAGCTGCGCCGGATCGAAGATGTCGATGTCGTCGTCGGTCACGACCACGTGCTTGACGCGCTTGAGCGACATCAGCGCCAGCACCGCGTTCTTGCCCTCGCCCGGCCGTTTCTTGATCGCGGCGTAGAGATGGAAGTTGCAGCCCGACGGCGCCGGCGCGTAGACCGCCTTGCCGACGATGCCGGCGGTCGCCAGCGCCTGCCAGGCGCTGCCCTCGAGCGGCGGCGCCACCAGGTAATCGACCTCGTCCGGCATGTGCAGCGAGTAGAACACCGGGTCGCGGCGATGGGTGATGGCGTTGACGCGAAAGATCGGGTTCCACTTGATCGGCCCGACGAAGCCGGTGAAGTCGCCGAACCGGCCTTCATCCTTCGTCCATCCGGTCGGGAGCAGTTCGCCTTCGAGCACGATCTCGGCGTCGGCCGGCACTTCAAGATCGACCGTCTCGCACTTGACAAGCTCGATCGGTGCGCCCGCGAGACCGCCCGCCAGCTCGAATTCGTCGAGGCCGGACGGCGCCATGTGGGCGGCCGCCATCATGATCGACGGGTGGGTTCCGATCGCGACCGCGAAGGGCAGCCCGCGGCCCTGACGAAGCGCGCGGTCGTAGAACAGCTTCAAGTCGCTGGCGCCCACCAGATCGACGCTGGTCTCGCGCCTGGTCCGGATCATCAGCCGATAGGCGCCGGCATTGCGGCCATATTCCGGGTCGCGGGAAATGCCGATGCCGGAGGTGATGTAAGGACCGCCATCGAGATCACTGATCAAAGGCACCGGCAGCGCCGTGAGGTCAACGTCGTCGCCCGTGAGGATGACGTCGCGGACCGGTCCGGTGTTCATCATCACGGGCGGCTTGCGTTCGCTGATCCGCTTCAGGAAGGCCTTGCCGATGTCGCGGTGATGGCAGTCGAGCGCCGCCCCCATGCGGGCGCGGGAGCCGACGATGCCGGTCACGATGCCGATGTCGTAGCCGCGCACCCGCGTAAACCACAACGCCGTTCTCGATGCCGCGATGCGCGCCGAGACGTGCCGCAAGTCGACTTCATCAGCGACCCGCTCCAATTCGCCGATCGCGATGAGCTTTTCCAGATAGTCACGGAACCGTGCCGACATCTTCGCCCGCGCCCTTGTATGTCAAAACGCAATTCAACCTCACCAAAGTTAAATCATTTTTCGACGACGCGGGACCCTGTGTAGGGGCGACCCTTGTGGTCGCCCGGTTGCGGCTGACGCAATCGACGATGGGAACCCGGAGAAGGTCCCGGCATGACGCGTTTTATTAATCCGGCTAGGCGCACGCGGTGCGCGCAAGCCGGGCGACCACAAGGGTCGCCCCTACAACAAACCGCGGCATCAAAATACATCGGGGCGAGGAACCCAGGCTCCTCGCCCCGATGCGTGATAGGAAACCTCTACGCGATGGCGCGTCAGCTTTTCAGCCGCTTGTTGCATTCGCTGTAGTAGCCGCCGCCCTTCTGAATCCAGTTGAGGCCGCCGTTGCCGTTCGCGCCCTTGTTCTCGTTGTATTGATCGAGGCACGTATGCATCCGCGCCCTGCCGGCGGTCTCCTTGGAATATTTGGGCGACACGGCAGTCGGGAATACCGCTTCGCCGGCGGCGGACGGAGGAACTGCGCCTCTTGGAGCCGGAGCCGGCTTGGCTGCGGGCGGAGCCGTTGCCGTCGCGCCAGGCGTCGCCGGTTCCTCAGCCGCAGGCTTAGCCGCGCCGCGGGTCAGACATTCCTTTACGAAATCGCGATATTTGAGGTTTGCGGTCTCGTTTGCAGATTTCTTCGCACTCCATTCATCCGCACAGACTTTCATTTTGGATTGCGCCACAGCCGGCGCGGCAGAGAACGCGATGGCGGTACAAACCGCGGCGGCACAGAGAGCAGCAAGTCCCGACTTCATGATGACATCTCCTTGTTGAGACCGTTTCAACGGAACCGATCGGCGGGCACCTGATAAGCCGATTGCACGGCCTTCGCAAGTCGTCGGCGGCACGCCTATCGCGGCTTATTGCATGTATTCATATCCTCTTTCTCGCGTGTTCCGCGAAAAAGGGCATGAATAGCCCAATCAATTTAGAATAATTCCCAACGTACGAAATAGTTCATTCCGCCATGAGAAAATGGTTCAACGCCATCCGAAACATCTCTGATATCCAAGACCTTGTATTCTGAATTTCTGGCATTTCAGGAATTTAGCATATCAGGAATTTGCGAGACCCATATTGGGCAATTCTGTGAATGGATCATTTTCGCCCGACAAGATCGATCAGGGCCGCCATGCCGACGTGCCCGGTACCTTCGCTGGTCATGCTGTCGTGCTCGGCAATTCGCAATTCGGATAAGCCGCCGAATTCAGCCTCGAGCAGCGCGCGGGTGTAAAGATTTTCCACGAGCGACGGCCCCCCGGTCCGGTAATTGAGCTGCTCGGGCCGGTAGCCCTCGATCAGCAGCAGGCCGCCCGGCTTGAGGGCGTTGCGCATGGCGGCGAAAACATGCCGCCGCTCGTCCGGCGTCAGAAATTGAATGAAGATCGCCACGACCACGTCGAACTGCGCCGCCGGCCACTGCCATTGCACCACATCGACCTCAACGGTGCGCAAGGCGACGCCGCGCCGCTTGGCAAGCGCCTGGGCTTTGCCGAGCGCGGTCGGCGACCAGTCGGTCGAGAGCACATCGAGACCGCGCTCAGCGAGCCATACCCCATTGCGCCCCTCGCCGTCCGCGACCGCAAGCGCCGAGCCGGCTTCCGGCAGCATGTCAGCCTGCGACTGGAGAAATGCATTCGGCGCGGTGCCGAAGACGTAATCCGGCACTGAGAAGCGCTTCTCCCAGCGTTGGTATTCGCTGTTCGGCAAGTCTTCCCTAGAGCGCGTTCCCATGTTGATCCATTTCTCCGGAGTCATGGCTGGGCTTGTCCCGGCCATCCACGTCCTGCTGGCCGAAGCCCGCCAAGAAAGACGTGGATGCCCGCGACAATCCCCGGATCAAGTCTGGGGACGGGCATGACGGTCTCTGGCGACAATTTATTCCTCCGGCGCGTCGACGATCGGATCGTACCGCTGGATATCGAGGCCGAGCAAGTTCCAGCTCTGCACCATGTGGGGCGGCAGCGGCGCCGTCACATCGATGAGGCCGCCGCGCGGATGTGGCACCGCGATGCGCCGGGCCAGAAGGTGCAGGCGGTTCTGGATGCCGCCCGGCAGGGTCCAGTTCTCCTTGTTGAAGTATTTCGGATCGCCGACGATCGGGTGCCCGATATGGGCAAGATGGGCGCGCAACTGATGGGTGCGGCCGGTCACCGGCTTGAGCGACACCCAGGCGAGTTGCTGCGCGGAGGTCTCGACCACCGCATAGTAGGTCACCGCGTGGCTCGCCCCCTCCTCGCCGTGGCGGGCGATGCGCATGAGGGATTCGTCCTCGCGCTCCTCCTTGGCGAGGAACGTCGAGATGCGGCCCTGGCGCGGCTTAGGCACCCCCGCCACCAGCGCCCAATAGATCTTGCGCGCCTCCCGCGAGCGGAACACCTTGGCGAGCGCGGACGCCGCAAAGCGCGTCTTGGCGACCAGCAGGCAGCCCGCCGTATCCTTGTCGAGCCGATGCACCAGGCGCGGGCGCTGACCGCTTCTATCGCGCAAGACGTCCAGCATGCCGTCGACGTGGCGCGTGGTGCCGGAACCGCCCTGGACGCTAAGCCCGATGGGCTTGTTGAGGACGAGAACGTCGTCATCCTCATAAAGCGTGATCGCACGCAGAAACTCACGCGTCTTTTCTTCCGCTTCCGACAGATCAGCCGTTTTCGGCGCATCGAGCCGAAGCGGCGGGACGCGCACCGACTGCCCCTCCTCCAGCCGATCCTTGCCGTCGACCCGCTTGCCGTTGACGCGCAGTTCGCCTTTGCGGATCACGCGCTGGATGTGGGAGAACGACAGCGACGGAAATCTCGCCTCGAGAAAGCGGTCGACCCGCATGCCGGCTTCATCGGCCGTGACCATGACGGTCTGGACTTTGGTGGCTTCCTGGGGAAGCGAAACCGGCGCGACGACCTCCCGCACCGTTGACGGTCGTACCCGACGTGGCGCCGCCGCCGGCCTTTCAGACTGGCGAAGTGGCGTGCCGGCGCCGATGCCACCGCGCTTGCGTCGAATCAGCGGTTCTATCGGAACGTCGCTGCCCCGATCGCCGTGGCCCTTGCGATTGTGATCGCGCGGGCCGGCGAGTTGCCGTCCGCCCCCGGGCTGTCTGGGTCCACGTCCTCTCGTCACACACCACTCCTTCGCCCCAATTCCAAATGCTTTCACGATCAGCGGTATATATCATGCTAAGGATGTCCACCGTGTCGCCTTCGACGCGATAAACAATGACATATGGCGTGCCCGGAACCGCCAAAAGCCGCATCCCTTTCGTTTTGCCGGGTCGTCCCGACGTGGGGAGGGTGAGCAGACGGCCGGTGACTTCCGCAATCCGGAACACGAAGCTTCTCGCGGCGTCCGGATCAAATTTGGCTCTGAATGCGTATATCAGCTCGAGGGCCTTGAGGGTATCCGCGTTCCAACGCAACTTCATCGCTACAGCCACATCACCATGCGGCCCCCCTTGTTGGTCATCCGCGCAAACACTTCGCCGACCTCCTCATCGGTCGCGAAACGACCATGGTTGGCGGCATCGCGCTCGGCCTTGGCAATCTTTCGCGGCGACAAATGCACCTCGGGGCTCTGTTGATCGAGGGCCGCCAACAAAACCTCGACGACCTCCCACTGGCGAGCGTCGGGCAGCGCCCTGACCCGCTTTAAGACTCTCTCCAATTGCTGATGCATCGATTCCTCCAATTCGTGGCGGCATGCCAGACCACCACGTTCCCCTGGGTGCGCTCTCGAAAACGCGGAGGTCTTTCTCCAGCTATCCGGGCGTTCCGATAGGAATAAGATGCAATCTTATAGGACTATTCATATTGAGTCAAGGGTAGGCGGGAAGCGAAACCCGGGAGCGGCGTTGCCGAATTGATAGCACGGCGCCGGATTTCGCTTCCCCCTCAATCCAGGCTAGGCTTTGCTTCAAAATCAAAGCCGGCGCACCGAACCTGCCGGCCCCGTCAATAGCGTCAACAGGGGGAGCTCGATGAAAATACTGGCTGCAATCATGGGGACCGCCGTCATCCTGTCGCCGGCGTTTCACGCCCATGCCCAGTCCGCCGCCCCCAAAGTGGCCGACGCCAAGCCTGGCGATGTGCGCGTGATCGCGACCGCCGCGATCCGGGACCCGCTCAACGCCGTACTGAAGCAGGCGGAAGCGGTGATCGGTAAGCCGATTGTCGCGGAATACGGTTCGGCGCGAGGCAATCTGAAAGATGAAATCCTCAAAGGTCAGGATTTCGAGGTTGCGATCCTGCTGCCGGATGTCGATGACGAAATCGAGGGCGCCGGCAAGATTGCGCCTGGCCGATTCGAAATCGCCCGCGTACCGGTGGCGTTGGGGCTGCGCGGCGAGGCTCCTGATCTCGGCGTCGGCTCACCGGCCGCGGTCAAAGCCGCGATGTTGAACGCGAAATCGGTTAAGTACGCCCCGACCGGCGCGGCGCTGATGACGGTCAAGAAAATCCTGTCGACGCTCGACATCGCCGACAAGATTCACGATTCAAGCACGGTGCGGGCAGAGATGCCGCTCGCGGCCGGGGAATATGAAATCAACATCTATCCGTTGAGCGAGATCATTCCCAACCGGAAGCTCAAAAATCTCGGCGCGGTGATTGCGCAGTTGCAGGTGCCCGCCATCATCGAGGCGACGGTCGGCAAGCGGGCCGCCGATCCGAAAGCGGCGCTTGCTCTGATCAGGTTCCTGCAAGGTCCGGCCATCGACCAGGCGCTGAAGGACTACGGCATGGAGAAGGGCGAGATCAGCAAATAGGAGCTGTAGCCCGGGTTGAGCGCAAGCGAAACCCGGGGACGACGGCGCCGTGTTGATGGGGCGGTCCCGGATTTCACTGCGCTCAATCCGGGCTACAAGTCCGTCACTCTCCTCCCCGCTCCCGCCGCAGCTTCGCCCAGTATTCCAGCCGCTTCCTGATCTCGCGTTCGAAGCCGCGCTCGGGCGGATCATAGAAGCGCGGGCGGCCAAGCGCTTCCGGAAAGTAGTTCTGGCCGGAGAACGCATCGGGCGCGTCGTGGTCGTATTCGTAGCCTGCCCCGTACCCCTCGCCTTTCATCAGCTTGGTCGGGGCGTTGAGGATGTGCTTGGGCGGCAGCAGCGAGCCGGCTTCCTTGGCGGTGCGCATCGCCGCCCCGAAGGCCGCGTAGGCGCCGTTCGATTTCGGCGCGGTCGCGAGGTAGATCACGGCTTGCGCGATCGCAAGTTCACCTTCCGGGCTGCCGAGAAAATCATAGGCGTCCTTGGCGGCGTTGGCGATGACGAGTGCCTGCGGATCAGCAAGGCCGATGTCCTCGACCGCCATCCGCACCACGCGCCGCGCCAGATACAGCGGGTTCTCGCCGGCGTCGAGCATGCGGCAGAGATAATAGAGGGCGGCATCCGGATCGGAGCCGCGCACCGATTTGTGCAACGCCGAGATCAGGTTGTAGTGGCCGTCCTGGGACTTGTCGTAGATCGGGGCGCGGCGCTGCAAGATGTCCTGCAGCTTGGCGGCATCGAAGATTTCGTCGCGGCGGGCGGCCCGCCATGCCTCCTCGGCGAGCGTAAGGGCGGCCCGGCCGTCGCCGTCTGCCATGCGAACCAGGGAGGTGCGGGCCTCCGCATCGAGCGGCAGCGCCCGGCGTTCGATCGCCTCGGCGCGCGCGAGCAGCTGTTCGATCGCGGCCGGATCGAGCGGCCGGAACACCAGCACGCGGGCGCGCGACAGCAACGCGGCATTGAGTTCGAAGGAGGGGTTTTCGGTGGTGGCGCCGACCAGCACCACGGTGCCGTCCTCCATCACGGGAAGAAACGAATCCTGCTGGGCCCTGTTGAAGCGGTGCACCTCGTCGACGAACAAGAGCGTGCCGAGCCCGGTCTCGCGCCGCGCCCGCGCTGCGTCGAACGCCTTCTTGAGATCGGCGACGCCGGAAAACACCGCGGAAATCTGCTCGAAATGCAGTGCCGTTGCATCCGCCAAGAGCCGCGCCACCGTGGTCTTGCCGGTGCCGGGCGGCCCCCAGAACACCAGCGATCCGAGCGTGCGGGTCTCCAGCATGCGGGTGAGCACGCCGTCGGGACCGATGAGATGATCCTGGCCCACCACTTCGGAAAGCTGTTGCGGCCGCAGCTTGTCGGCCAGCGGTCGCGGCGCATCGCGATCCAATCCGGCCGCTGCGAACAGCCCTCCAGGCTCGTGCGTGCGCCGCGCCTTCATCCACTGAAGACGGCGGAGATCTGCTGCCCGCCGCGTTGGATCGTGAGCCGCCACACCCGGCTCGGCTGGCTCACGGCGCGCACCAGATCCTGCGTGGTCTCGATCTTGGCGCTGTTGACGATAAGCACGACGTCGCCCTTTTGCAGGCCGAAGCTCTGCGCCATCGATCCAGTCTCGACATCGGTGACAACGACGCCTTTTGAATCGATGTCCATCCGCAATTCGTCGGCAAGCGCCGGCGACAGGTTTGCGACCTTGGCGCCGAGAAACGGCGAGCGTGCCTTGATGAGGGTTTCCTCGCGCGGGGTATCGGGCGCCGATTCGAGCGCGACCGCAAGCCTGACTTCCCGGCCGCTGCGCAGGATGCCGACATTGGCCTGGCCGCCCAGCGGCTTGGTGGCGAAGCGATAGTCGAACGCGTTGACGTCGTCGACTTCCTGGCCGTCCACCGAAACCACAAGATCGCCGGTGCGCATGCCGGCGCGGGCGGCCGGGCTCCTGGCTGCGACGCTCTGCACCAGGGCGCCGACCGGCCGTTTAAGGCTGAGGCTTTCGGCGATCTCCGGCGTGATCGCCTGCAGCTTGGCGCCGAGCCATGGCCGCCGCACGACCGCACTGCCGCCCTGCGCGGAAGCAATCACGCCGCGCACCATATTGGCCGGTATGGCAAAGCCGATGCCCTGGGAGCCGCCCGATCGGGAAAAAATCGCCGTATTGATGCCGACCAGGCGGCCGCCGAGATCGACCAGCGCACCGCCGGAATTGCCCGGATTGATGGCGGCGTCGGTCTGGATGAAGAACTGGTAGTCGGTGATGCCGACCTGGGTGCGCGCCACGGCGGAGACGATGCCGTGGGTCACGGTCTGGCCGACGCCGAACGGATTGCCGAGCGCCAGCACGATGTCTCCGACGGCAAGCGCGTCCGAATCGCCAAGATCGATTGCGGCGAACCGCTCGCGGGTGTCCTTGAGGCGCAACACCGCCAGATCGGAATGCTGATCCTTGAGCACGACGTCGGCCTCGAACTCGCGTTTATCGGCAAGCGACACCTTGATCTGGTCGGCATTTTCGATGACGTGGAAGTTCGTCACCACGAGGCCGGCCGGGTCCACGATCACGCCGGAGCCGAGCGAGCGCTGGACCTGCTCCTTGCCGCCGCCGAAGAAGCGCCGAAAGATCGGGTCATCGAACATCGGGAAGCGATTCTCGACCACGCGGGCGGCATAGACGTTGACGACTGCGGGCGCCACCCGCTTCACCACCGGCGCATAGGACAGCTTGATCTCCCCGGCGGAGGACGGCACCCGCACCTCCTGGCCCATGGCAGGCGCCCAGGCGAGAATGACCAAAAGGCTCGCAACCAGACGGGAAATCATGAGGACAGCTCCGAATCCATACCGGCCCAGGCGCCAAGATATGGAGGATACAGAATCTATATAGAGCGCGGGATACGGGACTTGAAGTGCGGCGGTTGTAGGACCGCGGGCATCTGCAAGCGCCTTCCCCACATCCGAGTGCGCCACATCCGATTGCTCTGCTGCCGCGCTCCGGGCGGTCGCGCCAAATGCAACCGCCCTGTCAACCCCCTTTCGGCCTGACGAAAAAACGGCTATGTTCGATCAACTACGGTGCAAAGGCATCTCAATAATCCACGTCAGGTTGGAAAGGGCGCCCTCAAATGAAAAGCATCTCAGTCTCAGTTGTTGCATTGGCGGTCGCGACGCTCGGTTTCGCCTCCGCCGCGCAGGCTCAGCAGCAGGCGAAAAAATTGTTCTTCGAGGGCGATATCGTTCGCCACGCGCTACCTGCTCAGGCCGGCCCGTTCTGCGTCCTGGTCAATCAGTACAAGCGCGGCGAGGCGGTCGCATTCCGCATCCGCGCGTTGCTGCCGAACGGCGAAGTGGCCGACGACAAGGTTCTCAAGAGCTTGGTGGTGGAGCTGGGTAACGGCCAGCGGCTGCCGGCCGGCTACAAGCCCCATGGCGCGCCGCCGACCGATTATTTCTGGTCGCTGTTCTGGACCATCCCGACCGACCATCCGACCGGCTCGATCGGCTACAAGGTCATCGCCACCATGAATGACGGCTCTACGGTGGAATGGAAGCCGTTCAATCGCCCGACCACGGAATTGATGGTGGTCGCCGGCGACCCGGAAATAAAGAAATAATTAACGCTCTTTAAGAGGTCATCCATGAGCTTTGGCAGCGGCCGGCTGGCCGGGTTGTCGTGTGCGCTGGCGTTGCCCGTCGTGGCGTCACTGGCGCTGATGTCCCAACAGCCGGCGGCTGCGGCGGCCCTCGGACCGCAAGTCGAGGTCGGGGAGCCAGCCAACGGCTACGTCGGGCGGCTTGACGTATCTCCGACGCACGCCCCGGCCGGAACGCCGGTAACGCTTTCCGCCGAGGGCCTCCCGCCCGGCCAGGAATTCCAGCTGGTGTGGAATACCGCCAGCGGCGCGTGGAAGGTGACCGAGGCCGAGTATCATGGCCGCGAATTCACGCCGGTCGCCTACGAGATCGCCAAGGCCAAGACCGATCAGTCCGGGCGCCTTTCGGTGAATTTCATCGCGCCGGACGACTACGGCTTCATGCACGACATCGTGCTGCAGCAAGGTTCCCGCCTGTTCACCCACGTGGGCTTCAACCTTGACATGACGGTGGAGATTTCGCCGAAGAGCGGGCCGCCGGGCACGCCGATCAAGGTCGACGTCAAAGGCATCGGCTACCGGTCGCTCTATAACTCGTGGGACGTGATCTACGACAACAACTTCACCGGCTGGATGTCGTCCGTCACCACGAAGGGGGCGGCGGGCTTCACCATTCCGGCGACCGGAGGGCCGGGCGTCCACGTCATTGAAATAATGCACGGCGAGTTGACGTTTCCGTACCGCAATCCGGAACAGAATCCGGCGCCGGGCCGGCCGCGTTTTGCGTTCCAGTTCACCGTCACGGACGGTGCGCCGGTGATGCCGGCGCCTCCGGGAGAGCAGGCGCAGAAGGTCGTGCGCACCCTGCCGCCGCAAGGCGAGCTGGTGGCAGCGCCGCGATTCTCCGGCGTCGGCGAGCCGGCTTTGGTGCGCGGGGAGGGCTTGGAGCCGGGCAAGAGCTATCAGCTGAACTGGACGCGCGTGGTCGGCAACCGCATGACCGGCCAGGGTTGGGAGGAAATATCAAAGACCATCGCGGAAAGCCGGGCGGACGGAGCGGGACGAGCGGAATTCCGTTTCGCGACGCCCGATGATCTCGGCGGCACCCACGGCCTGTGGATCGACACCGGCGCTAGGAAAAAGATCGGGTCCTATTGGATCAAGCCGACCGCCTTGCCCATGGACGTGACCCGCGGACCAGCCGGCACGACCTTCACCATCCATCTCAAAGGCGTCGGCTGGACCGAGACCGCCAACCTCTACAACGTCGTCTACGACAACAACTACACCGGCTATGTTTGCGCCTTCAACAGCCAGGGCGATGTGGAGATCATCATGCGGGCAACCGGCGCGCCCGGCATGCACTACATCGATCTCTACCCCGGCATCTACAAAGGCGCCGAGACACGGCCGAACAATTTCCGCATCCCGCAGCTCACCTTCGCGGACGACCACCCGGGCGAGGACCTGCCCGCCTTCCACTTCGCTTTCGAAGTGACGCCGGGCAATCAGCGCGCGGAGCTGACGAAGTAACGGAGCGCGGCCACCCGGGACCGCGGGCGTCGTCCCGCCCGCTCTCCAGCCGAAATCACCCCACGTGAGGACTGAAGATGATTCGTCCGGCCTCGCCGACCTTGCGGTGAGGGCGGGTGGTGATTTCGACGTCCTGGTCGAAAGCGGTCAGCATCCGCATCAGCCGCGTCAACGAATATCCCCGATAATGACCACGTAGGATATTCGATAGATCCGGCTGCTTGACGCCTAGCAGCTTCGCCGCATCGACCTGCGACAGCTCTCGTTCTTTGATCAAGCGGCCCAGCTGGACGACCAACGCGGCCTTTAGTTGATGTTCCTCGGCGTTGGGGAGACCGAGATCGGCAAAAATGTTGCCGCTGCCGATCTCGTGCGCCGGCAAGGCCTTCTTGCTCATATTTTGGCTCCCTTCATTGCTTTGTGGAGGGTCTCCGCTTCCCGCAGGCGCTGCCGAACCAGATCAAGGTGTCGCTGTGGTGTAGCGATTCCCTTGGTCGTTTTCTTTTGGAATGCATGCAGGACATACAAGACTCCCTCGAATCGGACCACATAGACGGCGCGATAGGTGTCACCTTCGAAGTTGTCACGAATCTCCAACACGCCGCTGCCGAAGCCCTTAAGGGGTTTGGCGTTTGCCGGATGGTCACCAAGTTGCGCTTCAAAAAGCGCCTGACCGATTTCCTGCCTGACCTTTCCTGGGAATGACCTCAGGTCCGTCCGGCTGGAGCCGGCGAAAACTGCCGGTTTGATTGTGCGCAGCAGGTCGTTCACGTTCTATAGTAATATCACTATAGAGAAAGAAAATGTCAACGTCGACACAAAAGAAGCGGGCGGGACCGCCCGCGCTCCCGGGACTACGCCGCGGCCGGCGCTTCCGCGGCCTTCCCCTCAGCCTGGCCTGAGTCGAGGCCCTTGGCGGCGACGTCGCGGTCGACGAATTCGATCACTGCTACGGCGGCGTTGTCGCCGTGGCGGAAGCCGGCCTTGACGATGCGGGTGTAGCCGCCGTTGCGATCCTTGTAACGGGGGCCGAGCACGTCGAACAGTTTCTTCACCATGCCGACATCGCGAAGTTCCGCGATCGCCTGGCGGCGCGCATGAAGGCCGCCCCGTTTGCCTAGGGTGATCAGCTTTTCCACCACCGGGCGCAGATCCTTGGCTTTCGGCAGCGTCGTCATGATCTGCTCATGCTTGATCAGCGCTGCGCACATGTTGGCGAACATGGCCCGACGATGCTCGGCGGTGCGATTGAACTTGCGATAGACCTTGCCGTGACGCATCGTCGTTGCTCCGTTTTGTCCAACTACCCGCCGCCGTCATGCCCGCGCTTGTCGCGGGCATCCACGTCTTTCATGCGGCGCCGCAGCGAGCAAGACGTGGATGGCCGGGACAAGCCCGGCCATGACTCCGGATTTATAACCGCACTCTAATAATGGTCCTCGAACCGCTTGGCGAGTTCGTCGATATTCTCAGGCGGCCAGCCGGGCACTTCCATGCCGAGATGGAGCCCCATCTGGGCAAGCACTTCCTTGATCTCGTTGAGCGACTTGCGGCCGAAATTCGGGGTTCGAAGCATTTCGCCCTCGGTCTTTTGAACGAGGTCGCCGATGTATACGATGTTGTCGTTCTTGAGGCAGTTGGCCGAGCGCACCGAGAGCTCGAGTTCGTCGACTTTCTTGAGGAAGGCCGGGTTGAAGGCAAGATCCGGAATGGCCTCCGTGATGCCGACTTCCTTGCGGGGCTCCTCGAAATTAACGAACACGTTGAGCTGGTCCTGGAGAATGCGCGCCGCATAGGCGAGCGCATCTTCGGGCGTAACCGCGCCGTTGGTCTCGATCTGCAGCGTCAGCTTGTCGTAGTCGAGAATCTGTCCCTCGCGGGTGTTCTCGACCCGGTAGGACACCTTCTTTACCGGCGAATACAGGCTGTCGACCGGGATCAACCCGATCGGCGCGTCCTCCGGCCGATTGCGCTCCGACGGCACATAGCCCTTGCCGGTATTGACGGTGAATTCCATGCGGATCTCGGCGCCTTCGTCGAGATGACACAGCACCAGTTCCGGATTGAGAATCACGATGTCGCCGACGGTCTGGATGTCGCCGGCAGTGACCAGCGTCGGGCCGGTTTTCTTCACCACCATGCGCTTGGGGCCATCGCCCTGCATCTTGATGGCGATGTCCTTGATGTTGAGAATGATGTCGGTCACGTCCTCGCGCACGCCGGCGATGGAGGAAAATTCGTGGAGGACGCCGTCGATGTGCACGGACTGCACGCTTGCGCCCTGCAAAGAGGAGAGCAGAATACGCCGTAGCGCGTTGCCGAGCGTCAATCCAAAGCCGCGTTCCAGCGGCTCGGCCACCACGGTCGCGGCACACTTAGAATCGGGCCCCGGCGTCACGTGGAGCTTGTTCGGTCGTATCAGTTCCTGCCAGTTCTTCTGGATTGTCACTTCATCACCCATCGCGTTGAGCAGCACGCGCGCTGTTCGCGCAACCAACGGCGCTTCATGGGAAAATCCGGCGTGGCGCCAAACGCTGCCGAATTAAGACTACACGCGCCGGCGCTTGCGCGGCCGACAACCGTTATGCGGAATAGGCGTCACATCGCGGATCGACGTAATGGTGAAGCCGGCCGCCTGCAAGGCGCGCAATGCCGATTCACGACCAGACCCCGGACCCGCGACCTCCACTTCAAGCGTGCGCATGCCGTGCTCCTGGGCCTTGCGCGCCACATCCTCGCCCGCCACCTGGGCCGCGTACGGCGTCGACTTGCGCGACCCCTTGAAGCCCATGGTGCCGGCCGACGACCACGCGATCGCGTTGCCTTGGGCATCGGTAATCGTGATCATCGTATTGTTGAATGACGCGTTCACGTGGGCAACGCCAGAGGCAATGTTCTTGCGTTCACGCCGCCGGACGCGGACAGCTTCTTTACCCATTCTCAACCCTTTCGCGACCCGCCGCAGCGGACCTCACATATCCCCGCAATTACTTCTTCTTGCCGGCGATCGCCTTGGCTGGACCTTTACGGGTCCGCGCGTTGGTGTGGGTGCGCTGGCCGCGAACCGGCAGACCGCGCCGATGCCGTAGACCCCGATAGCAACCGAGATCCATGAGCCGTTTGATGTTCATCGCCGTGTCGCGTCGCAGATCGCCTTCGACAAGGTAGTCGCGATCGATCACTTCGCGGATTTGCAGAACCTCCTGGTCGGTGAGCTGGGACACCCGGCGCTCTTCCGGAATCCCGACTTTTGTGACGATCTCCCGGGCCTTCGAGGAACCAATGCCATGAATGTACTGGAGCCCGATCAGGACCCGTTTGTTGGTCGGAATGTTAACACCAGCGATACGGGCCAAGGCCGTTACTCCATTTGCCGACTTGCGCGTCGTGCGCCCTCCCTACCCTTCCCCGGCAGACGGGGAAGGGTAGGGAGGGGGCACGTTCTTAATCGTTCCACTGCCGCACTGTCTCCCACCCTGTCCGCCCCCAGGGGAGGGCCGGGGCGGGCGCAGGGCTCACTCAAACATCATGCTCTGCCCCGCATAAGCACAAGCGCGACGCGTCCCTCAAACTAGGGCCTAGCGTCGTTGAAGAATTCTTTGACAAGGGTGCGGAGTATTTACGGTCTCCATCGCGATCCGTCAACCTCTCCGCCCACGTTTCTTCGCCCCGGGGCCGGTTTTTCCGCCGGTGGGCCGGTCTGGTTTGGTGGGGGCTCTGTCGCCGCGCTTGACGACGACCTTTATTCCCGCCTTGGCGCTCGTCTTGCCTCGCCTTGCGGCACCCGCTGTGGCTGGCGCCTTGGCAGCCTTGGTTTCCGCCTTGGCTTTGGACTTGGTTTCGGACTTGACCGCGGACTTCGCCTCGGACTTCGTCTCGGACTTGGCGCCTGCCTTGCCACGAACCGCCGCAGCCGGCTTTACGGCGCCGGGGAGGGCGGTGAGGGCCCGCCTGACCGGCCTGCGGGCACTTCGACGTTGCGCGGCCTTGCGGGCCGCAGCCGTGCGCGGCGCCATCGGCCGACGCCGCGCCGGCACGACGGCCGCCCCGTCGAAGGTCGGGTCCAAAACCGCCGCGACGGCGGCGCTGACGTCCTCGATCGAGGCCATGCCGTCTACGGTCTTGAGCAGGCCCTTGTTGGCATAGTATCCGGTGAGGGGCGCGGTCTGGGCCCGATAGGCGTCAAGGCGTTTCTTGAGGCTTTCGGGGTTGTCGTCGGGGCGGAGCGGCTCGCCGCGAGCCCTCATTTTGGCGACCCGAGTTTCGATCCGCCCGAGCAGAACGCCCTCGTCGACCTTGAGCTCGATCACCGCATCAAGGGCAAGCCCTTTTTGGCTCAGCATACGGTCGAGCGCCTCAGCCTGGGGCACCGTCCGGGGGAACCCGTCGAGAATGAAGCCGTTGCGCGCATCGGGCTCGGCGATACGATCGGCCACGATCGCAACCACGATATCGTCAGGCACAAGCTCGCCCCGTGCGATCACGTCCTTCGCCTTGAGGCCGACCGGCGTTGCGGCCCTCACGGCGGCGCGCAACATGTCGCCCGTCGACAGCTGAACGACTCCCAACCGTTCCACCAGGCGTTGCGCCTGGGTACCCTTTCCGGCCCCTGGTGGGCCCAGCAGAATCAATCTCATAGCGCTACTTACTGCCCCCGTCGTCAAAGGCCGCCCCCCGCGGCCCCTGTTTGTCATCTGCGCCGACCCCGCAGCTTCGATCTCTTGATGAGGCCCTCGTACTGGTGCGCCAGGAGATAGCCCTGGATCTGCGCGACCGTATCCATCGTCACGCTGACCACGATCAACAGCGAGGTGCCGCCAAAATAGAATGGCACGGCCGCATAGGAAATCAGGATTTCCGGCAACACGCAGACGATCGCCAGATAGGCGGCGCCGATCACCGTGATGCGCGACAGCACGTAGTCAATGTATTCGGCCGTCCGCTCCCCGGGCCGGATGCCCGGGATAAAGCCGCCGTGCTTCTTGAGATTTTCCGCGGTTTCTGTCGGGTTAAACACGATCGCCGTGTAAAAGAACGCGAAGAAGACGATCAGCCCCACATACAAGACCAGAAACAGCGGCCGCCCGTGACCGAGTTGGGCCGTGATGACGGCAAGCCAATCGGGAATCTGACCGGCATTGAAGTTTGCAACCGTGGTCGGCAGCAGCAGCAGCGATGACGCGAAGATCGGCGGAATGACACCCGATGTATTGAGTTTTAGTGGCAGGTGCGACGATTGCCCCTCGAACATGCGGTTGCCGACCTGTCGCTTGGGATACTGGATGAGCAGACGCCGTTGCGCCCGCTCCATAAAGACGATGAAGGCAATCACGGCGACGGCCATGACCACGACGACGAGGATCAGCCCGGTCGAGAGCGCGCCCTGGCGGCCCAGTTCGAGTGTGCCAGCGATCGCGGACGGGAGTTCCGCCACGATGCCCGCCAGGATGATGAGCGAGATGCCGTTTCCGATTCCGCGCGAGGTCACCTGCTCCCCGAGCCACATCAGGAACATGGTGCCGCCGGTCAGCGTGATCACAGTCGAAATGCGGAAGAAGAGGCCCGGATCGGTGACGGTTTGACCGAAACCCTCAAGCCCGACGCTGATGCCATAGGATTGAACCGCCGCCAGCAGCACGGTGAGATACCGGGTGTACTGGTTCATCACCTTGCGGCCCTGCTCGCCCTCCTTCTTGAGCCGCTCCAACTCGGGCGATACCGTCGTCATCAACTGGATAATGATCGAGGCGGATATGTACGGCATGATATTGAGCGCAAAAATCGCCATGCGGTGAATGCCACCGCCGGCGAACATATTGAACACGCCGAGTATGCCGCCCGCATTGGTCCGGAAGATCTGCTCCCAAGCGGCGGGGTCGATGCCGGGCAACGGTATGTACGTACCGAGCCGATAGACGAGCAGCGCGCCGAGCGTGAACCAGATGCGCCTTTTCAGTTCCTCGGCCTTGGCAAGCGCAGAGAAATTGAGATTGGCTGCCAACTGTTCCGCTGCTGAGACCATGGTCCTGGCTCCCGAACGCCCAATATATTCCAGCTACCGCGCCTTATCGGCCGGGTTATCTACGGAACATGGAAATAATGCCCGCGCTTCGCAAGACCGGCCTCACGCCGCGGTGTCGGCAGATTTTGGGGGCGCCAGCACCCTGACCGCCCCGCCCGCCTTCTCAACCGCTGCAATTGCGGATTTGGATGCCCCATGGACGGCAAACTGCAGCGCCACCTTGATTTCACCCCGGCCGAGCAGACGGACGCCCTGCTTGGCGCGCCGCAACACCCCGCCCCGGACCAAGGCCTCGACGTCGACCGTATCTTTGGTGTCGAGGGCGCCGCGATCGACCGCGGCCTGGATGCGGTCGAGGTTCACCTCGTTGAGTTCAAGCGCGAAGATGTTATTGAAGCCGCGCTTCGGCAGCCGCCGATGCAGCGGCATCTGGCCGCCCTCGAAGCCCTTGATGCGCACGCCGGTACGCGCGGTCTGGCCCTTGCCGCCGCGACCGCCGGTCTTGCCCTTCCCGGACCCGATGCCGCGGCCGACACGCATGCGCCCCTGGCGGGCCCCCGCATTGTCGGAAATCTCATTGAGCTTCATGGTGCATGTCCTTGGAGCGCGGGCGTCCCGCCCGCTTTCTTCGTACTAAAGGTCGCCTGCGTTGAGTCAGCGACGATAGGTCCGTTGGGCGAGACGCCCGCGCTGCCGTTACTTCTCCACAACCACGGACACGAGATGCGCGACTTTGGCGATCATCCCGCGTGTGGACGGCGTGTCCGCAAGCTCGCTGATGCGACCGATGCGATTGAGTCCGAGGCCGACAAGGGTCTCGCGCTGGTCGTGGCGGCGCCTGGTCGGACTGCCGACCTGCTTGATCTTGATGGTCTTCCTGGTGGTCGAATTCGTTGTCGCCATTGGCGAACTCCGCAAACTTCGTTATTCGGTGGCAGCAGCTTCGGCATCGGTGTCGCGACGGCGCGCCTGCAGCGACGACACCTTGACGTTTCGCCGCGCCGCGACTGCGCGCGGCGAGTCCTGGCGCTTCAAGGCGTCGAAGGTCGCTCGCACCATGTTGTAGGGGTTCGAGGAGCCGATGGATTTCGCCACCACGTCCTGCATACCGAGCGTCTCGAACACGGCGCGCATCGGGCCGCCGGCGATGATGCCGGTACCCGCAGACGCGGCGCGCAAGAACACCTTGCCGGCGCCATGGCGGCCCTCCACGTCGTGATGGAGCGTGCGCCCTTCCCGAAGCGGCACCCGCACCAGGCCGCGCTTGGCCGCGTCGGTCGCCTTGCGGATCGCTTCCGGCACTTCACGCGCCTTGCCGTGACCAAAGCCGACCCGGCCCTTCTGGTCGCCGACCACGACCAGCGCCGCAAAGCCGAAGCGCCGGCCGCCCTTCACCACCTTGGCAACCCGGTTGATGTGGACAAGCTTGTCGGTGAACTCGCTGTCCTGCTCTTTCCGGTCTCGATGTTCGCGTTCACGTGCCATAATGAATATCCGTCTCTAGAATTTCAACCCGCCCTCGCGCGCAGCGTCCGCCAGGGCCTTGACGCGGCCGTGGTAGAGGTAGTTGCCGCGATCGAACACCACATCCTTCACGCCGGCCGCCGCCGCGCGTTCGGCGACACGCTTGCCCACCGCCTTGGCGGCGCCGATATCGGCTCCGGTCTTGAGGCTGGTGCGCATATCCTTTTCGAGCGATGACGCCGACGCCACCGTCGCGCCTTTGCGATCGTCGATCACCTGGGCGTAGATGTGCTTCGAGGAGCGAAACACGCTCAGCCGCGGCCGCACGCCCGCAGCCGCCTTGATGGTGCGTCTCACCCGCGCCTTGCGCCGTTCGACTTGCTTGGTCGCCATGGCAATTCCCGCTTGAATCCGTCGTTACTTCTTCTTGCCTTCCTTGCGGAAGATGTATTCGCCCGAATATCTCACGCCCTTGCCCTTATAGGGCTCGGGCGGCCGGAAGGCGCGGATTTCCGCCGCCACCTGACCGACCTTCTGCTTGTCGATGCCCGTCACCACGATTTCGGTCGGCCTCGTCGCCACAATCGCGATTCCATCCGGGATCGGATAGATCACGTCGTGGCTGTAGCCGAGCGCGATCTGCAAGTTCTTCCCCTGGACTGTGGCGCGATAACCGACGCCGGTGATTTCGAGCTTGCTCTCGAACCCCTTGGTGACGCCGGTGACCAGATTGGCGACGAGCGTGCGCGAGGTCCCCCACATGGCGAGGGCCCGCTTGGTGTCAGAGCGGGGATCGACCTTGATCGCGCCCTCGTCCATCTTCACCACGATTTCGTCCGGCACCACAAATTGCAGGGCGCCTTTGGGTCCCTTCATCTTCACCGTCTGGCCCTCGACGCTCGCCGTGACGCCGGACGGGATCGGAACCGCTTTCTTGCCGATGCGTGACATGCCGGTCCCCTCAGAACACCGTACAAAGGATCTCGCCGCCCACATTGGCGTCGCGGGCAGCGTGGTCCGCCATCACGCCCTTGGGGGTCGAAACGATGGCAACGCCGAGGCCGTTGTTGATGCGCGGCAGATTCTTCACCGAAGCATAGACGCGGCGCCCCGGCTTTGACACGCGCTCAATGACGCGGATGACCGGCGCGCCGTCGAAATACTTGAGCTCGATCTCGAACTCGGTGCGGCCGTCGCTGCGTTCCATCGTGGAGTAATCGCGGATATATCCTTCGCTCTTGAGCACGTCGAGCACGCTCTTGCGCAGCCTCGAGCCCGGAGTCGACACTTTCGGCTTGGTCCGGCTCTGTGCGTTGCGGATGCGGGTAATCATATCGCCGATTGGATCGTTCAGGTTCATCGCCGGCAGCTCCTTACCAGCTCGACTTGACCAGCCCGGGGATCAGCCCCTTGGCGCCGAATTCCCGCATCGCGATGCGGCTCATCTTCAGTTTGCGGTAATAGCCCCGCGCGCGGCCCGTCACCTCGCAGCGGTTGCGGATGCGAACGGCCGAGCCGTTGCGCGGCAGCGCCGCAAGCTTGATGGTGGCCTCGAAACGCTCTTCGAGCGGCCTGTTCTTGTCGCCGGCGATCGCCTTGAGCCGCGACCGCTTGCCGGCGTACTTCTTGGCAAGCTTGCGTCGCCTGTTGTTCTTCTCGATCGAACTCGTCTTCGCCATTCTTGTCTCCTTCGCGTCCGCGTCTGAGGAAGTTGCCGTCCTCACTGCCGGAACGGGAAATTGAATGCCGTCAACAGCGCGCGAGCCTCGTCATCGGTGCGCGCCGTCGTGCATACGGTGATGTCCATGCCCCAGATCTCCGCCGTCTTGTCATAGTCGATCTCGGGGAAAACGATGTGCTCCTTGAGGCCGAGCGAAAAGTTGCCACCGCCGTCGAAGCTCTTCGGGTTGAGACCGCGGAAGTCGCGCACGCGCGGCAGCGCGATGTTGATCAGCCGATCGATGAACTCGAACATCCGGGTCTTGCGCAGCGTCACCTTGCAGCCGATCGGCTGGTTCTCGCGCAGCTTGTAGGTCGAGATCGCCTTACGGGACTTGGTGATGACCGGCCTCTGGCCGGCGATCAATGCGAGATCGCTCGCCGCCGATTCGACCTTTTTGCGGTCTGCCACCGCCTCGCCGATGCCCATGTTGATGACCACCTTGTCGATCACCGGCACCTGCATGGCATTCTTGTAGCCGAATTGCTCCGTCAGCTTCTTGCGTACCACCGCGTCGAATGCCGTCTTCAGGCGCGGCGGCGGGGGCGGGGCGACGGCCTCTGCCGGCGCGGACGCCGCCTTGTCGGCCTTGGCGGGTTTCTTGCCCTTCTCGCCTTCAGGCTTTCCGGCTTCGGCTTTCTTGCCGTCAGCCTTCTTGCCCTCAGCCTTGGCTGCCTTCGGCGCCTTGGCGGCTTGGGACTCGTCCTTGCCCTTGGCGGGCTTCTTGGCCTTCTTTTCTTCCTGATCAGCCATCGATCTCTACTCCCGAACGCTTGGCGACGCGCACCTTGCGGCCATCACCACCGATCTTGAAACCGATGCGCGTCGGCTTGCCGTCCTTGGGGTCGGCGATTGCAATGTTGGACAGATGAACCGGCAGCTCCTTGGAGATGATGCCGCCTTGCTGCTGCGCGCTCTGGCGCTGGTGGCGCTTGACCAGATTGACGCCGCGCACCAATGCGCGCCCGAGCGTGGGGTTTACCTCGACGACTTCGCCGGTGCGGCCCTTGTCGCGGCCGGCGAGAACGACGACCCTGTCGCCTTTGCGAATTTTCGCGGCCATCACAGCACCTCCGGCGCCAGCGAAATGATCTTCATGTGGTTCTTGGCGCGCAACTCGCGCGGCACCGGCCCGAAGATGCGGGTGCCGACCGGCTCCATCTGAGGATTGATCAACACGGCGGCATTGCGGTCAAACCGGATAATCGAGCCGTCGGCCCGGCGGATGTCCTTGCGGACCCGCACCACCACGGCTTTCATCACGTCGCCCTTCTTCACGCGGCCGCGCGGAATGGCTTCCTTCACGGACACCACGATGACATCGCCGATCGTGGCGTATTTGCGCTTCGAGCCGCCCAGCACCTTGATGCACATGACGCGCCGCGCGCCGGAATTGTCCGCCACGTCGAGGTTGGTCTGCATCTGAATCATGGGACGCCTCTTTGTTTACATTTGCCCGGGAGCGCCGTCCGCGCTCAGAAACTGCGAATTCATCACGTCGCCTGTCCGTTGCCCTGCACCACGATCCAGCGCTTCAACTTCGAGATCGGCGCGTGCTCCTCGATCTTCACCCTATCGCCCACCGCGCACGCGTTGGTCTCGTCGTGGGCGTAGTATTTCTTGGAGCTGCGCACCGTCTTCTTCATGACCGGGTGGGTAAACCGGCGCTCCACCCGCACCACGACGGTCTTCGCCTGTTTGTTGCTCACCACTTCGCCCTGCAATACGCGCTTCGGCATCTATCGGCTCCTCAAAAACTCAAGCAGTTCATTTGGCGGTCGCGGCGCGCTTAGCCTGCGCAGCGGTCTTGATGCGGGCGATGTCGCGGCGGACCTCGCGAACGCGCGCCGTGTTCGCAAGCTGCCCCGTCGCCCGCTGGAAGCGCAGGTTGAACTGCTCTTTCTTGAACTTGATGAGTTCGTCGTCCAGCTGGTCCGGCGTCATCGCCCTGAGGTCATCGGGTTTAAGCATCGGTCTTAGTCCACTTACTCGGCAATGCGCTCGACAAAGCGCGTCCTGATCGGAAGCTTGGCCGCGGCGAGGTCGAGCGCCTCACGCGCGAGCGCCGTGGAAACGCCGTCGATCTCGAACAGGATGCGGCCCGGCTTGATCCGCACCACCCACAATTCCGGCGCGCCCTTGCCCGAGCCCATGCGCACCTCAAGCGGCTTCTTCGAAACCGGCACGTCCGGATAGATGCGGATCCACACCCGGCCGGCGCGCTTCATATGGCGAGTCATGGCGCGCCGCGCCGCCTCGATCTGGCGTGCGGTCACCCGGTCCGGCTCCATCGCCTTGAGGCCGAACTGACCAAAGCTCAGCGTCGCGCCGCTGGTGGCGGCGCCTTTGATCCGGCCCTTGTGCGCCTTGCGGAATTTCGTGCGCATCGGTTGCAGCATGGCACTTCGCCTCTTTCAGACTTCCAACCTACCTTGATGCCTCAACGGTCGCGATGCGGGCGACCCTGCTCGCTCTCGGCCATGCGCTTGTCCTGCGCCATCGGATCATGCTCCAGGATCTCGCCTTTGAAGATCCACACCTTGACGCCGCAGGTGCCATAGGTGGTGAAGGCGGTGGCGACGCCGTAATCGACGTCGGCGCGCAGCGTATGCAGCGGCACCCGGCCTTCCCGATACCATTCCAGACGGGCGATTTCGGCGCCGCCGAGCCGGCCCGAACAGTTGATGCGGATGCCTTCCGCGCCGAGCCGCATGGCCGACTGCACGGCCCGCTTCATGGCGCGGCGGAACGCGACGCGGCGTTCAAGCTGCTGGGCAATCGATTCGGCGACGAGTCTCGCGTCAAGCTCGGGCTTGCGAATCTCGATGATGTTGAGGACGACGTCGCTGTCGGTGAGTTTCGCCACCGCCTTGCGGAGCTTCTCGATGTCGGCGCCCTTCTTGCCGATGACGACGCCGGGCCGCGCCGAATGGATCGTCACGCGGCACTTCTTGTGCGGCCGTTCAATCACGATCTTGGACACCGCCGCCTGCTTGAGCTGCTTGGTCAACGCGTCGCGAATTTCCATGTCCTCGTGCAAGAGCTTGCCGTACTCGTTCTTGCCCGCATACCACCGCGAGTCCCACGTGCGGTTGATACCGAGACGCAGACCTGTCGGATTGACCTTCTGACCCATCGGAGGCTCCTTAGGCGCTCGCCTCGACCTGACGAACCACGATCGTCAGATGCGAGAACGGCTTGAGAATCTTGCCGGCGCGGCCGCGGCCGCGGGCGTGAAAGCGCTTGATGACGAGGCCTTTGCCGACATGGGCGCGCGCCACCACGAGATCGTCGATGTCGAGATCGTGATTGTTCTCCGCATTCGCAATGGCGGATTCCAGGCACTTGCGGACGTCCTTGGCGATGCGCTTGCGCGAGAATTCCAGATCCGCGAGAGCTGTCTGCACCTTCTTGCCGCGGATGAGCTGGGCAAGCAGGTTGAGTTTCTGCGGGCTGATGCGCAGCATGCGGGCGACGGCTTTGGCCTCGTTGTCCGCAAGGCTGCGCGGATGTCCGGTCTTGCTCATCTCATCCTCACGCTTTAAGCGCCGGGCGCCGACGCACGCTTGGCCTTCCTGTCGGAGGAATGGCCGTGAAACGTGCGGGTCGGTGCGAACTCGCCGAGCTTGTGGCCGACCATCTCCTCGGTCACCAGCACGGGGATGTGCTTGCGGCCGTTGTGGACCCCGAAGGTCAGCCCGACGAATTGCGGCAGGATCGTCGAGCGACGGCTCCAGGTCTTGATCACGTCATGCCGGCCCGACGACCGCGCAGTCTCTGCCTTCTTCAGCAGGAAACCGTCGACGAACGGCCCCTTCCATACCGAGCGCGCCATCTTGCCCTCGCCTTACTTCTTCTTCCGCGCGTGGCGGCTTGAAATGATGAACTTCGTGGTTCGCTTGTTGGTCCGGGTCTTCTTGCCCTTGGTGGGGAAGCCCCAGGGCGTCACCGGGTGCCGCCCGCCCGAGCTGCGGCCCTCGCCGCCGCCGAGCGGATGATCGACCGGGTTCATCGACACGCCGCGATTGTGCGGCATTCGCCCGAGCCAGCGGTTGCGGCCCGCCTTGCCGATCGAGATGTTCATGTGGTCGGGATTCGACACCGCGCCGACCGTTCCCTTGCAGCGCCCGTGGACCAGCCGCTGCTCGCCCGAATTGAGACGCAGGATCACATATTCCTGGTCGCGGCCGACGATCTGGACGTAGGACCCGGCCGACCGCGCCAGCTGGCCGCCCTTGCCGATCTTGAGCTCGACGTTGTGCACGATGGTGCCGACCGGCATGTTGCCGACCGGCATGGCATTGCCGGGCTTCACGTCGACGTGCTCGCCAGCGACGATCGTGTCGCCTTCGCCGAGCCGCTGCGGCGCCAGAATGTAGGCGAGTTCGCCGTCCTGATACTTGATGAGCGCGATGAACCCGGT
>Ga0257161_1000002_pt1 | contig 52524 bp, 40 predicted proteins | sample NR01A_FD_185954 | JGI IMG/M metagenome (GOLD analysis project Ga0257161, IMG submission 185954) | Soil microbial communities from H.J. Andrews Experimental Forest, Oregon, United States - NR-01-A | ecosystem: Environmental > Terrestrial > Soil > Temperate forest > Bulk soil | place: USA: Oregon... | reverse complement strand
GCTCAGACTCGTGGAGAGGCCCCCTCACCCGGAATTTGCGCGAAGAGCACGCAAATTCCGACCTCTCCATAGCCCGTCGAAGACGGGCGTAAACGCCCTCACGGCAAGCGGGGAGAGGGTGGGGGGGCCGGGTTATCTTGCGGCCAAAGCGCTAACACACAGCCTTGCCGCAACGCGCCGTGCTGACCTTGGAGCGCAGCGCGTCGAGTCCGACCGCGCCGATCACGACATCGGCGCCGATGATGTAGCTGGGCGTGCCGTTGAGGCCAAGCGTCTCCCCGAGCTTGAGGCTCTCCTCAAGCGAGACCTTGATCTCATCGCCCGCCATATCGGTGTCGATCCGCTTCATGTCCATGCCGACTTCCTTGGCGACCGCGAGCGCCCGTGCCTTGTCGGCCTGGCCGCGCCCGCCCAGGAGCTTCTGATGAAATTCGAGATATTTCTTGCCGCTCTTGTCCTGCATGCGCACCGCGACCGCCACCTTTGCGGCTTCGACCGATCCGGCGCCAAGGACAGGAAATTCCTTGAGAACGATCTTGAGTTTCGGGTCGTCCTTCAGGAGCTCCAGCATGTCGGCCATGGCGCGCTTGCAGAAGCCGCAGTTGTAGTCGAAGAACTCCACCATGGTAACGTCGCCCTTGGGGTTGCCAAGCACGACGTGGCGGCTCGAGTTGAACAGCGTTTCGGCGTTGTTGGCGACGGCGGTCTTGGCTTTTTCGACGTCGGCGGCGGCTTGACGCTTGTCGAGCTCCGCGATCGCCTCCTGGAGGACCTCCGGGTGACCAACGAGGTAGTCCCTGATGATGCGTTCGATCTCGCTCTTCTGCGGGGCCGAGAATTCCTGCCCCGTAGCCGGCAGCGCCAGCATCAGCAGCACACCCGCACCGGCTCCGGTTAGTGTCTTGATCATCCGCGTCATAGGCTTGGTTCCTCGTTGAGTAACAGGGCAAAACTGGTGGCGGTTCCCAGACCTTAGCCCGGATGGAGCGCATCGACATCCGGACAGCCCAACCCGGATTTCGCTGTGCTCAATCCGGGCTACCAGGTCGCCACGACTTTTGCCCGGCTCGTTGGCCGCCATCATATCATTGGATCAGGCGGCGCGGCTGCGGCGGCTTGAAGCTCGCAATGTCGTCCGCCTTGACCCATCCGGGCGATCCTATGGGAAAACGTCCTTTGGCGCGACTCGCCAATTGCCGGGCCGTGGGCAAATTTCCGCGATTGAAGGCCGCCTGAGCGGAGGCGAGATCCGCATCCGCGAGGTCGCCTTTGCGGCCATAGGCCATTGCCAACTGCTCGTAGGCATCGGCGATTTCCGGGTCGTTCGCGAGCGCCTTGCGCAGGCTGGATACCGCCTCATCGATCAAAGCCGGCTCATTGGCGCCGATGAGCGCCTGAGCCAGCAGCACGTGGATGAGAGTGGGGTCCGGCGCCAGCGAAATTGCGTGGCGCAAAGGCGCAATGGCGTCGTGCGGACGGCCGGAATCCACCAGCGCCTGACCCTTGAGCTCAAGGAAATAGGGATTGTTCGGCTGCGTCTGGATCAGTGAATCGATCTGCCCCAGAGCGGTGCGCAAGTCGGCATGACGGTAACTGGATATCGCGCGGGCGTAACGCGCCGGGAGGTTCGTATTGCTCGGGGGATAACGCCGCAGCACCGTGTCGGGCTGGTCAAGATAACCGAACAGCTTGGCGCGGACCATATCATGGCGCTGCTGCAGCTCGGGCGGGTCCTTCTTCTCCCAATAGGGATTGGCGCGCGCCACTTCGGCGAGTGCTGCAATGCGCTCTGCCGCCATGGGATGCGACTGCACGTACGGATCGACGTAGCGCGACGCGAACAGCTGCTGGTCCGCAAACCGCTTGAAGGTGTCGTACATGCCCTTGGCGGACTGGCCGGATTGGGTCAGGAAATTGACGCCGGCGCGGTCGGCCTGCTCCTCCTGCTGTCGCTGGTATGCGAGCAGCGAGCGCATGATCATGGTTTGCGGACCCAGGATTGCGGCCATCGGATTGCCGCCGACATTGCCCCGGCTCGCTGCCGATCCGACGACGGCGCCCAAACCGAGCAGCATGGCCAGAATGGCGGCGGTCTGGGCATTGGCAAGCTCGCTCCGCAGCTTGCTGAGATGGCCGCCGGCAATGTGACCGGTCTCGTGGGCAAGTACGCCGACGATCTGATTCGGCGTTTCTGCGTCCATCAGCGCGCCCGCATTGACGAAAATGCGCTTGGCGTCGATCACGAAGGCGTTGAAGCCGCGGTCGTTGATGATAACGACTCGGATATTGCGCTGGCCGAGGCCGGCGGCCCGCAGCACCGGGTGGGTATAGTCCCGCAGCAGCTGCTCGATCTCGGCATCGCGAATGAGCGGCAGCGCTTGGGCGGCATCCTTCTCCTGCGCGCGTACCGGCGAGACCGACAAATGCGTAGCCGCGAGCGCCACCGCGGTCACGACCGCAATGGCGCGGCGCGCCCGGATCCGCCTCCCTTCCCCTCCCCCGCTTACGGGCGGGGCGGCGGTCCTATGGCAAAATGTATCCGCCGTCATTCGAAAAATCGGCCTTGCTCGCTTCAGTCTTATCAAGCTACGGGATTTGCCAAAGCTAGAGACGCGCTCGCGCGTGGTCAACACGAGGGACGCCGAACGATGGCAGTACCAATCCGGCAAATGCGGCGGGAGCGGGGCGGCAGCCGCGACCGGGGGGACCGGGCGTTCGGCCGTGTGATGACGTTGCCGGGGCCGGACACATCGGGCTTCGGCCGGCACCAAGGCTGTCATGCACGATAGCGCGAAACGCTCCGCGGTCCACCACCCCACCCCTTCCCCGCTGGCCGAGGCGGGCAGAGCGGGGGTTACGGCATCGGCGCGCAGCGATGTTCCGGCATTCATGGTCATGGATGTGGTGGCAGCGGCGGCGCGCCTTGAAGCGGCGGGCCGGCGGATCATTCATATGGAGATCGGCCAGCCTGGAGCCGCCGCTCCGGCATCGGCAGTCGCCGCCGCCCAGGCCGCCGTCGCCACCGGCCGCATCGGTTACACGCCGGCGCTCGGCAACGCGTCGCTGCGGCGGCGCATTGCCCGCCACTACGCCGAACGATATGGCGCCGAGATCGACCCCGAACGCATCGTCATCACGACCGGCTCCTCCGCCGGATTCATGCTGGCGTTCCTTAGTATGTTCGAGCCAGGCGACCGGATCGCGGTCGCAAGCCCCTGTTACCCGCCCTATCGCAACGTGCTCACGGCGCTCGGCTGCGAAGCCGTGCCGATCGAGGTGACTGCGGCGACGCGATTCGCGCTGGCGCCCGCGGCGCTGCTCGCCGCCCATGGCGAACGGCCGCTCAAAGGGGTGCTGGTGGCAAGCCCCGCCAATCCGAGCGGCACCATGATGACCCCAGATGCGCTCGCAGCGCTCATCAGCGCTGCGGAAGGCGAGGGGATCGCCTTTATCTCGGACGAAATCTATCACGGCCTCGACTATGCGTTCCCGGCGCAGACGGCGCTCAACGTTTGCGCAAATGCAATCGTCATCAACTCCTTCTCGAAATACTTCTGCATGACCGGCTGGCGCATCGGGTGGATGGTGGTGCCTGAAGCCCTGATTCGTCCGATCGAGCGGCTGCAGCAGAACCTCGCCATCTCGGTGCCGACGCTCTCGCAGGTGGCAGCCGAGGCCGCCTTCGACGGGCGCGACGAGATGGAGACGGTCAAGCACGGCTACGAGGTCAACCGTTGCATTTTCGCGGAGGGCCTGCGGCGTGCCGGATGTGGCCAATTCCTCCCCGTTGACGGCGCCTTCTATCTCTATGCCGACGTTTCGCACTTTTGCGGCGATAGCTTGGATTTCGCCCGACGCATGCTGGAGGAAGCGGGCGTGGCTGCGACCCCCGGCGCGGATTTCGATCCGGTGCACGGGCGACGCTTCATCCGCTTCTGCTACGCGGGCGCAACGGCGGATGTTGCCGAGGCGGTGGAACGGTTGGGGGCGTGGCTAAAGCGGGGGTGAGGGAGTATCTCGAAAAATAAATCCGTACGCTGCGAACTGATTGAGCACGAAGGGTGAGATGACCATCGATCGCGACCGCCTCGTGCGGATATTCGACGAAATTGGCCAAAAGCTCACCGCACCGGCCACGATTTGCGTTATTGGAAGCACGCCGGGGATTATTCTGGGACAACCCGGGCGGCAGTCGCAGGACATCGATGTCTGGCGTCCGCGTTCCCAGTACGATGAGACCCAATTCCGGCTGGCATGTCAGGAACTTGGGCTGCTGTACGATCCTAGAGCTGAACTTGATCCGGACGCGATCTATATCCAGATCATTCGGCCGGGTCTTGTTAATCTTCCTACGGACTTTAAGGTCGAAATTCTGGGTGAGTATGGCGCTCTCAAGGTGGCTATGCCCGAGGCCGCGCTCCTTTCGGCAACGAAGTTGGTGAGAGGCGATCCAAGAGATGTCGAGGACGTGACCTGGTGGATAAAGGAGCGCGCGCTAAGTCTCGCCCAGATCAGAGCCGCCATCGACATGTTGCCGGATTCTTCTCACCGGGCAATAGCTGACGAGAACATGGTCCTGGTTGAGCTTGTGACGGCATCCGAAAGGACTCGCAAGTGAATAGAGCCGCTCGCACGCTCTACGTAGACGCGCTGGATGCGTTACTGAAGGGACGAATAGCCGAGATCGCGGTAGCTCGCGATTGGGAACTTCTGCGTGAGGTGGCTCGTCTGGCCCAGCAGGATGCGCCGCTCGAACTCGCATCGACTGACCCCGCACTCTACGAGACTTGGCGCGCCGCTGTCACCAAATATCACCTTAAGGGATGGACGCACATGACGCCGGAGCGCGTCGATGCCGTTCGCCAACGGGCCACCACCCACCATCAACGGGCTTCAACCGTCGCCTGAACTCAAAACTCCACATCGAGCTCCGACACGTCGTCCGGCTCGTTCATCGCGGCCTCGATCCATTCGCGCATGTGGGGCATTTCCATGATGGCCTCGCAATAGGCGGTGCAGACCGGGTCGAGCTTTACGCAATAGGTGAGAAAGCGAGTGCAAACAGGCGCATACATAGCGTCAGCAAGGCAGGGCTTCGCACCGAACAGGTACGGCCCCCCGGAGGCCGCAAGGCATTCGCGCCAGATCGTCACGATGCGCTCGATATCGGCCTGGGCGCCGGCAAACACTTTGAATCCCGGATAGTGGCCCTTGATGTTCATGGGCAGGGCCGAGCGAAGATTGATGAAGCCGGAATGCATTTCGCCGGAGATCGAACGGCAGAGCGCGCGCGCCGCTAGGCCCTGGGGAAGCAGGCCGGCATCGGGAGATAGCTCGTTGAGATACTCGGCGATGGCGAGCGTATCCCACACCTTGACGGATCCGTTGGTCAGCGACGGCACCAGGAAGGAGGGAGATAGGAGCAAGAGCTCGGCCCGCATCGAGGGGTCGTCTGAAGCGGCAACGTGTTCTTCGAAATCGAGCCCGGCCATCTTGCACAGCAACCAGCCGCGCAGCGACCACGAGCCGTAATTCTTGCTCGCTATCATGAGCTTGGGCTTTTCCATCCTCGCCATCCCTTAACGTTTGAGTTTCTCGCGGGGCTCCTTCGCGAATTGCAGAATCGCGTATTGTTTCAACGGATTATGAAGAGCTCCGCACAAGGATGTCAGGCTCAACCCATAAGTCCTGCCGCCAAGTCCTGTTACCAAGTCATGCAAGCCATGGGCCGGTCGTTCCTTCACGATGCGCAAATTCTTGTCGCACTGCAACAAGAATTAATTTAGCCTTTCATGTGGAAGGGGAACGGATGGATGGCCATGCGACCTCCGTCCAAGCGGTGCAAATGCTCTACCAGGCCTATCAGGCGCACGCCGACCTCATGGTCCCGGTGCGAGCTTTGGCGTCGCTGGCTGCGAGCCGAATAAGTCCTCCATTCACCGAAAGTCTCGGGATCGGCCGCAATATCATGGCCGCTTGCGAGGTGATTGCGCGCGCCAAGCTCACCCATCACCGACCGCCATTCGGCATCGATGCCGTCATGGTGGGAAATCGCGAGGTTGCGGTGCGCGAGGAGGCAGCGCACGTTACGCCATTCGCTACGCTCCTGCATTTCAAGAAGGACATCGATATGGCGCAGCCGCGCGTGCTGCTGGTGGCGCCATTGTCTGGACATTTCGCGACGCTGCTGCGCGCCACCGTGAACACCATGCTGGCCGATCATGATGTCTACATCACCGATTGGCACAATGCGCGCGACGTGGCGCTCTCGGAGGGCGGGTTCGGCTTCGACGACTTTATCCAGCATCTCATCGACTTTCTGGACACGATCGGCCCCGGCGCCCATGTGGTGGCGGTCTGTCAACCGTGCGTCGCGGCGCTTGTCGCCACCGCCGTGATGGCACAATCGCAACACGCAGCACAGCCGCGCAGCATCACCTTGATGGCGGGGCCGATCGATACCCGCGTCCACCCGACCAAGGTCAATGAGCTTGCGACTTCGAAGCCGATCTCATGGTTCGAGCGGAACCTGATCGCGATCGTGCCGATGCGATATCCAGGCGCATTCCGGCGCGTCTATCCGGGGTTTGTGCAGCTCGCTGCCTTCATGAGCATGAACATCGAGCGGCACATCAAGGCCCACAGGGAGCTTTACGAGAACCTCCGCGACGGCGAGATCGAGAAGGCCAAGATCACCAAGGCCTTTTACGACGAGTATTTTGCGGTGCTGGACCTTGCAGCGGAGTTCTATCTCGAAACCGTAAGGCTGGTGTTTCAGGAACATGCGCTGCCGCTTGGGAAACTCACATGGCGCGGCGAACGGGTGGAACCGCGCGCCATCCGCCGCACTATGTTGCTCACCGTCGAGGGCGAGCGCGACGACATCTGCGCCGTCGGCCAGACTATGGCGGCGCACGAACTGTGCAGCGGACTGCGGCCGTACATGCGGCGCCATCACATGCAGGCCGGCGTCGGCCACTACGGCGTCTTCAGCGGCCAGAAGTGGACCGGCCAGATCTACCCCATCCTGCGCAACGTCATCCTGTCCAGCGAGTGACGGCCGGCCTCTTACTACCGTCGTAGCCCGGATTGAGCGCAGCGAAATCCGGGATCCGAATTATCAACACGGCAATGCCATCCCCGGGTTTCGCTGACGCTCAACCCGGGCTACGAGGGCAGGGAAGAGGGCCGGCGAGGACTGGAGCGCACGTCTCGTGCAATGGACTGCATTCCCCATCGCGACCGAGCCGCCGCGCGCGGTTCCAATTCTGCTCGCCGCCGTGGCCGGATTCGTCGATGCCTGCACGTTCCTCGGGCTGTTCGGGTTCTTTGTCGCCCAGGTGACCGGAAGCTATGTGCTGGCCGGCGCCCACCCGGTGGCCGGATCGCCCGGGGCGACGGTGTTGCTCGCCGTGCCGGTGTTCTTCGCCGGCGGCGTCGCCGCAACGCTCGCTGGCATCGCCGGGCACGCGGTGGCGCGCCGTGCGCTGGCGGCCGCGCTTGCGCTCGAAACGGCGCTGCTGATCGGCTTTGCCGCGACGTTTGCGGGCGGCGGCCTCGTCGGCGGGCCCGAAGCGGCGCCGGTCGTCGCCGCGTCGCTGTTCGGCCTCGCCGCCATGGGCGTGCAGAGCGCGTTGGTGCGGTTGCTCATGCGCGGCGTAGCGTCGACCAACGTCATGACCACCAACACCAGCCAGATTGCCATCGATGCGACGCAGCTCGCCTGGGCGCGGCTGCGGGGCAACGACGAGTCGCCCGAGACTGCTCATCAGCACGAGGTCTGCCGGCAGCGGCTGCGGGGCGGCGTGCCGTTGCCGCTCGGGTTCCTGGCCGGAACCGTGGTGGGCGCCGTTGCGTTCGCGAGCGTCGGCTATCTGGCGCTGGTGGCGCCGGTGATCGTGGTCGGCGGACTGACGCTCTGGGCCGCGCGGCGACCCGGTACGATGCGGGGACCCGATCAGCCATGATGCGCGGAGCCGGCTGCACTCCGCTATCCGCGACCCGCCCTCCTGCTGCCCGGCTTCAGTGCGAAATCCAAACCGCCGAGGCGATCGAATAGCGTCGGGGCGTCGGCCGATGCCCCTTCAATGGCGAGCAGGCGGCGCTTGGTGGCGGCCCCGCCGGGCGCCGAAAAGCCGCCCGTCTTGCCGCCGGCCGCCACCACGCGGTGGCATGGCACGATGATCGGGCAGGGGTTCTGGCCCATCGCCTCGCCGACGCCGCGCGCATCCGGTTCGCCAAGCTGCGCCGCAATCCCCCCGTAGGTGAGGGTCGCGCCGGGCTTGATCGTCCGGGCCACCGCGTAGACGCGGCGATTGAATTCCGGCACGCCGCTGAGGTCGAGCACAACATCGGTGAGATCGCGGGCTTCACCGGCGACCACCGCCACGATGCCGTCGATTGCGCGGGAGACCTGCTCCGGAGGCGCGGCCTCGCGGGCGCCCGGGTGGCGCCGGAGAAGCCGCCCTCGCATGGCGCCATCGTCGCGTGCAGGGAGCTGCACCCCGACGATCCCACGCACGCTCCACGCAATGGCGCAGCGGCCGATCGCGGTGTCGAACAGGGTGAAGAAGACTTGAGTTTCCTCGGCCATCACGGCGCTCCCGGCAGGCGGCCGGCCTGTCCGCTCCTTGCCCTCGCCCGCACGCGGGACGACAAATGTAAACCTTTAAACCCTCCCCCGCTTGCGGTGGAGGGTAGGGTGGGGGCGGAGTACCGCGCCATCTGGTCGATGCGCCGGTCGCATCACCGCCTGTCTCCAAGCATGCGCTTGGCCCACCAGCCGGCGCGCCGGGGCGCGGCGGGTTCGGTGGCCGGAGCCGGTGGTTGCTCGGGTGGCGGCGGCGCGGTTGGTTCGATCTCGTCGACGGAAGTAGCGATCGCCGGTGCGGGTTGAGGCGCGCCGGCGCTGCTGCCGACCGCCGACGGCGCCGGCTCACGCACGGTCGAACGCCGTCGCGGCAATTCGGGTTTCGGCGGCTCAACCGGTTCGCCAGCAATCGCGGGAGCGGGCGCCGGTTTCGGCGCTTCGTCACGGTGGTGGCGGTCGAAACGCTCCGCAGCGGCGTGGCCTGCCTCGTGCGGCCGGTCGTACCGCTCGTGTTCGACCGGCGGTCCACCGAAATCCGCGACCGCGTCGACGATTTCCTCGTCGATGGGCGTAACGCCGTTGTCAGGCGGACTTGTCCCGATGTCACCTTCCTCGCGGCGACTGCGTCGACCGCCGCGCCGGCCACGGCGGCGACGCCGTCGGTCGTCGCCGTTGCCGTGATCGGCCTTGGCGGCGCCGGCAGCCTCCAAGTCCTCATCGCCGACATCGGCGTCCCTATCGCCGCTAGCCGCCCCTTCCGCCGCAACGGTCTCGTCCGCCGCAGGCAGGTGGGACGGCGGTTGATCGTGCGAGAAATGTGGCTCGGCTGGTGCGGCTTCGCCTTCCAGGTCCCCGGCCACACCCAGGCCTTCCGGGGCCGCTGCCACGCCCAGGCCGTCCTCGCGTGTGTCCGCCCGGCGGCCGCGGCGTCGCCGCCGCCGCCGCCGGCGGCCGCCCGCGTCGCCATCCTCGGCACGCCCCTCGGCGGCCTCGGCAGGCTCTCCGAGCTCGCCAGCGTCTGCCTCGGCCATCTCCTCGTCCTCGGTCTCTTCGGATTCGGTCTCGTCGGCCGCTTGCTCCATCTCCGCGGCCTCGGCGACAGCGACCGGGACGGCGGTCGCCTGCGCGGCGAGGGCCCGCGCCTGCTCGAGGGTGTGCACCTGCTCACCCTTCTCGATGACGAACGGCAGTTGGCCGCTGATCGCGTCATCGGCCACGATCGTGACCGTGATCTGGAAGCGGTGCTCCAGGTCATAAAGATGGGCGCGCTTGTGATTGAGCACGTAAAGCGCAATCTCGGAGCGGGTGCGGCCGACGACGTTGTGCGTGGCGCCGCGCTGGAGCGCCTCCTCGATCATGCGCAACAGCTGCAGAGCGACCGAAGACACCGAGCGCACATGGCCGGTGCCGCCGCAATGCGGGCATTTGTCAGTCGAGCTCTCGAGCACGCTGGTGCGGATACGCTGACGCGACATTTCCAAGAGGCCGAAGTGAGAGATGCGGCCGACCTGGATGCGGGCGCGATCGTTCTTGAGGCAATCCTTGAGCCGGCGCTCGACCGACCGGTTATTGCGTTTTTCATCCATATCGATGAAATCGATGACGATCAGCCCGGCAAGGTCGCGCAGACGCAGCTGGCGGGAAATCTCCTCGGAGGCTTCGAGGTTGGTCTTAAGCGCCGTGTCCTCGATGTGGTGCTCCCGGGTTGCGCGCCCCGAATTGACGTCGATCGCCACCAGCGCCTCGGTCTGGTTGAGCACGATATAGCCCCCTGACCGCAGCTGGACGACCGGCGAAAACATGGCGTCGAGCTGGCTCTCAATCCCGTACTTCGCGAGAATCGGCTGGCTGTCGTGGTAGGGCCTGACGTTTTTGGCATGGCTCGGCATGAGCATGCGCATGAAATCGCGGGCGTCGCGATAAGCGTCATCGCCTGCCACCACGACTTCGTCGATGTCCTTGTTGTAGAGGTCGCGGATCGACCGCTTGACCAGCGAGCCTTCTTCGTAGACGAGCGTGGGCGCGGTCGAATTCAAGGTCAAGTCGCGCACCGTTTCCCAGGCGCGCAGCAGATATTCGAAATCGCGTTTGATCTCAGTCTTGGTGCGCGCCGCGCCGGCGGTGCGCAGGATGATGCCCATGCCTTCGGGCACCTCAAGGTCCTGCGCGATCTCCTTGAGCCGCCTGCGATCCAACACATTAGTAATCTTGCGGCTAATGCCGCCGCCGCGCGCGGTGTTCGGCATCAGCACCGAATAGCGTCCAGCGAGCGACAGGTAGGTCGTCAGCGCCGCGCCCTTGGTGCCGCGCTCCTCCTTGACCACCTGCACCAGCATGATCTGCCGGCGCTTGATCACCTCCTGAATCTTGTACTGGCGACGGTGGCGCGGTGCGCGGTCCGGCACCTCTTCCATGGCATCGTCGCCGCCGACCGATTCGACGATGTCCTCCTCTTCCCCCTCGACAAGCTCGCTGTGGCCGTTGCCATCCTCCTCGTCGCGCGCCTCCTCGGCCCCTTCAAGGTCGGCGCCGGCGATTTCGCCGGTTTCTCCGTGCCCTGCGTGGGCGGCCGTCTCGCCGGGATCGAGTGGCAATTCGTCGTGCTCGGACGGGGCCGCGTGGTCGCTCAATCGGCTCGCTGCGACCTCGGGGAGATTTTGCTCGTCGCCAGCCGCATCAATGCGCCCGCCGCCAAGCCGCCCGCCGGTCTCGGGTTCGTTGCCCGCGTCAGCGTCGGTATCGGATGGCGCGTCCCCGTGTTCGTTCGCTGTCGCCTCTGAGTCGTGCTCGACGAACTCGTCGCCGATCGGCTCGCTCGCAACCTTTTCCGAATGGCGTTCGGCGGCCTGGCGCCGAGGCGGGCGGCGCCGCATGCCGGCGCGGCGATCGGCTTCGGCTTCGGCGTCACGGTGGGCGCGCTCCTCCTCGTCGATCAGCGCCTGCCGATCGGCGACGGGAATCTGGTAGTAATCAGGGTGGATTTCGCTGAACGCCAGAAAGCCATGGCGGTTGCCGCCATAGTCTATGAACGCCGCCTGCAGCGACGGCTCGACCCGCGTCACTTTGGCAAGGTAGATGTTGCCTCTGAGTTGACGGCGGCTTGCCGATTCGAAATCGAATTCCTCAACGCGGTTGCCGCGCAGCACGACCACCCGGGTCTCTTCCGGGTGGGTCGCATCGATAAGCATCTTGTTGGCCATTGGTGTGTCTCTTCGCGGCGCGCGGCATCACGCGTGGCCGGCGTCCATGAACTTCGGTCCATGAAGCGGCCGGGTGCGACGCAATGCGGGCGCGCGTCTTAGTGGGAAAGATCGACACACGCCACGCGCGACCGGACAAGCGAATTCTCCCTGCGGCCTTTCGGCCAAACGAGGTGTTTTCGCTGTCAATGATCGCCGGCATGGCGCATTCGACCCTAAAAGCGGAGCGGCAACGCAGGACGGCGTCGCCTTCAGGTATCAGCTGAAGATCCGGGTGAAACGGCCACCCGGCCGAGGAACCGACTGTCCTGTCTTTGTCAAAATCCGGCAGCGGACGTGGCCAATTAGCTTCGCGATCCGCTGCGACTGGATTAATGGGCAGGATCTTAACGACAGTGGGCGTCATGCCCGAACGCGACAGAACAAGGATCTTCGAAACCTTCAGTGATTCCTTTCTAAGCGGCATAATTAGGCATGGCAAGCCGCAACTGCCATGCCGGTGCGCCTAGATAGGCGCTATACGTGGGGTAATATATAACCATTTGATTGCGTTTACAGCGTAACCACAGCAGTTTCCGAATGATTTCTTCAAGATCCATTAACCATGGGCTCCTATTGGGTTAAAAGGACGCCGGGATGACGGGGGCCGGAGACCAAGTGGTGGTCCGCATATCTGCACTCGCACTGGCTGAGTTTATGTCGAACGACAAACTTGCGGTAGTATCCAAAAGACACCCTGTGCGGCGCAACGCCGTGGGCTCAGCGGTCTGGCGCCGGTTGAGTACGAACGCAAGCCTCGCGGTCCGCGTGGTCGTGTTGGCAATCGCACTCGATCTCGCCCTGCTGTCGCAGGCCCAGTCTCAGATGCCGCTTCCGCAGCCCGACCCGCCGGCTGTCGACGGGCCAGCAATCGCAACCGACGCCCGCCTGGCCGGCGACGACAAGCAGACGCGATTGGTGATCGATATTTCCCACAAGATCGACATGCGGGCGTTCGCGCTCGCAGACCCCTACCGGGTCGTGATCGAAATCCCGCAGGTCGACTTCCAACTCCCGCCTGACACCGGCGAGCGCGGCCGCGGCATCATCAAGGCGTTCCGCTATGGGCTGGTGATGTCGGGTCAGTCTCGAATCGTCCTCGATCTAACCGGCCCCGTGAGGGTCACGAAGGCTTTCGTGCTCGATCCCGTGGATGGACAGCCGGCTCGCATGGTGCTTGATTTGGTTGCGGTCGACCGTGAGACATTCTTGCGTGCCGCCGCCATCGACAATCACCTGCCGCGGCCGGCCGACCGGGGGCCTGCTCACTTTGAGGAGCGCACGGCCGATTCTAGGCCCGTGGTCGTGCTAGATCCAGGCCATGGCGGAATTGATCCGGGGACGCGGGCGCCGAGCGGCGAACTCGAAAAGGACCTTGTGCTCGAATTTGCGTCGATGCTGCGCGCCAAGCTGGAGGCCACCGGCAAGTATCGCGTCATGATGACGCGAACTGACGACACCTTCGTTGAGCTTTCGGAGCGCGTGCGATTCGCCCGTCAGCAACAGGCCCAGCTTTTGATCTCGATTCATTGCGATGCTCTCGCGCGGGGCGAGGGCGAGGCGGAAGGCGCCACCATCTATACGCTGTCCGACAAGGCCACTGACGCGGAGGCGCAGCGCCTCGCCGATACTGAGAACCGGGCGGATATCATAGCGGGCGTTGATCTTGCCGCCGAGCCCGACGAGATCGCGGACATTCTCATCGACCTCGCGCTGCGGGAGACGAAAACGTTCTCAGCCCATTTCGCCCGCAACGTGGTCAAGGAGATGCGCACCGCGGCGCGCCTGCACAAGCGGCCGCAACGGTCAGCCGGCTTTAAGGTTCTCAAGGCGCCCGACGTGCCCTCGGTGCTGATCGAACTCGGCTACGTATCGAACGCGCGGGATTTGAAGCAGCTGGTTTCCGAGAGCTGGCGCTCGCGCACGGGTGACGCCATCGTGCACGCAGTCCACACTTACTTTACAACGCGCCTGGCGGGCGGCGGTACTGGTGCGCGTGCCCAATAAGAGCGCTGTCGCCGGTTGTGGCAATTGCGGCGGCAATCGGCCGGCTGGGAATCGCGAATATATCATGCGCGGTAGGCCGTTCTTGCCCAAGTTTAATCATAAATCCGAGCGACGTAACGGACGCTCGGTCATGTAGCCGCGCTTCGTATCGCGCGAGGGTGTGAGCGTTTGCGTATCGGGGGCTTTGCGTAATGGGGGCCGGGCACAGGCCCTGCCTCGAAAAGGCTGTTAAAGGCCGAACTTGGCATTGTGGGCCGGCAGCCGAGTTTGTAGACTTCGGCGGGTCATTCAAAATAGGCCGATGATGCGATTTTTGATCAGGTTTCTCGGCTTCCTGTTCGCGGCGGGGTCGCTTGTGTTCCTGGTTGCGGTCGGAGCCGTTGCCGGGCTGCTCTATCATTACTCCAAGGACTTGCCCGACTATTCGCAGCTGCAGGACTATGAGCCGCCGGTGATGACGCGGGTGCACGCGGCCGACGGCGAGCTCTTGGCAGAATACGCCAAGGAGCGCCGGCTCTATCTCCCGATTCAGGCGGTGCCGAAGCTCGTCACCAACGCCTTCATTTCCGCCGAGGACAAGAATTTCTACGAGCATGCCGGCCTTGATTTCAACGGCATTGCCCGCGCCGGGTGGCTCTACCTGCAGAACCTCGGGACGAACAAGAGGCCGCAGGGCGCCTCCACGATCACCCAGCAGGTCGCCAAGAACTTCCTTCTCACCAACGAGGTGTCGTTCACGCGCAAGATCAAGGAGGCGCTGCTGGCGCTCAAGATCGAGCGCACCTACACCAAGGACAAGATTCTCGAGCTCTATCTCAATGAAATCTATCTCGGCTTCGGCGCTTATGGGGTCGCGGCGGCGGCGCTCCTCTATTTCGATAAGTCGGTCAACGAGCTGACGCTCGCGGAGGCCGGCTATCTCGCAGCCTTGCCGAAGGCGCCGACCTCGCTGCACCCGTTCCGCCAGCGCGAACGCGCCACCGAGCGGCGCAATTATGTCATCGACCGCATGGTCGAGAACGGCTACGTGACGGCTCAAGCGGGCGAGAAGGCGAGGAAGGAGCCGCTCTCCGTCGCCCAGCGCCGCGCGAGCGGATCCCGCATCATCGCGGCGGATTTCTTTGCCGAGGATGTGCGCCGCGAAATCTATGAGAAATACGGCGAGAAGGGCCTCTACGAGGGCGGCCTGTCGGTGCGCACCACGCTCGACCCCAAGATGCAGGTGATCGCCCACAAGGCGCTGACCGACGGGCTCGTCCACTACGACGAGGCGCAGGGCTTCCGCGGCGCTACCCACAAGATCGACGTCAGCAGCGACTGGGGCGTGAAGCTTGCCGACGTGCGCGCCTTCAACGATGTCGCCCCCTGGCGTCTTGCGGTGGTGCTGGAGACCAACGAACAGTCGGCGCGCATCGGCTTCCAGCCGGCGCGCGAGCCGGGCGGCGCAGTGGGGCGCGAGCGCCAGATCGGCAATATTACGCTCGAAGGCGTCAAGTGGGCGCGCGCGTTGAGCGCAAAGAATCCGTTGAAAGTGAGCCAGGTGCTGGCGCCCGGCGACGTCATTTACGTGGAGCCGCTGGGCAAGGACAGCGGCCAATACAAGCTGCGCCAGATCCCCGAGGTTTCCGGCGGCATGGTGGTGATGGACCCGCTGACCGGCCGCGTGCTGGCGCTGGTGGGCGGCTTCTCGTTCGATCAGAGCCAGTTCGACCGCGCCACCCAGGCGATGCGGCAGCCCGGCTCCTCGTTCAAGCCGTTTGTGTATTCCGCGGCCCTCGACAATGGCTACACGCCGTCCTCGATCGTGGTCGATGCCCCGATCGAGATCGACCAGGGCCCCGGTGTTGGCGTCTGGCGGCCTGAAAACTACGCCAAGGAAAAATATGCCGGTCCGTCGACACTGCGCTTCGGCATCGAGAAATCACGTAATCTGATGACGGTGCGTCTGGCGCAGGATATCGGCATGCCGCTGATCGGCGAATACGCCAAGCGCTTCGGCATCTACGACAACCTGCCGAATTATCTGTCCTATTCACTGGGCGCGGGAGAGACGACGGTGCTGCGGATGGCCACCGCCTATGCGATGATTGCCAATGGCGGCCGGCGGGTGACCTCGACCATGATCGACCGCATCCAGGATCGCTATGGCCGCACGGTCTACAAGCACGATCAGCGCGAATGCCGCGGTTGCGATGCCAAGAAATGGGAGAATCAGCCCGAGCCCGGCCTGATCGATCGGCGCGAGCAAGTGCTTGATCCCATGACCACTTATCAGATCACCTCGATCATGGAAGGTGTGATCCAGCGCGGCACCGCGACTGTATTGAACGAGGTCAAGAAGCCGATTGCCGGCAAGACCGGCACCACCAACGACGAAAAGGATGCCTGGTTCATCGGCTTCACGCCCGACCTCGTGGTCGGCGTTTACATGGGCTACGACAAGCCGCGTCATCTCGGCCGCGACGCTACCGGCGGCCACCTCTCGGCGCCGATCGCCAAGGATTTCTTCAAGGCGGCGCTGGCCGACAAGCCTGCAATGCCGTTCCGCGTGCCGCCCGGCATCAAGCTCATCCGCGTCGACGTCAAGACCGGCCAGCGCGCCGGGCCCGGAACCACGGGCGTCATCCTGGAAGCCTTCAAGCCCGGAACCGCTCCGCCCGAAAACAACGCGGTCGCGGCCATGGGCGGTGCCGAGACCGTTGGCGTCAGCCCGGAGGCGGATGGCGCCGTACGCCGCGGCGGGTTGTATTGAACGCTACGCGCTTGCGCAATGCCGGCAGGGTCGTTACATCCGGCATTCGACTCCTCTCTTGAACCGGTGAGATCATGCGCGCGGAAATTGCGACGGTTGTGGGCGAAATCAAGCAGTCCCTGGGGCTGCTGAGGAGGCATCTTTGACTTCGACAAGGCGCGCGCCCGCCTCGCCGAACTAAATCACCTCGCCGAAGACCCCAACCTGTGGAACGATCCCCAGCGCGCCAGCCGGCTGATGCAGGAGCGCACCTCGCTTGAGGAGCAGCTCTCCGCGCTTGGCCGCATCGAGCGCGATGTCGAGGACAACGTCGGCATGATCGAGCTCGGCGAGGCCGAGAACGATGCCGGCGTTGTCGGGGAGGCCGAAGCGGCGCTCAGGCGGCTCAAAGCCGAGGTGGCGCGGCGCGAGCTGGAGGCGCTGTTGTCCGGGGAGGCCGACGGCTTCGATACTTTCGTCGAAGTCCATGCGGGCGCCGGCGGCACCGAGAGCCAGGACTGGGCCAACATGCTGCTACGCATGTATACGCGCTGGGCCGAGCAGCACGGCTACAAGATCGAATATCTGGAAGAGACGGCCGGCGAAGAAGCGGGCATCAAGTCGGCCACCATCCAGGTGAAGGGCCACAACGCCTATGGCTGGCTCAAGAGCGAGGACGGCGTGCACCGGCTGGTGCGCATCTCGCCGTTCGACTCCAATGCCCGCCGGCACACCTCCTTTGCCAGCATCACGGTCTATCCGGTGATCGACGACCGCATCGTCATCGACATCAAGGAGGCCGACGTGCGCACCGACACCATGCGGTCAGGCGGCGCCGGCGGCCAGCACGTCAACAAGACCGAATCGGCGGTGCGCCTCACTCACATCCCGACCGGCATAGCGGTGGTGTGCCAGGCCGAGCGCTCCCAGCACAAGAACCGCGCCCAGGCCTGGAAAATGCTGCGGGCCCGGCTCTATGAGCGCGAGATCAAACGGCGCGAGGCGCAGGCCATCGCCGAGCAGGCTGCCAAGACCGACATCGGCTGGGGCCACCAGATCCGCTCTTATGTGCTGCAGCCTTACCAGATGGTGAAGGACCTGCGCACCGGCGTGAGCACCTCCAACACCGGCGCCGTGCTCGACGGCGACCTCGATGAGTTCATGGCGGCAGCGCTCGCCCAGAAGGCGTTTGGGGAAGAGCCGAAGCAGGTGGAGGACGTGGAGTAGGGGGCGCGGGTCGGAAAGCCCGGATGAAGGGACCGCCGCTTTGAGGTTCGGTAATCCGGGATCAGTCTTCCCTTTTGGTCCGCATGAGACACCATTGCTGCGGTCTAGTTGACACCATGCAGCTGATCTACCTCGCGGTGGGCGCCGCGGCGCAGTGATCAGTGCGGCGTAAGCGCGCCGTGAGCCCGCTTGTAGCCGGAGGCGAGAACCCACGTATCCCCGGTCAATCCCCTGTCAGCTCTTTTGCTGGCCAAGGGCCTCGACGTGGTCCGCCGCACGCTTCGCTCCGCCCAAGCTCGCAAGCGACTCTCCCGTCGCCCTCGCGTTTTGTCGATAGCGGGGGTCGGCAAGCGCTGTCACGACTGCGCGGCGCAACTCCTCCGGGGCGACGCGCTTGCGCCCACGATCGATCGTCGGTTCAACGAGGATGGCGGCCCCGACGCGCTCCAGGCGCTTGGCGTTGCTCAAGCGCTCGGAAAAGGTCGGGATGATGACGCTCGGTTTGCCCGCCCAGAGGCTGGTCTGACACGAGCCATACCCGCCATGATGGATGAGAAGATCCGCTTTTCTCGCCATGCGCAATCCCGGAACATATTTGGCGTGACAAAAATTGGCGGGCAGCGGCGACAGCTCCTGTGGAAACTCATGATGGCCGGTGGTCAGTACAATCGATGCATCGACGCCCCCAAGCGCCCCGAGACAGGCCTCGAGAACCACGATCGAATCGAGCGTCGTGTCCGCCGAGCCATATCTTGGATTGCCGGAATAAACCCAGATAACCGGGCGATCGGCGGGCAAGGCTTCGATCCAATCCGGCAACGACGCGTCGTCCGCCTCCCAGAGCACCGCGCCGATGTACTCGACGCCCCTCGATTCGGGGATCGGGTCGAGTTGCGAAGTACCAACGCAAAGCGTGACGTCGCCGACATTAAGATCGGCGAGTTTTTCGAGCGGCCGCATTCCATAATCCGCGATCACGCGGTTGACGATTGCGACCGGACTCGGCGTTCCTTGCGGCTTTGGCCGCCGCCAAAGAAACCCCTGGCTGCTCGGATGGGCGTCGGCCTGGATCACGGTGGCGAGCTTTTTGCCGAGCCGTCGCGTCGCGATGGCGGCAAAGGGATTCCAAAAGTCCACGACGACGGCGGGATCGAAGGTTTTGATGACAGAGCCATAGGCCTCGACGTTCGCGCGAACGAAGCCTTCATTGAGCATGCCCATCATGGCGCCGGCATGATCGGCGTCCCAAATGTCGGCGCTCGTCGGCGGGAAGCGCGTCGGAATCGCTGAGGCAACGCACCGAAGATAGGCGAGCGGACCAATCCCGTGGCGCCGCCACGGCTGCGTTCGCAGCATGCGGAACAATCCGCCAATCGTTCGATCGATGGCGATGAGATCATGGAGAGGATGCTTTGGCAGGATGTTCGCAAAATGCGCCTCGGCGATCAACCTCGATGGCGCCCGGGCGGGATTGGATAAGGCAACCTCGTGGCCGCGCGCCGCCAACTCCCGCGCAATCGGCAAGGAACGCGTCATCAGGCCGAGGTCGTTCGTCGGCAGCATCGTAAGTAGGAGTTTCACGTCCCGCGCTCCTCCCGGGTCATCTCTCGCGTGACTCCGGCCGTGCCCGCGCCGGGGGTACCCCCCGGGCGGCCGTCAGAAATCGCAGTCCGAATCCCGCAAGCAATCCGCCGCCCAAAATATTAGGGCGACTCCCTTGCGATCGACACCACAATACCCCACATTGCTCCGATCGAGCTTCGGCCGAACGACTTGGCCTCGCCGCGCAACCCCGCGTCGGACTGACGACTTTCCTCCAAAACTCGAACGAACCGGCTGCGCTGGCGCGCGGCCTGACGACACACGTAACTGAAAGAAGAGCTAATGACGCAAGGAACCGTAAAGTGGTTCAATGTCCAAAAGGGCTTCGGCTTCATCCAACCGGATGACGGCAGCAAGGATGTCTTCGTGCATATCAGCGCGGTCGAACGCGCTGGGATGAGCGGGCTCAACGAGGGACAAAAGGTCGCTTTCGACGTTATTGCTGATCGAAAGACGGGCAAGTCCTCGGCGGACAATCTGCGCGCCGTCCGATCGGCCGCCTGAAGACCCTAAATCCTGGCCACGGAGGCCCCACGACCAACCGGCGCCCGGCTCGATCGCGGCAACCCAAGCGAGGCCGGAAAAGGAATGCGGGCCGAGCGCACGGGGGCAGCGGTCGAGCGGGCGCGGACAACTCGGGGGGATGGGTAGGAGAACGGCAAAACTCGTGGCAGCCCGGTCGCCCGGATGGAGCGAAGCGTAATCCGGGATCAGCCTGTCCCGGATTACGCTTCGCTTCATCCGGGCTATGGTCTTTACGGTCTAGAACCTCCACAACTTCTGCCCCCGCATTATTTTCTCCGCCATTGAACCCGAACCAAAATGCGATGTCCCGCGACGAATCTCGGGAGGCGATGCCCGGGTTCGCGTCATGGCATTTAGAAAGGCCGCCGCACCGATCGCGGCTGCTAGAGCGGGATGACTTTTCTTCGAATCGTCATCCCGCTCCAGCTTATTGTTGGAGCATGATCTTTTCCGAAAACCGGTTCCCACTTTTCGGGATCATGCTCTCGGCCGTTCGACTTGCGACGCTTTAGCGGTGATGCAAATTCCGCTTTAATTCCTCGTTTTCGCAATCGCAGCGCCCATAAGCTGCTCGTTGGCGATGCGCGGCTTGCATCGGACAATTCAGCAAAATCAATTTGCACGAGGACGCTATGAGAAGTCTGATCGGGTTCCTAAGCGCGGTCGAAATCATGCTATCGGCCTTTTGCGCCCGTGCTGATGCGGGTGCGGAACGGGTCACCTTCCCGAGCGCGGACGGCCGGACCATGTTGACCGGCTATTTGTTCGTGCCGGCCCATCGTGCCGCCGGGCGGGGGCCAGCCGTCGTCATGATGCACGGTCGGGCAGGCGCCTATTCGACGAACGCAAAAGGTCGCTATGATGCCAGTACTTTGTCGCGGCGGCATGTGGCGTGGGGCGAACTGTGGGCGGCGCAGGGCTATATTGCGCTGCTGGTCGACAGCTTCGGCCCGCGAGGCTACGCTCAGGGGTTTCCGCGCTTCAGCTATGAGACCCGTCCCGCCGAACTCAACGAGGTGACGGTGCGCCCGCTCGATGCTTACGGTGCGCTCGCCTATTTGCGCACACGCCCCGACGTGGCCCCTGACCGCGTCGGGCTGCAGGGTTGGTCGAATGGCGGCAGCGCGACACTCGCCACCATGGAGGTCCGCGCCGCTGGCCGCACGAAGACAGGATTTCGTGCCGCGTTGGCGTTTTATCCGGCCTGTGGGCTGAAGGGGCAATTCGAAGAGCAATACCTGCCGTACGCGCCGGTCCAGGTGTTCCACGGCACCGCCGACGAGGAAGTATCGCCGCGCCGCTGTGGTGAGCTCGTAGAAAGAAGCAAGACCGAGGGCGGCGCCATCGAAATTCGCTTCTACACTGGCGCATCTCACAGCTTCGACGATCCCGGCGCCAAGCGTCAGAGCAATGAGGCAAATGCAGTGGCGACGGAAGACGCCGTACAGCGCTCGCTGCGGTTCTTTGCCGATCAATTGCGCCTCTGAGCCGGACCTGTTGAACCAAATCCGGAACTCGTCAGATTCGCCGGCACGGCGTTCGCTGCTCAGCAAGGCGCGCGTGCGCAAGGCTCGCGCCTGAGATGCAGATCATGCTAACTTGGCCCCAGCTCAAACGAGCACGACTTTGAACCAGTCCAATAAACGTCGAATAAGACATTCAAGGACACGTACCATGCGCAAACTTCTTTCGGCGTCTCTTGTAGTCCTCGCGCTCGCTGTTTCCACGCAGATGACGGTAGCCCAAGCACCCATGCTAATGGGGCCGGCTCCGACGACCTATGTCGCGTCCGCACAAGTCGATGTGATGAAGCTGCTGCCGCCGCCACCGGTGATGCAATCGCAGGAGCAGAAACGCGATCTCGATGAATTGCTGGCGATTCAGAAGACCCGCACGCCGGCGCAGGAGCAACGCGCCCTCGCCGACGCAACCTCCGGGACGTTCGGCTTTGCAGACGTGCTTGGTCCGAAGTTCACGGCTGCGGCCGTGCCTAAGCTGGCCCTGCTCATGGACAAGGTCCGAGGCGATGGCGCGGCCGTGGAAAATGCTGGCAAGGACAACTGGAAGCGCCCACGCCCGTTTGAAACCAACAAGGACATCCGGGCCGTCGGTGATCTGCCCAAAGGCAGTTCCTATCCGAGCGGCAGTTCGACCGTCGGCTACCTGACCGCAATCGTGCTCGCCAACATGGTGCCAGAGAAGACCGCTGTGCTGTTCGCGCGCGGGCGCGAAGCCGGCTACAACCGCCTCGTGCTTGGCGTGCATTATCCGACAGATGTCGAAGCCGGACGGCTCCTGGCGACTGCAATTGCAACGGCCCTGTTTCAGAATTCGACATTCCTCGAGGATTTCACCGAGGCGAAAGCCGAGCTGCGGCAGGCACTGGGGCTGTGAGCGATTTCTTCGGTGCGGGCGGTTTCGCCGAACCCGCCTGGAGAGAGCTGGTGGCCGGCACGGCGTTTGTGCCGGCCGCGTCGACCGCTGCAAGACTTGAAAGATGAGCTAAGCGTTCACGGCAAACTCTTCAGGATGGCAGTTCCATCTGGTGTTCCGAGGCCAGTGCACGCATCCCACCCTGGTCCTGCCCGGTAACCCTTGATTGTGTCCTTAATCGCGTTCGTGCCCGATGTGACATCATGCACAACGCCCTTACGGACATTCGCGTAGAGGAATGGATTCAGGAATCCGACATTCTTCTTTTTAGCTTGGTTCAGCCTTGCTACGAGCGCTGCCATCAATGGTGCCACGGCGCTTGTTCCACCACCAGTCGCGCTCTCCGTTGTGTCCACACGCGTGAAATAACCGGTAGCGCTCATTGCAATATCTGGCACTCCGCGGCCTCGTTTTTTGTTGTCGAGCGATACGGGCAGTTTCGCTTTGGCTTGATACGACGGTACTGCGAAAATCTCGCTGATCCCGCCGCCGCTCGCCCATCCTCCGCCCCCCAGGATGTTCGCGTCGAATGCCGTTCCATCGTTCCAAACCACGTCTTTATCGGATTTGATCTGAGTTCCACCGCAGCTAAGAACCAGGTCGTCGCATGACGGGTGGTCGACGTGGATCTTTCCATCCCAGTTGACGGCATCAAGATCGGCCGTACCGTGGTCACCCGATGCAACGCAAACCGTGATCCCCAGACACGCCGCCGCTTCGAACAGCTCATGATAGGCTTGGATGCCTTGCGGAGTGATGGAATCTTCCGTCGCGCCCCAACTGATCGAAATTACGCTGGGTTTTCGTTGCGAGTCGTAGACCGCTGCGCTTATCGCATCAACAAAACCCTTGCCGAGGTTTGGAGCAAAATAGACCGCGAACTTTGCCTTTGGCGCCACGGCCCCGGCCACTTCAATGTCCAGCATCACTTCGCCGTCAGCCGAATCAGGGGTCGTCGGATCGTTCCCCGCGTGATCCACCGAGATGGATGAGACCTTCGGGGTATCAATTCCGATTTCGTTGAAGAAAACCTTGAGGTCGCTGGTCCGGTAACCTCCGCCGAGTTCAATGATTGCGATCGTTTGTCCCGCACCATCCAACGCAGTGCCGTTCAGTTTCGCAGGAAAGTTGTACCGTTTAGCTAACTCGGTCGCCACCATTCCTTTCTGGCCATCTAGTCCGCCCGTGTGTAGGCTTTTCTGCCGATACCGTGCCCGGTGTTTTGGACGGGTATCAAATCCGAAAACGCCCGTCACGATCTTGCCGAGCTCTTCGGGCACCGTCATCTCGCCCTTTCTGCCGCGGTAGGTTCCTGTAGCATGGTGGTACATCTGCACATCGGCGTTAAAGGCCGCCAGCAAATTACCCAGCTTTCCTTTGAGGACGATGGATCGTTCCGGCGCACTGCGGTGCACAACCGTCAGGTCATGCTCCTGCGCAAAGTGCTCGACCTTGTCGAGATCATTCGGATTAGCTCCGTGCAGCTTTTCCAACTCCTCGTGCGTCAGGTATTTCCTCTTCGCTACGGGCGTGTTGGCTAATTCATACGCCTTCTTTGCAAGTGCGTTGGGATCTCCTGTCGAGCGTACGCGCACCGTTATGCTAGCGATTTCTGACGGATCAATCGGCCCGGCCGATCGCGAATTCGGGAGCAACGTTCGTTTGCTGCCTGGTAAGAGCGTATACGTGGACATTCGGGTCCTCCTCTGTACCTGGAACAACAGGTGGTGCAGCGGCGAGTGGACGTCAGTGCTGACGTGCACCCGAAACGTCCCCTTTAGTTGTTATCCAGATTCAGTATGCCTCGCGACCGCGGGCAACACTTTGTTACGTCCGACATCAGGACACCCAGACCGATCCAATACCTTCGACGCTAGGTGTCCAAGCCTACATAATAATAAACGCTGTTTACTAACCGCGGTTCCCCGAACCCGGTCGGCAACTAACCGTTGATCCGGACGAACCCGGAAAATGCTGCTTCGGCGTGAGATCAATGTCCGGAAGTGGCCCGCTTCACCAAGCAATCAAGCCTGGATCCTTCGTGCTGCGGTGGACCTTCTCGGGAATTGATTGAGCGTCGTAGATGGTCCAGTCCCAAGCATATGAGTAAATCTACCGGATAACTCTTGTTCCTAGCTCTTCTCATGGCAAATCCGCACGCCCTCGCGGCCATACAAAAAATCGATTCATGCCGGCAACGGGTTCCGGCTTCGCCGGCCCCGGCATGACGAAGAACCTCACCGCAACCAAGAATCGGGCCAAGAATCAGGCCAAGAATCAGGCGATGCCGCGCCCGGGCTTTGCGTAAAGCCCCAGCAGTTCGTGCAGGTCACGTCTGGCGTGATAATGTTGGTCGGCGGTAGCCAGCCCGCGCTCAGCCGTTGCGCGGGTGTGGGTGCCGTTACGATCTTGTTATCGACGGGAGTAGCGATCGGCTCAGGCACGGGCGCAGTCGCCGCCACGATCTGTTCGTCACGCCTTGCTGGCACGACAAGGCTTTTGAGCTCACCGAGCACGCCGCTGACGACGCGGGGATCGAGGCCCATCAGGAGATGCAGGGTTTCGATGTAATTGGTCTCATCGAAGCCGTCGTGGACTCCGGCATTGGACAGCATGTCCGGCCCGTACCACAGCACGGAGCGCTTGGTGTTCTTCTTCTCGATCGGGTGGTTGCGGCCGAGCGAGGATTCGGCGATCGCGAGCAGCAGGTCGACGGCGAGATGGCGTTGCAGGTAGGTCGTCGTGGTGTTGCCGAGCGAGTAACCGACGAGCGCGATCTTGTAACCGTCCTTGCGCTTGCGAACGATGTTCGTCCAGGCGGGCTTCAGGTCGGTGTAGCTGAAGACATCGGTCGCAAGGCCAAGTTTGCGGGCCCCTGATTCCAGGAGCGGAATGCCCCAGGAAAACAGGTAGCCACCTTGGCCGAGGAAGAAGGCCGAGTAAGCCTTCTCGGTATCCGGCGCAGGAATCGCCGGCGCCTCTACGGGCAAAGCCGCGGCGCCGCCAGCAGCCAGCATGCCTAGGACCGCCTGCCGGCGATCGATGCGCGAGCGGAAACGCAACGCCATTACGCAACCAGCACTGAACCCCGACCAAGGCCTCCCTAGGTCCCCGAGTTGTGAACAAGGTTAGCCCTCGGTCTCGCCAGCCGGTAAGGCGGCATGCTGTCATCCTGTTAGACGACACGTCCCTCCCGTGGTGGTAGATTGCGCGGTCCGGTCGAGCGAGCGTCAATCGCGTGCTGTAAGGTTCGAGGCCGGTCGCCTTGGGGACATTCGCGGTGCCGAGGCGCGGCGGCCTGCGACGTGCTGATTCGAGTGCGCCGTAAGCTTGGGCGACTGGCGCTTACGCTCCGCGGGCGCGCCGAGCTGCGGGCGGTGCTGCCGCTCCGAGCGCTCGACCACGAAGATATTCGAGCAAGTCATCTTGCCGGCCCTGCTGACCCACGAATCGAAGCATCTGCAATAAGAGCGAAATGTGATCCACTTCACACTTTGAAACGTTTTCCTTGGATATAATTCGTCGCAGATGTTTGCCGGGTGGACCCTGGGGTGTGCTCGGACACTAGGAAATCGCGGGGGCCAAAATGCGCCTCGACGACAAGTCCGTTCAACTCCCAATAGTACCGTGCCGCTGCGGCTCCGGCCGTCTTTTTTTGATTCCGAAGGCTCTGATTTCTATCGCTGCTTACAATACCAGCCCGGGGCAGGCCGGCTTAGATTTAGCTCAGCTCTCTGCTCGGCAAAAAAATGAAATTTGTTGACGAGGTTATGACTGCTTTGATGGCTCACACCACCGGCCAATTCGTTTGAGTCCGGGTTGCGATTTGCGTTGCCCGTCGGGACGCGTCGATGCAACGACGGACCGGCAGGAACGAGGCCGCCCGTAGTGTCCGCGTAAAATGTATGGTGCAGTCACCGTCGTGATTGCGACCGCCTAGGCCGTAACCATGATCTGGGCCCGCCGACGAAGTCCCAAGAACCGTTCGCATCGAATCTGATATTGCGCAGCGATTGACATAGCTGAACTGGCTATCATCGGGAGGAGATGATGGGCATCGGCTGCTGGGTGCACTATTGCGGAGATGCGCCTGAGCGAGAAAAGAATTCGTTTGCAACCGCTCTCGTCGAACACGGTGTTGAAATCTTGTCATTCACTCTTGGCAAGCCGAACGGACCCGGAGTGTGTCTTTTCAACGAAATGACAGGTGAACTCCGAGACTTCCTTCAGTCTGCGAGCTGCGACGGCCGCGAGCGCATCATCGCAGTAGCGCGGCCCGAAGCATTACGGAACGGTGAAGAAGGCTGGGACCTTCTGCGGGCAGGCGCCTCGGATATGTTGATCTGGTCGGATCCGAATCATGTTGCGGGACAAGTTAAGGCGAGATTAGAGCGCTGGATTTCCATCGAACAATTGCTTGCCGACACCTGCCTTGCCGACGTCGTGGCCGAAAGTCCTGTTTGGCTCGCCACGTTGCGAAGAGTTGCCGAGATCGCGAGATTCAGCGATACGAGTGCGCTCATCCTTGGCGAAACCGGCACCGGTAAAGAAGTCGTCGCTCGGCTCATCCATCAGCTCGATCCCCGACCGAGCAAGCGCGATTTCGTGGTGCTGGACTGCTCCGCCATCGTATCCGAGCTGTCCGGCAGCGAATTTTTTGGGCATGAGCGCGGAGCGTTCACCGGCGCGTTGTCGGAGCGGCTTGGCGCCTTTGCGCTGGCGAATGGCGGTACTTTGTTTCTCGACGAAATCGGGGAACTGCCGTTGACCCTGCAGGCCCAATTGCTGCGTGTTATTCAAGAACGCAGCTATAAGCGTGTCGGCGGGAGCACATGGCATCGCACCGCGTTTCGCCTCGTGTGCGCCACCAATCGCAACGTCGCGGAAATGGTAAGCGGCGGCGCGTTTCGCGCCGATCTCTTTCACCGGATCGCGAGCTTCGTATGCAAGCTGCCGCCGCTGCGCGAACGGCCCGAAGATATCATTCCGCTGGCCGAACATTTCTTCCGTCAGGCCCATCCGAGCCGCAAGGCGCCTCGGCTTGATCCAGCGGTACGACAATATCTCCTGCGGAGGGAATACCCGGGGAACGTCCGCGAGTTGCAGCAGGTCGTATCCAGACTGATGTACCGCTGCGCAGCGGACGGAACCATCACGATCGGCTACGTCCCATCCGAGGAGCGCCCAACCTGCGAATCAAACCAGGAGATTTGGTTGGATTCCCAATTCAAGCAACCCATCGAGCGCGCGGTCGTCCTCGGCGCCGGGCTCAAGGAAATCGGCCGCGCTGCCGAGGACGTCGCCATTCAATACGCGACCGCCGTCGAAGACGGCAGTCTGCAGCGGGCTGCGCGTCGTCTTGGCGTTACGGATCGGGCGCTGCAACTCCGGCGCGCTCACCGCAAGGACGTCTGAACTCGATTCGGCTCGCGACGAGGGGCGTTCTCAGTCCGCGGCGAAATCGACCAATGGCCACAGGCAACAAGTCAATTCGCCGGCCGTCCGACAAAGACCCCTTCTCCGAGCCATGGATCGCCCCTCTCCATCATTTGCGCGGCCGGCCGGCGCACGGGGACGAAACGCCCGAGTTCCTGCGCGATGCCCGCGCGGCGAGGGCTACCGGCTCTCTCGATCAGGCGCAAAAAATTTCCGCCGAGGACCAACGCCTCGTCGCGCTGCGTCAGGCGCAGTGCCCGCACCTTCGTCAATTCCGTTCCCGGATGCAGCCAGGGCCCGTCGGAGCCAAACAGGATTTTTCGCGCACCAGCACGCTCGATGGCCTGCGCCAATATGTCGAACCGGCGAACGCCGGCCGTATCGGTGTAGATGTTAGGATGCCGGACCAGGTGATCGATCAGGGCGACCTGTGCCCGCCAGTCATCAGCAAAGCTGCCGAGATGGGGAATGACAAAGTCCACATCCGGATATTCGCCGGCGAGCAATTCGCACACCGATACCGCGCCCATCACGTCGTACAAGACGGGCAACGAAAACGCTCGCGCCGCCTCGCAAATCTCGCGGCTGATAGGGGCATCGTGACGATGCACTTTGATGCCGACAAAGCCGAATTCCTCGACGGCCTGGCGGACTAATCTTTGCACGCGCCCGCGATCGTGAAAAGCATTGACGAAGGCAAAGCCAAAGAAACGGTCTGGGCGACTTGCGACGATGCGCGCCACGTCGCGGTTGGCGACCGCATAATCGGAATGAAACGCGGCGAAGAGAACTGTCCGGGATATTCCAGCGTCCGCGGCGCGAATGAGATATTTGTCCAGCGGCGCCGCGGTATCCCACGGCCCCGTCAGCCCATCGCCTTTACCCGCATGGCAGTGGCTGTCGATGATCATGGAGTGGGCTCCCCATGCACGGGCGATACCGCGCATTCTCAATGATCGAACCGGTAGAGATCATGCTGACGCATCAGCGCAATGAGCTGGTCCGCATAGTCGGGGCCGGTGGCATATCCGGCCTTGTGGATTTCGCGGGCAAACGCCTCAGGATTATTCTTGAATTGAAGCGCGCGCGCATAGCGTCGATTGCGAAGGAAAAACCTCGCATGATCGGTGATGCTCTGTTCGAAGCTGTCGTACTTGGCGAAATCGGCATCGACGGTGACCCACTTGCCGCCGATGTATTCCCGTGTCGGCGCCCGGACGGAGCCCGCAGGCCCGCGGCCTTTGATGCCGAACAAATTCCTGGCTTCGCCGATTGTGTGCTTCCCCCACCCCGTCTCAAGAATGGCCTGAGCCACCGACACCGATGCGGGCACCCCTGTCGCCGCCATGGCGCGCCGCGCATTTTCGCCGACGAACGCGATGAACTGCTTCCTCGTCAAACGCCGAACATCGATCGGCGCGGCGGGAGTAGGCGTGGGTTGAACCGCGCCACCCGATCGCGCCGCAAGGAACGGCGCTCCTTGAATGCGCTGCGTCCAATACGTGACTGGCACGTAGTTGTGCCGCTTATCTCGCGACGGTTCGACGATTGCGTTTGGAACGCGTTTGTTGCGCAGACTCTCGGCGTGACGGGCGGTCGGCGATCCGGCGATATAATAGATGTAAACTCTTGCGTCTTGATGCGCCCGCGCCCATCCGGCCCAGAACTCATCGTCGCCTTGATTGTACGTGCAATCGAATCCCCAGCATTCGCGCAGGCGCGCGAGCGCCCGGTCGCTGCCTCCCGCGAGCTGGCGCATAGGCCAGCCCCCGCCGCTGTGGCAAGCGAGAATGAGGCTGCCGAGCGCCGGCGTGGCGGCTGGCGGACGGAAGGGGCCATAGGCCGCCAAGGCCGACAGGACTTGCGAGAGGTAGCCGTCCAGCCCTCCAGTCGCGACGAGACCCTTGGCTTCCGAATGAGAGCCCAATGTCGGAGCGACAAGAATGACATTGCGCCCGCTGGCATTCGCGCCTTCGCGCAGAGCTGCGTACGGGAAGCGCTGGCTGTTCCAATATTGATCGATCGCCTGTCGCTTAATGGCCTCGGCCTTGAAGCCATGCAGATAGAGGATCACATCTACGGCCGCGCCCGGCCGGTAGCCCTCGGGGATGAAAATCCCGGTTACCGGGGGTGCGATAATTCCGAACTTGTCGACGATCTTGAGGTCGATTTCGACGTAAAGACTGGTCCCGGGCGGATTTGACTCCTGTCGCAACAAGCGCGGCGCCGTAACTGCCGCCGGCTGCGCCGGCGTCGGCAGAGGAGCGACCGGGCTGGACGGCTGCTGGCCGTCGCTTTGGATCACGGCAAAATAATCCGGTTCGACGATGCGGCCATCGGGGTCGGTCCGCAGGATTTTTTGCGCCACCGAATCGCTCACATTGCCGCCGACGGTCACGATGCTCCGCGGTCGAACCTCCGTGACGATGTCGCAATGGGTCTTCATCGGCGGCCTGACATTGTCGTAGGTGGCGCCGCTGCCCGCCCGGCTCTTGCATACGAGGTCGCCCGCGCGCGGTGCGACCTCAGAGATGCGATAGGCCTTGAAGGGGTTGCTGTTGTTGGCTAGCCGATTGTCGATCGCGGCGCGCGTGTAGGCCGCATGATAGCCGCCATATTTGAAGGCGCTGCCGGCGCCAGCGGTCTTCATGAGCCAGGAAATAAATGCCGCGCTCCAGGGGTTGGCGTTTTGAAAAGCCGGATTGCCGAGTTGCTCTTGGCTGAAGCTCGCTCCCGTGCCCGTCTTCCAGTAATCTTGCAGCGTCTTGCGAAGCCCGGGATCGGTTTCCTTGATCTTGCCGTTGCCCCAGCGGGCCAACTCCTGTTTGGCGATCTCCACGGCCTTCTTGCGGAACGCCTCGGCATCGAACGCTGCCGGGGTCGGCGGAGTCGGCGAGGCGGGGCGCGTGGGACGCCGCCTGGTCCGCGGCCGAGCGACAGCCGTTGGGCCGATTTCCCATTCGGGCTGCGGCCAACGTTCGGCCCCTGACGCGGCGGATGCGGCGCCGGAATAGGGCGAGCGGGCGCTCGAAGCTTCGCGTCGAAATCCGCTTTGCCGGCCCGCCGTGCCTGTCGTGGACCATTGCGTCAGCAAAGCGCCATTCATTTCGGCTTCGAAAGGTTCGGGATTGAAACTCAGGAGTCGTGTCATCGCGGTTCTCCAAATTACCGAGTGGCGGCGGCACGGCGAAGGTCGCGGAGCTTTCCCGCCAATGCGATTTTCTTGTCGACATTGTCGGGATCGAAACGAAAAATTCCGACATTTTTGCCCCGCAGGAACTCCCAGCGTTGACTCTCTGGCAGTGCCAGGAGCTCATTTTTGTATTTGCGCAGCAAGGCGCGAGCCGCCCCCGCCCCGGCGGCAAACGAATAAAGCACCGCCATGCGCAGGAACCATTCGGATTGCGTCGACGGAAACAAGGCCGCGAACTCCGCGCGGATCCTCGCCGCCGTGCTGGTGAGGTCCCATAACCCGACGCGAACCTGCATCGTGGGGTCTTTCCAGTTCATCTCCGTCGGGTAGGCGCCCGCAAGGCGACGCCAGCCTTTGCCGAACTGGCTGTTCTCGACATTGCGGCCGGGCGGGCGGTACCTGCATGTCTTGACGCCGGCCTCGTTGGTGCAGCCATGGTCGCCGGCCGGTGTCTGAAACACACCGAGCTCATAGAACGAGGGGATATATTTCTTGTGCTTCTCGCTCCATTTGCCGGCGGTGGCGTCGTCAAAGAGATTGCCTGCCTCGAAATGAATGAAGGCCAGAAGCACCTCCACCGGAATTCCGCCCGCCTCGGCCTGATGGCGCGCAAGCAGCTCCTCGATGGTGATGTTGCCGAGACGCGGAATCTTTTTCGCCGCCATTCTGAGCGTCGCCGCAACTTCACGGTCGCTGATCCTGACGCCGGCGGCCGACGGCGCCCGCCCTCGGGTGAACGCAGGCATAACGATGTCGCGAAGGATCGCCTTCCACTCGGCGGCGAGCCGGTGGTCGCCGGCGCCGAGCTTCTGCCCTGTGCGCTCGGGGTGCCTTCGAAAGAAAACCATGTCGGCGAGCGCGTTTGGGTCGCGTTCTCCCGCCGCGATGCGATCGTTGACCGCCGCGCGTTCGGCAATCGGTCGCGTATCGTCGAGCTTTGATTTGGAATCGCCCCGTTCGAATTCAAATTCTCCGGCCGGCGATGTGGAGGCCGGTTCAGGCGCGGCGGCTGGGTCGGCCGCAGGCGCATCAGCCGGCCCGAGCGGCTCCGGCGCGACGGGGCCGGTTGGGCTGGCCGCGCCCTCGCGAGGCGATCCTCCGCCCCTGGCGGCAATCAGCGCACGTTCCGTATCGGGGCCGACAACGCCATCGGCGGGAAGCCCTTGACGCTGCTGAAAGCTGCGAATGGCGCTGCGGGTGGGCGAATCTGCGATCCCATGCACCTGTAGCCCCAAGCCAAGCACGTCATTGAGCGCACTTTGCACCCAGCGCATATACTCCGAACCGGCCGGCTGAGGTTCAACCGGGTAAGGCGCTGCGACAGCGCCATAAGGCTCAAAGACTGCGCCCCACGGCCATTTCGGCAGCGTGAAATGCGGCCTGCGGACCGGCGGTTTTGCCGCTGCCCTCGATGGGGAAGCCGCCGGGGTTTTCGATCGGCGCGGCACGACCGACGGAGCGCGCGGGGAAGCTCCGCGGGAGCGACGCTGTCGGCCGAATTCTTCTTCCATCTCGACGTCGGTCGGCTCCGAGGAGGTTTGAAATCCCTCATAAGCTTCAAAGGGCACCGCCGCGAAATTGAGTTCGCCGTTCATGGCTAACCTCCGGCTTGTCGTGTGTGATCACGCAAAGGTGTCAGAACGCTCTCTCCAAAGCGCGTGGTTTCTTCTTTCGTGCTGATGGCGCGTGAGGACCAACGCGTGCTGCAATGCGTCCATGCAGCGGTCGATGTCGGACCGGGTGTGCCATACGGTAATCAGGAAGGTGAGGACGGCGTCGGGCATGCCCTTCGCCGAGCGCAACACGGCCTTGACGCCATAATCCAACAGCTGACGATAGAGGCGCCTCGAATCGATGTCCGGGATGGCCCTCAACGTCTGGACAGGAAACAAGCCGCCCAATGCCGACAGGCCGATTTGACGCAATTTCTCCCTGAAGCACCGCACGAGTTTCACAAGGCGAGCGCGCAGGAGGTCGCCTTGCTTCTCATTGAGGGCGAGGGCCTGCTCGGCGGCGCTGATTGCCGCCAGAGAGGGCGGGCTGCTGTGGACCCGGGTCGCGCTCACATCCTCGAATCTTGCGATCAGCCTCGCGTCGCCGGCGATGACTGCCAAAGGTGCGCCGAACCCCTTCGCCAGAGAGCTTCCGACAATTAACCCCGGCCCTTGGACCCCATACCAGGCAGGCGTCCCGGCGCCGCCGCGGCCGTAGGGGGCGTCGCGCGCCGGGGCTTCTCCCAGGATTCCCAAGGCTTGCGTGTCATCGACGACGACATATCCGTCCCACTGCCGGACCAGCCTCAGATAGTCCGGCAGCGGCGCCGTCCGGCCGGTCTCGGGGCAGACTCCATCCGTCACGAGGACCGGACGACACCCGCCGTGCCGTTCCCGATGCAGAAGATATTCCAGCGCAGCTGCATCATGCGCCGGGAATGTCGTCATCCGGACCCCTTTTGCGGCCACCCGCTCGATGCCCCAACGCGCGATCGGATAGCCCGACGCGTCGGCATAAATGGCGATGCCGTCTCGCGCCAGGAGGTCGAACAGATCCCAGTAGAGGTGAAGCGTCGACGGTGCGAGTGCGGCGCGCTCGAACCGCATCAGCTGCGCCAGAGCCGCTGCGACGCGCTCGGCTTCCGGCATCCGTTCGAGCGCCGTCGGCCGGCCCGTCGTGAGCTGCGCCCACGGCGGCAGCGCGCCGTGGGCGTGACGAAAGCCCAGATAGAGCGCCGATGTGAAGTCGAGTGTCATCAGCCGCCGCCTCGCCTTATGGCTCCTCGCGATAAACCGGCAATCTGGAACGGCCAGGCGCGGGCAACGCGGCGGCGCCAGCCACTCTTGCGGCGATAAGGTCGGGCCCGTTCGCCGAGCGCGCCGCCACCGAACTCTGCCCCATCAGCCTGCGCTGGAGCAGCACCGAAGGCTGCAGGTACCGAGCGGCCGCATCGCGGGTGTCGATGATGTCGGCCGCCAGATCGACGCCGGTCACCGTCCGGTAGCCGTGGATGTAACGCTGGATTTCGGGCTTGTTGGAGCGCGCCCAGGTCTTTGCCTGATCCTCGATGTTCTCGATGTCGGACCAGTCGCCGTAGCGGATCGAGAGCAGGATCCGCTCGCCGGTTACCGCGAGCTCATAGAAATGCGTCACGGTGGTGTCAGTCCAGCCCTGAAGTTTCTTCATGCTGTCGACCGCGCCCATCCATTCCTCCTGGTACGGCACCATGTAGCGACCGCGCAGAAATTCTTTCATCTCGGGTCGCGCCAGCATCCACTGTATGGTCATCATCTCGGCGCGGGCCGTCCAGGTCAGATCGCCGAACTGGTTGTGGGCGCCTTCGGCCAGAATGAGATGGACCTCCTTGAGTGCGTTCAGCAGCGGAAACCCGTCGGCAATCACGGTGGTGTCGGAATCCTCCTTAAAGAAGCGGGCCGCGGCGGAGAGCAGGTTGTGGAACGCCTCGATGAACTTCGACCGGCTATCGGCCGGATTGAGATCCGGCACCGCCTTGCCGACGAGCGAAACGCCGTAATGATGCAGGTACTCATGGGCCCGTCGCGGCACCGTCAGCCGATTGTGCTCGTCCTGGATGAAGCCCCAGATGAGGTTGTTCAGCGGCCGCAGGGGATCGAACTCGAGCTCCCCTAACGGGTCGTTCGCCGAGCCGCGCCGGTTCTGGAAGCGCCAAGCGATCGCATTCATGGTTTGAACGAGCATGCCTTCTTCAAGCCAATAGGACCAAATCAGCTCGATGAGGCTCGGGGAGGTCAGACGGTGTTGCAAAACCCCGATGCAATAGGGCAGGACTTCCTTCGGGTCATCGTCGTCATCGAGGGTGATCAAATTCGTCAGGATGCGGTCGAGATACGGCAGGTGGTCGGCAGGGCCGAGATAAGTCCCCAGCTCTCTTTTGAGTTCACCCAATAATTCCGGGGAGAAATCGTTGAGCCGGATGCGCTCCTTTTCGAGGTCGAAAATCTTCGGCCCTTCGCGCGGATCCCTGATAACGACGCCACTTTCGAGGGTCAGAAACACCTGCGTCGCGAGCTTCAAGATGCTGTAGGCATAAGGCCCATAGATGCTGAGATGCCTCTTGTCCGTTGGATCGCCGAGATCGCGCGGATCTAAGCAGCGGTTGAGGTCTTGGGCTGGAGCGAACGCACTGTTGACGGTTGGGAGGAACTTGTTGATATCGATCGAGCTGCCACAAGAAAAGATGCAATCGATGAATTTCTTGTAGCGCTCGAATCCGACTGCCGCCGTGCGGTTACGGATGGCGGTCCACAGCGCTCGATCGTCCGTGCGCCCCACAAACGTGCGTTGTAGAGTTACTTTCGATTGGGTTTCGATCAGGTGCGTGATGACGCCGACTGTCACGCTCCCCGGCACAGGGGTCGTGGGAGGCTCAACAGGGGGCGGAGGGGGCTCCCGGGACGACCAAAACGAGACAATCGGTTTGGCTTCAAACGCGATGTCATAATCACCGTCAGGAATATCCGGGATACTGAGAGAAAATTGTGCTTGGTCGTTTACGACTTGTGGTGGATAATTTGTGGCCCCTTTCAATCTCTCGTTCAGCCTGGTATTGCTGCTGCTAAAACTGTAATTAAAGCCTTTTTTGTAAATATTGCTCTTATCGTCGTCACCAAGTCCATCAAAATCGCTCTTGTGCAGAGTAACTGCCAACGTCAGTTTATCATGCTTACGAACCTCGTCGGGGTCAGCCGAAACAGAGCATTGCCATTGATTGTCGAAACTTGCCATTGTCGTATCTCCTTTGTTGCGATGTTCACCTAGCTTGCCAACGCCCGCACTTGTGACTTCGGTATCGCGGCGCAGTACGCCGAACTATCCAGCGTGCTGCGCATCGCCCAGAAGGTGAGCAGCTTCGCGAGCAGGTCGCTCTCGTCTTCGGGGCTCAGACCGCCGTCTGCTCGCGCCTGACCGAGCACGGCGAAGACCAGCGAAGGCGGTGCGCGATACATTTTGCTCGGCGCCATGCTCCAGGCGCCGAACAGCGCCCCTAACCTGGCGGGAGTCCGCTCTTCGATTTTCATCGCCTCGCGAAGCGAACGCCCGCGCAGCGCACTCGGGCGATGATCGGTCAGGGCCGCGACGAATTCCGGAAGGCTTGCCTCCAGGCGGGCGAGCAGGTCGCGGCGCTCGGCATCGAGATCGGCGATCGGGTAGTAGGACTCCCACAGCCTCGCCACGCGTTGCCATTGCGGGTGCGGATAAAGGCCATCCCCGATGGCACAGCTGAGCTTTACGCGAATCCAGGGCGCCGGATGCGGATCGTCGACATTGATGCGGAAGACAAAGGGACGCGGCAGGCTGACAACGCCGATGAGACCCAAAGTGGATACCACGCCCACCCGTGCGATTGACCAGAAATCGGAGACGATTTCGGAGATCCAGCGCTCCCACAGACGCCACGCCGAAGGCTCGCGAACATTTTGCTGCTTGGCGCGCAGAGCCAGCCGGAGCGAGGGAACCAGCCCAAGCAGAGCCGCACCTTGGTGGCCGACTTCGTGGACCAGCGATGACGCGATGCCGCTGCCGATCATGCGCTCGCGCGGAATGCGGATCACGGCGACCGGGTTCTCGCCGCCGCCGGGCAGGCGGGTCCGTGCGCGCCGTATGGCGCCGCCGATGCCGCGGTCGAGATAGCAGATCACCGGTGGCGCTTGGTAGTAATCCGGCAGAGCCAAAGCGTCTGCCGCGACGACATCGAGACCGGAAAGCCAGACGCCTTGCTCGTTCTCGCTGCGCTGGCTGATGACCTGGTGGAACAATTCGAGCTGCGAAAGAACGGCGTTGAACCGCAGCTTGAGGAAGACGAACCGGCGCTGAAGGTCCTGCGGCGAGGCCTGCCGGCCTTCGTCATGCAGCCAGCTCAGGAACTCCCGAATGCGATTCTTCAGCTCGTGCCGACCTTCGGCAAGAAAACGTTCGATCGCAATCTGGGCGGCGGGCAGGAGACTCGCAGCTAAGGTCATCGGCTGGGAGAGCACAAACGGCCTGACACGCGCGAGCCTCGCAAGCAATGCGCGAGCTTCCTGGTCCAGCATCCAGTGGGCATATGAGCTGGCGTTCATGACCGTTCAGATCCCGTACAGAATGATCCTGTTGCCGCGACGCACCCAGCGGCCGCTGTGCCCGGCCGGAAGGGGAACGGGAGAGTCTGTTTGAGGCCCCATTGCGGCTTGGGGCGGCAGCAGCAGTCCCGGCGCAAACGATTTCGCCGCCGTGACTGCCGCCGCAGTAGCGGCTTTTCTCGCATCCGGGCTCGCCGGAGCCAGCGCGAGATTTTTGATGGCATCGGCTGCAAAGTTGACGTAACGCTTGGCAATTTCGAACTCGCGGTCCTCGCTGCTCAGCCCTTCAAGCTCCAGGCCGAAGGCCCTGCCGGCGGCGGACGCCACGTCACCGCCGAGTTTTGCTCCTGTCGCTCCGCCAAAGTAGCCGCCGATCGCTGAACCAATTCCGGGCAACACCTGCTTTGCGGCGCCTTTCAGGATGCCGCCGATCGCCTGTCCTTCGGGCGACCTGACGAACTTGCCGATCGCTTTGCCGGCTCGACCGATCAGATCTCCGAGGAAGCGGTCGAGTTCAGCCTCGCTGGTGATTTCGAGCAACTCGCTTGCGAGCTCCAACAGCTCCGTCTCGCCAAACACTTCGCCGGTTTCGCCGTAAGTTGTTCCTGCCTGGGAAAACTCGAATTGTTCTGCTTCGTATGGACCGGCCTCAAACATTCCGGTCTCGGACTGGGTCTCCAAACGAATACGATCGATGTCGTGCATGGGGTTCTCCTGTGCGTCCTGCTCAACGGTGTGCTGGATTTCCGGCAACGCTGACGTGCTCCGCTCTGCCTCTAGCAGTTGACGATGATGCTGCTGCCGCTGCGGAACCAGCCGCCGCTGCGGCCGACCTTCTTGCATTGGCAGGAACCGGGTGACCGCTCGCAAATGCTGCAGGCGCGCATTCCCGGAGTCGTGGTTTTCGTTTGAGATCCCTGCTTCGCAACGCGACCGGATGCGGCAGCGGCGGTCGTCGTCGCCGCTACGGGAGCGCGTGCAGTGAAACTCGCAGTCTTTCCGGCTGGGGCGTCCTTGCGCATGAGCCTTTCATTTGCCGAATCCGCCAGGCTCTTCTGCGCCGCCGCGATGGGATTGACTCCGGTTGGTGCCGCTGCCGCGGCCGTCGCGGCCGTCCCGGCCAATCGCACGAATTGCCGGTGCTTCTCGAACAATTTCCGGCACTTCTCCAAATCGCGGTCGGCGCCAGTCGGTGCAGCGACTTCCGCCTCCAATGCCCGACTCACAAGCGAGCCCAGATTTTCCGCGATTGCATCGTTCGCCGGTCCGAACGACGTTGCTGCGGCGGTCGCTACGGAAGGCAGCGCCTTGCTAGCGACCGTCTTGAGGAGCCCTCGAAGGGGCCCAGTGACTTTCGAGCCGACGGGCGCGATGCCGCCTCCCCATACTTTTTTGAAAAGATTGCCGAGAAACCGGTCAAACTGGGTTTCGCTGGTGACCTGTAGCAGCTCCAGGGACAACTCCGCCTCTTCAGCGTCGCTGAAGGAGCCTCGAAACCTGGAACCCGCAAACGATTTGTCACGCCGCGCACCGGAAAATTTAAATGTGTCCGGTCGCACGTCCAGCCTTGGATTGAAGACAGGCATCGCGCCCTCCGCTCGGCTTCACAGCGCTTACGCGCAGTTGACGATGATGACGTTTCTGCCGTGACGTACCCATCGGCCGGTGCGGCCGGATTTGCCGCTGGGCGCCGCAGCGCCTCCGCCGCTGAGCCCTGGGGCATGCTTTTGGACGGCGGCCTCGACGGCCGCTTTTGCTGCCGCAACCGGATTGACGCCGGAGGGCGCCGACACCGCCGACTTGACCGTATCGGCCGCCATTTTCACGAAGTTCTTCGCGCCTTCGAATTCGCGGTCCTCCTGGCTCATCTCGGCTTCGAGGCCGAAGGCGCTGCCCGCGGCTGAAGCGAGCCCGCTGCCGATCTTGGCGCCGAGTGGTCCGCCGACCAGGCCGCCGAGCGCTCCGCCGGCGAGGGGAAGGGCTGACTTTGCGGCGCTTTTCAACCATCCGCCGACGGCCTGTCCGATCGGAGAGCGCACGACTTTGCCGAGGGCGCGTCCCGCTCTGCTGATCAGGTCGCCCAGGAATCGGTCGAGCTCGGCTTCGGTGGTGACTTCCGTCAACTGCCCGGCCAGTTCGAGGACTTCAGCTTCGCTGAAGACCTCGGATTCGTACTCGGCTTCCCCGCCCCATCCGGTTTCGAAGGATGGCATTTCCGGGTTGTACTCAAATGTCTCCATATTGCTCATAATGGTGGTCTCCCTGCGTGAAAAAGGACCCTTTCGATAAGGGATGCACCTCGTCGACGCAGGACAACCTTTCAACTCTCGTGCCAAACTCATCGCATTGTTTTTCAAATGATTTATATTCGACGCCGCCGAAGCTGATTTCGCATTACCGATACTTTATGAGCATTTGGCGAAAACCTTTTCGCTCCTGCGAGAACGCCCGTCCGTGCCGCGCTCCCTCGGATCGGAAGGCGCAGAGCAAAGGTGCTTGAGGCAGACAAGCTCGCCCGTAAACAGAGCAGGCCTCAAACCCGAAGCCGGCTTCCCTGTCTTGCCCATCCTTGAAGCGCGTTTCGGCCAAGCGGCCTTCGGTGGCTTTGATACGCCGTCAAAGCTTGGCACACAGGTTTTGCTTCCGCTCTCGGAGTGTTGATCGCTCTGGATCCGCGATGGCAAGGGCGCGTTGGTGACCATCGCCGGCACGCCCCGAACCGGGTCGGACAATCGCGAGCTGCACGGCGGGTGACCTGAGGAGTGATCAAACTCCTCGGTGGTCAGCCGCACTGGTCCAACACGGGGTACTGACGAACGATGTGTCGCCACCGGTCAGCCGCGGCGAGTGTGGCGCGTTGCGGATTGTCGATTCCCGCCAACGACAGGGGTTGCCGTGAGAACTTTTCGGCCGTCCCAGCAAGCCCGCACCGGCACGATCCCAGAAATGCGCCGGCGTCGCGAACTTAAGCCCCGAAGGGCGTCCAAGGCCTCCAGGCCATTGAACGCAAACGGTAAATTCGCATTGTCAGAACAAAAAAGGGCTCGCCGGAGAGCTGGTTTCGGAGAAGCCAACAGGCCGCTTTAGCCTGATGGAGCCGTTGACCTCCGCTTGTTCAAGTCCGTTGACCGATCGCTGGGGAACCGATGGCTGGGATATGTTGAAACTGCGGCCCATCTGGGAGCCGGTCATGCCCCGCGCCCCCCGAATCGTGCGCAACCCTTCTCCATTTGCGCGTCGTCGGCCGTGGCAGACAGGCGACATTTTGCTCTTTTTTGCGCCTCCCTGGCTCCATTGGAAGTAGTTAGGTATCGTAACTACACTAAATGCCAGCACAAGCGCGCCGCAACACGAGTAGAGTTTGAGCCCAATGATCGTCATCGGCACCTACGATCCATACCTCGTCGCCCTATCGTTTGCGGTCGCGTGTCTTGCGTCCTACAGCGCGCTTGATCTCGGTGGCCGCATCAGAGTCTCGCGACGGTGGGCCCGGCTGGCCTGGCTTGCGACGGCCGCAATTGCCATGGGGGGCGGGATTTGGTCGATGCACTTCATCGCGATGCTCGCCTTTTTTATGCCGATGCCCGTTAGTTATGATTTTGGTCTGACACTTCTTTCCCTTGTCGTCGCAATCGGGGTCACCGCAGTCGGGTTTTTTATGATCGGCGCCCGCCAGGCGACCGCGCTCCAGCTCGTGCTCAGCGGCATTTTCATGGGCATCGGCATTGTCTCGATGCATTACACCGGCATGGCGGCAATGCGCATGCCGGCTGATCTGCACTATGACCGCGTCCTCGTCGCCCTGTCCGTTCTTATCGCGATCGGGGCATCTATCGCCGCTTTGTGGTTGGCGTTCAGGACCACCGTAACCTGGCAGCGGCTCCTGGCGGCTGTCGTTATGGGATCTGCGATCTCCGGGATGCACTATACCGGAATGGCAGCGGCGAGATTCATTGCCCACCCGGGAATGGACGAGGCGCACGCCGTACCCAGCCTGGCGCAATCGAACCTCGCACTGGCAGTAGCAGCAATAACGTTCGTGATTCTGCTGCTGGCGCTGGTGGCATCGACGTTCGACAGAAAGCTCACCAGGCTTGCCGAACGGGAAACTGCTCTCCTGCGCGAAAGCGAAGCACAGCTTCGCAAGCTCTATCGCGAGACTCCTCTTCCGCTCCACGCCATCGGGGCGGACGGAAGAATCGAACAGGTCAGTGATGCCTGGCTCAAGCTGCTCGGTTACCCGCGCGAGGACACGACGGGACGAAATTTGAGTGATTTCATGACGGAAGACTCCAAGCGACGTTACGAGAAGACCGTATGGCCGCGTTTGCAGCTCGGAGACGATATCAAGGAAGTCGAATGCCGGTTCGTGAGAAAATCCGGCGAGGTTCTGGACGTGCTCTTGAATGCACACGAGGAGCGTGCGGATGGCAAACCCTTACGAATGCTCGGAGGCATTGTCGATGTCACGGCACGCAAACGGGCGGAGGAGGCCTTACGACAGTCACAACGAATGGAGGCGATGGGACAGCTGACCGGTGGAGTTGCTCATGATTTCAACAATCTGCTGATGGTGATCACTGGCGCGGCCGACAAATTGGGGCGGACTATCCAGGACGAAAGGATGGCCGGATCGCTGGAGATGATCGCCACCGCCGTCAAACGCGGAAAAGATTTGACCAGTCACCTGCTGTCATTCGCACGCCGGCAGACATTCGAAACGGCCGTTCTCGATCTTACTGAAATGCTCCCCAAGTTCGAAGAGATGCTCAAACGATCTCTTCGCGGCGACATCGAAATCAGGACACAGGTGGACGGCGGTCCTTGCCGCGTCCATGTCGACCCAGGCGAACTCGAACTTGCGTTGTTGAACCTTGGTGTGAACGCCCGTGACGCAATGCCGGATGGCGGCATCCTGTCGTTGGCAATTCGCAGGGTCGAGCTTTCTGGAGGCGCTGACATTGACGCCTTACGTGGCACGTTTGTGGCGCTCGAATTGGCCGATACCGGCGTTGGCATTCCGGCTGAGGCATTGACGCACGTTTTTGATCCGTTTTTCACGACCAAGGGACCGGGAAAGGGGACCGGTCTGGGTCTGAGTCAGGTGTACGGCTTCGCGAAACAGTCCGGCGGAACGGCAACGATACGCAGCGAGCCAGGACACGGCACGACGATCAGTATCTATCTGCCGGCGGCGACTGATGCGCCGGTCCAAGTTGAACAAAAAGCCGAGCCGGTCGATCGCGAGCTACGCACTGAAAAGGGAACCGTGTTGCTCGTGGAGGATAGCAAGGAAGTTGCAGCAATTTTGGCAGAGTACCTTGAAGAACTCGGGTTTGCGGTGGATCACGCATGGAATGCATCGGACGCCCTGCGAAATCTTCAAAGCAAGGGGCCATACCATCTCGTCGTTACGGATATTCTCATGCCGGGCAGCGTGGCCGGTCTCGAGCTTGCCCGGATCATACGCGGAAATTATTCGCAGATTCCCATACTGCTCACGACAGGTTACAGCGAGCGGGCGCAGGAAGCCGTTCTAGAGGGTTTCTCTGTTCTCCAAAAGCCTTACGATCTGCAGACCCTGTCCGACGCCATCCGCGCGCTTCAGTCAGCCTGAATTTGATCCGGGGCCATCGCGGGACCTGTGGCTGCGCCGGGCCGGGTTGCGCGATGAATTGACCTTCACTCATTCCCGCATGATGGGTTCACGGAAGTCATGAGCGAGGCCATCCACCCTAGAGCATGATCCCGAAAAGTGGGAACCGGTTTTCGGAAAAGATCATGCTCCAACAATAGGCTGGAGCGGGATGGCGATTCGAAGAAAAGTCATCCGCTATAGCGTCCCCACCGGAATATTGGACTTGGCCGGTCAGCACGCAGAGGCAGCGGGATGATCAAAACACAATGCCCCACAGCCGGCGGCACCGCGCGCGGGGCTTCAAAGTCTATCAATGGCTGTGGGTGTGACCGACCTAGAGTTGGGCGGACAAGCGGCCTCGGCGGGGAGGGGATGTTCAGCTAGGCGCAGCGGCCGGGCCGCCTGCTGGCGCCGCCTAAGGAGTCCCTCGCCATGGCGGAGGTTTGCCGGTAAAGTCGACCGGAGCCAGAGCGGGCGGGACGACAATCGGGAGGGAGCCATGAGAACGGTCGCGGTCGCCGTTGCGGTAGGAATTTCGATTGGGGCGTGTGTCGGTGCGTGTGCGCAGGCCGCCGAGATCCGGATGCTGGTGTCCAACGCCGTGAAGACCTCGCTCGAAGTCCTCGCCCCGGAATTCGAGAGGGCAGCCGAGCACAAACTGGTGATCACCTTCGGCGCTGCCTCGGAACTCAAGACCGAGATCGACAAGGGTGCGGCATTCGATGTCGCAATCCTCACCCCGGCAGCGATCGACGCCCTCACCAAGGACGGCAAGGCCAGCGCTGCCGGGCGCGCCGATATCGCACGTGCCCCCTTCGGCCTCGCAGTACGTAAGGGAGCCTCCAAGCCCGACATCGGCACGGTCGAGGGACTCAAGCAGGCGCTGCTCAAGGCGAATTCGATCGCCTATGTGGAGGCGGGCGCTGGTTCGCCCTATTTCAAGAGCCTCCTCGAGCGGCTCGGGATCGCCGACCAAGTCAGGCCCAAGCTCAAGCCGCAGCCGACCAGCAATCCAGCCGCCAAAGCGGTGGCGAACGGAGAGGCTGAGCTCGGCATCACGGCGATCAGCGAAATTCTGCCCTATGCGGGCGCCGAAGTGGCCGGTCCGCTGCCGGCGGAGATTCAGTTCTATTCCGTCTCGACCGGCGCGGTCGCGGTCGACAGCAAAGCGGGCGAGGCGGCACGTGCAGTGCTCAGGTTCCTGACCACGCCGGCCGCCGCCGCGGTGCTCAAGGCCAAGGGATTGGAGCCGGGCTGATCGCCGACAAGATAATCTTTAAGGAGAATTCCCATGCGTTATCCAGCCTCGACGTGTGCAGTTGCGCTGGCAACCGGATTGCTGGCGACATCGGCGATCGCGCAGGTGGTCGATTTTGGCAAGTATCCTGACTTCAAAGGTCAATGGGATCGCACCGGCCCCCCGAATAACTGGCGCCAGCTTGCAGGCCCGCCTCCGCTGACGCCCGAATACCAAAAAGTATACGATGCGAGTGTGGCTGACCAGCGCGCCGGCCGGCCCGGCAATTGGCCATCGACCTTCTGCCTTCCGGAAGGCATGCCGGCGATGATGAACCTTTACAATCCGATGGAGATCATCGTCACGCCGGAGACGACCTACATCCTGATGAGCCACAACAACGATGTGTATCGGCGGATTTATACCGACGGCCGCGATTGGCCCGCGGATGCCGAGCGCACGCTCGTGGGCTACTCGATCGGCAAGTGGATCGATGAGAACGGCGACGGCAAGTACACAGCGCTCGAAGTCGAGACCCGATACCTGCGGGGTCCACGCGCTTATGAAGTTACCGGCATTCCATTTCACGAGGACAACCAGACCGTCATCAAGGAGCGGTTCTATCTCGACAAGGCCGACCGCAACACGCTCTATGACGAGATCACCGTGATAGATCACGCCATGACGCGGCCCTACACCAAAGTCCAGAAGGCCGTCCGCAAGCAGGATCCTCGTCCGGTGTGGCTGTTGGAGACCTGCCCGGAGGACAACGTTTGGCTCAAAATCGGCGATGAGGCTTACGTCGTTAACTCGACCAATGGCAAGCTGATGCCGGCCTACAAGGATCAGCCCCCGCCGGATTTGAGTTATTTCGGGCAGCCGCGGAAGTAATGGCGCAATGGTGGTCAACTGGGCTCGCCGCTGCTGAGGCAGGTTCAAAGCACGCGACAAATACAATACGAATCAGCATCGCCAAGGTCACCTCGGCGGAGCCGAGGCGACCTTGGCGCCTAACGCAGGCGCTCTTGACGACAGATGGCTGCATCAAGACGAGCGGCGTGGGCGGTCAGGCCCTTATAGCGCGCGTCGAACACGCTGCCGGGCAGGTGTTGCGAGGCGCTCTGCCGGCGGCAACTCGAACGGTGTCCGCCATCGCTGAGATCGTTGGCCGAGTTGAGCCCGCGGCGGTCTGAACGGCGTCTAGCCGCTTCAGTAAGACCGGCCTTAAGTCGCGCACCTGTCTGGTATGCCGCGAACAGCCAATAGATTGAAAATCTGTTATGCACCAGGGCCATCTGCCCCCTCCTGCCTTCCGGCGGAGGGGCTGGCCCGCGCCGGTTATTCCGGTCCTGTAGACCGAGGTACAGGTGTATTGGTCTGCCGGTGCGAACCGCACGCGCGCAGATAAGTCCGATCGCTCGACCGAATCATCGGTCGGGCGACGGTCATGAATGCGCAATATGAGCGTAGCAAACGCATTGGTTCCTCACAGAAGGTTTATATCTATATTGAGGCGCGCGATAAAATCAAGAACAAACCGACGACTGGCAGAGATAGCCCGATAAATAAAATGATTATTGCGCAAATGCAGTGATCGTCAGTCAAAAATTGCGATGAGCCGTCTGCAACGCCTTCGCCTGCCGGCAAACGCAACCGCCGTAGTCGACTGCCTCGAAACGGTATAGTCTTTAGGCACGGCCCAGCAGATGGCTCCCGGGTGCGCCCGTTTCGGAGGGCGTCACTGCTGAGCGCCGCATGCGCATGCCTACACAGGAGAGCGGGTATGAAATGCACAGGCGTTATCATTGGGTTGGCTTTTGCTCTCGGGACCCACGTCGAGGCGGCGGAAATGAAGGTCATCTCCACAGGCGGAGCGAGGGCGGTGATGACGAGCATCGTCCCTGAATTCGAACGCAAGTCGGGGCACAAGGTTGGCATCGACTTCGGGACGCCCGGAAACATGCGGGACAGGCTGCTTCAGGGAGAAGCCGCAGATGTTGCGGTTGCGATTGCAGCAATCCTGCCTGATCTCGAGAAGGCCGGCAAGATCGTAGCCGGCACGCGCACGGAGTTTGCGGCCAGTTACGTTGGCGTTGTCGTTCGCGCCGGCGCGCCAAAGCTCGACGTGACTACGCCGGATGGCCTGAAGCGAGCGATTCTCGCGGCCAAGACGGTCGCACTGTCCGATCCAAAAGCGGGCACCCAGCTTGGAGCCACATTTATCGCCGCCGCAGATCGCCTTGGCTTCGGTGCAGATCTTCGATCGCGCACGAAACTCATTCTTGGCCCCGGATCGGACGTAGCGGAAGCCGTGGCAAGAGGGGAGGCAGACCTCGGTGTCACCCTGATAAGTGAAATATTGCCGGTGAGCGGCGCTGCGCTCGGCGGTGAATTGCCGTCAGACATCATGCCGCCCACCGTCATTCATGCTTTCTTGGTGTCGGGGGCAAAGGATACCGAGACAGCGAAGGTCTTCCTCGATTTTCTCCGCTCTTTCGACGCCAGCAGAATAATCGATGCAAAAGGAATGAAGCCCGGCCCGCGATAACGGCATAAGCGCGCTTGAAATAAACGAGGCAGTCGACCGATGAGTCCGCGACGCTCGGTTTTCCCCGGTACCGACATTCCAATGTATGTTGGCCTTCTTTGAAGGCCGAGCGCGTAACCGCGCTGGCGGATTACTCGCCAATCATGGGGACGATGCGAGGGTGCGAGTATGGGAAGCGAGACCGCGGTCGACGATAAGCGCGACCGGCCCGCCACCGTCGGGCCCCTGATGCTCGGCGCCCCCCGAAATGAAGATTTCGGCGTGGCCGACCAGGCCGGCCAACGCTCCGCACACGAATGCGCGGGCATGGCGGGTTGATGAAATATCCGAATCATCAAGCATCGTATGGCGGCGGCCGCGCAGCCTGCCGTCGTGGCTCGCTTCCGCCTTGCCGAGCAGCGCGACGAGGCGGTGGCGATCAACCGCCGACAATTGTCCGCGAGCGGCGAGCCCAAGCCGGGCCAGCGCGGCCCGCACCGGCTCGATGTCGATTGCGTCAGTCATCAGCGCGTGGTCGATCGCGAGCGGGCCGGACCAGGCGCGCGACATCCCGAGCACGACGATTTCGTGATGTTCGAGCTCGATGCCGGCCGACGCGCTGGCGCAACCGGACCACAAGGCGAGATTCGCGCCGATGTCGGCCTCGCGCAGCTTCGCGTGCTCGATCTCTCCGACCGCAACCGCGACCCCCAACGCACTTGCGGCGCGTGACAAGCCCATCGACTTGAGGGTCTCACGAGCCGCAACGCTGGCTCCCCGGCTTTCGGACTCGGCGACACGCTGAGCGGTAAGCAGCGGACATTTGACCTGGACGTAGTGCACATCCGCCGCATCGGAAATCGCAGCCGCCCGCATTGCCGACCGCACACCTGCCGCGACCTGCTCGACCTGCGGCAGACGACCAAGATGCTCGAAAGCGAGCTTCGGCGTCTGCGCCCGCCCAATGGCGAGGGCCGGCCCTCCCGCGCCGGCGTCTGCCTCTGCGCGCTCGAACACGACCCAATGAGGCGCCATTCCGCCTTCGGTGCCGCCGGACATCACGATGCAAATCTGCCCGGCGCGTTCAGGCGGCAGATGATCGCGAAACAGCAGGCTGAGGGCCAGGCTGGCATACCCGCGGCTGAAATCATTGACCAGCCCATTGCCTTCGGTCTTTCCCAGCACCGCCATCACACCGTTAGGATCGATCCGGCCCGTGTCGATCGCGGCTTTGAGGCCTGAGACGTCGTCCGGGCCGGCGGCAGAAATGCGATGGACCTTGGCTATCGGCATAACGTCCTCAGGCTCAACAGCAGGGCGCGGCCTGCGCAAAATGCGCCGCGACGGCGTGGTCCAGTTCGCTGAGCGCGGACACCAAGGCAGTGCTGGCCGCGATTCCGGAGCGGATCTGCGCCAGCAGCTCGTCGCGCAATGAGGCAAAATCGACGCCCAGGATCTCGCCGTCGCGCACCACCGTCCGGCCGGCGACGATCAGCTCATGGATGTGGCGCGCCGTTGTGTGGGCAAACAGCAAATCCATGGGATCGATATCGGCGCGCAAGCGCTCATCATCGAGCTTCTGACAGTCGAGCAGCAGAATGTCGGCGGGCTCGCCTGCCGCCAGCACTCCGCCGTGCTCCGCGTCGAGCACGCACCGGCGTCCGTTGTCGATCATCATGGCGAGGACGTCGGCCGGTCGCACGTTGAGGTCGAAACCCGTTCCTGCGTGCAGCAGATGCGCGAGCCGCAGCTCGCGCAGGAGATCATCGTCCCCGTCCAGCGCCATCCCATCGAGACCCAGCGCGATCCGGCAGCCGCGGCGCGCCATCTCGGCCAGCGGGGCAATGCCCGATCGCAGCCCGAGATTGGAGCAGGTGTTGACCACGATGGTGGCCCCGCGCGCGGCGATCAGCTCGAGCTCGTCCGGTCGCGCCCACGTGCAATGGGCGAGCGCGAGCCGCGGAGTCAACAGCCCGATCTGATCGAGATAGGCGACGATCCCGTCCGGAAACTCCCTGTCAGCCCAGGCGCGCTGATACCGCGTCTCGAGCAGATGCATATGCACGCGGCGTCCGCTGCGGGCGGACGCTTCGGCGATGCCCTCGAGCAATTCGGGCGTGCACCATTGAACCGCCGCCGGTCCGTATTGGATGTTGAAGTTCGGGCTGCCGGCCGCAGCTGCCACCGCGTCAACCAATGCGATCTGGTCGGCGGCCGGCATCGGCGTCCGCAGCAGGCGAGCCGTAACCTCGGCGCGGGCGCCCGGCCGCAAAGCTGCCAGCACAGGCTCGGACGGTCCATAGACCAGCGGGTTGCGGTCGCGCAGCGCAACCGCAAAGCCCACCCGGACGCCGACGTCGCGTGCCGCTTTGGCGACCTGCGTGGCCTCCGCTGGCAAATCCGTCAGGCCCTGCACCCGGGTGTAGTGCACCATGACGGTGCCGGCACCGCCGAGCGCGCTGCGCGCGAGCGACACCGCCGCTGCCAGATAGGCGTCGACCGAGGGGATCAGCGTCAGCCAGTACAGCCAGGTCTCGAGCGGCTTGCGGGCGGCTCCGAACGAGCTCGACCGCACCGGCCGTGCGTGGTCGTGGGCGTTGGTCAGGGCCGGTATCGCCAGCAGCGGATCCGGTTCGCGGCCGCCCGCTTCCTCGACCGCGGCGATGCGCTCTCCATCGAGGCGGATGACGCGCCGTGCCTGCATCGGCGCTGAGGGCGATGCAAGTACGTGGGCACAACGAAGCTCGCGCATGGCGGCGCCCCGGCGATTCGGTCTGTGTCGTCAACGTGCCGGCGGTCCGAGCATGCGGTCCGGGCTGTCCAGCATGTGGACCATGACCGGGGCTTCGGCCGGTTTCTGGGCCGCCGCCGGCATCACCGCGTTGATGTCGCCGAAAACCGTGTTTGAAGCAATTGGTGCGAAACCGGCAACCAGCGCCGAAATTCGGATCATCGACATGGGTTCTCCTACGTGAGAGCGGCCTGGGTAAGCAGAGTGATCCAACCGAGCGCGAACTCGTCCTTCCGAATGGGAGCATTCATGCCGCGTTCTCCCCGGCCGCGCCCGGCAGCCCGCGAACGATCGCCTTCATGGTCTCATCGGTGTTCTGCAAAACCGGTGCGGGCATCTGCTGGATCGAATGCACGGAGCGGCCCCAGCCGCGCGTCTGCGCAACCAGCGCCCGATCTTTCATGACAAAGCGTCCGCGCACCAACGTATGAATCGGCAGACCCTGCACGCGGCGGCCGTTCCATGGCGTGATGCGGGAGCGCGACTGCAGCGCGGCGTCGGCGATGGTCCATTCCCGCCCCAGATCGACGATCGCGAGGTCGGCGTCGGCGCCTGGCACGATCGCCCCCTTGCGCGGATAGAGCCCCCAGATCTTTGCCGGCGCCTCCGCGCTCCAGCGCGCGTAGTCGCTGATCGTCATGCGCCCGGCGTTGACCTCGGTCAGCATCAGCGGCATCTGAGTCTCGACGCCCGGGAAGCCGCAATCGACCGTCCAGATGTCATTACGGGTCTTCTCGCCGGCGGCATGCGGCGCATGATCGGTGGCGACGAGATCAATGGTGCTGTCGGCGAGCGCAGCCCAGAGGGACGCCTGATTTTTGCGTTCACGCACTGGCGGATTGACGCGGATCACGCCGGCGAAGCGGGCGTAGTCGTCCGCCGACAGCATCAGGTAATGCGGGCAGGTTTCGCCGGTGATGTCGACACCGCGCGCTTTAGCCTCGCGCAGCGGCCGCAGCTCTTCGGCCGATGAGATATGCAGGATGTGGATGCGGGCGCCGGTCCATTCGGCGAGGATCGCGGCGCGGCTCACCGCTTCGAGTGCGACCACGGCGGGCCGCGAGGCGATATGCGCAAGCGGGTCGATCCTTCCGGCGGCGCGCAGGCGGGTCTCGCGCCGCTCCATGATGGAATTGGTCTCCGCATGCAGCGAGATTCGTTTGCCGGTCTCGGCGACGACCTCGAGCGCTTCCAGCATGGCGCCGGTCGAGGGACACGGGATCTTGCCGAACGTGTTGCCCATGTAGAGCTTGAAGCCGATCACGCCGCCGGCGATCAAGTCCGGCACATGCGCTATCGTGTCCTCGCCGAGCAGCCCGTAGAGCCCGAAATCGACATGCGCCTTCGCAGCGGCGATGCGATGCTTGTCGGCGAGAGCGTCCGCGGTTCCGGTCGGTGGAAGTGTATTGGGCATGTCGAACACGGTGGTGACGCCGCCGAAGGCGGCGGCCGCTGTGCCGGTCGCCCAGTCTTCCTTGTGCGGGTAGCCCGGGTCGCGAAAATGCACGTGCACATCGATCGCACCCGGCAGGACGTGGAGGCCGCGCGCGTCCAAGGTCTCGGCCGCCGGCGGCATCGCAGCGTCTGTGCCGACCGCTACGACGGCGCCATCCTTGATGGCGACGCTCGCCGCAATCGCCGCGTCGGGCGAGACGACGGTGCCGCCGTGGATGACGAGATCGGCGGTCATGGCGGGCTCCATCACAGCATCGCCCAGCCGCCGTCGACCGGGAGATCGACGCCGGTCAGCTGCCGCGATACGTCGCTTGCGAGGAACAGACAGGCATTGGCTACATCGACATCAGTGGTCACCCGCTTGAGCGCATAGTCCTGCGCGTGGCGCTCGACCGCTTCCTCGATCGTGATCTTCAATCGCTTCGCCATCTCGGCGCAGACCTTTTCACGAAAGCGCGGGCCGTCCACCATGCCGGGCGCGACGCAATTGACGTTGATGTTGTAGGGCCCGACTTCGAGCGCGAAGCTCTTGGTGATGCCGCGCAATCCCCACTTCGAGGCGGAATAGGCCATCCGGCCGGCGCGGCCGTGCATACCGAACGTGCCGCCGACATTGACGATCTTGCCGTAGCGCTGCTCGATCATCATGGGCAGAACGCTGCGCATGCTGTGAAAGCAGCCGTTCATGTTGAGGGTGACGATGTCGTCGAACTCCTGCGGGGTCGTCTGCACGCCAGTCTTGCCGATCGGGCCCGATCCGCCGGCGACATTGACGAGGATGTCGATCCGGCCAAAGACTTGTTTTGTCGCCTCGGCGGCGCGCTCGCACGCGGCCGCATCGGTGAGGTCGCAGGGCACGATGATCGCCGACGCGCCCGCTGCCTTGACCTCGGCGGCGACCGGCGCGATCGCCGCCGTGTCGCGCCCGGCGAGCGCCAGGCATACGCCCTCGGCCGCGAACGCCTGGCTGATGGCGGCGCCCATCCCCTTGGCGGGCCCAGTGATCAGCGCCACCCGTTCCTTGAGCTTCAGGTCCATGACGGCATCACCGGTCTGCTGAGGTTGCCGCGTGCGGGGCCGATCGCGACGCTAGGCTACGGTCGTGTTGCAATCTACTGCTGATTTCTTGATAGAGTGGTGTCAAAAAAGCATCACCCAGCACGGAGGCGCGCCTCGATGCGGCACTTGCGCATTCTCCACTACGTTGACCAGGTGGCCCGCGCGGGCTCGATACGCAAAGCCGCTGAGCGGCTCAACGTGACTGCGTCGGCCGTGAACCGCCGCATCATGGACCTGGAAGAGGAGCTCGGCGCGGCGCTGTTCGAGCGTAGGCAGCGCGGTGTCCGGCTTACCGCCGCCGGTGAGCTGTTCGTGCGCTATGCCCGCGAGCAGGACGCCGACGTGGAGCGCATGAAGTCGCAGATCGAGGACCTCAAGGGTTTGCGCCGCGGCACCGTTCGGATCGCCTGCAGTCAGGCGGTCGCTCACCATTTTCTGCCGAGCGCCATCGCGGCCTTTCGCGAACGCAATCCGCTGGTCGTGACCGCGGTCGCGGTGCTCGATCACGAGCGGGCGATGGCGGCGCTTGCCGCCTACGAAGTCGATCTCGTGCTGGTGTTTCGGCCGCCCTATCTCGCCACCTTCCGCCCGCTGATGCGGTTGCCGCAGCGGCTTGTCGTGCTGATGCCGAAAACGCACCCGCTTGCGTCGCGGCCTGCCATCAGACTGCGGGACTGTGCGTCCTACCCGGTGGCATTGCCCGAACCCAGCATCGGAGGCCGCCAGTTGCTTGACGAGG
>Ga0257161_1000001_pt1 | contig 54513 bp, 53 predicted proteins | sample NR01A_FD_185954 | JGI IMG/M metagenome (GOLD analysis project Ga0257161, IMG submission 185954) | Soil microbial communities from H.J. Andrews Experimental Forest, Oregon, United States - NR-01-A | ecosystem: Environmental > Terrestrial > Soil > Temperate forest > Bulk soil | place: USA: Oregon... | reverse complement strand
TCCCACCCAGCGACCAAGAAAGGCCGAATCAATGCGCCGATCCTACCTAAACCCGCTCGCTGTGCTAAGTCCGACAGGCTGCTAGCCCCCCCGGCACGGCGGGGCACCTCAGCGTAACCGCTGCTGCGCCAGCGTTCGCTCGCGGCCAGGGCGCCGATCCGATTGACGTACCACGTGAAGCGTTGTAGGCTCACCAAGTGATCCGCTCGTGGGGTAATTCGGCGACGCGCCGACTATTCGAGTCCGGCAAGTCCCGATTTCGCGGTCTCGATACCAAATCGGCGCTGGAGCTGTTGGCAATCTTGAACGCGGCCGAACGACTGGATCACATCAGCCCGCTTAAGAGCGTCGGGCTGCACCCGCTCAAGGGCAACCGAAGAGGCCAATGGGCAATCACGGTCAACGGGCCGTGGCGCATTTGCTTTCGCTTCAAAGGCGGTGATGCCTATGAGGTGGAAATTGTAGATTATCACTGAGGAGCAGCAATGGTTCCGATCCATCCCGGCCGTATCCTGAGACGCGAGTTGAACGCACGGCAGCTCTCGGCCAATGCACTAGCACGGGCGCTGCGTGTGCCATCGGGCCGTATCGTCGATATACTAAACGGCAAACGCTCGGTCACGGCTGAGACCGCGCTGCGCCTCGGCCGTTATTTTGGCAACGCTCCGCAATTCTGGATCAACCTGCAGGCTCAGTACGATCTCGCCGTCGCCATGCGCGATGTTGGCCGGCTCGTGGAGCGCGAAGTCCAGACAGCCGCGTGATCGGGTGGCTCGCCAAGTCTGCACTCTCTTCCCAGGTCCATCCGTTGGGTCGCCCTCAGATTGACCGACCAGCGGCTATCGAGGAGTAGTGGTAAAATCGCAGGGCGTCGCAGATTTGCCGATTGGAGCGCGTGGCGGGCTGCGGCATCATTGGGGGTACGGCGAAAGAGTATTGCCCATCTTGATCGACCGTGGCGCGCCTATCCTTCCCGCGCAGCCCGGGTGGAGCGAAGCGAAATCCGGGAGAGGTCTACTCGCTTGCTTCGGCGAATCTGGAGGGATCGAGGCATCGTGATGTGTGGCGACCTTTGTGGTCGCTCCGGTTTGCGCACCTCGCCCGCCGCCGGGCGACCACAAGGGTCGCCCCTACGAACCGCTGCGAGCTAGCGAATCGAACTTATCTCTTCTCGAGACTGACGGTGATCTCCGGAACCTCGGTTCCCGGCGTCACGATCGACACCGACTGATGGTTGCCGCGCGTCGTCAGGGTGATGTTGGACGTAACGCCGGGCGCCTGCGCGACGGCCTGGACTTGACGGCCTTCGGCGGTCGAGCGGCCGGAAATTCCTCCGACCACGCTTCGGGTCGCTTCTTGAAACGAGCCGGAAATCGCGCCGCCCTGGTAAGCGACGTTCGCAGTCAGGTCGAAGTTGTAGCTGTCGCTGGCGCACCGCAACCGTAGTGAAAGATTTGCTGCGCCGGCGGGCTCGTAAGCGGAACGACAGCGGATGCGTTCGCTGGCGCCGTTGGACTTCTTGATCATCCCGCCGCCCGACCACGATCCGGCCAATGCCGAGAACGGCCCCGGTTCGCTCCGTGCATCGCCGGCGGCGGCGCTCAAAAGCAGCAATCCGGCGACTGCGGCCGCGTTGAATGAACACAATGCCTGGAATTGCAACGCCATCAGAAGTGCCCCGTGTTCCTTAAGACGCGACCACCGCACGGGCCGCATCCTGACTATTAACGTCCCAAACGACCCCGGGCAAAGCCTGGGGCATCAATTCGGTGAGCGGGCGAACTGAAATTTATCGGCGCGCACCGCCCTCATCTGTCGCGCCTTGTCATCGACAAGTTCATGACAGGTGGTGAGCGGACGATTGTTTCGCAACTTTCTTTTTCGGTTGCCAGGCCAATTTTCGCGGCAAGTCGGCGCAGAAAAGACAAAATAAAAGGACCGCCGGTCTTAAGGTGCGCCGGCGGTCCGGGGCAAAAAATCGTGTCAGCGGCTGGCCGCCCGCTGTCCAGGATTGAGAATCAACTTCTGAACGCGCCAGTTGAGGATCTCGGCAACATACAGCACGTTCTCGGATGGGCAGGCGATTTCGTGAACCCAGCCGAACTCCTTAAGCTGTTTACCGGACTTGCCCAGGACGCCGAGCACCTTACCGTCCAGGCTGAGCTTGTAGATACGCCCCGGATGGGAATCCGCACTGTAGAGCACCTGCTGCCCGTTCGGACCCGGCGGGGTGATGCACAATGCCCACGGCGCGCCTGGACAGAAGGTGCCGCCCTCGGTCGAACACTTCGAAAGGTCGGGCTTGTTGCCGATCGCGGGGAGCGCGTTCGCGTCATAGGGCACGTCGATCTTGATGGTGTTCAACAGCTTGCCGTCGCCATCGAACACCTGGATGCGCCGGTTGGTGCGATCGGCCGCATAGATGTTGCCCTTGGCGTCGGCGGCGATCGAGTGAACGGTATTGAATTGGCCGGGTTCGGAACCCTTAGAGCCCCATTGTTTGACCCAGTTGCCGTTCTTGTCGACCTTGGCCACACGCGAATTGATATAGCCGTCGCTGATATAGGCGTTGCCTTCCGGATCCCAGGCGACGTCGGTCGGCTGACGGAAACGGCCGTCCATGGCCGGGAGCGGCGGATTGGGCCGATGCAGCGGATGGGCGTCCTCGTCCGAGGATTCTGACTTGCGGCCGAACACCATCATGACGCGGCCGTCCTCGTTGTTGAACTTGATGATCATGTCCGAGCCCTTGTCGGTGGCCCAGATATTGTCGTCCTTGTCGATCCGCACCGTGTGGGCGAACGACCATGCATAGAGGTTCTTGCCGAGCTCCCGAACGAAGTAACCCTCCGGCGTGAATTCGAGCAGTTGCGAAGCCGCGTTGCCATAGGCCGGACCAAGACTGGAGCCGCTGCGCGAATAGACAAAGATGTGGCCTTTCGAATTGACGGCCACGCCGGCAGCTTCGCCAAGGTGCACGTCGGCCGGCATCTTGAGGAAGTTCGGAACGGATTCGTACGGGATTTGCGGAACGGCGTCCTGCGCCCAGGCGGGAATTGCCACAGGCGCAACCAACGCCACTGAAAGACCCAATAACCAACGATGCATCATGTTCTCCTCCTTGTGACGGCCTTTGGCCTGACGGCTTTGGCGCCTTTCTTGATGACGGGACGGGTGACGACGCGACGGCCAAGTTGAGCCGATCTCCATGGTAGCGGTTGTGCCCCACCTATGATAGCGCTCATTCGGGCTCAATGCAGGCTTCCTTGCACAATGCCGGCCGTTTTGCCAGTTCGGATTTCACCTGGACTGCGCAGACCCCACCGCTCTCCATAGCCTGTCCAACATGCGCGCAAACGCCGGACGGCCCGGCAACCAACACCGAATATTCTCCGACAGCGCGGGCTCCGCGCTGATGCGGTGCACTTTAGGAAAACCTCTCCGGTTTCGCCGCGCATTTTATGCGCGCAGCCTCTGTTCGCTTAGTCCAGCTTGACGCCGAGGGACTTGATCAGCTTCCCCCAATGAGCGGAATCGCGCTCCATGAGTTGCCGCATCCCTTCCGCTGACAGGTCCACACGGTTGAGGCTCTGCTCTCGAAAGAATTCCTGCGTCGCCTTCGAATCGAGAACCGCGTCCACGTCGGCATGGATCTTCTTGACGACATTGCCCGGCATTCCGGCTGGACCGAACAGACCGAACCATGCAGACGTCGAAAATCCCGGCACCCCCGCTTGGGAGATCGTTGGCAGCTCCGGCCGCGTCGGCGCGCGGCTGTCGCCGGCGGCGGCGATGATGCGGACCTTGCCCGGCCCTTCGTGCTGCTCGATGGTCGACAAATTAACAAGCATCATCGAGATATTGCCGGCCAAGAGATCAGTCACCGCAGGAGCGGCGCCGCGGTACGGGACATGACCAATGTCGATGCCGGCGCGCCGCTTGAGGTCTTCCATACTGAGATGTGCATATGTTCCGCTTCCGGGGGAGCCATAGCTGAGTCCGCCCGGCTTTGATTTGGCGTATGCGATCAGCTCCTTTACGCTCTTGAGCGGCAGAGCGTCGTTCACCACCAGCATCGGCGTGATGCTGCAAAGCACCACGATCGGCGCGAAATTCTTAGGCGTGTAGGCGAGCCTTTCAGTCGTATACGGATTGGCCGTGAAGGTCGTGTCGGGGGTAACCAGCAAGGTGTGGCCATCCGGCGTGGACCGCTCGACCGCGACCGCGCTGACCGCGGTGTTGCCGCCCGGCCGGTTGTCGACGATCACCGGCTGGCTCCAGCGCGCAGAGAGGCCATCGGCTACCAGTCGTGCGATGAGGTCGTTCACGCCGCCCGCTGGCGTCGAAACGACAAAGCGCACTGGGGCAGTGGGAAAGCTCTGCTCGAAGGCCGGCGCCGCGGTCGAGGCACAAAGCGAGACCATCGCGGCAATCATCATCTGCCATTGCCTGAACTTTCGAGCTGGCATGTGTCCTCCCAAGGTTCTCCGGTGATGGAATCGTGCAAATGGCCGAAAGGCAAGCCTGACGCCACATATGCGACATCGAGGCGCTGCATCGCCACAACCCAGTCCATCCGCAGATTGCAACTGCAGCCGTAGGGCGTAATAAGCCACCGGGTCCGGCCTTGGCCGGCCCTGACGGCGCAATGCGCTCCCGCTTATTGCGCACTGCCGGCCGAACACCGTCCGGGACAGATTTGACTCTGTCGCGGTTCTTGGCGAATTCCTGTGCTTAAACCGCTTGGTCAAGGAGCGTCGACGTGAAGAAGACCTATCGCATCGCCGTCATACCGGGCGACGGCATCGGCAAGGAAGTGGCGCCCGAAGGCGTGCGCGCGCTCGAAGAGGCCGCCAGGAAGCACGGCTTCGACCTCAACCTCGACTGGTTCGATTTCGCCTGCGTCGAGTACTACGAGAAGCATGGCCGCATGATGCCGCCGGACTGGAAGGCCAAGATCGGCTCCCATGACGCGATCTTTTTCGGCGCCGTCGGCTGGCCCGCCAAGGTCCCGGATCACGTATCGCTATGGGGCTCGCTGGTGACATGGCGGCGCGAGTTCGACCAGTACGTCAACCTGCGGCCGGTGCGGTTGATGCCCGGTGTCCCCTGCCCGCTCGTGGGCCGCAAGCCCGGCGACATCGACTTCTACGTGGTGCGTGAGAACACCGAGGGCGAATATTCCAACGTGGGCGGACGCATGTTCGCCGATACGGAGCGGGAGTTCGTGGTCCAGGAGACCTACATGACCCGGATCGGCGTCGACCGGGTGGTGAAATTCGCCTTCGAGCTGGCGCGCACGCGGCCCAGGAAGCACCTCACTTCGGCGACCAAGTCCAACGGCATTTCGATCACCATGCCGTACTGGGACGAGCGGGTCGAGGCGGTGGCGAAGTCGTTTCCGGACGTGCGCTGGGACAAGTTCCACATCGACATCCTCACCGCGAACTTCGTCCTGCATCCTGACTGGTTCGATGTGGTGGTCGGCTCCAACCTGTTCGGCGATATCCTGTCCGACCTCGGGCCCGCCTGCACCGGGACCATCGGCATCGCGCCGAGCGGCAACATCAATCCGGAAGGCAGGTTTCCGTCGGTGTTCGAGCCGGTTCACGGCTCGGCGCCCGACATTGCCGGGCAAGGCATCGCCAATCCCATCGGCCAGATCTGGTCGGGCGCCATGATGCTCGACCACCTCGGCGAGAAGGACGCCGGCCGCGCCATCGTGGATGCGATCGAGCGCGTGCTCGGCGAAAAGACGCTGCGCACCCGCGACCTCGGCGGCAACGCCGACACCGCCACATGCGGCAAGGCGGTGGCGGAGGCGATCGATTGACCTTGCTGGGACCGCGGGCGTCCCGCCCGCATGGCCTGGAACGACGTTTTCGGATAGCATTATTCCGACGAGAGGGCATCAATGGTGAGGGAGCATCCACGCATTGCACTTGATCCGGACGTGCTCCCTGGCAAGCCCGTCATCCGGGGTACGCGGCTTTCTGTCGAGTTCGTGATCGGCTTGATGGCTGATGGTTGGGGCGAAGATGATGTTCTGGCTAACTATCCTGGGCTTGTGCACGACGATATCATCGCTTGTCTCGCCTATGCCCGTGACACGCTGAGTTCGGAGATATCGCCGTGCCCAACAAAGACCTGCGCAACTGGATTGCCGAAATCGAGGCCGCCGGCCAACTGAAGATCATCAAGGGCGCCGAGCCGAAACAAGAGATCGGCGGCATCCTCGACATCTATCAGCGCAAGATGGGAAACCCGGCGGTGATGTTCGACGAGGTGCCGGGTTTCCCCAAGGGCCACCGGGTGCTCGCCAACATCCTCACCTCGGTGACGCGCATCAACATCGCGCTCGGCCTGCCGCCCCAGGGTTCCGAGATGGATTTGATCCGCTGGTGGCGCGGCTACATGAAGGACGCCCCGACCCACAAGCCCCGGGAGGTCAATGGCGGGCCGCTCTTGGAAAACGTCAGCGCGGGCAAGGCGGTCGACATCGGCAAGATTCCGACCCCGGTCTGGCACGAGCACGACGGCGGCGCCTTCATCGGCACCGCCTGCATGGTGGTGATGAAGGACCCGGACTCCGGCTGGATCAACTACGGCGCCTATCGCATCCAGAGCCAGGGGCCGGACGTGGCGACCGTGATGATGTCGCCCGGCAAGCACGGCCGCATCATCATGACGCGGTATCACGAGCGCAAACAACCCTGCCCGGTCGCTGTCGTCGCGGGCATGCATCCGGCACTGTTCATGCTCGCGGGGCTCGAGATCCCCTACGGCAAGAGCGAGTTCGAGGCCGCCGGCGGCCTCCTGGGCGAGCCCGTCGAAGTCTTGCATATGCCCAAGACGGGCCTGCCGGTGCCGGCCAATGCGGAGATCGCATTCGAGGGATTCATCCATCCGGGCGACGTGATCCAGGAGGGGCCGCTCGGCGAGTGGACCGGCTACTACGCGGGCGGCTCGCGGCCCGAGCCCGCGATCCGCATCGCGACGCTGATGCATCGCGATGACCCGATCCTGCTCGGCGCCATCCCGGCGGTGCCGCCCAACGACAACACCTTCTATCTCGGCACCTACCGCTGCGGCGCAGTGTGGAACCAGCTCGAGGCCGCGGGCGTGCCGGAGATCAAGGGCGTGTGGGCGCACGAGGCCGGCGGCAGCCGGTTCTGGCTCACGGTGTCGATCAAGCAGCTCTACGGCGGCCACGCCAAGCAGGCCGGCTTCGTCGCCTCGCAGTGCCACGCCGGCGCCTATTCCAACCGCTGGACCATCGTGGTCGACGACGACATCGACCCGACCAGCATCAACGACGTGATCTGGGCCATGTGCACGCGCTGCGACCCGCGCGAAGACGTCGACATCGTGCGCGGCTGCTGGTCGACCGCCCTTGACCCCATGTGCTACGACGGCGACACCGACCGCCGCAACGCGCGCGTCGTCATCGACGCCTGCAAACCGTTCGCCCGCCGCGACAGCTTCCCGGTGGTGGCGCGCTCAAGCCGCGAGCTCGATGCGCGCATCAAGGCGAAATGGGCAGCGGATTTGCCGGAGGGGTTTTAAGGGGAGACGGCCGGCTGGGAGCGCGGGCGTCCCGCCAGCTCTTCGCGGCCGAAATTCCCTGAGAGCAGGGACAAGAGCAGGGAATTTGCGAGTTTTGTGGTGGTTTTGGTGTTTCTCGACGTTATTTGATCCTGTAATTTCAAAACATTATTCCGTAAATTCCCTACGAATCGGAGCAGGGAATTTTTGCCACTGGAGCAGGGAATTTATTAGCCTGACAGGGAATAACCGGGAATTCTCCTCCTCTAACAAGACAAAACCACCAGAACGGCGGGCGATATCGAAGCTCCCAAAACCTTAATATAATGGTGTGACTATTTGAGGGCGCATGGTAAAATTTATTCGTTCAGTCACGTATCATTCACCGACGGGCATTGCCATGGGGAGCGACGAGAAGCCGGCTTCGTCAGGAAGGGATGCGTTCTCGATGAGCAAATGGAAAGAACCGAGCAAGCCGCACCCAGGCGTCGACCGGCGATATCTTCTTGGCCTTGCTTCGGCTGCCGGCGCGGTTAGCCTGCCGCTTTCCGCAGCGATCTCCATAGGCGCCGGTGGCGCGGCTCTCGCCCAACCTCAGATTGGCGGAGAGACCACGACGCGCGACATTGAGAGGTTCGAGAAGCGGCTCGATCTCATTCGTCAATCGCTCGACATTCCGGGAATGTCGGTCGCCGTCGTGCACAAGCAGGCCGTGATTCTTGCACGCGGCTTCGGGGTGGTGGACCTCGCGAAAGGAACCGCGGCGACCGAGAATACTCCCTATCCGATTGCATCCCTCACCAAGACATTCGCCGCAGCAGTGATCATGCGGCTGGTCGAGGCCGGAAAGCTTGACCTCGACGAGGCGATGTCCACTTACGATCCCGGATATGCGCGATGGTGCGCCCGCGTGAAGGCCAGCATTCTACCGGTGGCGCGGACCTACAACTGCGATTCCGAGCGCATCACGGTTCGCCACCACCTCACGCACACGGCTCAAGGCAAGCCCGGAACTTACTACGAGTACAGTGGATTCCTGTTCGCGCGCCTCACGGCCGTGGTCGACGCGCTGTCCGCAAAGGGATTCAACCGTTCGATTGAAGAAGACATCCTCGAGCCGCTGGGCATGAGCGACACGGCGCTCGGCGCGAACGATCCGCACAAAGCCGACGTCGTCGCGCGAATGGCGAAGCCATACAAGCTCGATCAGGAATGGAGGCTGGTCGAGCCGGCCACCGTCAATCCACCGTTCGCCTATATGGGTGCAGCCGCCGGGCTGATCTCGACCGTCATGGATCTTGCCAGGTACGACGCCGCAATCGATCGCGACCTCGTCTATAGCGCGCAAACGAAGAAGCAAATCTGGACCGCCGCCACGTCCCCGACGGGACGAAAATTCCCGTATGGGCTCGGTTGGTTCGTGCAGGAGTTTTCCGCCCCCAGGCCCCGGCTGCTCTGGCACTACGGTTATTACCCGGACGCGTTCTCGTCGCTATTGCTCAAGATGCCAGAGCGGGAACTGACATTCATCCTTCTGGCCTCCACCGATCGGGCGAGTTCAGTATTCGCGCTCGGTGACGGCGACGTGTTGCGCTCGGCATTCGCGACGGCTTTCTTGGACACTTTCGGGTTCTGGCACAACCGATAACGCGACTGGGCGGGATTTTTGCCGGCACGGTCGCATGTCTATTGTGGGACCGACTGATGCGCCGGCAATGCCAATTCTTATGCACTCGTGAGATTCGAGCATCCGATCAGTTTTCATGTATCGGGCGGGCCTAATTCGGCCAACAAGGCGGAAACCGCTGCGCGGAGATTGGGAAGCGACGTTTCAGTGATTTGCCAGACGCGAGCGTCATTAACTGCCGCGTAGCCATGGATCAGCACATTGCGAAATCCGATGATTTCGCCGAGGTTAGGCACTTGCCGCGCGAGTTCCGGAGAGACTTTCGAGAGCTGATTCAGCGCTTCGCCGATGATTTCGAACTGCCGCTCAACGGCGGCGCGGACCAAGGCATTTTGTGCGTAGCCCGCAGCATCCAGACCGGCTGTGAACTCTTCGATCGCATTGGCGGCCTGTTGTACGTCCCACAGATAAGCCCGCGGATCACGGTCCATACACAACCTCACGGGAGCGGTTGATTCGGGCGCGGATGAACGGATTTTTGACCGCCGAAGGCTCGACCAGATCGACCGGTCGGCCGAGAAGATCCTCTAAAGCGTTGGCGAGACCAAAGAACTGTTCAAGCGGCGCCAGGCCACTCCCGGCCTTAAACTCGACCAGGAAATCGGCATCGCTCACGGCTGGATCGAAGTCCACGCCGCGGGCGGCCGAGCCGAACACTTCGAGCCGCGCAACATCATAGCGCTTGCACAGCGCTACGAGCGCGTCGCGCTTATCGGCGATCTCGGGGTGCATGCTAGTGTCCGGTTTGCTCAATCGGTATCAACTATATCGCGTATGCTTTACCGCTTTGCCAGCGCCTTTTGGCGGTCCCGCCGCCGGCCCGGGAAACCGCCGTGGTGCTGCCCGTCAGCCGTATGAGCCTCAACAGACCTGCAGCGGGGGCCGCATCACGACAAAGGCGGCGCGCCGATATGCATCAATCTGTTTGCTGCATTGCATATAAAATTTGTTGCCGCAAAAAACATCAGTCGTCATTTCGATTGCTGCGCAAAACAAGGGGCGCTGAATTTTTAGACGACGCTGCTAAAATCTTCGTCTTCTCCGTTATTTTTCAGTCAATTGCCGCAAAATCTTGCAGTCGCGCGTTATTTCGACACGCTGTCTAAAATTTACCCCGCAGCGCCCCGCACGGCGGCGGCCATCCCGCCAAAAAGTGCAGTCATTTCGCAGTTGCGAGCCCTGGCATGCCAGTTGCAAAGCCCTGAAGGAGTCACGCAGCCGGAGCATTTGTGAATGAAAAAGGGGTTCCTTTCCGTTGGTCACCTGCCCACGCTTTTTGCATCGTTCTTCTATTTCGACATGAGCTTCATGGTGTGGGTCCTGCTGGGACCGCTCGGCGTTCAAATCGCCAACGACCTTGATCTGTCTCCGGCGCAAAAGGGATTCATGGTCGCGGTGCCGGTCCTTTCGGGCGCGCTGTTGCGCATCGTCGCCGGCATCATGGTGGATCGGTTCCGGCCAAAGCTGACCGGCATCATCCTGCAGGTGATCGTCATCGCGAGCCTCGTCACGGCGTGGTCGGTCGGCGTCAAATCCTTCGAGGCGATCCTAGCGGTCGGGCTGGCGCTCGGCGTCGCCGGCGCGTCCTTCGCGGTCGCCCTGCCGTTGGCGTCCCAGTGGTATCCGCCCCAGTATCAGGGCACGGCGCTCGGCATCGCCGGCGCGGGCAATTCCGGCACCGTATTCGCGGCCCTGTTTGCGCCGACGCTCGCCCTCTATTTCGGCTGGAACAATGTCCTCGGCCTTGCCGCAATCCCCCTCGCCGTCGCGCTCGCGGTCTTTAGCGTGCTGGCGCGCAACAGCCCCAAGACGCCCGCGCCCCAGAAGCGCGCCGATTATTTGCGCGTGCTCAAGATCGGCGATGCCTGGTGGTTCATGTTTCTCTACAGCGTGACCTTCGGCGGTTTCGTCGGCCTTTCGTCATCGCTGACGATCTACTTCAACGATCAGTATGGATTGAGTCCGGTCGTCGCCGGTTACTTCACCGCGGCCTGCGTGTTCGTGGGCTCTTTCATGCGGCCCGTCGGCGGCGCCTTCGCGGACCGGGTCGGCGGCGTGTTCTCGCTGTCGATCATGTACACGATCGCGGCAGGCGCGCTCACGCTCATCAGTCTTGGGGTTTGGTCCGCGCCGGTGGCGCTTCTCGTCTTCATGGTCGCCATGCTGGCCCTCGGCATGGGCAATGGCGCGGTGTTTCAGCTCATTCCGCAAAGCTTCAGGAGCGAGATCGGCGTCATCACCGGGCTCGTCGGCATGGCGGGCGGCATCGGCGGCTTTTACCTCGCTTCCAGCCTCGGCATCGCAAAGCAGCTCACCGGTTCCTACCATCCGGGCTTCCTCGTGTTCGGCTTGCTCGCCGCCGGCGCGCTGCTGGCGCTTACCGGCGTCAAGAGCCGCTGGAGGCGCACGTGGGGGGCATCGGCCGAACTTGGCTCGGCGCGCATATAGGGATGCAACTTGGCGCCGCGCCAAAGACAGCGTCTCCTCCTCGTCGGCAACGGCATGGCTGGAATGCGCATGATCGATGAAATTCTCGCGCGCGACCGCGACCGCTTCGACATCGAAGTGATCGGCGCAGAGCCGCACCCCAACTACAACCGCATCATGTTGTCCTCGGTGCTCGCGGGAGAGAAGGAGATCGATGAAATCGTTCTTCACTCCCGCGAATGGTATGCGAGAAACAGCATCGCACTCAATCTCGGCGACGCCGCCGTAAAGCTCGACGCCGGGGCGAAGACCGTCATGACGGCGTCCGGCCGCGCGACAGGCTATGACGCGCTCGTGTTGGCGACGGGCTCGCGCCCGGTGGTGCCGCCACTGACAGGGCTGGAGCTTCCCGGCGTCTGCGCCTTTCGCAATATCGCGGATCTCGAACTCATGCGCGAGGCGAGCCGCCGCGGCGGTCGCGCCGTCGTGGTCGGCGGCGGGCTGCTCGGGCTCGAAGCGGCCTTCGGTTTGATGAAACGCGGCATGACGGTCACCGTGCTCCATCTCATGCAAACACTGATGGAGCGCCAGCTCGACGAAGCAGCCGGCCTGCTCCTTCAGCGCGATCTCGAAAGAAGCGGCATAACCGTGCTGACGAAGGCGCAAACCGAGGCCATCGTTGGCAACAACCACGTAAAGGCCGTGCAGCTCGCCGACGGGCGCGAGCTTGCGGCCGATCTCGTCGTCTTCGCCGTCGGCGTGCGGCCCAACATCGACCTCGCGCGGGCCGCAGGGCTCGATGTCAATCGCGGCATCATCGTCGACGATTTCATGGCGACGAGCGAGCCCGGCATTTTCGCCGTGGGCGAATGCATCGAGCATCATGGGCAGACGTTTGGCCTCGTCGGTCCGTTGTGGGAGCAGGCGCGTGTATGCGCGGGGGCTCTCTGCGGCGACCTGCCGGTGCGTTATGTCGCGCCTGTTCCCCATACGAGCCTGAAGGTCACCGGCGTCGATGTTTTTTCCGCAGGCGTGCTTGAGGCGCGCGACGACGGCGACGAGGAGCTCACGCTGCGCGACGCCGGCCGCGGCCAATACAAGAAGCTTGTCCTGCGTGAGGGCCGTCTGGCCGGCGCGATTCTCTACGGCGAGATCACCGACGGCCCGTGGTTCGTCGAGCTCATGGAGTCCAAACGCGACATCGCGCCACTTCGTGACAGCCTGATCTTCGGGCGCGCCTTGGCAATGGCAGCATAAGAAAGCGCAACCGATGTTCATCGCTCCGATTACCGCAGAAGTTCGCACCACATGCCCTTATTGCGGCGTCGGTTGCGGGGTCCTTGTCAGGAGTCAGGGGCCAGGAGTCAGGCGTCAGGAAGGCGGGCCAGCGGGAAGCTTCCTCGCTCCTGACTCCCGGCTCCTGACTCCTGAGGTGAAAGGCGACCCGGCGCATCCCGCCAATTCGGGCCGGCTCTGCTCGAAGGGGTCGGCGCTTGGCGAGACGCTGGGCACCGAACGGCGCCTGCTTGTCCCCGAGATCTCCGGCCGCCGCGCCAGCTGGGACGAAGCACTCGATCTTGCAGCGGCAAAGTTTTCCGGGGCAATCGAACAGCACGGGCCGGAATCGGTCGCGATGTACGTCTCTGGGCAGTTCCTGACCGAGGATTACTACGTCGCCAACAAGCTCATGAAAGGCTTTTTCGGCGCGGCGAACATCGACACCAATTCGCGGCTTTGCATGGCCTCCTCCGTCGCCGGGCACATCCGCGCCTTCGGGGAAGATGTGGTGCCGGGCTGTTACGCCGATATCGACGAGGCCGATCTCGCCGTGCTCGTCGGCAGCAATGCGGCCTGGTGTCACCCGGTCCTCTATCGCCGGCTGATCGCGGCGCGCGCCGCCCGCGGGACGCGCATCGTCGTCATCGACCCGCGCCGCACCGCCACCTGCAACGATGCGGACCTGCATTTGCCCCTACGGCTCGGCAGCGATGTCGCGCTGTTCAATGGCCTGCTCGCGCATCTCGCTGCGAGCGAAGCGGTCGACCGCAAATATATCGCCGACCACAGCCGAGGTTTCGATGCCGCGGTTGCGGCGGCGTCCGCCTGTGCGCCTTCCATTCCTGCGGTCGCGGAACTCACCGGGCTCGATCCCGCACGGATTGCGGAATTCTACGCGCTGTTCACGCAAACCGACCGCGTCATCACGCACTATTCGCAGGGCGTCAATCAATCGTCGGCCGGAACCGACAAGGTCAACGCCATCATCAACTGCCACCTGGCGACGGGCCGCATCGGCCGTCCCGGCATGGGGCCGTTCTCGTTGACAGGGCAGCCCAACGCCATGGGCGGGCGGGAGGTCGGCGGTCTCGCCAACCAGCTCGCCGCCCATATGCGCTTCGATTCGGGCGATCATGTCGACCGCGTGCGCCGCTTCTGGAACGCGGCGAACATGGCGACGCGGCCTGGCCTGAAGGCCGTCCAGCTGTTCGACGCCGTCCATGACGGAGCCATCAAGGCGCTGTGGATCGCCGGCACCAACCCGGCCGTCAGCTTGCCGCGATCGAACCGGGTGCGCGAAGCGCTGCGCCGATGCCCGTTTGTGGTCGTCGCCGACGTCCATCACAACGACACCACCGAATTCGCCCATGTCCGCCTGCCCGCCATGGGGTGGTCCGAAAAAGACGGCACGGTGACGAATTCCGAGCGGTGCATCTCGCGCCAGCGCGCGTTTCGCCCCGCGCCCGGCGAAGCAAGGCCGGATTGGTGGATGTTGACGCAGCTCGCGCGCCGCATGGGCTTTGCGGCGGCGTTCGACTATCGCGGTCCGGCGCAGATTTTTCGCGAGCATGCCGCCCTGTCGGCGTTCGAAAATGACGGCGAACGCGCCTTCGACATCGGCGGCCTCGCGGCGCTCGACGATCGCGCCTATGAGGCGCTCGAGCCCGTGCAATGGCCGGTGCGCCGCGATGGCGCCTCAAGCGCGCGGCTGTTCGCCGATGGCCGGTTTGCCCATGCGGACGGTCGCGCCCGCTTGGTGGCGACGCCATTTCGGGCGCCCGTCGAAACGGGCGACCACACGCGGGGCCTGATGCTCAATACCGGTCGCGTTCGCGACCAGTGGCACACCATGACGCGCACCGGGGATGTGCCGAGCCTGGCGCAACACACGCCCGAACCCTTCCTCGACGTGCACCCGGAAGATGCCGTCCGGGCGCAACTCGTTGACGGCGGCTTCGCCCGCATCGAGAGCCGTCATGGCGCCGCGATCATGCGGGTGCGCGTGACCGCGACTCAAGCGAGCGGCGAGGTCTTCGCCGCCATGCACTGGAGCGAAAGCAATGCCTCTACCGGCCCGGCCGACAGGCTGGTGGGCGGGGCGTGCGATCCGGTGTCCGGTCAACCCGAATTGAAGGCCACCGCCGTGATGGCCCTGCCGCAGCCGATGGCGTGGCATGGCCTGCTGCTGCGCCGCGCCTGCGTTCAATTGCAATCGGCCGATTATTGGTGCCGCATCGCCATCGACGGCGGTTTTGGCTACACGCTCTCTGGGGTCGAGAAGCTTGCGGCGGATGATGAAACGCCCGATGCGGCGCGCATCCGTGCGTGGCTCGGCGCTGCCGCAACGTCCGATCTCGCGGTCTATGCCGACACCGCACGCGGCGTGTTTCGTTACGCCAGCTTCGTTGATGGCGCACTGGACGCCTGTCTCTTCATCGCGCGCGATCCCGCCAGCCTGCCTGATCGCGCCGCCGCCGTCATGATGTTCGGCGAGCCGCTGCCGGACCATAACCGCGCACGAGTCCTTGCCGGTGTTTCGCTGGCGGGCGTTCCATCTCCTGGCCCCACGGTCTGCGCCTGTTTCGCCGTGGGCCGCACGACCATCGTGGAGGCCGTCCAGTCCGCAAAGCTGACCAGCGTTGCCGAGATCGGCGCCGCTTTGCGCGCCGGAACGAACTGCGGATCCTGTCTGCCGGAGCTTGCGACGATCCTGCGGGAGGCGGAGGTGGCGGAACGTGCGTCTGGCGCATTGCAGGAAGCGACGCTGGCCGCCGAGTGATAATGCCCCTTCGCGCGCATCTGTCGTGACGCACTTGCCGTATAGAAGCCTCTCGCACCATGCGCGGCGCGGGCAGCGCGGATCGCATTGCGCACGGCCTACGCGGCGTAGCGGAGGATTTCCACCTCGGCATGTCGCCGTACTGCTTCTTCGCCCTGGCGGTATAACTTGGTAGCCACGGCCTCGTCCAAGTAGTACTCGCCGCAGTTCTGGCAGACGGCCGCGGGCACGCCGCGGACGATGACGACGGTATCGCCGCGCTGCAAGGTGACTGTGACCGTGCCGGGCGCCGTATCGCCTTCTCTACAGATGACGCATCTCACGTCGGCTTCCTCGTCCTGAAATCGCTTTCCCACAGAGTCTGATCGACGACATAGGCGGTGATGACATAGCAGTTCCGAGCGCTGTCATCTCGCGCTACCACCACATGAAGCGGCCGCTTGCCGACAAACGCCAAGATTAACATGCTATGATATGGTGTGTCGTCCGGATAGTCGGCAATCACCTCGCCATCCGCCAACGCCGTATGGACCTCATCGGGACTGATGGCGCGCTCGAACATGCGCTGGAGGGCGTGGCGGCTGAAACTGATCGCCTCAGTCCATGTCGGCTTTAGTCGAAATTGTCGCGGCGCTCTTGCCGGAGCTTGCAACCCAGCCGATGCCCGCGATGGACGCGGGCATCATGAGTCGCGGTTGCCCGAAATTATTCCACGCGCTCTGAAGCCGGCGGCGCTTCGGCCGGGACGGCCTTCGGCTCCGGCGTGGCCAGATCGGTTTCCTTCTGGGCGGCTGGCGCGGCTTCTTCATCCTTTGCCGGGCGCTCCGCCGTGACGAAAGTCTCTGATTTGGCGTTCGCCGCAATGATGGTCTCGGCGGCTTCGCTCGCCGCCGGCGGGGCGGTTGCCTCGGCGGGGAGCGGCGCAGCGGCTTCGCTGCTTGCCGCCGTCGGCCGCCCGGCCGTCGGTTCCGCCGCGGACGGCATGACGGCCGCGACCTCAGGCATAGCTTCGGCGGTTTCCCTCACGTTGCTCTCCCCTGCTTGCGGGGGAAGGACCGGGCCGCCTGACGCCTCGATCGCTGGCGGCATTTCGGACGGCACCACGACCGCGACTGCGTCGCCGGGAGCGACGGACTTGTCGGTGGATGCGGTCTGCTCGGTCATGCCCGGTGCGGTCGCGGCCGGCGCCTGACCCACTTGAACCGCCCCCCTCAGCAGGGCGTCGAGCTGCGCCTTGGTGATGCATGTCTGCGCGCCGCTGCCATCGGCGACGCAGAGCTCCTGCGTGACGATGCGTCTGGTGGTGAATGAATCCGCGAAGGCCGCCATGGACGCTTCGAGATTGGCGACCTGCTGCTCGAGTCCCGATACGATTTTCTCGAGCACGTTGCTTTGCAACGTGGAAGGGTCGCCAGCTCGGACCGCCGAACCGCCGGCCGTGGCCGACAGCGCGAGCAAGGCTAAGCCGACGACGTTGCAACCGCCAACCATCAGAGAATTCCATCTGCTCTTCATGTTCTGCTCCAGGTTACAAGCGCGCGAGACTGGTGCGGAGAAACGGTGCCGATGCCGGCATCGCCAACCCCCGCCGGCATGGTGGAACCAGCTGGTTAACAAACGGTTGCAATGCGAGATAATTTTTCCGCCGGCGTGCTCATCCGAAATCTGCGTGCAGGCCGGCATCTGGCTCACTACACTTGCGATATGATGTCGCGTAAATCTGACGCCGCATAAGCGACACCATAACTTCAAAAACGACGGCGCAGCTGAAGGGGAAATGCTATGATCACACGTCGCCGCCTGCTCGAAGCGGCAGGCACGGGCGCAGTACTCGCGGTTGCGGGCCGCGTATTGTCGCGGACTTTCGTAACCCAGGCTTTCGTAACCGAGGCTTTCGTAACCGAGGCGGAGGCTCAGGCCGCCGGCTTGAGCCTGCCGGCGCAATTGCCGGAGGGCACCCGGCAGGAAGCCGTGCTTGAGGCGTTGCCGAGCAAGCAGCCTCTCATCAAGCTCTCCTATCGGCCGCCGAATTATGAGACGCCGATTGAGCTTCTGCGCACCGCGATCACGCCCAACGACGCCTTCTTCGTGCGCTACCATCTTTCCGACATTCCGGAGGTGAATGCCGATGCTTGGCGGCTATCGGTCGGCGGCGAGGGCGCGAACCGCGAAGCGAGCCTCACCTTCGCCGAACTCAAACGATTGCCGGCCGTCGAAGTCGCCGCAGTGTGCCAATGCTCGGGCAACCGCCGCGGGCTGTTCGAACCCCATGTGCCGGGCGTCGAATGGGGCTATGGCGCCATGGGGTGTGCGCGCTGGAAGGGCGTGCGGCTCAAAGACGTGCTCGATCGCGTGGGCCTCAAGACCGAGGCGCTCGAGATCGTGGTCGCCGGCACCGACAAGGGCGCCGTGGACAAGACGCCCGCGTTCATCAAGAGCATTCCGGTGTGGAAGGCGATCGAGGACACCACGATCGTCGCCTATGAGATGAACGGCCGGCCGCTGCCCCATTGGAACGGCTTTCCGGCGCGCGTTGTCGTCCCCGGATGGACAGCGACCTACTGGATGAAGCACGTCTCCCGAATCAACGTGGTCACCAAGCCATTCGACGGTTTCTGGATGAAATCCGCCTATCGGATTCCGCTCGGCAAGTTCCCGATCGTGGCGCGCTTTGCGTCCCAGGAAACCGCAGTCAACACGCCGATCACCGAAATGGTGGTGAATTCGCTCCTGACGAGCCACACCGACGGCGCCACCGTGAAGGCCGGCGGCAATGTTACGATCGGCGGTCTGGCGTGGGATGCGGGATATGGCATCCACGCGGTCGAAATATCGACCGATGGCGGCAGCAACTGGACGGCCGCAGCGCTCGGCGAGGACATCGGCCGATTCGCCTTCCGCGCCTTCAGCCACGCCGTCGCCATGCCGATGAAGGGGAGCTACAAGATCATGGCGCGCGCCACCAACAAGATCGGCCAGAGCCAGGCCACGGCGTTGATCGCCAATCCGGCGGGCTACCATCACAACGTCATTCAAACCCTCAATCTCGTTGCGGCATGAGGAGCGTGACCATGCGATCGATCGCCATCGCGGTATTTTCCGCCGCCTTTTGCAGCGCTGTTGCGACCGCGGCCGTGGCCGGCGAAGAGCCCGTGCAACTCAAGAGAGCCGCCGGGGTCGACAAGGTCGAGACCAACTGTGCCGCCTGCCACAGCCTCGATTACATCGAGATGAATTCGCCGTTTCTCAACGCCGCCGGATGGGATGCGGAGGTGACCAAGATGATCGCTGCCTTCGGGGCGCCGATCAGTCCCGCCGACGCCAAGATCATCGGCGATTACCTGAAGGCCAATTACGGGCGGTGATGTGGGGGGTGAGTCGCAAGCGCAAAAAAACGAATCGCAGTCCGCGTAGCCCGGATTGAGCCAACGGGTCCGGCCTTCGGCCGGCCCGATGATAAACTCCGCGAAATCCGGGACCGCCCTATCAATACGGCGATGCCGCCCCCGGGTTTCGCTGACGCTCAACCCGGGCTACGCCTCTCCGCCTCGGTGACTTGATCCTATGGCGGGAGCGAAGGGGCTCGAACCCTCGACCTCAGCCGTGACAGGGCTGCGCTCTAACCAACTGAGCTACGCCCCCACCATGGCGAATGAATAGGTGGAGCGGGAATGACAGTCAAGATAGGCATCCGTGCAACGAAGATTATACGATGTCTGCCAGAGTCTAGAATGTCTGCCAGAGTCTACGATGTCTACCAAAGTCTACCATGTCTACCAGACGGTTGATTTTGCTAATTTATTTCTGAGAATCGTTGGGGTGACAGGCTAGCGCTCTAACCAATTGAGCTACGCCCCCTTAAATGTCGGCGACGTAACCGCCAACCGTCGGGTTCGGTTCGATACGACCGGGCCTGATCGAAGTCAAGCGGCCCCCTTCCTATCCTCTCCTGCTTGCCGGGAGGGTAGGGAGAGGGCTGCGTGACGGCCGAATCGGGTCGCGTCTGCGCCAAGATGGTTGCCGATAGAGCCCCGGAATGCGGGCAAAAGTTGCGATCACGACCCACGAGGTTCCCGCAAGCCCCCTTGAATCAGCCATTTCCACCCCTCCACCTGCAGAATCCTCACATTTTTCAGGGTTTTTGCTAAATGAAGCATAGTCAAACGCCACCAGAATCGTTTATGTGACGCCGCGTCTCGCCCAATATCGGCGTTGTTCGCCATAAAGAAGGAGGTTTCGATGGCAAAGGCAGCCGCCACACAAGCAACCGTTACCTTGAAGCATCTCGCCGCCACCCTGGCCGGCAGCCATGAAATGGCGAAGAAGCAGTCGGAAACGATTCTCGGCGACTTCGTCGGCCTCGTGGTCAAGCACCTGAAGAAAGGCGATCGCATTCGCATCGGCGGCCTCGGCATCCTTCAGGTTCGCAAGCGCGCCGCCCGCATGGGGCGCAACCCGGCCACCGGCGAGCCGATCAAGATCAAGGCGAGCAAAAAGGTCGCGTTCCGGGCCGCCAAGGAACTCAAGGAAGCGGTCTAAGTCTTTTAGTTGGTGGGGGGAGTGCGGTATGGGTTGCCTGGACATCGGTTCAGGCAGCCCATGCTGTTTTTTTTGGGAGCGCGTAGGGTGGGCATCGCGCCTGCTCGGAGGGGCCGCTCGCAAGTATCCTTGCCGGGCGCGATGCCCACGCGGTCCGGCGTTTCCTGTCGGTCCGCCTTCTACGTGATACCGCGTGGGCAAAATCGCGCGGGTGCAGCGCGCGAACCCACAAGCCGCGGCAGGCGATTTTGCCCACCCTACCTCCCCCGCTCCCGCAGACCCATCCGCTCAAGGCGCGGTATCACCTCGCCGCAGAAGAACGGCAACTCGTCCGCATAGTTGACGAAGGATACGCTGACGCCGCGCAGGCCGGCGTGGCTCAGATCGGCGAGTTGGCGGGCGACGCGGTCGGGATCGCCGACGATCGGAACGCCGCCCATGCCGTTCGCATAATTGGTCCGCTGTTCGTTGAACATAGCGTCGCCGACCGTCGCGGGGCTGATGTTCTTCTTGGCCAGAATGAGGTCGACCGCGGACCAGTCGGCATTGTCGACGATGCAGTGGCGATAGTAGTCCTCGGCCTCCTTCTCGGTCGGCCGGCAAGTGATGACGCCGACGGTGTAGACGTCGATCTCGCGCCCGTACCTGGCGGCTTCGGTTTTGACATCGCGCACGCGCTGCGCCGTTTCCTCGGCCGATCGCCGCGACGCCTGGGTGAAGAACGCATCGCAGTTGTGCAGCGCGAACGCCCGCCCGGTCGGCGAGGCGCCGGCATTCATGATCAGCGGCCGCGTGCCGCCATAGGGCTTCGGCTTGGCGCGGATGTTGGCGAGCTTGATGTAGGCGCCGTCGAAGTCGAAGTCCTCCTGCGGGCCCCAGGCGAGCTTCACGGCATCGAGCCATTCCTGAGCGTATTCGTAGCGCGTCTCATGATCGCGCTGCCTGACGCCGAACATCTCGAACTCGTCCTCGTTCCAGCCGACCACGAGATTGAGCCCGAACCGGCCTTCGCCGATATGATCGGCGGTGACGAACTCCTTGGCGGCGATCAGCGGATTGAACAGCGGCGCATGGACAGTGCCGAACACGGTGATGCGCCGGGTCAGGGCGAGGAGCCCGCACGCCCACGTCACGGTCTCGAAAGTCGCGCCCTGATAATCGGTGTCGCCGCCATAGCCTTTCCAGCGCGCAATCGGCAGCAGAAAATCGATGCCCGCCTCGTCGGCCATGCGGGCGAGGCTCACATTGTCGGGCCAGCTTCCGGACCAGCGTTCCGCCACCTTGGTGACGGCGCGGCCGGACGAGCAATTGGCGCCGAACAGGCCGATTTTGAGCGCGTTGCCGTTGTACATGGCGATGCGCTGCGGCATGGAGGCGGTGGGTGCGAGCACGGAGCTTTCCCATCATCACTTTGCCGCTGTGGCCCACCGGCGGCCACGCTTCCCGCGCTCCCCGCGCACGTCGAATTCGCGCATGGTCTTTTTATCCACGAGGCCGAGCCGGTGCATGCCGCGTACGCCCTCGTGCACGGCCTTCGCAACCTGTCTGCGGTACTTACGTTTGGTTGCCATACTCGAGCTCCGTCAACTCCTGGCCGGCGAGCATCTTCGTGCGAAATCCGTTTGGCCGCAACGCATTGGCGTGGTAGGAAGCGGATGCGTCTTGCCACAGATCGTTCTTTGCTGGCCGCGGTTCGAAAGCGTACCGATGAGAACACATTATGATCTGCTCGGTGTTCGTTCTGATGCGGACGATGAGGCCCTGCGCAAGGCGTACCACAAAGCCGCTAAGGCGAACCATCCTGACCTCAACGCAGACGATCCGGAGGCCCCGCGCCGGTTCGGCCAGATCGCAACTGCGATTGAAATCCTTCGCCATCCGCAGCAGCGAGCCGCCTACGACCGATCGCTGGACCGCCAACGTCAGCAGCGCCGGTTGAGGCGGGCCCGCATCATCATTGTCGTTGCCAACGCGATCGCAGCTGCCGTTCTCATTGTCGTGCTGGCGGGGGGACATGCACCGATCGGGCCCACTCCCTTGACATCCACGATGGCGAGCAAAGCTGAAAATAATGGGGTGCCACGACGGGCCGTGATTGCGGGAGAACGAGGACTTCAGCGAACCGACTCGACAGGCGACGACGAACCGCGCCACACGCCGGAGCAAGGCCTTCCCGCAGGTCAGCAGTTGGAAGCGGCCGAGCGCGCAGTCACTCCGAGGCGCGAGCAGGACGAACACGCCGCCGCGTTCGAGCCACAGACGGCCGAGCACGAGGCCGCTCCGAGGCGCGAACGGGACGAACGCCGGCAGGAACGCAAGACAAGGCGGTTGGCCGCCATAGCGGAGGCTGCCAAGTCCGGTACGTCGGCGTCCAGTACATCGACGTTCGCTGCGCCGACGCTATCCCGAGCAATCCAAACAACCCAGACGGCCTCGTCTGCCGCATCGCCGCGAAGCTTCGGGCCGGTGGAAATCGCCGCAACGCGCGCATTTGCTCGATTTTAAAAACGATACCGCATGCCGACTTTCCCGCCGACGCTCCAGAGGTCTTCTCCAAATCGCGTATCCACACGAGCGAAGCCGGACAGGCCTGTTTGCAGGTTAAATAGATTCACCAAGCCTTGAACTTCGCCACGGACCCGACCTACGTCGGATGGCATGGATATGCTGGTGCCATTGACGAGGAGCGCGTTGTTCGTCGCCTCCGCGATCTCGTAGACCTGCCCCAGCAGGCTGGGCTCCACGCGCACGTTACCGATGACCCATTGGGTCCCTATTCGGGCCCCCGCGTGGGCCCGAATAGCATCACCATTATTGAGAGCCACTGTCGTTGCAGTGAGTGCGGTCGTGTGATCAAAATTGGTGCGGACGTATTCCAGCCCGGCCGTCGGCTCGATGTAATAACCGTTCAGGAGATCGAACTTATAGCCGGCGTTCGCTGCCAGATTGTAGTTGGTAGGATTAGCCGATTGAGAGAGCCCGGGGCTGCTGATGTCAAGCGACAGCAGATCGACCTTGAAGAGCGCGTCGAAGAACCAATTTCCCAAGAGGTAAGTTCCGTACGCTCCGACCGACGGTCCGGAAAATACCTGCGTGGCCGGCGAATCCCGCAACTCCACGCGCGAGTCGGTATAGCCGCCCAAGAGGCCGAGGACGAGGCCATCCGCCGCGGTGGCGAGGCCGCTCCAAACAGCGTCAAATCCCCCCATGATGCCGCCGGTTCCCTGGCGATAGCCGAGATTGGAGGTGAAATTGGCACCCGCAAAACTAAAGCTCGCCTGTCCGTCGCGCTGCTCGTAATCCCCATATCCCTTGATCCAGGCTGCAAGCTTCGGACCTCCGAAGCTTGCAGGGGGGGCAGCATCGGCTCGCACAAAGGGGCTGATCGGATCGTCCTTGGCGAATTCCTGAGCGTATGCGGTCGCGGGACCTGCGGCGCCCAGGGACGAACCTCCGCGGATGGAATTATGCAACGACGACATTCGATCGAACACCGCGTCATTTGAGATGTGGCTCGCCGTCTGCGCGGCGGTCGTTGCGACCGAGCCCGAAAGCCCCGTACTCGAAGCGATCGTGGCAGGAGCGAAACTCAGCCCTGCTCCGTTGGGCAGAGCCACCAGCACCTCCAACAACGTGCCGACATTGACCACATTGCCGAGGACGAAAGCGTTTAGCGAGGTCGCTCCTTGTACGACAACGAGATTGGGACCGATCGTAAAGGGATTGCCGGGCGTCAAGCCGGCGACGTTCAGCGTCGTAGAACCGGTCGCGCTTCCGTTGATGACGATCTGGTCGGCAATGCCCGTTCGAGCGTTGATGTCGAGCGCAATCGTGCTCCCGGCCGACCCTGTGAAGTTGCCGGTAACCGTGAGCCGGTCGCCCGCAACGGCGTTCTGCAAATTGATGAGGCCGGAATTGGTCAGCCCGCCGTTGATGGTCGAAAGACCGCTGGCGTTCAGGGTGCCTGCATTGACGGTCGTGATGGCTCCGATCGTCCCGCCCGCCAGGTTGACGATTCCACCCACACTGTTGGTGAGGGTACCGATATCGTTGAAGATGTTGGCGCCGACGTTCAGAACTGCCCCGTTCCCGTTGAGGAAGTTGCCGCCGCCCGCCGACAATGGACCCGTCACCGTGAAGGCGCCGGAGCCGGTGTTCGCGATGTTGCCCCTGATCAAGCCTTGCGCGTCGACGATGCCGGTGTTGATGAGGCCGCCGAGTGTTGCATTGAGCGTGCCGGTCGTGATCAGCGTGCCGGAGTTCGTAAAGCCGTTTGCTGTCGTATTCCAAATACCTGAATTGACGACGGTGCTCGCGTTGTTGGCATCGCCGGTCCATGTGCCGATGTTCTTGACCGTGGCGCCGCCGATATTGCTTAGAAGGTCTCCAATCCAGGTGCCGATCGCGGAATTGGTGACGACCCCCGCAGCCCCGGTGTTGTTGAGCGCGCCGATGTGGACGCAGTTGTTCGTCACCGCGCCGGAGTTGTTCAACAAGCCGTCCAAGAGCCCGCAGTGGTGGATGCCTCCGCCATCATCATGATCATGATCGTGATCATGATCACCCGCTGTTGCCGGGCCCGCCGCAACGCTCGCCAACGCGAGCCCGCCGGCCAGTGTGGTGCACGCCATCAGGCGTCGCCAACAAATCTTGTCACTGGAAATTGTACGCGCGGAATCACCAGTGCGATGACGCTGACTAATCCAAGCGCCTACGATGGCGCGACCCACAATACTCATAGCCCCCCCAGACCCGGGCGCTGCAACTCACCGCAGGCTATCCGGCGCTTCTTGCTTCGTCAACCAAGCTTGCATTTCCTCCATCTGCAACCATGATTTTCTGGCGGTGATTACCGATGCCGGATGACGCGCGTGCCACACCGGGCAAAGCGTCGTGGCCGCTGTGTTGCCCCGCCGTCGCGCCGGAGCGCGCCATGCGCTATCATTTCGCCCCGTTTACCCAAGCTTGTTGGCGCCATATGAAAAGAATGATCGCCGTTCTCACCCTTGCGGCCCTCGCATCGATCGCCGTCGCCGCCGCCGAGGTCGCCACCGCCCAGACCTACCCCACCCGCCCCATCACCATGAACGTGCCGTTCGCGGCCGGCGGACCGACCGACACCATTGCGCGCATCATCGCCCAACGCATGTCTGCGATGCTTGGCCAAAGCATCATCATCGAGAATGTCACCGGGGCGGACGGCACCATCGGGGTCGGCCGCGTGGCGCGCGCGGCGCCGGACGGTTACCTGCTGAGCGTCGGGCAATGGTCGACCCACGTGCTCAACGGCGCGGCGTATGCCCTGCCGTACGATCTCCTGAAGGATTTCGAGCCGGTGGCGCTCATGGCGACCAATCCGCTGGTGATCGTTACTCATAAGGGCGTGCCCGCCACGAACCTGAACGAACTGATCGACTGGCTCAGGGCCAACCCCGAGCGCGCCGCGGTGGGCATCGGCTCGATGTCGCACCGGGTCAGCGCTGTCTATTTCCAGAACCTCACCGGCGCCAGGTTTACGCTCGTACCTTATCGCGGCGCCGCGCCCGCCATGCAGGACATGATGGCGGGCCAGATCACGATGATGTTCGATCAGGCCGCCACGTCGCTGCCGCTGGTGCGCGCCGGCAGCACGCGGCCCTATGCGGTCACGGCCGCGACGCGGCTTGACGCAGCGCCCGACCTGCCGACGGTCGATGAGGCCGGATTGCCCGGATTCCATATTGCGGTGTGGACGGCGCTGTGGGCGCCGCGCGCGACGCCGAGAGCCATCATCGACAGGCTCAACGCAGCGGTCGTCGAGGCGGTGGCCGATCCAGCCGTTCGCAAGCGGCTGACCGCCGAACTCGGCCAGGACATTCCCTCGCGCGCGCAACTGACGCCGGAGGCGCTTTACGCCTATCAGAAGGCCGAGATCGAGAAGTGGTGGCCGCTGATAAAGTCGGCGAACATAAGGCCCGAGTAACTTTGCCCGGATTGTAGGGTGGGCAAAGGCGCGTCGTTGACTGGGCAACTTGCGCGGCTTCTCTCGCGCCTTTGCCCACGCTGTCCGACCTCGCCGTTTGACCGCGTGGGCAAAATCGCGCAAAGCCAGTGCGCGATATCGTAAGCCGCGGCAGGCGACTTTGCCCACCCTACCCTCCCCCAACCCGCCCGCCGAGCTCATCCTCGATGTGCGCGCGGACGATGTCATCGAACGACGTCTCGGCGCGAAAGCCCAGCGCCGTTGCGCGGCGGGCGTCGAAATTCTGCGGCCAGCCGGCGACGATTTTCGCCACCATCGCGTCCGGCTCGCGGCGGATGCGCCGCGCCACGTCGGCGCCGGCGACGCGCGCGAGCGCCGCGATCTCCTCGCCGACCGTGCAGGCAAGGCCCGGCATGGTGAGATTGATGCGGGCGCCGAGCCGATCGCCTGGAAGGCCGGCCGCATGCAGGAGAAACCCCACCGCCGCGCGCGGGCTTGCGAACCAATGGCGGACGTCCTCGGACACCGGCAACACCGCCTCCTGCCCGTTGAGAGGTTCACGGATGATGGAGGAGAAGAAACCCGACGCCGCCTTGTTGGGCTTGCCGGGGCGCACCACGATGGTCGGCAGCCTGATGCCGACGCCGTCGAGGAATCCGCGTCGCGTGTAGTCGGCCAGCAAAAGTTCGCCGATCGCTTTTTGGGTTCCGTATGAGGTGAGCGGGGTGAGGAAAAACTCATCCCCTATGGGGTCCGGGAACGGCGCACCGAACACCGCGATCGAGGACGCAAACACGAGCTTCGGGCGATAGCCATCTCCGGCGAGCCGGATCGCTTCGAGGAGCTCGCGGGCGCCGCCGAAATTGACCCGGTAGCCTTTCTCGAAATCGGCTTCCGCCTCGCCGGAGACGATCGCGGCGAGGTGAAAGATGACGTCGGGACGATCAGCGACCGCTCCGGCCGCGGCGCCCGCCGTCGCAAGATCGCTTGCCGCGGTCGCGACACCGAACGTCGCGCCCGCCGGCAGTTCCGGCTCCACAATGTCGGTCAATGTCATTCGCTCGATGGCGCGGTCATTCAATACGCCGTCGCGCACGAGCCGCGCCGTCAGCTTGCGGCCGATCATGCCAGCCGCGCCGGTGATGAGAATGTGCATCTGCCCTCACAGCCTCCGACGTTAAGAGGAGACGTTGCGCTGCCGCGAAACATCTCCCTCCCCTGCCGGTAAACCGCGCAATGTCCATGCGGATGTCCAGATGCGCAATGGTGCCATGGCGATCTGGAGAATGCCCGTTGACTTCCGCGATATTTCGTTGCGTTATATCTAACCGTACATAACAGAACGTCCTACCATCCCGAGGTTTCCCACCGATCGCAAGCGGGCGCAATATGCGAGCGGCCCAACACGTTTGGGCGCTTCCAGGGACGCGCGCCTTACGATCCCGCATGACACGAGGTCTGAAATGAAAATGCGCAGTTTTTTTGCGGCGTTGTTGCTGCTTGGCGCGACCAGCGTCGCGGCGCCAGCCGGATCGCCTTCGTCGGAACCGGCCTTTCGCGTGTTCGGGCAGGTCCAAACGCCAAAGATCTTCACGGTGAGGGCGCTGAAAAAACTGCCCGACAGCAATCAGAACGTCACGTATTTTGCCGCCGGAAGCGTGGTGAGCCACTCATTTACCGGGGCATTGCTCTGGGACCTGTTGCAATCGGTCGGCATCGTCGTCAACCCGGTCATCAAAAACGACATTCTTCGTAAAACCATCGTTGTGACAGGAACCGACGGATACGTGGCGGTCTTCACCGCCGGCGAGATCGCCCCGAACTTCGGCGGCAATCAGGTCCTGGTCGCCTATGAAGTGGATGGGCAACCGCTCGGAACCGACGGGCCGGCGGAGATCGTAGCGCCCGGCGACAAGGCAGGCGGCCGTTTTGTCCACAACATCGCGACGATCGAAGTGCGGGACGGAACGAAATAACGGAACTACTCGATGCTTTAGCCAATTCTGAAGGGATTGCAGCATCGACCAGCACAGGCGGCGTCCTCCAACGTTGCCTGATGTAGGGGCGACCCTTGTGGTCGCCCGGTTTGCGCGCTGCGTACCCCCTGACCCGATGGGGCTAAAGCAACCCCGCCCTACAGCGCCATGCCGCCGTCGACCAGATGGGTCTGGCCGGTGATATAGCTCGCCTCGTCGGAAGCGAGGAAGAGCGCCAGGGCCGCGACTTCCGCTGCCGTTCCGAGGCGGCCGATGGGCTGGCGGTCGATGAAATCCCGGCGCACCTTGTCGATCGGCTTGCCCGTAGCCTTGGATAAGTCTTCGACCCGCCCGTCGAGCGAGGGCGTCTCGATGGTGCCTGGACAGATCGCGTTTGCGCGGATGCCTTGCCGGATGAAATCCGCCGCCACCGCCTTGGTGAGGCCGATGATGGCGGCCTTGGTGGCGCCGTAGACGTAGCGGTTCGGCACCGCCCGGATCGACGACACCGCGGACGAAATGTTGACGATCGAGCCGCGCCTCTTCTCGACCATTCCGGGCAGGAAGGCGCGCAGCGTACGGTGCATGGATTTGACGTTGAGGTCGAAGGAGAAGTCCCAGTCCTGTTCGCTGCAATCGAGCACGGTGCCGTGATGCACGAAGCCGGCGCAGTTGACCAGGATGTCGGGTGGTCCGAATGCCTTCATTACATCCTGCGCCAGCGCCTCGACGGCAGCCGTCGAGCGAACGTCGAGCTCATCGCGCCGCGCGCAAGAGAGGCTCGCGAGCTTTCCGGCATCGAGATCGGTCGCGATCACGCGCGCGCCTTCCGCGCCGAACGCCTCGCAGATGGCGCGCCCGATGCCCTGTCCGGCTGCGGTTACGAATGCGATTTTGTCGGCGAGGCGTAGGGTCATGGGGATCATTCTGGGTTGGGGACTGTAGCCCGGATTGAGCGAAGCGAAATCCGGGAACGGCCCGTCAATACGGCAAGGCCGCCCCGGGTTTCGCTCGCGCTCAACCCGGGCTACGGGTGGCGCTCCCCCGCTTGCGGTGGAGGAACTTCAATGATTGTCGCGCGGCACCCCGAAGTTCTGGGCGACGCGCTGGTACTTCACGGCCGGCTTGAGCACCATGCCGTCGGCGAGCTGATCCACCATGGCGCGCTGGATTTCCTGCCACGGCGTCTGGCTCTCGGGAAACTTGAAGCCGCCGCCGTTCTGCAGGGCAAGCCGGCGCTCCGCGAGTTCGGCTTCCGGAATCAGGATGTCGGCAGTACCCTTGTTAAGATCGATACGGACGCGATCACCGGTGCGCAAGAGCGCAAGGCCGCCGTTCGCCGCCGCTTCCGGCGATGCGTTGAGGATCGAGGGCGAGCCAGAGGTGCCGGATTGGCGGCCGTCGCCGATGCAAGGCAGCGACGTGATCCCATGTTTGATCAGCGCCGCCGGCGGCTGCATGTTGACCACCTCGGCGGAACCCGGATAGCCGATCGGCCCGACGCCGCGGATCACCAGGAGGGTGTTTGCGTCGATGCCGAGCGCCGGATCCTCGATGCGGTGATGATAGTCCTCCGGGCCCTCAAAGACGACGCAGCGCCCTTCGAAGGCGTTGGGGTCATCGACGTTCAACAGATAGCGTTCGCGGAATTCGTCGGAAATGACGGACAGCTTCATGATGGCGGTGTCGAACAGGTTGCCGCTCAGCACCTTGAAGCCCGCGGCCGGCTTCATCGGCTTCGCGTAGGGGCGGATCACCTCGGCATCCTGCGACTTCGCCTGCGCGACATTCACCCCCATGCCATGCCCGTTGATGGTCAGGGCGTCGGCGTGAATGCGTTTCGCCTCCAGCAATTCATGCATGACGGCCGGCAGGCCGCCGGCGCGGAAATATTCCTCGCCGAGATATTTGCCGGCCGGCTGCATGTCCACCAGCAGCGGAATATCGAGGCCGATCTTTTCCCAATCCGCGATACCGAGCTTGACGCCGGCATGGCGCGCGATCGCATTGATGTGGATCGGCGCGTTGGTCGAGCCGCCGATTGCCGAGCAGGCCACGATGGCGTTCTCGAAGGCCTTGCGGGTCAAGATGTCCGACGGCTTGAGGTCCTCGTGCACGATGGCGACGGCGCGCAATCCGGTCTGGTAGGCCATCTGCGCCCGCTCGCGATAGGGCGCCGGTATGGCGGCGCAGCCCGGCAGCGACATGCCGAGCGCTTCGGCGAGCGCATTCATGGTCGAGGCCGTGCCCATGGTGTTGCAATGGCCGGCCGAGGGCGCCGACGACGCCACGATATCGATGAATTCCTTATAGTCGATGCGGCCGGCGGCATGCTCCTGGCGCGCGTTCCAAACTGCGGTGCCAGATCCCGAACGCTCGCCCTTCCACCAGCCATTGAGCATCGGACCGCCAGACAGAACGATCGCCGGCAGGTTGACGGTCGCGGCTGCCATCAGGCAGGCGGGCGTGGTCTTGTCGCAGCCTGTCATCAGCACGACGCCATCGAGTGGATAGCCGTAGAGCACCTCGACCAAGCCCAAATAAGCGAGATTGCGGTCGAGCGCCGCGGTCGGGCGCTTTCCAGTCTCCTGGATCGGATGCACCGGGAACTCGAACGCGATGCCGCCGGCGTCGCGGATGCCGTCGCGCACGCGCCTGGCCAGCTCGATGTGATGGCGGTTGCACGGCGCGAGATCGGAGCCGGTCTGGGCAATGCCGATGATAGGCTTGCCGGCGCACAGTTCGTCCTTGGTGAGGCCGTAGTTGAGATAGCGCTCCAGATAAAGCGCCGTCATGCCAGGATTGTCGGGGTTGTCGAACCACAACTGCGAGCGCAGGCGGGGCTTGGAAGTCATCGGCGTTTGCCTCGGTCTTGGTCGGGGCGGCCCGATTCCGGTGGCCGCCTCTCGCGCGGTGGCAATCGGCCCGCATTGCGTCTATGTCAAGATGCCTTTGAAAATTCTGCGGGCAACTTCTACACGAGTGTCATCGCCCTCCCCCGACTTGATCGGGGGATTGACCGGGCGATCCAGTAGCCACCGGGGCTGTCGTTGAAACACCGTATCAAAGCTGGTGGTTACTGGATGCCCCGCTTGAAGCGGGGCATGACACACATTCGATTCACTTAACTCCGCAGTCTCCTTAATTCGCGCGAGGCTCAAATGCCGACAATCTATGATTTCCGCAACCGCATCGCGGTCGTCACCGGCGGCGCCCAGGGCATCGGCCGGGCGATTGCCGAGCGCCTGCTGCATGGCGGCGCCACCGTATGGCTGTGGGACCGCGATATCGCGCTCGCCAGAGCCGCTGCCGCAGAGCTTGGAGCCAGCGGGGAAGCCTTGGCGGTGGCGGTGGACGTGTCCGACCTCGCCGAGGTCGAAGCCGCCGCCAGGGCCGTCCATGGCGGCCGGATCGACATCCTGGTCAACAACGCCGGCATCTCCGGACCCAACGTGCCGACCTGGGAGTATCCGCCGCCGGAGTGGGCGCGCGTGCTGGCGGTGAACCTGACCGGCACCTTCAACTGCTGCAAGGCTGTCGCCCCGATGATGATCGCGCAAAACTACGGCCGCATCGTCAACATCGCCTCGATCGCCGGCAAGGAAGGCAACCCCAACGCTTGCGCGTACTCGGCCTCCAAAGCCGGCGTGATCGCGCTGACGAAATCGCTGGGCAAGGAACTCGCCGGCTACGACATCGCGGTCAATTGCGTGACCCCCGCCGTCGCCAAGACCGCGATCTTCGACCAGATGACCAAGGAGCACATCGCCTACATGCTCGCAAAGATCCCGCGCGGCCGGTTCGTCAAGGTCGAGGAGATCGCCGACCTGGTAGCGTTCTGCGCCTCGCCGGAGTGTGCGTTCACGACCGGCGCGGTGTTCGACATTTCGGGCGGGCGGGCCACGTATTGAGGCTTAGCGCTTCACGCCGTGCCGCTCAAAAAAAGCCTGCATGTCTTCGTCGCTGGCAAATTCGCCCCGATGAGCCTGTGCCCTCCCCTCCTGGATCGCGGCGCGCGGTTCCTCGTCGAGCCTTACGGGCTCGCCTTGCTTAGCTGCGACCGAAAATAACATCTCGGCCGCGTCATCTTGCACCGAGTCAGGCAGTTCTCGAACCTTCTTAATGGCCTCATCGAGCATTCTTGTCATCGTTTTCAAGTCCAGTTGATTTGGCATTCCAGTGAAGCGCTTCGTCAATATCTTCGGCCTCAAGGTAAGGATAGTTGGCCAAAATCGCTTCACGGGATTGGCGCGTTTCTGCCTCCGGCGGGCGTCGGCTTCTACGTCGCCTGCGCCATCATGGGCACCGATATCGAGACCGCCGCGCGCGCGATGCTGCCCTATCTGGTGGTCCTCATCATCGCGCTCCTCATCGTCGCCTTCGTGCCGTGGTTCACGGTGTTCCTGCCGCGCGCGCTGGGCCTCGGCGGATGAGTTATATTAAGGGCGCGTTCCGGGCATATTGAACCACCACCTCTGCGGAGTCATGGCCGGGCTTGTCCCGGCCATCCACGTCTCGCTTGCTGGAGCTCCGCAAGAAAGACGTGGATGCCCGCGACAAGCGCGGGCATGACGGATCGTTCACAAGAACTTTTCCCAGAACTTATCCGGCACGGTGGTGACCACCCATTGGAATCCGAACGAGAAAGCTCCGGCAATGACGACAAATGTGAGGACGCCGAACACAGTGAGCGTCATCGTCCAGAACGCAGCGGCTATTTTTTCAAACGCCGCCAGGCAACGCTTGATCAATTGGAAAAGAATCCAGGCCAGAACCGCGATGAAAAGCAGCCCAACCACGATCTTCCACGGCGGCAAATTCCACCACGACCTTTCGAACGCATGCGTGATTTGCGACCACGACCATACCCACAACGTCTCAATCGTCCGCAACACCCAGGAGATACCTTGAAGGATCACTTGGAGCAGTTGATGAACTGACTGATTCATGGCTCCCTCCTATGGGACACGTACTGCCCAAAACGCTACTGCCTCCTTGGCCGTCGATTAGACTTTTCTCGGTTGACTTGTAGTATATAGGTCCACAAGGCTGCGGTGACCACCGCAGAATTCGCCCCTTCCACTGCTTGTGCGGGAGGGCAGGATAAGGGAGAGCGGCGAAGGGCGGAAATGGATACCGCCGCAGCCGAAAATAAATACCGACAGGAGTTTCACATGGCCGCTCGCCTCCGTCACATCGCCATTTCGGTGCCGGACCCCGAAAAGGCCGCGAAATTCTTTGAGGAGGCGTTCGGCATGAAGATTGCCGGCCGCGCCGGGGTCGGGCTTTACGTGACGGACGGCACCATCAATGTGGCGCTGCTCAAGTTTCCCGGCGAAGTGCCCGGTTTTTCGGCCGGCCATTATGGCCTCATTCATTTCGGCATGTGGGTGGATAATCTCGACGAAGCGGCCAAGAAGGTGATGGCTGCGGGCGGCTCCTATTACATGGGGCGCGCCGACGACAATCCAGACACCTATTACGAGGTCAAATATAAGGACCCCGACGGCGTCGTGTTCGATCTCACCCACACGGGCTGGGCCGGCGCCGTGAAGGAAGTGGTGACGGCCGACACTGCGATCGCCGCCGAATAGGTTTCCATGCCGACCCGCCCTGCCGTGGTCATTGCAGGCGGCGGGCCGGTCGGGCTCGTGGTCGCCTTGATGCTCGGCCGCGCCGGCATCGCGGTGACGCTGTTCGACCAGGGCGACATCGTCTACTCGCAGCCGCGCGCCGCCACCATCCATCCGGCCACGCTCGATGTCCTCGACGATCTCGGCGCCTATGCATTGATCGAGCCGCAGGGCATTGTGTGTCCGATCGTCAATTATTACGACGGCAAGCTGCTGCTCGCCTCGTTCGATCACGCCCTGCTGAAGGACGAGACCCGCCATCCATGGGTGTTGCAGTGCGAGCAGGACAAGCTCTCGCGCACACTGTTCGCGATGGCCAAGGCGATCTCAAACATCACGTTTCGGACTGCGACCAAGGTCATCGGTTGCAGCCAGCGCGACGACGCGGTGGAGGTCGTGGTCGAAGCGGCCGACGGCCGGCACGAGCGGCATCAGGCGCTCTATCTCGTGGGCGCCGACGGAGCGCGCAGCACTGTACGCAAGGCGATCGGAATAGAGTTTGAGGGCTTCACCTATCCGGAACGCTGCATGATCATCGGCACGCCTTATGATTTCGCCGCGGACGGCTACGCGTATCGCAACTACATCGCCGATCCGCAGGAGTGGTACAACCTCTTCAAGATTTCCTGGCAGGGGCCGCCGGGCATCTACCGCCTGGTCGTGCCGCTGCGCCCGGACGAGCTGCCCCCTCCCTACCCTCCCCCGCATGCGGGGGAGGGTAGGGAGGTGGACCGGGCGCTGGCGACCGCGCAACGCAAGCTGCAGCGCTTCAATCCGCGTCCGCAGAGCTATGAGATCGCGTTCTACGATTCCTATACGGTGGCCCAGCGCGTCGCGGCGACCTTCCGCAAGGGCCGCGTGCTGCTGGCGGGCGATAGCGCCCATCTCAACAGCCCGATCGGCGCCATGGGCATGAATAGCGGCATCCACGACGCCGTCAACCTGGCCGGAAACCTGATCCGCGTGCTGCGCGGGGAGGAAAGCGATGCCGCCCTTGACCGCTATGTGCGCCAGCGCCGCCACGTGGCAACCGGTCACGTTCAGACTGCCACCATTGCCAATAAGCAGAACATGGAGCAGGGCGATCCGATCAAGCGTCAGCGCTACCGCGACGAGATGCGCCGCCGCGCAGAGGATCCTGCACTGGCGAAAGCGTTCTTGATGGGCACCGCTCTCATCGACAGCTTACGGGACGCTGAAAAAATTGCGTAGCAGCCGTCGGGCCGAGGTTGGGACATATATCACTGCTTTGCCGGATCGTGGCAGCAGACGCACAGTTTGTTGCCATCCAGATCGCGAAAATATGCCCCATAGTAGTTTGGGTGATAGTAGGGCCTAAGTCCTGGCTCGCCTTCGCTTCGAGCACCGCTGGCGAGGGCCCTGGCGTAGCAGCGGTCCACGGCATCCCGGTCCGGTGCGAGTAAGGCCACCATCTGCCCATTGCCCGACGATGCAGCTTCGCCGTTGTATGGATGTCCGATGAGGAAAAGCGGACGGTCAGCACCGGGGCGCATCCACCCAGCCCACGATTTCTCCGGCTCGCAAAATTTCATTATGAACCCAAGTTCGTCCATCACACCTCGGTAAAACACCAGCGCACGCTCAAAGTTGGTGATGCCGAGATGAACATGTGACAACATCAATAGTCCTCTTTGAGGGTATGCAGCCGATTTAGCCCGCTTTGGGCTGGACACACCCAGAATGCACGATCGGCCATCGACTCTCGCACTTTGCACGCCCTTGACGAATCAAATTGGCACGCCGAATTTCGGTCGCATATCTCGCGCACAATGAGCTGGGTGGCGGTATACGCTTCGGTGAACCGATGCCGAGGCCCGAAAAAAACGGAGAAAGCCAATGTCCAAGCGAATGCTGAACATGTCGGTCGCCGCCGTGCTCGCAGCGGGTGTCGTGGCTGCTTCCAATGTGGCGTCGGCCGCGCCGTTCGCCGATGCGCTTGCGATCAGAAAGGCGGCCGCGACCGATGTGGAGAAGGTGTGGGGTCGAGGATTCGGTTGGGGCTTCGGCGCCGGATTCCTCGGCGGCGCCATTGTCGGCGGCGCGCTGGCTGCGCCCTACTACTATGGCGGACCCTCTTACTACTATGGCGCACCCTATTACCCGCCGGCCGCCTATGGCCCCGGTTACTATCCGGCGCCGGGCTACGGCGACAACGCCGGTTACTGCGCCAGCCGCTACCGGTCCTACGATCCGGCGACCGGCACGTTCCTCGGTTATGACGGCGTGCGCCATCCTTGCCCGTAACCTTAGCCAATATCAACATACCAGGGGCCGCCACCGGGCGGCCCTTTCTATTATTCCGCAAGCGTATCGGCTATAGTTGGGCCATGACCGGCCTCAAGGATACTCCACCCTATTTTCGCGACGCCGACAGGCGCACGCTGCTGCAAAACAATTACCTTTTCAGCAAACTCAGCCCAAGGCATATCGACCGCCTCGCCGCCTGCGTTGTCGGGAAATCGATTCCTCGCGCGACCGGCATTTTCGCCAGAGGCGATCCTGGATCCAGCCTGTTCGCGATCTGCCAAGGCACCGTGAAAATATCCGTGCCATCGGTCGATGGCCATGATGCGGTGTTCAACATGATGGGCAAGGGCGACATATTCGGGGAGATTGCCCTGCTCGACGGCCGGCCGCGCACTGCGGACGCTGTCGCCATAACGGATTGCGAACTGTTCATCATCGAGCGACGGGATTTCCTGCCGTTGATGAGGGAGGAGCCGGAGATCGCGCTCAAAATGATCGAGATCCTATGCGCCAGATTGCGGCGGACCACCGAGCAGGCCGAGAATCTCATGTTTCTTCATCTGCCCGGCCGGCTTGCCAAGGCGCTCTTGCGCCTTTCCGAGGGCGACGACCGCTCGTGCGAGCGCAAGGTCGCCGTCACCCAGAAGGATCTCGGCAACATCATCGGCATGTCGCGGGAGAGCACGAACCGGCAATTGCGCATTTGGGAAGAGCAAAAATGGGTCCGCCTCGAGCGGGGCGGGATTGTCATCTTGTCCGTGAAAGCGCTCGAACGCATTGCCGAAAGCGATACCGAAGGGGCGTAGAGCACATTTCGTTCCCTCCCATGCGCGAACAAGCGGTGTCCCCCAACATTGCCTGCTGTAGGGGCGACCCTTGTGGTCGCCCTGCACCGCGTAACCCCTGACCGGCTGTTAGACCGCAGACAGGGCGACCACAAGGGTCGCCCCTACATGATCCCGGCTGAAGCGACCGACTGGCCTGCAAGGATTTGGAAATCCAATGTGATGTGGATCACATCCGCCGGGCGTACGGAACGCTACGATCCGCAAGGGGCCATAACTACGGATCGACGGCATGGACATGTTTTGGGCGGCGCGTTCACATCCGAGACCGGTCCGGCGCAGCGGACGCAATACGAGTGTCGAAGATGCGGTCCTCATTCGTCGCGTCGCAGCCGCAGACCGAACCGCAATGCAGACCCTGTTCTCGAGGCACCACATCGCAGTCTACCGATTTGTGCTGCAGCGGCTGCGGGACAAGGCGCTGGCCGAGGACGTTACCGGCGAGGTATTCCTCGAGGTCTGGCGTCACGCCGGCCAGTTTGAAGGCCGGTCGACTGTGGTGACGTGGATTCTGGCGATCGCACGCCGCAAAATCTTAGCGGCGCGTATTAATCCCCGCGGCGTCCAGTCCGACGGCGACAAGGCCGCCGACTACGACCGCGCCGACGACCCGGATGCGCCTCTGCAAGCGCGCGATCGCAGCGCGGTCCTGCGCCGGTGCATCACCCGGCTTTCCGTCGAGCATCGTGAAATGATCGACCTCGTCTACTGTCAGGAGCAATCCATGGAGTCGGTCGCCACAATCCTCGGCATTCCCAGCAACACCGCCAAGACGCGCATGTTCCACGCGCGCAAGCGGCTTGCGGACGAATTGAAAAAGTCCGGTGTGGACTGGGTGGCGATCTAGCGGGCTTTGCCCTCAGCCAGGATCCGTAGCCCGGATTGAGCGCAAGCGAAATCCGGGACCGCCTGTCAACGGCAACGCCGCCCCCGGGTTTCGCTTGCGCTCAACCCGGGCTACGGCCGCTGAAACCGCTCACGGCAAATTGAACATGATCAATTGGTCCGTCACCTGCCCGGAGCCGGGCTTGAGCGAGCCGCCGGCGAGGTAGACATTGCGGCCGTCGGTCGTCGCTGCGGTGGCGTGCCGGCCGGCCGGCATCGGCGCCAGCGTGCGCCACATGTTGGCCTTGACGTCGAAGCCTTCATTTTCGTTGAACGTGCGATCCTGCGGCGGAAATTCGCCGCCCAGCACCATGATGAGGCCCTTGTAGAACGTGCCGGACACGCCGCTGCGCGCAGTCGGCAGCGGCTCCCCGGCGCTCCAGGTGTTGGTGGCCGGATCGTAAACGTCGTGGAGCGCGACCGGCTCCGCCGGCGACGTGATGCGGCCCCCGATCGCGTGGATCTTGCCGTCGGCGGCAACGACCGCCATGTGGTCGCGCGCCTGCGGCAGCGGCGCGGCGTCGCTCCAGGTGTCGGTCGCCGGATCATAGACCTCGTGGGTCGCGAGCGTCTTGCCGTCGGGCGTGCGCCCGCCGATGGCATGGACTTTACCGTCGAGCAAGGCGACACCGACCGAGGCGCGCGACGCCTTCATGGGCTCGAGCGCCCTCCACGTATTGGCGGCGGGATCGTATTCATACACCAATGGCTGCGGATAGGCGTGCACCGAGGCGAGGAAACCTCCGACCGTGATGATCTTGCCGTTGACGACGGCCGTGCCCATGTGGTCGAGGCCGCGGATCATCGGCATGCGCCCATTCCATTTGTCGGCCGCCGGATCGTACTCCTCCACATGCGGCACCGAGACCCGGTTGATGCTGCCGCCGAGCACGTAGATCTTGCCGCCCACGGTCGCGAGCGAGACCTCATTGCGGGTGGTCGGCAGGGGCGCCTTCTGCGTCCAGGTTCCTGCGCCTTGCGACGTGCCGGTGGCGACCGTCTGGGCGAAGGCGCCCGCGGCGCCAATAGCGCACAGGATCGCAATAGGCATGACTCTCATGGTGATTCCTCCCCGTTTTATTGGCGTTTCATTTGTCGCATTCGCCGCAACCCTCGCAACGCTATCACCAGTCGATCGCTTCAGCCAATGCGAAGGTACCAGCGCATGTAGGGGCGACCCTTGTGGTCGCCCGCTTTGCCGGTGAGGGCGTCGGTGACGGTATCAACGGAGCGCGATCAGGGCTAATCTTGCACCGTCCCACGTCGTCCGTGAACGGGGCGACCACAAGGGTCGCCCCTACATCATCGGCTTGCCGGGAGGGGGATAACAAAGATTGGGGAGAGCACGATGTTTCGCCGATATTTCCTCTTGGCAGCCCCCGTCATGGCCGCACTTGCAATCCTCGCCGTCGTACCGGCGACCGCGCAGCCCTATCCGAACCGGCCCGTCAAGATCATCGTGCCGACGCCCGCAGGCGGACCGGTCGACGTCATGGCGCGCCTGCTCGCCAATGCCCTGCCGGCCGTTCTCGGTCAGAATGTGATCGTGGAGAACCGCGCCGGCGCCGGCAATACCCTCGGCTCGAAGGTTGCGGCCGCCGCCGACCCTGACGGCTATACGCTTCTGGTCAGCGCCGCCAGCGGGCTGATCATGAGCCCGATGGTCTACAAGTCGGCCGGCTATGACGAGAACAGCTTCGCCCCGATCGCGCTCGTTGCCGAGACCCCGCAGGTGCTGGTCGCCCATCCGGCCACGCCGTTCGGCAGTGTCGCCGCGCTTGTCGCCTACGCCAAGGCGAACCCCGGCAAGCTCAACTATTCGACCGGCGGCGCCGGCACCCTGCCGCACCTCACCGCCGAGCTGTTCAAGCAGCTTTCCGGCACCGACATCGTCCACGTGCCCTATAAGGGCGGCGGGCCGGCCCTGACCGACGTGGTAGCGGGACAAATTCCGATCACCTTCGACACCGTGGGCACCTCGGTGCAGTTCATCCGCGATTGGCGGCTCAAGGCTCTCGCGGTCTCGAACCCGACGCGCCTCGCCGAACTGCCCGACGTGCCGACCATGCCGGAGCTCGGCTATCCGGCCATCAACTCCGGCGCCTGGGTGGCGGTCCTGGCCCCGCTCGGCACGCCGCCGGCGATCATCGCAAGGCTCAACCAGGCGACCAACGACGCATTGAAGTCGGCCGCCATGCGTGACCCGCTCGCCCGCCTCGGCGCCCAGCCGCGCGGCGGCACGCCGGAGGACCTCGCCCGCCACATGAGGGCGGAGCACGACAAGTGGGGGCCGATCGTGGCGAGGCTCGGGTTGAAGGAGGAGTGAGAGCATCATCATGGCCCGCCTCCCTCTCAGCATCGCGCTCTCCAACAATCCGAACACCCGGCCGCTGATCGACGGCGCGGTCAAGGCGGAGGGCCTCGACCTCACCGCGACCGTCCTCCATCCGTCCGAAATGTTCTGGCGGCAGTTGCGGTTCGCCGAGTTCGACGTATCGGAAATGTCGATGTCGTCGCTGCTGATCTCGACCGCGCGCTCCCCGACGCCGTGGGTGGCGCTGCCGGTGTTCACCACCCGCGAGTTCTTCCACACCCGCATCCTGGTGCGCGCCGATGCCGGCATCGCGGCGCCGGCGGATCTGCGAGGCAAGCGGGTCGGCGTGCCGGAATATCAGCAGACCGCCGCCATCTGGGGCCGCGGCGTGCTGGAGAACGAGTTCGGCGTGCAGCCGCGCGACATGGAGTTCTTCATGGAGCGCGTCGCCGACAAGAGCCACGGCGGAGCTACCGGGTTCAAGCCGCCGGCGGGCGTGACGGTGCACCCGATCCCCGCCAGCACCAATATCGGCGAGATGCTGCTGGCTGGCGAGCTCGACGCCACGCTCCTCTATCTCACCGATCGCAACCTCGTCGACCGCAGCCGCATCGACCTTTCCGCCGACAAACGCGTGCGGCCGCTGTTTCCCGACCGCGCCGCGGAGGGCCGCCGCTACTATGCCAAGACCGGCATCTATCCGATCAACCACACCGTGGTGGTCCGCCGGTCGCTCCTGGAGCGACACCCCTGGATTGCGCTCAATCTGTATTCAGCGTTCGCGGCGGCACGGGCGCAAGTGCTGCGCGCCGGCAACGTGGCGCTCGCCTCCCATTTCGAGGCCGGCGTCATCGGGGAAGACGTTCGCAACGCGCTTGCCACCGACCCGATGGCCTATGGGGTGAAGGCGACGCGCAAGGTGCTCGACACGATCGCGCAATATGTGCACGCCCAGGGGCTGACCGATCGGCTGGTCAAGATCGAGGAGCTGTTTGCGCCCGCGACGCTGGATTTGTGACGGGTTGTCGGGCGCGGTCCTCGGAGCTGTAGCCCGGGTTGAGCGCTAGCGAAACCCGGGTCGGCTTTGCCGTATTGCCAGGGTGCCCCCGGATTTCGCTGCGCTCAATCCGGGCTACGGCCTTCACTTCGCATTTTCCGCGCCCGCCTCTTTGATCGCGGTTCGCAGCAGGACGTAGAGCACCGCGGCGTTGAGCAGATGCCATGAGAAATGCGTGCCGAGCGGAAGCGTGTCGCAGGCCGCAAGATCGATGGTGCGCAAGGCGAGCGATACCGTGAAGATCATCGCCGCCAGTTCAAGGCCGCGGCGCGCCGGCCCGTGGGCGGCCCGCGCCACCACGATCAGCGCCACCAGCGCCGGCAGATAGCCGACGGAGCCATTGAGGGCGCGCGGCGGCGCCAGCCACGACAGCGCCTGGGCCCCCACCGCGTACGCGGCCACGATTGCGACTGCAACGCCCGCCGCGAGACCCACGAAACGGCGCAACGCGAGCAACAGGTAGCCATAGATGAAGACCGCGATCGGGATCACGTCGGCCAGCACGGCGCCGCGTGTCGCGAGCGTGTGGAAGGCGAACGAGCCGAGGCCGACTGCCACCACCACAACGATGAGCGCCAGCGCCGGCCAGTCGCGGGAACGATCGCTCGCACTTTGGCGGCGCCACAGCCAAAACGCGGCCGCGGCGGCGATCAGGAACGCGGCGTTGGTCAGCGCGTTGGCGGGCTCCGCCCAAAACGACGCGTCGGTACGCTCGCAGTAGAGATCGATCGGCGCCGACCAGTCCATGTTTGCTCAATCCGGTTGCATCTGCGCTTAATTATTATGCAAGCCCATCTCCTGAGCAACGTTTGTCCGAAACTGTAGTTGTCTTTGGCCGAAACGAGCAAAGTGACCGTGTTCTAATCCCGATGTCGCGCCGCAGCATCGAGAGTTGATGGCGGCGGCGCGCCCGGTCGCTCCGCGGGATTTTGAGGTCTACCCATGCAAACGATCCCAACGACAGTGCTGACAGGCTTTCTTGGCGCCGGCAAGACGACGCTGCTCAACCGCATTCTGACAAGTCCTCAAGCCGGTCGGGTCGCAGTCATCGTCAATGAGTTCGGCGAGGTCGGCATCGACGGGCAACTCGTCACCCCGACCGCAGAGACGATCATCGAGCTCAATAATGGCTGCGTATGCTGCACCGTGCGCGGCGATCTCATCGCGGCGCTTGGCCGTCTCCTCGACTCAGGCCTGTTGTTTGACCGCGTGGTGATCGAGACGAGCGGTCTCGCCGATCCGGCGCCCGTGATCCAGTCGTTCGTTCTCGACGAAGTTTTGCGCGCACGTTTCGCGCTCGACGCCATCGTCACGGTGGTCGATGCCCGCTACCTCGCGCTTCAGTTGGAGCATGACGAGGCGCGCGAGCAGATCGCCTTCGCCGACGTCATTCTCCTCAACAAGGTCGATCTTGAGCCGCCGCCACGGATCGACGCGGTCGAGCACGAGATCCGCCGCCTCAATCCGCTTGCCCGCATTCACCGCACGCAAGACTGCGAACTTGCGCTCGATCGCGTGCTCGACGTGCGCGCTTTCGATCTGAAGAACATACTCGCCATCGACCCGCATCTGCTTGACGAGCACCAACACGAGCACGCCGAAGATATCGGCTGCGTCGCTATCCGCTGCCCGGACAGCGTGGACGATCGGAAGTTCAATCGCTGGATCAACGCGCTGGTTTTCGCGAACGGGCGCGATTTCCTGCGCGTCAAAGGCGTTCTCAATTTCGCCGGCCAAAACCGCCGCTTCGTTTTCCACGGCGTCCACATGACGCTTGACGGCCGCCCCGGCCGTCCCTGGCGACCCGGAGAGGAGCGCATGAGCGAGATCGTCTTTATTGGCCGCAACCTCGATGCGGCCGCGCTGCGCGCCGGCCTTGAGGATTGCCGCGCCGCCGAGGTCGCGTTGGCCTCTTAAAAACCGAAATGCAATCGGCCGGCCGTCCGGCCGACCGCCACATCAACCCCGATCACGAGGGAAATTCCATGAAACTGCAGCACTATCTTGGGGGTCTCGAAGGCCTCGGCACGGTGACGTTCGAGAAGCGGGTGTTCGTCGAGCCGTGGGAGAAACGCATCTTCGGCATTCACGTGGCGATGATGGCATTGAGCTCGCAATTGCCGCTGCCGGCGACGCCGAGCAAGTTCAACACCGTGTGGACCTGGGCGGACCTGCGCAAGGGCGCGGAGTCGCTCAATCCGTTCGACTATTTCAAGTTCCGCTACTATGAAAAATGGCTCGGCGGCATTTCCGGATATTTCGTCCAGAAGGGCTACATCACCGAAGCCGAGCTCGACGCCCGCACGCAGCAAATCCTGCAGAACCCCTCCACTGCCGGCAGGCAAGGCGGCGATGCGGCCATCGACCGCCGCGTCGTCACCTACCTTGTCGAAGGCGATTCACCCAAACGCGACAGCGCAACGCGGCCGCGCTTTGCGGTCGGCGACAAGGTGTTCGTCAAAAACGTGCCGAGCATCGAGCATACGCGCCTCCCCGGCTATCTGCGCGACCGGATCGGCACCGTCGATACGGTCTATCCGGCGACATACACCTACCTCACGTCGACCGGACCCGACGGAGTTGGCGACGCCATGCCGGTCTACTGCGTGCGCTTTGACCCGGAAGAAATCTGGAAGGGGAACGCGGACAAGAACGTCGCGATCTATGCCGACCTCTTCGAAGCGTATCTCGACAAGCCCAACTGATGAGCTGTGCCGCAGGTTCGTTCCGGCAACCTGACGAAGGCGGCCGATGGCGCGTAATGAAAGGATCAATTCCATGACCACCCGCCCAAATACATCCGATGAGCCAATATCCAACGTCGGCAGCGACGCCGGGATTCCTGGAATTCCCGGTCTCCCGCGCTTCAGCCGGCGCAACATGCTGCTCGCCGCCTCGGCTGCCGCAGCGGTTCCGGGGATCGGCGCCGACGCGATAGAACCAGCGGCCGCGCAGGCGCAGCGGTTCGACTATCCGTCCGATCGGGAAGCCAAAAGCGCCGCACGCGCCCTCGCTCTGGAATCATTGCTGATCGAGAAGGGCATCATCACAGGCAACACCGTGAACACGGTGCTGTCGTTCTTCGAAACCCAGATGGGACCATTCAACGGCGCGAAAGTCGTGGCGCGCGCCTGGGTCGATCCGGCATTCAAGCAATTGCTGGTCGACGACACGCCGGCGGCGATCGCGAGGCTCGACCTGCCCAAGGGCATGGCGGGCGCCGAGGGCGAGCACATGCGCGCCGTCGCGAACTCCCCGACGGTCCACAACCTCGTCATCTGCACGCTGTGCTCGTGCTATCCGTGGCCCGTGCTGGGTCTGCCGCCCTATTGGTACAAAGACCCGACGTTCCGGGCGCGGGCGGCGCGCGAGCCTCGCGCCGTTCTCAAGGAGTTCGGCCTCGACATTCCTTCGTCTATCGAAATCAAGACCTGGGACAGCAGCGCGCAGATCCGCTGGTTCGTGGTGCCGGAACGTCCGGCCGGAACCGATGGCGTGAGCGAAGCGGAGCTCGCCAAGCTCATCACCGCCGAAGGCATGATGGGAGTTGCGCGGGTCTAGGGGTGCCCGGTAGGGGCGACCCTTGTGGTCGCCCGGTTTGCGCACGCGTCCGCCGGCAACAGGGCGACCACAAGGGTCGCCCCTACATCCAAGGGACCGCAACCATGCAATCACAATTCGAGCACTTCGCCGTCACCAGCATGATGGGCTCGCCGGACCGTCCCCCGCGCGCCGACGGCGCCCTCAAGTTCTCGCATCCATGGGAGCGCACCGCCTTCGGGGTCGCGCTCGCATTGTCCCGCGACGGGCATTTCGAATGGGAGGACTTTCGCCAGCACCTGATCGCCGCCATCGGCGATTGGGAAGGGAGCAATGAGATCGACGACCCGTCCTGGAACTATTACGACCAATGGCTCAGCGCGCTTGAGGCGGCGGTCATTGCCGCCGGGCTTGCCAGCCGCGACGAAATAGCCTCGCGCGCGACCGCGGGGCAGGCCGCACACCTGTGCTGCAAATAGCAGACCTTCAGAAGCTCCTGATTGGCACGGCCGTTGCTTGCAGACCGTGATCGGTGATCATAACGCGAAAGGCCGGCGACCCGCCCGTGGTGCCGAGCGCCGGCCTCGGGGTTCGAGGTCTGAAGCGATGCGCGTCGTCATTCTTGCGCCCCCGGGCGTACAGTCGCTGGATGTGGTCGGCCCCGCGGAGGTGTTTTGGGAAGCTGCGCGGCGCCTCGGCGATCCCAACGCTTACGAGGTCCAGATCATGGGCACCACCGCAGGAACGGTTTGCGGAACCGGCAACCTGCGCTTTCTCGCGGACACGACGATATACGGCCCCGACGAGCCGATCGATACGCTTCTCGTCGGCGGCGATCCGTCCTTCGACGAGATCGACCCGGCGGTCACGGCTTGGCTCAGCCGGCGCGCCCCGACCGTGCGCCGCTACGGTTCGGTGTGCACCGGTGTGTTCTTCCTTGCGGCCGCCGGGCTGCTCGATGGCCGGCGCGTCACCACCCATTGGGAATGCGCGGACAAATTAAGAAGCGACTTCCCTAACCTGATCGTTGACGACAACCAGATCTTCATTCGCGACGGCGCGCTGTGCACGACGGCGGGCGTCAGCGCCGGAATGGATCTGGCGTTGGCGCTTGTCGAAGAGGATTTCGGACGCGAGCTTGCGCTCATCGTCGCACGCTACATGGTGATGTTCCTCAAGCGGCCGGGCGGACAATCGCAGTTCAGCGCTCACCTCGCCGCCCAGATGTCGACAAAGAGCCAAATCCAAGAGGCTCAGGAGTACGTGCTCGAAAACCTGTCAAAGGATCTGTCCGTCGATGCACTGGCCCTGCGCGCCGGGATGAGCACGCGCAATTTCTCGCGGGTGTTCCGGCGGGAATTGAAGTACACGCCCGCCGCATTCGTGGATGCGGCGCGCATCGATGCCGCGCGGCGCATGCTTGCGGATACCAAAACCCCGCTCCAACGGGTGGCCCGCGCCTGCGGTTTCGGCACCGTCAACTCCATGCGGCGCGTCTTCGTCCGCAATCTCGGCGTTTCCCCCCATGATTATCGCAAGAGTTTCCGCAGCGCCTATTCGGATCTGGACGTGACGCCCAAGACGCCGCGCCGCCCGCATGCGGGGGAAGCGGCGAAGGCATTTCAGGGAAAGGCGAAACAGCCCTTGTGGCCGGAGCGAGCAGGCGCCGGCCAAGTGGGCGTATTGTCGGGCGCCCTGCCGTCGGGCGCATTGCGGTCGGTGGGCGCTCGATCCGCCGGTCCGTCGCTGAGGTCGAAGCCGTCGCGGCCGTGAGATCGCGCGCAAGAGCTCGGCGGCGAGATTCTGGGTGCTGCCCACATTGATGGTGCCGATGTTGAGCTTGCCCAGGGCGGCCTGGAGGCCGCCCTCGACGTGGTCCCGGTTGCCGCCGCTGCGGTGATGAGCGGCCCCAGAGTCCGCGCTGGGCACTCGTTCCGCCTTTTCAGCAAAAGGGATAATATGAAAGGCAGCAAGAAACGACAGGGAGAGAGACAATGATGCGCATGCCGATCATCGCGCTTTTTGCCATTGCCGCTGCGTTGCTGGGGCGAAACGCAAATCAGCAACGCGCAATCACCGTATTCATATCCATGGTGCGCGATCTTACCCGGCGCCGGTAGTGGCTCAGGTGGTGCCATGTCCTGTTATTACACCAGTTGGGAGCAATGCAGGGCAACAATGTTGGGCATCGGCGGAAACTGCGTCGCTAGCCCATATTACCGTGCGCAGTCGACGCAGCTGCCGCACCATTCGGTGGTGAAGCCACGCCATCACCGGCACGTCCGAACGGCTGGAGTGACAGAGTAGGGTGAAAACGATCGAGGGTTGCCCGCTACCGCCGCACTCGGCGACGGGCTCGCTAGTGGGTCGCCCTTGAGGGGTAACGGAAAGCTGCGATCAATTCGGATAGCCGTTTTGCCGGGTGCACAGCTTATCTTCATGCCCGGGCCGGATCGGCGAAACCGCGCACGCACCAAGATCAACCGTAGGCAGACCCGCGTAACTGCGGAGGCCACCATATGGCCCAGCGCTGGAACATCCGCCCAAGGCGAGCGACAAACATACAAGAACTAAATACCGCATGGTTTCTCCTCCCTCACTAAAAACCTGTGGTAAAAATTGTTGTATCTGGCCAGTAAGATAACACGCATCTCAGAAAACGCATATACGAAACCTGCAGGCAACCTTTTTGCTCCATGCCTTCCGACTTTAACTGGTCAATTTTGCCGAGCGGTTTGCTTCATCGCGTCCCACTGGTGGCCAAGCGCGCCGTCGATCGCAGCCGTGCCCGCGATGTCCCGCTGGCTTTGTGGGAGGCCTTGGGGGAACTAGTGCGCGCATAAGGACGGGAGATTTTCTCGATCGCGCCCATGACAATGGCGAGAACCGCCCGTGCGTCCTTGGTGTCGGAGGTATCGGCGCTCCTCAATGGACGGCTTGCGAACTTCTCCAGCGAGCGCCTGATGCACTTACTGATCGCGCTCGGGCAGGATGTCGATATCACGGTCAGGACGAAGCCGCGCAACCGAGCGCATGGCCGTATCCGCGTCATCAACGAGGCGCCGTGCCAAAGCCATCCGTGGTTCAAATCTGGATCATGATGGCGGAGGGATCAGGACGTCAGCGCGGTCGCATAGATGCGATCGTACAGCGCCGCCGGGATGGTATCGCCCGCGCGAGCAACCTGATGGGCGCGCTTTGCACGCGCCTTCGCCCTCGGGAAGGGTAGTGGTGATCTTGGGCATGGGACGGGACGGCAGCGTAGGCAAACGGGGTGGTGGTCGCAAGCGCCTATAGCTCCACCGCGGCGATTCAGTTCGCTCGACTCAGCTTATTGCATCGAAACGCCCTTCCATCCAATGAGGTGGATTAGCGTCTGCCAACCAAGTAAACGATGCGTCGCTGTACTCTCTGGAAATCCACAAGGTCTTATATTTGATGACCGGGGTGACGACCGCCTGCAGGTTGCTAGTGCTGATTTTAATCGAACATCTGGCTAGAGCGTTGCTATTGGGCGCAATGGTAGTCGTGCCCTCTGCCCTCATGGCCAAATTGGTAAATGAAGAATTTCCGAACGTGAGACTTGGGATCTGACAAGTCCATTGAGCCTCCCTTATTTCGAAAAAGGAGCTGACGTTTTTTATCGTAAATGGCAGCACAAAAGGATCAGTGGCGAGGCCAGGTCCCTCAATTTTTGGCTGCGTATGCACCACGAAAAATCCCAACTATGCTCAACGAGCGACAGGAATCCGCCGATCGCGCCGATCGAAACGATCGCAGTCCACGTATGCCCCAATGTCTGTAGAAGCGATCGTGAGTTTGCCTGCGGTAGCGACGGTGCGGGGAGTGGTGATTGCGTTTGTTGTGGTTGGCGATTTGGCCTGCGGTTTTTACTCTTTGGCATGACGCTTCCTCCCCCCGACTACCACCCAGCCAGCGTCGAGAATAGGCCGTGTTCCGGCGCGTGTTGCCCAACGCTAGAACGCGCGGCCATGTCGCATTCAGGTTGCGTGGAGCAGCCGGCACCGCCGGCACCGTTTGTAACCCATTGGAATGTTTGGTGTCATGTCGCATTCAGACGCGACATAAAACAGCGCCCTACAGATAGGGTGCTGTTTTAGAAACATTAGATATTTCAACGCGATAATGCGATATCGAGAGCTTGGTCGAGCCTCATTTGTCACAGCTTCGGAATGCGCGCGTCGTCGATCACCTTGGCCCACTTGGCGATGTCATCCTTGAGCCGCGCCGCGATCTCCTCGGGCGAGCCGGCCTGAGCCTCCAGGCCAAGCTCAAGCATGCGTTGTTTGATATCAGGCAACGCCACCGCGTCGCGAACCGCCTGGTTGAGGCGTGCGATGATGTCGGCCGATGTGCCGGCCTTGGCGAACAGTGCGTTCCACGAACGCACCTCGTAGCCCGGCACCCCGCCCTCCGCGGCGGTGGGCGCATTCGGAGTGAATTCGGAACGTTTCGCGCCGGTGGTCGCGAGCAGACGCAGCTTGCCGTCCTCGATGCCGGCTTTCGTGGTGGCGTAGTACTCGGCGGTGAGCTGCACATCGTTGCGCAACAGCGCGATCATGGCGTCCGGTGTGGTGCGGTAGGGAACGATCGTGGCGTTGATCGTGGCCATCGCGCGCAAGAGCTCGGCGGCGAGATTCTGGGTGCTGCCCACATTGATGGTGCCGATGTTGAGCTTGCCAGGGTTGGCGCGCGCATCCTTGAGGAAATCGCCGAGCGTGGCATAGGGCCCCCCCGCATTGGTGGTGAGGGTCAGATCGAACAGGCTGAAGCCCGAGATCGGCGCGAAGTCCTTTACCGGGTCGTAGGGCAGGCTCTTGAACAACGGCACGTTGATGGCGGTGCCGTTGGTGACAAGCGCGAGGGTGTAGCCGTCGGCCGGCGCCGCAAGCACTGAACGCGCCGCCGCGATGCCGCCGGCGCCCGGCTGATTGTCGACGATGAAGCGTCCACCGAGCCTGTCGCCGAGCTTATCGGCGATCAGCCGCGTCGTGATGTCGCCGATGCCGCCGGCCGCAAACGGCACGATGATCCGCACCGGCCGATTGGGATAGTTCTGCGCATCGGCCGGGCGCGTCAGCACAACAGCGGCGGCAGCAAGAATTATGACGCATAGACTTCGCATACGCGGGGCTCCCTCGGGTCTCCCTCACTCCCCCGCAGCGGGGAAGATAAATAATCAGAAACCCTACCTGCTAGCGCAGGGCAATTGCATGTGGCACGGCGCCTCTAAGGAAATGTAGGGCGACCCTTGTGGTCGCCCCATTGCCGGCGGACGCGATCAGCAAACGGCGACCACAAGGGTCGCCCCTACCGTCATGTTCCTGATTTGAAATCCTCAGCGGTCGCGGTTGTTGACGGGCGCCGGGAAGCGATCATTGGGCAGGCTTGAGGGAAATTCCAGGAATTTGCGCACGAAGCCGGGCGCCACCGCTGAAATCGGGTTGACCCGGAGCACCGGCGTGCCGGGAGTGCCGACCACCTCGTAGGTCATGCTGCCGATCAGGCCCTCTTTGCCGCCGAGAAAGAAGCCGAGGACCGGAATATTTCCGAATGCAGCGTTTAATCCATAGAGCGGCACGAATGTCCCGCGCAGGTGCAATTCGTTACCGGCATAATCCATGATGCCGTCGATCGTCGCCCCGACCGTCGGCCCCGTGACCAGTCCCTCATGGATCACCATCTTGCCGGGCCGACGGGTGAACTCGACGCGCATGCGCGAGAACTGCACGCCGCTGCCGGTCCCGTTAGGCGCACCGGCAGCGACACCGTCGAGCGCCGCCTCGCCGCGGACCGTGAACTCCCGCACGTCCATCAGGCCGTCCTGCTTTGCCCCGTCGGACGTCGGCGGATCCATCGCGATCCACATTTGGCCGCCAACCATGCGCGAATAGGTATCGCTGAAGCGGAATAGCGCACCGGCATCGGTCGACTCCAGATACACGGTCTGCCGTTCGCCCGGACGCCCGCGCAACTCACTTTGCAAGACGCCCTCGCCCGCAAACCGCGCCGTGGCCGCGAGATTGCGGATCGCGCCGCCGCGCCGCGTCAGGTGCAGGTCGAGATTGCGCAGCACTTCGCCCTTGAAGCCCGCGACCGCCCCGATCTTGGCGTCGACATCCATATCGATGGGTCGGCGCTGCTTTGCCTCAGGCGTGCCCGACATCGTCGCCTTGATGAAGTTGCGGCCGTCGAAGGTGTCGCCGCGCATCGTGATCCTGTAGAGATTGTCGGCTGCGCGTTCGAGCTGGAGGCTCGCCTTGTCGCCGTCGGCTAATCCGAACACCGGAAACGTGCCGGATACGAAATCGCCGTTCTGATCGAATTCCACACTGCCCCGGATCGACGCGCCGTTGCCGTCGAAGACGATATCTTCGAGCCTCGTCGGCCTGCTGCGGCCCACGAAGGTGAACGTCGCCCGCGCCGGCGCCTTCTGCGCTTTGCTCCATCCGGACAGCAGATTATCGAACTTGGCCTGGGTAAAATCCGCTTCGACCGACAGGCGACTGTCGCCGTCGCCGCTCAACGCAACCCTGCCGCCGACCTTGACCGGGACCGGCCCGGCGATGGCGCCGCTGGCATCGAGGCCGAACCGCGCGCGCGCTGCATCGTCGAGCGTGCCGGTCATGCGCACCTCGGCGTCCGGCTCGCCGGCGCCGCGGCGCAGCTCCACGGAAACCGGAGCGCCGCCGACGCGCATGTCGCCCTTGACCTGATAGCCCTGATTGTTGGCGCTGGCGCGCAAAGTCTGCGCCTCGACCTTTTGCGACATCACGAAGCGGTCGGCCGAAAAATTCACGATGTCGGCGGCGACCGAATAGCTCAGCGTTGAGGATTTGACCTCGCCGGCAAGCGGCAGTGCGAGAGTGACGGTCGCCAGCACATTGCCCCGGCTGGTGGCGGGATCGATCGGAATGCCGGCGGCGTCCTTGAGACGGTCCATGCCGAGAAGCTCGGCTGCCGCCGCCACCGGGCCCTCGACCCGGGCGCGAACCTTGGCGGGCGGATTTTTAACGCTGGTGTCCGGCACCTCGAACACCCCATTCGCCACCGTGAGCTTGCGCCCCGACGGCATCTGGACCACGCCGCGCCCGAGCGTCACCGTCGTGGTGCGGCCCTTGACGCGGGTGACGAGGTCGGCGTCGCGGATTTCCGGCAGATTGTCGAACGGCCGCACCGTGGCGCCGGTGGTTTGGATCGCAATCGACAATCCGTCGTCCGGCACCGGCGGGCCGCCGGAACGCAACGTCGAGATCGGTGCGTTGGTGGCGATTTCGCCCTGCTCGATCAATCCCCCGGAAGTCCGCTCAATGATCCAGGTGCGCACCGCGGGCGTGACGAAGGGCGGCCACATCTGCCTGAACGCCGCCAGCGAGAGCTTGCGCGCCGCCACGCCGATCTTCAGCCGCGGGTCAGACGTGGAGTAATCGAGACTGCCCGACATGGCGACGCCGACGCCCTTGCCGGCCACCTCCGCGTGATCGATGTTGAACCGCCGCTCTACCGGGTCGATCCGGCCTTGCACCAGGACGCGGTTGAGGACGAGCGGCTCCTCGTTAGGGGCGGTCGGCGCCAGCACCATCGAGCCGCCGCTCAGATTGAGCGCCCAGGTTCCGCCCGGATCCTGCGGCGCCTCGGCCTGGGCCATCAGTGTCAATCGCGTGCCGCCGGAAACGATCTGGAACGGCATCGCCAATACGCGCCGGGCGGCGTTCCAGTCGATCTGCATTTCTGCACGATCGATCGTGATCATCGCCTGCGGATCGCCGACGTCGATGAACGATCCGGGCCCCACCAGGATGCGGCCGGAGGCGAATTGCGGCGTTCCGTCCTGGGCAAACTCGGCACGCAGCATCGCCGATACGGGGGCATCGGTCTCGATCTGGCCGCCGTCGACGCGCAACGCCAACAACAGGTCCTTGAGCAAGACCTTTCGCGCCTCCAGATCGACCGTGCGGGCGCCTTCGTTGCCGGGCTTGATCGATGCGAGCACGAGCCACGGACGCGTGGCGTCCTCCGAACCGAGCTCGAATTCGAGCGCGCCGGCGCGCGGACGGGTGAGGCTCAGGTGAATGTTCTCAAATCGGGACTGCTGGCCGTTGCGGTGGTCGTCGACCACCAGGTTTCCGCTCTTGAGGCCGACTTCCGTCAGGTCGCCGCCGTCGAGGCCGAAGGCGCCGAGGCTGTCCACCCAGGCGAGGAAAGCCGCAAAATTCTCTTGCAGGCTGCGGCTTCCCTCAGCGGCGCCGTCGTTGTCGGCAATCCCTCTTTCCACTTGCGCCGCAGCACCTCCTCGTGACCCGCCCGCAGCCGGCGCCGGTGCAACCGCAAGAGGACGCTGGCCGGCGCCGGTCGACACCGTGACCTTGCCGTCGGCTTCGACGCGGACCGCAAGCTCGGCGCCCACGAGGTTGAGGCGTTCGGCCCGTGGACGCCCGCTGAACAAGCTTGCCGGGGAGAACCCGACCTCTGCCTTCGGGGCGCTCGCGACCACCGTGCCGTCATGGTCGCGCACCGTAATGGAGCGGATGCGCATCGCGGTGCGGCCGTGCTCATCGCGTTCCAATACGGTGCCGCCGATGTCGACGTGAAACTGCTTACCGAAATTTTCTGCCACCGCAGCCGCGAGCCACGGCGTGGCGATGTCCAATGATATCGGCCCGCTCGCCAGCATGAGCCACAGGCCGCCGGCCACCAGCACGAAAATTGCAGCGACCGCGACGATGCCGATGCCGATCCGGCGCACCCATCGGGATTGCATTGCCCGCAATGGCAAGCTGGCGAGCCGCCCCCCGACGCGCCGCCAACCCGACGCATCCGGCCGCGCCGCACCCCGCCCGCGTCCCCCTCCCTTCCCTCCCCCGCAAGCGGCGGAGGGTAAATCCATCTGCCCTCCGCCGCTTGCGGCGGAGGGCAGGGAGGGGGCTGCGCGCATCGCCTCGGCGCCGCGGTGCGTAGGAAGCCTCGCTTCCACAGTGCGCAAGCCTGCGGTCGTGGGTCTTCTGTCGTGGTCAACCGCCATGCTTGGTGGAATGTCCCTATCGGTCAGGGTAACAATTGGGGGGTTAACGCTAGTTCTACTCCCTCGCGGCGCGGAACGTGATTAAGCTCTCACCAGACTGTTCGAAAACGACGAAACGAAGGCAGAGGCATATGACGGCAGACTTGACAGCGGGCGACAAGGCGCCCGATTTCCGCCTGGCGCGTGACGGCGGCGGCACCGTATCGCTCGCGGACTTCAAAGGAAAGAAGCTCGTTCTCTACTTCTATCCCAAGGCGGACACGCCCGGATGCACGATCGAGGCCAAGGATTTCTCCCGCCTGCATTCGGCCTTTGCCAAGGCCGGCGTCGCAGTCGTCGGGGTCTCCGCAGACCCGGTCAAGAAGCAGGATGCGTTCAAGGCCAAGCACGCCCTCGCAACGCCGCTCGCCTCGGACGAAAATCATGAAATGCTCGAGGCTTACGGGGTCTGGGCGGAGAAATCGATGTATGGGAAAAAATACATGGGCATCAATCGCACGACAGTGCTGATCGGCGCCGACGGTCGCATCGCGCGCATCTGGCCGAAGGTCAAGATCGACAGTCACGCCGAGGAGGTTCTGGCTGCCGCGAAAACGATTTAGCCGCTCACCTGGGACCGCGGGCGTCCCGCCCGCCCTTCCTAAGACAGCGGGTAGGGACGCCTGCTGTCCAGGTCGACAGGGCAGACTTCCTATCGGGGCAGCGCCACCGTGGCCATTGGCGAGGAAGGTTAAC